>OBXZ01001092.1_pt1 | contig 13999 bp, 10 predicted proteins | sample 1538171 | NCBI WGS metagenome assembly OBXZ01 (sample SAMEA2580161, study PRJEB22360) | human gut metagenome | biome: human gut; feature: human-associated habitat; material: faeces | place: Denmark | collected 2008/2010
AGCCGTAACCTGTGCCTCGCCGTTTTCTTCGTTATAAACAGGCTGAATGCCGATGTAGGGCAGCACATCGCTCAGTACTTTGCCAGCGACAGGCGCTGCCAGCATACCACCGTAAGAAGAGTAGCTGTGCGGCTCATCCAGTACGATAAGTACAGCGACCTTGGGGTCGTTGATCGGCGCGACGGCTACGAACGGAGCAATACGTGCTTCCGGGTCGCCGGAGTCGAGCTTCTGAGAAGTACCGGATTTACCACCGACCTGATAGCCAGCAACCTGCGTTTTACTAACCGCAGCACCAGCCATCAAGGTACGCATCTGCGCAGAGGTTTCTTCGCTGATTACCTGACGTTTGGAGGCAGGAGTAACATCCTTCACCACGTTGCCGTTTTCGTCCAGAATTTTGCTGACCATATGCGGCTGCACCAGATGGCCGCCGTTGATGGCAGTGGAAACTGCGGTAATCATCTGAATCGGGGTAATTTTAATGGACTGGCCAAACGAGCTGGATGCAAGCTGCACCGGGCCAAGGCTTTCTGCCTTATAGAACTGGCTCTGTGCTTCGCCCGGCAGGTCAATGCCGGTCTTTTGGGTCAGACCAAACGATTCAAAATAAGAAAAGAAGGTCTCCGCACCCATCTTGGTACCGATTTGGATAAATGCCGGGTTACAGGAGTTCACATACGATTGCAGTAGCGTTTGCGAACCATGGCCTTCCGGGTGCGCACAGCGCATACGGGTACCGGCAACGGTCAGCGAGCCGCTACAGCTAAAGGAACTGTTAATCGTGCTGGAGCCGGAATCCAGTGCCGCTGCCGCGGTGACTGTTTTAAAAACAGAACCCGGCTCGTAAAGGTCGTTAACGGCCTTATTACGCCATTGGAACTGACGTGCTTTTTCCAGCGCTTCGGTGTGTTCATTCACATCGGCAGTGGCCGGGTCATCCTGCACCGCATCTACCTGCGCGCGCAGTGCCTCATCATAGATTGTGAACGGATCGTTGGGATCGTAAGCGCCCTCAGTGGCCATTCCTAAAATTGCACCTGTGTTTACATCCATCACAATGCCAATGGCACGCTGCGAAACGTTATGGGTTTTTACTGCAAGCTGCAGGTTCTTTTCCAGTGAATGCTGAATTACTTCGTCCAGGGTGGATACCAAACTGTTGCCGTCTTTGGCTTCATAGTAGCTTTCTTCAGCATAGGGCATCTCGTATCCAAGTGCATTGGTCGCCTGTACGCTGCGCCCCGGTGTGCCGGAAAGGGTGTCGTTATAATAGTATTCCAGTCCCGCAAGGCCTTTGTTATCGCTGCTGGTAAAACCGAGCACGGTCGAAGCAAAGTCGCCATAGGGGTAGTAGCGCTTGGTATCCTGGTCAATATTGACACCGGGTAAGTCAGCACTGCTCACCCATTCACGCACGGCATCGGTTGCCGGTTTTTCTACCTTTTTCTTTACACTCTCGTAATAGCTGTTGCTGGTTCGCATCCGCTCGAGCAGTGCGTCATAATCCACTTCTAAAATCTCAGAAAGTCCTTTGGCAACTGCCTCTTTTTTCTCATCCGGAATCTCTTTCGGAGAAACCGAAATATTCCACACCGTCGTGCTCTGCGCGAGCACTTTCATGTTGGCGTCGTAAATAACGCCGCGGTTTGCCGGAATCGTCGTTGCACGCATCTGTTGTTTGGATGCTTTGGCCTGCAGCTCTTCATAATCCCGCAGCTGTAAACAGCCCAGATTATAGCCAAGTAGGCCAAAACCGCCGAGCACCATTACAGCAACTGTGATGATGATGCGCCGGCGGATTGTTATCGTCGTATTCGGTTTTGGAGTTTGCTCTTTGGACATAGGCGAGTCGTTCCTTTCGGAAATTGCTGGGTAATCGTCAGCACCTTATAAAAAGACACGGCTTGAAAAAAGTCTTTTCAAGCCTTGTCGTCTCTTTTCATACTTATGTATTACGGTGCGATGTATTCCATCAGATTCATAAAACCACTCTGGAAATCGCCCAGCAAAGTCTTCACTTCTCCCTGTGGCTTGACAACTTTATCCTCGTTTTCCAGCGTGATGTAAGTCACCTGGCTGGGATCCATTTCCATCAAGCCCAGTTGGTTGCGGGCGGTAGTCTCTACCGATTGCAGGTTCATTTTACTCTCTAAGGTAAGGCTAAGGTAATCGTATTCACTTTTTACTTCGTTCAGCTCTTTTTGGCTTCGTTCAATCGATGCCGAAAGCTCGGTAACCTGTGCACGAGAATAGAGCACGCCCCAGCTGAGAGATAAGGCCACGGCGCTCAAAGCAATTACTTTCAGGCCAGAAAGGTCTTTTTTCCGCTTCGTTTTGTTTTCGTTGGCAACGACGCGTAGGTTGCGGGGCTGTTTTTCTTCCCGATTTTCAAAAGTGCTCAGGTCATATGCAAAGTCCTGCATGGGGCGTCACCTCCTTTGTTTATCGTATTGCAAAATGCAAACGTTTAAATTTTTTCTATAATACGAAGCTTAGCCGAGCGGGAGCGCCGGTTCACGGCCAGTTCCTCTTCGCCAGCTTCAATTGGTTTGCGGGTAATCTGCTTTGCCTTTGCCACACCGCCGCAAACGCAAACGGGAAACTCTGACGGGCAGGTACACGCGGTACACCAGCTGCGGAACCGCTGTTTTACCAGCCTGTCCTCCAGCGAGTGGAATGTGATGATGCAAAACCGCCCGCCCGGAGCGAGCAGATCAAACAAAGCGTCAAGCCCTTCTGACAAAGCGTCCAGTTCTCCATTAACGGCAATACGGAGTGCCTGAAAACTGCGACGCGCAGGGTTTTTCTCTTTTCGCCGCACCGCAGGTGGGAAGGCAGAAACGATAACCTCCGCCAGGCGCGACGTTGTTGTGATCGGCTCGCTCTCGCGAGCGGTTACGATTTTTCCGGCGATCTGCCACGAGTACGATTCCTCACCATACTCCTTTAAAATGCGAGCCAGCTCTTCTCTCGAAAGGCTGTTCACTAAATCGGCCGCTGTCGGTCCGGTTTGGCTCATGCGCATATCCAGCGGGGCATCGCCTAGGTAAGAAAACCCGCGTTCCCGCGCATCCAGTTGATGCGAAGAAACACCGAGGTCAAGCAGTACGCCGTTTAGTGCAGGACGGCCCACTTGCTCTAATGCTTGTGCTGCATAACGAAAATTAGATTGAATTACGGTTGCGGGCAACCCCTGCAACCGCTCGGTCGCCACAGCGACAGCGTCGGGGTCCTGGTCCAGTGCATAGAGCCGGCCCGTTGTCAGTCGCTTTGCAATCTCTTTGGAGTGTCCGGCCCCACCGGCAGTACCATCTAGGTAAATACCATCCGGTTGAATAGCAAGTCCCTCAATGCACTCTGCCAGCAATACCGACACATGAGAAAAACTGATAGGTTCACTCATTTAAAAATCCAGTCCTTCCATCGCCTCAGCCATTGCGCCATCGCGCATACTTTCGGTCATTTCTTTCCAGCGTTCGGGGCTCCATATCTCAGCATAGTCGTCCACGCCGATGACGATTGCGGTATCCTCGATACCTGCATGCTCACGCAGATGAGCAGGCAGCAAAATACGCCCCTGCTTGTCCGGCTTTTCCAGTTCTGCACCAGAATAAAGCATTCTCTTCAGCGCGCGGTTTTTCACCATGCCGCTTTCAGAAAGTTTTGCCCGCACCGCTTCAAATTTAGAAAGCGGCAGTGCAATCAAACATTCGTCCAGCCAGCGGGTAACATAAAAGGTTTCACCCATCTCTTCACGGAACTTTGCAGGGAAGTTAAGACGGCCTTTTTCATCGATCTTTTGGCTGTATTCACCGGTAAGCATCGTTGCCGCCTCCTTCCTCGCGAAATGAGTCTACCCACTTTTCTCCACAATTACCCACTTAGATGATTTCATTATACAATTGCAATTTCTAAAGTGCAATACCTTTATAGGTAAAAACAGGTTCTAACGTGTGAGGAAAAACTCAAGAAAAAAACCATTTTTTACCTTTTTCGACCTTTAATTACAAAAGTTGCAAAAAATATTGAAAAAACTTTTCTGCCTCTTGATTTTACTTGCGAGATTCGCTATAATATTAAAGTATTCCATGCCGGTGTGATGGAATTGGCAGACGTGCGGGACTCAAAATCCCGTGGTAGCGATACCGTGTCGGTTCGACCCCGACCACCGGCACCAAAAAATCAACCAATGTTGATGCAATAAGACCCGCCTCATATGAGGCGGGGCTTATTTGCTCTTTTCGGTTTTATGCTACCTATTATAAATCACCGCTGCCAGCGACAGCCTCACTCGAACGGTCGCTCTGCTACCTATACGGTTAGAGTCTAAAGTATTTCTTCCCCTTCTTAGCCAAAAGCATATACAAAAAACGCTGCCCGCAGATTTTCTCCGCAGGCAGCGTTTGGTTTATATTGTAAGTGAAACTATTTCAAGTCTTTCCCTGTATCAGCTTTTGCAATATGAAACCGCAAATTAAGCCATGCGTGCAGGGTTCTTTTTATAGGTAGCAAGGCTTACTACAATCAATACAATGCCGCAGGCAATCGAACCGGGAACTGCAGCGCCCAGTCCGCCGGGCTCGCCAATCATTTTCCAAAGCACACTCACGGCAAAACCGGTAAGCACGCTGGAAACAATGCCCTGCTTGGTTGCTTTTTTCCAGTACAACGCTGCAACTGCCGGCAAGCCAACCGATGCCGCATAGAATGTCCAGGCAAACATCAAAGCATCGTAAGCATTTTTGATGTAAAGTGCAATGATGAGCGCCCCCAGCGCCAAAACCGCAGTAATGATGCGGGAGTAAGAAAGTTCTTTTTTGTCCGAAAGGTCGGGTTTGTGCGTCTTCCAAATGTCGCGCACAAATGTTTGGGTGGAAATCAGCAGATAGCTGTCTGCGCTGCTCATCATAACCGAGAGAAGCCCCGCAAGGGTTAAGCCGGTGATGCCGATGGGCAGCACACGAATAACCATAGCCGGAATAACCGCATCTGCGGTGCCGAACTCTTCGATAATGTTGGGCAAAATCTGACGTGCAGCAAGCCCCAAGGTAAGTGTAATAAGAATCGTAACCGCATAGACGCTGGTGCCCCAGAACATGCCTTTTTTCGCAGTTTTTCGGTCTTTCGCCGCAAAAGCACGCTGCCACATTTCAGCACCGGCCACAGTAAATACCAGGTTGGTTACAATCATGCCAATCAGGTTGCCGTCCAGCTCAATCTGGAACATCTCTTTCGGTGTATTCGCCAGCAAGGCGGTAAGTCCGCCTGCCTGAGTAACACTCATAACCGGCAAAATCATATAAACAAAAAGCAACAGCATAAAGAACTGTGCAACATCTGTATATACAACACCAAACAGACCAGAGGCTGCTGTATAGGTAATAAAAATCAATGTGGCAAATATAGCGCCCATCTCATAAGTAATGCCCATATTGCCGCCAAGCATTTTAAAAATAGTGGCGGTTGCAGATATCTGAGAAGCTACCGTCGCCATCATGGTATATCCAATCAGCGCGGCAAGCAAGTATTTTACATTTTTACCATAGCGGTATTCAATCAGTTCCGGAATCGAGGTAATGCCCCGTTCCTGGCCTACTTTCTGGATTCTGCCCGAGATAGCCGAAAACAGAAACATACCCAACAGATAGGGCACTGCCACAACAACCGACCGCATTCCGCTTGTATAGCTGATGCCGCCTCGTCCCATCATGGCACTGCCGCCAATAATGGTTGCGCACACCGTTGCCGCCAGCACCACGGGCCCGAGGCTTCTACCCGCAACGTAAAAGTCGCCTCCGTTTTTCACCCGTTTCACAAAATGCATGCCGACGCCAAGCATCCCCAGCATATACAATACAACAATTATGACGTCCAAAGTGGTTACATGATTCATCCTACATCTCCCTTTTAATAAATTGTTTTTTAACTAACAATCTAATTTTACAGCATAAGTTGTCAGTTTGGCAAGTCGTGAAAATCACCAAGCCTTTGCTCTGGAATCAAAAATGTTTTGTAATTTCTCTGCGTTTTCTACCTTTCAATTCTTTATTTTAAATCAATTTTTGCGGCTAACAATAAGTTTTTTAAATCTATTCGCAGTTCGTCCCAAACAAGTGTTAAGTTCTGCATATATTGGTTATATTGCAAAAGTGGCTCTTTCAGTGAGGCGCAAAATGCGCCGTCGACAACTGCCATGCAGTGCCTGCATCATTTTTTCGCAGTGTATAAAGACGAAAATTTTTGCTGATAGCAACATACTTGCCAATAACTTCCAGAAAACAAACAGCCTTTTTCTGTAAATCACCCCAAAGTCTGCTAAAATCGCAATCCTACCAACAAGAAAGCTCCTGACCTGTTTTACAAACAGAATCCGGAGCTTTCTTTACTTTTATATCATTTTTTAAATAGAACCCAGAGCAACCACGAGCGGACAATCGCCTTTTTGCCTCGCTATTGATTGCTGGCCTTATGAGGATCTGCGCAATTCTGCACTTCTATAATCGCTCTTTTAAAATCAGGTTAATTCTTAATATAAATTGTGCCATCCATAATCCGGCGTGCTGTTGTTTCTAACGCCACATAGTTTACTGCCTGTTCTTCTACGCTCAGTTTGAGTTGCATCACACCACTCGGATGTCCCAATCTGACGACACCTTTCTGCGCTAACTGAATCGAATCGGCAAGCAGTGTGCCAGACACCGCACCGGCCACGGCAGTGGCATTTGCAGAGGTAAAAGGGCTTGCTTTGTGTGGTTGACGCACCGACCAGATTCTCACACAAATGTCCATATCTTCCGCTGCAATTTTGCGGCCTGAAAGATCTATGTAATCTTTGGGCGTTGTAAAAATGCCTATTTTAGGAACACCGGAGAAGTTATGATACGCATCGTCTAAATCTTTTGCAATTTTTAATTTTACAGCAACCGCGCACCGAATGGCTTCCAAAAATGCACTGGCATCAGAACATGCCTCCAGTGTTTCCGGCAATTCTGTACCGGTGAGTCCTACATCTTCTGCGCGCACTAACACCATAGGATTCGAGACATCCAAAATAGTAACATCAATGGTTCCAAAACCAGCAATCTGCAACTGCTCTTGCGGACTGCCTGTAGGGAATAATGCCCCGGTTTTTGCCCCGGCAGGATCCATAAACCGAAGTTCCAGCGCAGGGGCAGTGCCATCAATCCCTTCTAGCACAAAATCCCCCTCTTGTGCCAACACACCGCCGGGGGTGGGCACGCAGCAGACTACTATTTTTCGAGTATTCAGGTTCAGCATCCGCACCTTGGTAACGGGATCTTTGGCCTCTACCAAGCCTTCTTCAATCGCGTACGGGGCAACTGCTGCGGACATATTTCCACAGTTCGAGGTATAATCCACCTTTGTGCTTCCTACCACCACTTGAACTGAAAGATAGGCAAGGTCTACGTCGGGCCGTTTCGGCTTTGAAACAATTACCGCTTTGCTGTTGGAGGAAACGCCGCCCCCTACGCCATCCATCTGCTTTGGGTCTGGCCCACCTATCGCCTGCAGAATAATTTCATCCCATTCTTCGGTGTTTTCAGGCAAAAATTCTTCTTGAAAAATCAATCCACGGCAAACGCCACCGCGCATTAAAGTTGCGGGGTATTTTCTCATAAAGTTCTCCTTATTCCTCTTTTTCAATCGGGAGCAAGACCTCTTATTTTCCTCGTCAATTGGTCTGTATTGACATTATATCATGGGAGTAACCTTGCTACAATTCGCATTTTTATGCAAAATTTAAATCAATTTTCTGCATATTCAACTTAGCCTGTTTTTGTAGTGTCAGCTTCATGCTTAGGTAATTGTACTTCTTTTTATAAATCAGGCTTTTTAAGATCGTGGTCAATGGCAAGTGTCGTTTCACCTGTTATGCAGGCAAGCCTATTCACCAATTTGCGTACTGTTCAATATACTCTGGTAGAAGAACCTTGATAAAGGAGGTCCGGATATGAGAGTTTATAACCTTGTTCGACAGAGCGAGGACGCGCGTGACTATAAGGTTTCGTTAGCACCTACAATTGGCGAGTTGCCAAAAGCAGTAGATTTGCGCCCTATTTGCCCGCCGGTTTTTGACCAAGGTAGCCTTGGCAGCTGCACGGCAAACGCCGGGGTAGCCGCCCGAATGATGCTTGGCCACATCGATTCCATGTTGTCGCGGCTTTTCCTATATTATAAAGAACGCGAACTAGAAGGCACTGTGAATCAAGACACCGGAGCGACAATGCGCAGTGTCTGCAAAGCATTGGCCGCCTATGGGGTTTGCTTAGAACTTTTTTGGCCTTATCGCATTGACCGATTTGCGGTTCCGCCTCCCGCCCCGGCAACCTGGACTGCGCGGAAATATCGCATTTCTGCCTACCGCAGTTTTGACATTCTTGACCCGGATGCTCAAATTCTTCAAATGAAACGCTTTCTTGCGTTGCAAAACCAGCCGGTGATGGCAGGTATTGACGTGTATCAGAGCTTCGAATCCCCTTCTGCCACGCAAACCGGCATTATCCCTATGCCAAACCCGAAAGTAGAGCGGCGCCTAGGTGGCCACGCTATTCTTTTGGTGGGGTATGATGATGCGCAGCAATGCTTTTTATTCCGCAACAGCTGGGGTACCGATTGGGGCGATAAGGGTTATGGTTATCTGCCTTACGCGTATATTTCACAAGACTACGCATTTGATTTTTGGGTTTTGGAGTAGTATCTCTTTCACTTTATTGATAGCAAACAGCGCTTTCCTTTCTCAAAATAAAAGCCGCCTTTTTTAAGGCGGCTTTTTATCTATTTCTATCGCAGTTTCAATTATTTGATATCTTTGATGTGCTCCATGTTTTTGCGCACATCTGCACAGCAATCTTTAAACTGCTGATACTCTTCGTCTGTCATCGGCAGCTCGACCACCTGCTCTACACCCTTAGCGCCAATTACGGCAGGCACACCTACAAAAAGATTATTTTCTCCATATTCTCCACACAGCTCTGCTGAAACCGGCATAATCTGTTTTTCATCGTGCAGCACAATATTCACCATGCGGGCACAGGTACTGGCAATGCCGTATTCGGTGCAAAACTTGCCGCTAAAAGTGACCCATCCGCCGGCAATTGCCTCTTTGCGCATGGCCTCGCGGTCAAACTGGAAACGTGGGTCAGTTTTTGCACAATCTTCCAGCGAGCGGCCACCGAAAGAAACCGCAGACCAAGGTGCCATCTGGGATGCCCCATGCTCGCCCATCATATAGCAGTTGATGGATTTATGGTCTACGCCTGTCTCACGGGCAAGGCAGGTACGCAGGCGTGAGGTATCCAGCCCCGTGCCGGTGCCAAAGACTCTGCCACGCGGCAAGCCCGAAAGCTTTGCAATCTGGCTGGTCACAATGTCGCAAGGGTTGGTGATGTTTATGATAACGCCGTCAAAGCCGGATGCCATAATTTTGTCCACATACCCGCTAACTGCCTTAATCGTAAAATCCATCTCATCCAGACGGTCGTGGTTGCTACGCAGAATATCGATATTGCCTGTGCTGTTTACAATCACATCGCAGTCTTTCAGGTCTGCAAAGTCTCCGGGGTGTACATCTACCCGGTGCGGAAAGTACATGCAGCTATCCATCAAATCCTGACTTTCGCTAATGGCTTTTTGCGCATTTGCATCTACTAAAACAATCTCGTCGGCGATGCCCTGAATTGCAATTGCATAAGCGCAATGTGCTCCCACGTGGCCTACCCCGATGATACCTACAATTCTCTTTTTCATGTTTCTGTTTCCTTTCTGTTATGCGGCCAAGCTTTTTACAGCTTTACCGTCTATGTTGATTAATTTATCTACGCGAACACCGCTGGCTGGTTTACATTGTAAAGTTCAAAGCTGCATCGTGCCGTTTTAAATATTAGACCGTGTGGTCCAATATTGTATTTTCTAGCTTTTAAACTACAAAAACCACAAGTGTATAAATCATACTCAATACCATGTAAACTGCGATTAAAACACCAAACGCCGGCAGCGTTTTTTTCATTACCTTTGCTTCTTTGCCTACTTCGCCCACAGTTGCACAGGCAGCAACCGTGTTGTTGGGGCAAATAAGGTTGCCCAGCGAAGCGCCTGCGTTTTGCGCGGCAAATACCGTTACGGAATTCATCCCCAGCGACTGAGCTGCCGAAACATGAAGTTCTGCAAACATAATATTAGAGCCCAAACCGGTACCTGTGATAAAAGAGCCCATAGATCCAATCAGCACTGCTGCTGCCGGGTAAAGCACCTTTGCAAAAGCCGCAATGTTTTGTGCAATCAGTGCCATCATGCCGGTAGCTGCTGACTGCATGATATAAGATACCACCAGCAAGCTGCCCATCGTGATAAGCACCGGCACCATGTTGCGGCCTGTCAGGCGGCATACTTCTTTAAACTCTGTACGGCTTACCCGCAGCGTCACTGCACCAAGTACCGCACAAAGAAAAATAACACAATCAACCCAAACGATGTATCCGAAGGTGGTAAGAATTTTCAGCGGAACGGTATAACGAATAACCGGCAAAAGCACCAGCATGTAAAGGTACGGAGAAAGTGCCTGCACCGAGCTATACTTTTGTTTTACCCCTTGAGGGAACTCGTACCGGTATTCTTCCGGTGTGCGAATCGGCACCACTTTCACATAAAGCACCGAAAACAGAATCGAAATAAATCCTGTGCCCATCGAGGTAACTTCCGGCCCAATAAAATTAGACAGAAAGAACATGGTGCCACCAGTGGTTACGCCCGCATACAGCAAATAGGGTATGATGCCCCGAAACCCTTTGCGGCCAAAGGTAAGTGCTACAATCAAAAACGGAATAATAAGAACGCCGAACATATGAATACGCCCTACCATGGCGGAGTTTTCTGCCGCTGTGCTAATCCCTGCATTCACCAACGCCGCGCCGCCAGAAATTGTTGTCAACCCGGCGCCGCCCCACGAGCAGGGCGTTGCATCGCCGAGCAGTGCTACCGCGATGGCCGTGACCGGCTCAAACCCCAGCGCCACCAAGAACGGAGCGGCAATCGCAGCCGGTGCGCCAGCGCCCGCGGCACCCTCAAGAAAGATGGGAACCATCATGCCAACGATAACCAGCTGCACTCGTCGGTCGGTGCTGATTTTAGCAACGGTGTTTTTTACGTCTTCGATGGCCCCTGTGGCTTTCAGCGTGTTTAAAATGACGAATGCCGCAAACACCATGGCCACAATTTTCAGGCCCTCTTTAATGCCCTTCCAAAGCAGTGCATCGACAGCCGCAACATTCTGTGTAAAGCTCAGCGACTGCACGTTGAACCAGGTGAACGCCAGCACAATGGTCCATACCAGTGCAAGCGGTGCAACTTTCATCGCTGGCTTTTTAAAAGCCAAAATGCCGACGAGCACCACGATAATTGGGCTTGCAGCTAAAACAAAATTGATGACTTCCATAACTAACTTTCCTCCCCAAAATAAATACAGCACTGCTTCATTGCTGATAGATGCTTTGATTGCGATGCCGCATAATAAAAAACCGGCTCTGCCCGAAATGGACAAAGCCGGTTTTTTGATACCTGTAATTACGCCATTGGGCGCAATGGATACAAAAAAAGCGGGATTCCATAATCCGGACGCAGAAAATAATTGCAGATAAGCAGTAGCGCAATTAGGCCTAGCAGGCTAATTAGGGTAAGGGATAGCGCAAGAATAGCGCACAAAACTGCAACAAAAAAGGACACCAACAGAGTGGTGTCCTTGCGCAGAGCAAAACGAGAAGCAAAGCAAACCTGGGCGCAGCGAGAAGCAGCTTTGTCAGCACAAGCTACAAAGCAAGAAGTCGTATTCATTGCAACGCTATTTACAAAGTTCATCCCTCGCCGCCCCTTTCTCTCGAAAATTAAGTTAGTCTTATTTTCTTCCAAGTTGTGGTAAAAGTCAAGATAATATTTTGATGTTTTTTGCATTTTAGTGATATTTTATGCAAAGCGCCAACAGAGAGTTTCTTTTGCGCATGGCACTTTAGCACTTTTAACTGGTAAACTATTTCTGTTTTTGATGGTTGCAATGTGTCTAATGCCGACTAACTTCTCTTTTCCTTTTTCCCGTCTGCCCTCCCAGTGAGCTTTGCCGTTAATACCTCTGCAAAAAAGAAGACGGTGACAAAAAAGGTGGCAGAATTTCTGCCACCTTTTTAATGATGTTATAAACTTATCCGCTCTGCTCCATTCGGGTACGGGCTGCAACTTCGGCGCGCTCTTTGTAATGATGCGTTTGCTCCAGCATCATATCTTTTACTTTCATCAAACGAATCTGCGTGCTTCGCTCGTTTTCGTCTAGTTTCATCGTAATAAACTTGATGTTGGTTTGCAAATCCGGAATCATCACATGCTCCAGCGCATTTACGCGTCGGCGTGTTTTCTCAATTTCGGCGGCCATCAACTGGCAGCTTTTCTCCACCTGCGCCAACCGCAGCATATCCGGCAAAAGCCCTGCCATCGACGCAATTGCGTCGTCCAAATCTGCGGATGTGTAAGCAAAACCGTAAGAATAAAGGTCCCCTTGGTCTGCACTGCGGTGCTGGGCCGTATACTCGGGAATCTCTACGCTCATCACGTTGCGGGTAGCTACTTCAAGGTAGACCCGCTGCGTCGGTGCCATCAATGCGGTGTTCATTGCCTCATCGCTCATACCGGAACGCGCAAGCACAAAATCTCGGTTGGCCGAAGCGATGCCAGCTTCTACCTTTTCGCGCAGGGCTTTGTTTTCGCGCACCAGATCTAAAAACTGTCGCATCAATTCGTCGCGCTTATCTTTGAGCAGTTTATGGCCCCTAGTGGCGGTGACCAGCTTTTTCTTTAGCCGGGTCAGTTCCATTCGGGTTGGGTTCACATGGGTCGCCATTCACACTGCGCCCCCTTTCTTTTGCGTTTTCGCTCAAGTTTTTCCGTAATAGCGGTCAAGGTCTTCGTCCTTAATGCGCTTCAGCTCGCTGCGCGGCAAAATAGAGAGCAGCTTCCACCCAAGGTCAAGTGTTTCTTCAATGCTGCGATTGGTTTCGTAGCCTTGCGAAACATATTCTTTTTCAAAAGCGTCTGCAAATTTTGCATACAGTTTATCAATTTCGGTCAGTGCCGCTTCGCCCAAAACCACCGTCAGCTCTTTTGCTTCTTTGCCGCGTGCATAGGCCGCAAACAGCTGATTCATCGTGCCGGAATGGTCAGCGCGGGTTTTTCCGTCGCCGATGCCTTTATCTTTCAGTCGCGAAAGGCTGGGCAGCACATCAATAGGCGGCGCAACGTTTTTGCGATACAGCTCACGCGAGAGGATAATCTGTCCCTCTGTAATGTAGCCGGTCAGATCAGGAATCGGGTGGGTTTTGTCGTCCTCGGGCATCGTCAAAATCGGAATCATCGTGATAGAGCCGTTTTTGCCCTTCTGGCGGCCAGCGCGTTCGTACAGCGATGCAAGGTCGGTATACATATAGCCGGGGTAGCCACGGCGGCCCGGCAACTCTTTACGCGCAGCAGAAATCTCACGCAGCGCGTCTGCATAGTTGGTGATATCGGTGAGGATGACCAGCACGTGCATATTCTTTTCAAACGCAAGGTATTCGGCAGCAGTCAGCGCCATGCGCGGCGTTGCAATACGTTCAACTGCCGGGTCGTCTGCAAGGTTCACAAACAGCACGGTGCGATCCAGCGCGCCGGATTCGCGGAATGAATTAACGAAGAAGTTGGACTCCTCAAACGTAATACCCATGGCAGCAAATACAACCGCAAACGGCTCGGTAGTGCCGCGTACTTTTGCCTGGCGTGCAATCTGTGCTGCCAGGTTTGCATGCGGCAAGCCGGAGGCCGAGAAAATCGGCAATTTCTGCCCACGCACCAGCGTGTTCAGGCCGTCAATGGCCGAAACACCCGTCTGAATAAATTCTTCCGGATAGGTGCGGGCGGCTGGGTTAATCGGCAAGCCGTTGATGTCGCGGCGCTGGTCGGG
>OBXZ01001093.1_pt1 | contig 13978 bp, 12 predicted proteins | sample 1538171 | NCBI WGS metagenome assembly OBXZ01 (sample SAMEA2580161, study PRJEB22360) | human gut metagenome | biome: human gut; feature: human-associated habitat; material: faeces | place: Denmark | collected 2008/2010
GGATTCCGCGCCGATTAAACGAATTATACAAGAGGCACGCGACCGTGGAACCCTGATTGACGCAACCTATGGACGGCGCACCCGCGCAGTCATTATTACGGATTCTGACCATGTAATCCTCTCCGCGGTACAGCCGGAGACTGTGGCAAACCGACTGAACGATACCGACGAGATTGAGGAGACTGAACTTGATGACGAATAGCGGCAAACACCTTATCGTACTTTCCGGCCCTTCCGGCAGCGGTAAGGATACTTTGGTACAACATTTGATTGAACGACACCCGGAAATCAAGGTTTCGATTTCTGCAACCACACGCGCTATTCGCCCGGGCGAAAAAGAGGGCGTAAATTACTATTACATGACCGTGCCGGAATTTGAACAAAAGCTGGCAGACGGCGAGATTCTGGAGCACACCTGCTACTGCGGCAATTATTACGGTACTCCGAAATCTGAGGTGGATGCCCGCATTATGGCTGGCATCAATGTAGTGCTGGTTATCGAGGTGGAGGGCGCAACCAATATCCGCCGCCTTTACCCCGAGGCAAAGCTGATTTTTGTGCAGCCGCCTTCTTTTGATGAGCTGGAGCATCGACTGCGCTGCCGCGGCACCGAGTCGGAAGAGGCGATTCAAAAACGTATGGCACGCGCCCGCGAAGAGCTGAGCTTTGCAAAAGACTATAACTACCAGCTGGTAAATGATTCGCTTGACGAGTGTGTCGAGGAATTGTATCAGATCATTACAGAATAAGATAAAAGGAGGCAGCACCATGGCTGTGACAGCAAAAGTGGCGGTCGAAGCTGCTGCCTATTCTTTCGATAGATGCTACGACTATGGGATTCCGCCGCATCTTGCTGAACGGGTAAAACCCGGAAGCATGGTACTAGTGCCGTTTGGCATGGGCAAGGCGAAACCTCGCATGGGCGTTGTGCTCGATGTAGGCGAGCCGGAATACCTGAGCAAGGGCCTGAAAAACCTTTACGATGCAGTGCCGGAAGAAGCGACCCTAACGCCGGAACTGCTGGGGCTTGTTGGCTGGCTGAAAGAGCACACGTTTTGCACCTATTACGAGGCAGTGCGCGCCATTATTCCTTATGGCGCACAGTACCGCGCCGAAATGAGCCCGGCAGGGCCGATTTTATCCAAGCGGCTGAACCGCCAAACGGTAAGCTGGTATCGGCTGATCTGCAGTGCTGCAAAGCTGACGGCAAAGCAGCAAAAAGTGGCTGACCTGCTGCAAAGCGGAGAAATGCGCACCGCAGCCGAGCTTTGTGAGCTTGCTGGGGTGACCCGCGGCGTGGTGGAAACGATGGTGCGCAATGGCGTGCTGGAGGCGGAAGTGCGGGAGCGCGACGTACCCGTGTATGAGGATTATCGCCCAATAACCGAAAAAGTGCAGCTTTCTGCCGACCAGTGGCGCAGCTACACCCAGCTTGCAGAAAAGTTGGATGCCTCGCAGGCCCAAACGGCACTGCTGCACGGCGTTACCGGCAGCGGCAAAACGCTGATTTTTGTAGAGCTGATTCGCAAAGCGGTAGAGGATGGCAAACAGTGCCTTGTGCTGGTGCCGGAAATTGGACTAACGCCACAGATGGTGTACCGGCTTAAATCTGCTTTTGGCGAGCGGGTAGCGGTGCAGCATTCGGCACTTTCCAACAGCGAGCGGCTCGACCAGTGGCAGCAGATTCAGCAGGGGAAGGCCGACATCGTGGTTGGTACCCGAAGTGCCGTGTTTGCCCCGCTCGAGCGGCTGGGGCTTATCATCATCGACGAAGAGCAGGAGCATACCTACGCGTCCGAAACAAGCCCGCGATATTCTGCCATCGAGGTTGCAAAATACCGCGCAGCCTACCATAAAGGCTTGCTTTTGCTTGCATCTGCCACCCCGCTTTGTGACGACTACTACGCCGCCGAGCAGGGGCGTTATACGCTTTCTACGCTTTCTGCACGTTATAATCAGCAACCACTGCCCTCAGTGGAGTTGGTTGATTTGCGGCAAGAGCTTGCGCACGGCAATACCGGTAGCATCAGCGGAAGACTGGCACAGGAGATTGTACGCAACCTGCGCGAAGATAAACAGACGATTCTGTTGCTGAACCGCCGCGGTTACCAAACGGTAGCCATGTGCGAAAGCTGTGGCGAAGTGGTAAAATGCAAGCTGTGCAGCGTGCCGATGGTTTACCACAAAAAAGAAAACAAACTGCTCTGCCACTATTGCGGCAGTACCATTGCCCCAAAGCCGGAGCAATGCCCCGATTGCAGCGGAAAACTGCGCTATACCGGGTTTGGTACGCAGCGGGTAGAAGAGGAGCTGACGAATATCTTTCCCACAGCGCGGGTGCTGCGGCTGGATACCGACACCACCCAGACCAAAAATAGCCACGAGCGCATGCTTGCAGATTTTGCGGCAGGGCGGTATGATATTATGATAGGCACCCAGATGGTGGCGAAAGGACTCGATTTTCCGAACGTTTCGCTGGTAGGGGTGCTGGGCATCGACCAGATGCTGTTTGCGCAAAGCTACCGGGCATTTGAACGGGTGTTTTCGCTGGTGACACAAGTGGTGGGGCGCAGCGGCAGAGCCGATGCCGAAGGCCGCGCACTGATTCAGACGGTGGACCCGCAAAACCGCATTTTACAGCTTGCAGCGGGGCAGAATTATACAGAGTTTTACATCGAAGAAATTGCGGCCCGCAAACTGCACCTTTATCCGCCGTTTTGCGCCATCTGCGTGGCAACTTTTTCAGCGGAAAGCGAAAAAGAAACCGCCCAGGCAGCCCAGGCATTTGCAAACAGCCTGCGCAGCTGCGCGGCAGCGCATAAAACCATTCCCTTGCGGGTGCTTGGCCCTGCGCCGGCGGCACTTGCCATGCTGGGCGGGCGCTACCGGTATAAGCTTACCGTCAAATGCCGCAACGATGTCAGCTTTCGGCGGCTTTTGTCCGAGGTGCTGGCAGAGTATCATAAAGGCCCGTTTGGTGGCAAGGTCAGCCTTGCAGTGGATTTCAACAACGACAACGAAGCTTAAGCTGCGCTTGTTGCATTATTTTATACACGAACTCTGCGCTACGCAGAGAGCTTAACCTATTACAAAGGAGATTCTTACCTATGGCACTTAGAAAAATTGTTTTAGATGGCGACCCGATCTTGAAAAAAGTCTGCCGCCCTGTTACGGATTTCAGCGAGAAAACCGCACAGCTGCTTGAGGATATGGAGGAAACCCTTCTCGATGCAAACGGCCTTGGCCTTGCAGGTCCGCAGGTTGGCGTAATGCGCCGCATCTGCATTGTGCTGGACGTTGGCGAAGAGCATGATGGCTGCGCTCCCGAAGAGGGCGAAGAGGTGCCGGAGTATCCGTTCATTGAGCTGATTAACCCGGAGATTATCGACCGCCAGGGCGCAGTTACCATCTATGAAGGCTGCCTTTCCTTCCCCGGCCGCAATGGTGCCATTGAGCGCCCCGAGCAGGTGACGGTAAAAGCACTGGACCGCAACGGCAAAGAGTTTACCGCTACCCGCCGTGGCATTGTAGCACGTGCTATCTGCCACGAGTGCAACCACCTCGACGGCATCACTATCCTTGACCTTGCGGACCATTTCTATGAAGATACCGAAGAGGGCATGGAGGAAGAATAAATCTCCGTTTTACCGAAAGGAACCACGCTTATATGAGAATTCTTTTTATGGGTACCCCGGACATTGCAGCGGAATCCCTTGCGGCTATTCTGGCAGCAGGGCATACCGTCTGCGGGGTGTTCACCCGTGAAGATAAACCGGTCGGCAGAAAACAGGTGCTTACCCCGCCGCCGGTAAAACAGCTTGCGCTGGAGCATGGGCTCGAAGTTTATCAGCCTAAAACACTGCGCGACGGCAAAGCCGAAGAAACAATTCGCACCCTTGCGCCGGATCTCATCGTCGTTGTGGCGTACGGGCGCATTTTGCCCGCAGAGGTGCTCGCGCTGCCCAAGTTTGGCTGCATTAACCTGCACGTTTCGCTGCTGCCGCAATACCGCGGCGCTGCACCCATCCAGCACGCTGTCCTTAATGGAGACCCCGAAACCGGTGTAACCATTATGTATATGGACGAGGGGCTGGACACCGGTGACATCATTACGGTGGCTCCGGTCGCTATTGGGGAAGACGAAACAGCGGGCGAAGTGTTTGACAAAGTTTCGGCGCTGGGCGCAAAAACGCTCGTTGACACGATTGTACTCATCGGCGAAGGCAAAGCAAGCCGTACCCCGCAATGCCACGAGAAAGCAACGTTTGCACCGCCGCTGGATAAAGCCATGGGCCTATTTGACTTTACTGGCAAAGCCCCCGCGCTGCACAATCTAATCCGCGGCCTTTCACCGTGGCCGATTGCTTATTTTATGCAGGATGGCAAAAAGGTAAAGGTAACGCGCTCGCATAAAAGCGAGCTTACCGGTAAGCCGGGCGAAGTGCTCGCAACAAAGCCGCTTACCGTTGCTTGCGGCGAAGGTGCGCTGGAGCTGCTGGAGGTTGTGCCGGAGGGCAAGCGCCCCATGCAGGGTTTTGAATGGGCCGCAGGCCGCCGCCTGAAAAAAGGCGACCTGCTGTAATTGCGTGTGAGAAGAGGAGATTCCCAGCCAAGTTGCAGAAAGATGCCGGGCGGCAATCGGCATCTGCGGGGCAGCGTCCCCAGTAAAGGAGAATGTTATGTTCTACGGTTTTGATCGTTACTATTTTATATTGGTCGTGCCCGCACTGATTATTGCAGGCTGGGCACAGATGAAAGTTTCCACCACCTTCAGCACGTACTCCCGTATGCCGGTAGGCAACCGCATGACCGGTGCAGACGCAGCGCGTTTTATTCTTGATATGAACGGACTGACGAATGTGCGGGTAGAGCGCATTGCCGGTAAACTGACGGATAACTACAATCCGACCGACCGTGTTGTGCGGCTTTCGGATTCTGTTTATGGCAGCGCGACGATTGCCGCTGTTGGCGTTGCTGCGCACGAATGTGGCCACGCCGTGCAGCACGCAACCGGGTACGCGCCGCTTAAGCTGCGCACCGCCATTATTCCCGCCACCCAAATTGGTTCCACCCTGGCTGTGCCGATGATTTTTCTTGGCATTCTGATGTCCAGCGACCCGCTGGTGAACATCGGCATTTTGTTGTTTAGCCTGATGACGGTGTTTCAGCTGGTTACACTGCCGGTTGAGTTTAACGCAAGTGCGCGCGCAGTTGCAACGCTTTCCGGCCACGGCATGGTAAATGCAGAAGAAGAGCGCGGCGTGAAAAAGGTACTCTCCGCAGCGGCGCTGACCTATGTGGCAGCTCTGCTTGTTTCGGCAATGCAGCTGCTGCGCCTTGTGCTGATTGCAGGCAGAAGGAACGATCGATGAAGCAGGACTCCGCACGTTTGCTGGCCGCAAAAGCGCTGATGCGCTGCGAAAAAAACGGCTATTCTAACCTGGTGCTTGCTTCGATGCTGCAAAAAAGTGGCCTTTCGGCGCGGGATAGAGCTTTTGCCTCCCGTATTGTTTACGGTACGGTAGAGCGCCAGCTGACGCTGGACACCCGGTTGGTCCCCTTTTTAAAACAGCCGCTGAACACCATGATGCCCGAGCTGCGCGCTGTGCTGCGCAGTGGTTTATACCAGATTTTATATATGGATTCCGTCCCTACCTCTGCAGCGGTGAACGAAGCAGTTCAGCTGACCCGTGCACTCGGCAAAGGGTCTGCGTCCGGTTTTGTCAACGCGGTTTTGCGCAAGGCGAGCCAAGCACAATGGCAGCCCGAAGCCAAAACAGAGGAAGAGCGACTTTCACAGCTTTATTCGGTCGGCTTGCCGGTGGTGAAACTGCTGAAAGCGGCTTATCCGGATAAAATTGAAGCTCTTTTGCAAGAAAGCTTTACCCAGCCTAAACTGACAATTCGCGTCAATACACTGAAAACGACAGCAAAAGAACTTGCGGCGTTGCTTTCTGCAGACGGCGTTAAAGTGAGTGAAACTGGTCTGCTCAATGCTCTTGTTTTAGAAGATGCGGGGGATATAACCCGTCTGCCACAGTTTACGCAAGGGCTTTTTCATGTGCAGGGGCTTGCATCGCAGCTTTGTGTTGCAGCGCTCGGCGTAAAACCGGGCGACCGGGTATTGGATGCCTGCGCGGCACCCGGTGGCAAAACTGCGACGATAGCTCAAACACTGTGTGGGCAGGGAAGCCTGACCGCCTGCGAGCTGCACCCGGCGCGTGTAAAGTTGATTGAAACGCTGATTGCGCGCATCGGAGCACAAAATGTGACTGCCCGGGCACAAGATGCTGCTGTTTTTGATCCTGCTATCGGCGAAATGGACAAGGTTCTTTGCGACGTGCCATGCTCCGGGCTTGGAACACTTGCAAAAAAACCTGATATTCGGTATAAAGACTTGCAGGATTTGCCAAAACTGATAAAGATTCAGGGAGCAATCCTCGCCACGGCGGCACAGTACCTAGTGCCGGGTGGCAGCCTCGTTTATTCTACCTGCACCATTAACCCGAAGGAAAACGAACTGGTTGTACAGGAATTCTTGCGCACGCATCCGGAATTTACCGCGACGGATACCGGCATTGCCGGATTTGGAGAGCAAAAGCTTGGTGCGTTTTGCCTTTTCTTCCCCCAGGGGGGACAGGACGGATTTTTTATCGCGAGGCTTACCCGTGCAGAAAAGAGCGCCCCAGCCTCGTTTAAATAGGTAGCAAGTTTGGAAAGATTGTGATAAAATGGAATACGTTCAATTGACCTCACTGACAGAGCCACAACTGGTGGCTTACATACAGAGTCTCGGTCAACCGGCCTTTCGCGGTCGGCAGATCTATAAATGGCTGCATGAAAAACAGGTAACTGATTTTTCACAGATGACCGACCAGCCCAAAGCATTTCTGGAAAAGCTCTCCGAGGCTGCTGTCATCGAAACCTTAACGATTGCGCGCAAGCAGGTGTCTAAAGACGGCACCGTGAAATATTTGTTCCGTTTGCCAGACGGCAACTGCATCGAAAGTGTTGTTATGCGTTACAGCTATGGCAACACCATCTGTGTTTCTACCGAGGTAGGCTGTGCAATGGGATGCCGCTTTTGCGCCTCCACCCAGGGTGGGCTTGTGCGCCGGCTGACTGCGGGTGAAATCTGCGCGGAGGTTTACGCTGCCCAGAAAGATGTAGGGGAGCGCATTTCCAACATCGTGCTCATGGGCATTGGCGAACCGCTTGATAACTATAATAACGTGCTGGATTTTCTGCGCATTATCTCCAGCGACCACGGCATCAACATCGGTATGCGCAACATCAGCCTTTCTACCTGCGGCCTGGTACCCAAAATTGCCGAGCTGGCGCAGGAAGGCCTTGGCCTGACACTTTCGGTATCACTGCACGCGCCCAACAATGCGCTGCGCTCTTCGATGATGCCGGTCAACGATGCTTACCCGGTGGAAGAGCTGATTGCAGCTTGCCGTGCCTATCAGCAAAAAACAGGCCGGCGCATCAGCTTTGAGTATGCAATGGTCAAAGGCGTCAACGACACACCCGCCTGTGCGGAAGAGTTGGCGCACCTTTTGCGCGGCATGAGCGCACATATCAATTTAATTCCGATTAATCCCGTCGATGGCTCGCAATATTCTGCCAGCGACGCGAAGAATGTAAACGACTTTAAAGAGCGCTTAATCGCGCTCGGCATGAATGCCACAGTACGGCGCCGGCTTGGTACCGACATCAGCGCGGCGTGCGGCCAGCTGCGGCAGGAAGCGAAGGGAGAATCCGACCAGTGAGAATCGTCGGCAAAACCGATATCGGCATGGGCCGCAAAGAGAATCAAGACAATTACCGCGCAGGCAGAATGCAGGATGACACTGTCTGGGCGGTAGTTTGCGACGGCATGGGCGGCACGCGCGGCGGCGCCATTGCCAGTAGCGTGGCTGTAGAAACGATGGAAAACGAGCTGCTGCGAGGGCTGGCAGAGCCCATCTCGGCGGCGGGTATCCACGAGCTGCTGGATAATGCCGCACAGCGGGCGAACACCCGTGTGTACGACCTTGCCCGCCACGACGAGACCAAACGCGGCATGGGCACAACGCTGGTTGCCGTGATATTAAAGAACAATACTGTATATTATGTGCATGCCGGTGACTCGCGCGCGTACCTGCACCGTGCCGGCGTGTTGGACAGGTTGACCAAAGACCACTCTATTGTGCAGGAAATGATAGAGAACGGAACGCTGACGGAAGAAGAAGCGGTTACCCACCCCAAAAAAAATTTGATTACGCGCGCGCTGGGTGTCAATGATACATTGCAGCTGGATTATGGTGAGCGACAGGTGCGCAGCGGCGACCTTATTTTGCTTTGCAGCGACGGGCTCACCAACGCAGCGCCAGAACAGGCGATTGCAGCCACGCTAAGCGAAACGCCTTTTTTTGAAACGGCGGATAAACTGATTTCACTTGCGCTTGATGCAGAGGGGCAGGATAACATTACTGCCGTTTTGGTGAAAGTGGAAAATGCCCACTGACCGGGTGAAATATTTTTGATTCTATCCGGGAAAGCACTGTGTGGCTTTTTCTGTACAATTCCGGGAAAGGAATGGTCATAACACATGGATATGTATATCGGCAAACGCCTGGACGGGCGTTATGAGATCGAAAAGCTGATTGGTGTTGGCGGCATGGCAAATGTCTATAAAGCTACTGATTTGCTTGAGCACCGCCCCGTAGCGGTGAAGATCCTGCGCCAGGAGTTTTTGGAGAACGAGGATCTTGTTAGAAGGTTCAAAAATGAATCAAAAGCAATTGCTCTGCTCCACCACCCCCATATTGTCCGGGTATTCGATGTAAGCGTATCTGACAAGGTGCAGTACATTGCGATGGAATACCTTGACGGCGCGACGCTCAAAGAGTATATTGAGCAGCGCGGTGTGCTGAGCTGGAAAGAAACGCTGTTCTTTATCGAACAGGTGCTCGGTGCATTGCAGCATGCGCACGCAAAAGGCATTATCCACCGCGATATTAAGCCGCAAAATATTATGGTGCTTGCAGACGGCAACATCAAGGTAATGGATTTCGGCATTGCACGTTTTGCCCGCAGCGAATCGCACACCGTTACCGACAAAGCCATTGGCTCGGTGCATTACATCAGCCCCGAGCAGGCCAAGGGCGATGTGATTGACGCAAAGGCAGATATCTATTCTACCGGTGTTATGATGTACGAAATGCTGACCGGCAAGCTGCCGTTTGACAGCGAAAGTGCAGTGCAGGTGGCGATTAAACAGATTTCTGATACGGCCGCACCGCCCCGCAGCATCAACCCGGACATTCCGGAGCCGCTGGAAGCTATTACCATGAAGGCAATGGCAAAGGACGCACGCCGGCGATACCAATCGGCGGATGAGATGCTGGGTGCAATTGAAGAATTTAAAAAGAACCCCAGTATTAAGTTTGCATACGACTATCTGGATGACAATTCACCAACGAGGTATATAGATAAAGTGATAAGCAAAGCAAAAAAAACACCGCCCCAGGGCGCTCAAAAACAGCCAAAGAAAAAACGCAACCTCACTCTGCCCATTCTGGCGGGTATGGCGCTGGCGTTTGCCGTCGGCTCTGCAATTCTTTGTTTCCTTATCTTTAGTACGTCCGGCTTTTTTAGCAGTAAACCCGACGTGGATCTTCAAAACTTTGTTGACCTCAATTACAACGATGTGAAGAGCAACACCGAATACACCGAGAATTTTAAGCTGGACGTAGAAAAGGTGTACAGCGCAACCCATCCCGAAGGCCAGATTATCAAACAAAGCCCCAAGCCGCCTAAAAAGGTAAAGCAGGGCGCTAAGGTGAAAATCTGGGTCAGCATGGGCACCGAGGTTGTCACTGTGCCGGATACCGCCGGTAAAACCCGCGGCGAAGCAGAGAAAGCACTCTCTAAGCTGGGGCTTTCGGTGCTGGTTGTACCCGAAAAAAGCGAAAGTGTAGAAGCGGGCAAAGTTATCCGCACAAACCCCGAGCCGGGTACTAAGCTGGATACCGGCAGTGAAATTACAGTTTACATCAGCAAAGCCGCAGGCGAAGATAAAGTGGCTGTGCCGCAACTCATCAATGTTGCCTCCACCGCAGAAGCGCGTAAAATTCTGGAGAGCAGCAGACTTTCTTTGGGCACCCCGATTGAAGTGGAAAGCGAGCTGCCGCAGGGCACCATTCTTTCTCAAGACCCGCCCGCGGGCACTGAGGTAGCGGTTGGTACAAAAGTTACCGTCACCATCAGCACCGGTGTTGTTGCCCCCAAGGAAAAGAGCGTCACCGTTACAGTTACCTTTGATGCCAACGCGACGGCTTCTCACTGGACGGCTACCGTAGGCGGCACCCAGGTTAGCGCATTTGATGCTGTGCCCGGCGGTGTATGGAGCTTTACCCTGACCGGCATTAACGCACAGGAAATGATTATCACGAACGGCTCAACCCCGATTGTAGCTACCGTGGACTTCCAGAATCCGGGTAACTATAACTTCCAGGTCAATGGACCGAAACCCACCCCCACTCCGGCGCCGACCCCGTCACCGACACCGGCGCCTCCGGTACCGACGCCATCACCGATAATCACACCACCGCCTGTCACTGCACCGCCGGTATCACCGGAGGTACCTGACCTGCTTGGAGTGCTGCACAATTTGCATTGAAATGAGTAATATATGGCAGAAATCATATTAGAAAATAGAATTATGAAAGGCATTGGCGGGTTTTACTATGTCGCAACGGCAGAAGGACTCGTGGAATGCAAGGCAAAGGGGATATTCCGCAAAAAGGGAATATCCCCTTTGCCCGGCGACCTTGTACAGTTGGAACAGGAAGGCGACAGCGCAATAATTGCAGAAATACTGCCCCGGAAAAATGTGCTGGTTCGCCCACCCATGGCAAACCTCGATGTGCTGTTTATCGTGGCAGCCACTACCGAGCCGGCACCCAATTATTTGGTGCTGGATAAAATGTGTGCCATAGCGGTGGATAAGGGCATCACCCCGGTAATTGTTGCTACAAAAACCGACCTTTGCAGCCAGCAAGAGCTGGTGGAAGCTTACGCAAAATCCGGCATTGAAGTTATTGTGGCAGGCCGAGAAGAAAAAAAGGCACTTGAGCGGATTCGTGAAATTATCGCAGGGCGATTTTGTGCGTTTACAGGCAACTCGGGTGTGGGTAAATCCACACTGCTGGGCCGCCTGCTGCCAAAGCTGCATTTCGACACGGCTGAAATCAGCAAAAAGCTGGGCCGCGGCAAGCACACCACCCGCCAGGTGGAATTGTTCTCTGCCTTTGGCGGGCTGATTGCAGATACACCGGGCTTTTCTTCGCTGGATATGGAGCGCGCCAATCTGATTTTAAAAGAAAATCTGCAATTTGCTTTCCCGGAGTTTGAGCCTTATCTGACCGCCTGCAAATTTACCGGCTGTTCGCACAAAACCGAAAAAGGCTGTGCTGTGCGTGCAGCGTTGGAAGCAGGCGAGATTGGACAGCGCCGGTACGAAAGCTACCTTGCAATGTATGAAGATGCCAAAGACATTAAAGAATGGGAGCTGTGACCCTTGGAAAAACAGACAAACCGCTGTGTGCTGATTGCAGGCGGCGAAGTGGACCCCACACTGGCGGAATTGATTCGCCCTACTGATACTGTCTGGGCACTGGATGCCGGGGTTGAGCGAGCAAAGCTACTCGGCGTAACGCCGTCGCTATGCTTGGGCGATTGGGATTCTGCCCCTTGCCCGGAACACGCAGAGGAATTAATTTCGCTGGTGCCGGAAAAGGATGATACAGACACACACCATGCGGCACGCCTTGTGGTAGAGCGTGGCTTTACCGAAGTGCTGCTGCTGGGAGGCCTGGGGGGCCGGCTGGACCACACCTTTGCAAACCTGGCCACACTGCTTTTTTTGCGCAGATGTGGGGTGCAGAGCTGGGCGGTAGACCAAAACACCGCCGCTACGGTGCTGACGAGCGAAAGCAGGTGCTTTGAAAAACGGGAGGGCTTTTATTTTTCCGTGTTTGCAATGGATGGCACTGCACATGGGGTTACCCTTTCCGGCGTGAAGTATCCGCTTTGTGAGGCGGTGCTCACAGGGGCTTATCCTATTGGGGTGAGCAACGAGATTTTAGAGCAAACTGCCCTGGTTTCCGTAAAAAACGGGAATTTGCTTGTGATGTACGCCCGAAAGTAGCAAAAACTCATCTTTCTGTATATACTGGGTTACCAGTCAGGAAAGAGGGGATTTGATGCAGATCGTCGTAGTCAAGAGTCCGAAGCTGCTCCGTGGAATTCTCAAAGCCATCTTTGGGATTAAGAGCAACAGCTAGGACCTACCAAGAAAAACTGCTGCAAGACACTTTTTTAAGTGTTTTGCAGCAGTTTTCGTTTGTCCCGGAATAACAAAGACAAGGAGTGAATACTTATTTGTTGAAAGGGGCGAGGACTATGGAATTAAAGGTGTTCAGAGACACCGTGAGCGTGGAGCAACAGCTTTGTGATCTCACGCTGGAGCACCCGGTGGAAACAGAGATCATGATTCCCGACTATCTGCCGGAAATTTTTAAAATCGTAAAGAGCTTTGTCACGCCGGTCATACTTCAAAAACAGGTGATGGGTGGCAAACTCACACTAGAAGGCTACCTGCGCCTGCTGGTGTACTATCAGGGCGAAGAAGGGCAGAGCCTCTGCCCCGTCGAACAAAAGCTGCCGTTCTCTAAAACGGTAGAGCTCAAGCCAACCGGATGCAGCCGTTACCACATTTCCGTCGCGGGCGAGTGCGAATATTTGAACGTACGTGCCATCAACCAGCGGCGCATTGATGTGAAGGGTGCTTATGCATTCAAGACGGTCGTCAGCGGCGAGGTAGAGCAGGAGATTATCACTGCGCTTTCCGGTGCAGGGGTACAGAGCAAGCAAACAGAGCTTTCTTTGACCCGCACGGTTGGCGATGTGGAAAAACAGTTTACTGCCGAGGATACGGTAGAGTTTGAGCAGGCACCTGAGGCCATTCTTTCTACCCAATGCAGCGGTGCAGTTTCCGAGATCAAACTGGTTTCGGGTAAGGCAGTTGTGAAAGGTGCGCTGATGCTCACCGTTGCTTACCGCGCCGAGCCGGGCTGCCATGTGCTGCACGCGCAAAAAGAGATGGCGTTCAACCAGATCATCGACGTAGAGAACCTGACAGAAGACTGCGAATGCAGCGCGCAGGTTAAGCCGATGGGCTGCACCATCACCGCAGGATCTGACGGCGGCACCGTCGCCAGTGTCAACGCTGTAATTGCACTGCTGGCTTATAAAAAAGCTTCTGTGTACGCAGTGTCGGATGCTTTCTCTACTGCATATGAAGCAGAAACGACCACCAAGACCATTTTGACCGGGCAAATCATCGACCGGTTCCATAATACTATCACAGCTTCTACATCAGGCGCACTGCCGGATGCAGGCAGCACAGTGGTGGAGTGCGTGGCAACTGTTTTGCCGCCCGAGACGGTCACCGAAAACGGTGAGCTTTGCATCAAGGGACGCGTTGTGGCACACCTCATTTGCTGCAACAGCCTGGGCGAGCTGGAATGCTATGACAAACCCTGCGACTACATGCTGCCCAAACGCTATGCAGGCAGCGCAGATGCTGTAAGCGTAGAAGCAACGGCACTGTTTGAAAATGCAAGTGCGAAAAAGAGCGGCGAAGACGCCTCCTGTGAAGTCAACATCTCGGTGAGTGGCGTAGTAACTGAGCGCGCCCGCACGGAAGTCATTGACACCATTGTCTGCGACGAATTGCTGGAGGCACAAGATGACGGCGTAGCACTGCGCATCTATTATGGCAAAGCCGGCGAAGAGCTGTTCTCAATCGCTAAGCGTTACCATGCCGACCCCGCAAAAATCGCGGCGGGCAGCGGGATCGATACCGAGACACTGCAGCAGGATACCCGGCTGCTGATTCCCACCGCGGAATAAGGGAGGAGAGCAGATG
>OBXZ01001095.1_pt1 | contig 13941 bp, 7 predicted proteins | sample 1538171 | NCBI WGS metagenome assembly OBXZ01 (sample SAMEA2580161, study PRJEB22360) | human gut metagenome | biome: human gut; feature: human-associated habitat; material: faeces | place: Denmark | collected 2008/2010
CAATGTCATCCAAAGATGTAGTTAAATAATTTTCATCTAGATAGTCGGTAATATTATATAGTTTTAATATTGCTTTCCCCAACTCATTATAATCACCATTTCTATCAACAAATCCAAAATCTATATTTGTAAGTTTGCAGGAATTTACTAAATCAGTCCTATCTTTTGCGGCTTGTTCCATTAAAGTATTCTGAGTATCAAATTCTGCTTGTCGCTCTTCTAATGCTTTATTAGCTTCATCAAGTAGCTTTATAGCTTCAAGATAAATTTTATAATAATCTGTTAAATGTTCAGACACTTCATATTCTTTGTCGTATCCAGATTCTTTACAGGTATCTATGGTATTTTGGTAAGTTTGGATTTTTACCTTTAATTCGTCAACACCGTATAATTCCCATTGAGTCTCCCAAGCATCAATAGGATCTACTTTATTATCTTCTGTCCGATGAATGTTTTCTATGGCGATCTTTATGTTAGGAATAACTCCATCAATATAAGCAGAGTAGGAATACCAACAATTATCCTTATACATTTGCGCTTTAAGGGCATCTCCAGTTAAAACAGTTTCATAAATACCTTCGGAATTTAAAATGGGTTGTCCATTTTCATCTCTTTTAACATAACCATATTGTAGAAGAATAAAATTTACAGCGTCAATGTATATATCTAGTTGCTTGTTTAATTCTTCCTCTGTGAAAGTATCCCAGTCTGTTGTTAATCCATCATTGGGGACTCTATTTTTAATCTCATCTGCAGCTAGTTTATACTTCCCCCATAACTTTGAAAGATAAGAATAGTACTCTCGTCTTGTTAATTGTTTTGAATTACCATCTTCATCTGTGATTGCTATTTTCACATTTTTTGTGGTGTCCCAATGGGTGCCTCGATAGGAGAGATAAGCTTCATAAAGCTTAATAAGTTTACTAGAAACAAGAGGTTCTCTAAGAACATAAGATAAATTATCAATTTGATTGCTTCCAAAATTAACATAGGAAATATCTAAACTTTCTGCACCAGCAACATTAAAAGCAGTATAGATATCATTTGTTGCGCCAGAAACAGTTAATGAATCTTGATAGTTCCTACTACTTAAATAGATACCTGTATCCTCACCTAGTTGAGAAACATGATAACAATTTATCTTTCGGTTTAGAATATCAAATACAAAAACACATCTGTATGCCTGTGCAACTTTTTGAGTTAGAAACGCATATACATTGATTGACTCTTCTTCAAATTGTCCTTTCACAAAGAAGTAAGAAGTAGTACCGTCTTCCTCTATACGTGTATAAGGAATATACCACTTTGTATCACCATTATCATCAATATAAGATTCATCAACGTGACCTATAGACCAGTTTGGCAATTGTTCTAGAATCAAATCTAATAAACTTAACTTTGGGTGGTCGGGATCGTAGAGAGCCACGTATCTTGTTAGAAGCTGCTGTCCACTGATTGGATCGGTTACAACATTGTCTTCATCTAAATATTCTTTACTTCCAGTTTTTCCAGTGTTGATATAAAAATTTATTAAGTCCTTTGATTCCAATTCAATTTCACATGATTCGGCTCTAATATTTTTTACTTCTGAGTACCCATCAAACTGTGTTTCAGGGACTTCACTTATAACAAAATAGCCAATATCTTCTACATAAATTTCCATTCCTTTTTCTAAATATGAATATCCATTAGATAAAACAAAGTTGCCGTCATTATTTATATCTATATACTTCTCAACAGTAAAAGATAAAGACCATCTATCTTGTAGTTGACCAGAGATAGAAGCAGTAGTTTCATCAACGGTATTCAAAGTATCCAACACTTGTCCTTCAGGATTCACTAGATGAAATTTATATGGTTCAATATGATCAAATACATCCTTTAAAAATAACAATGCTTAGTGTAACCTCCTTTCCATATATTTTAAAAAGCTCCAACCTTCTTAGGTTCGAGCCAAGTAATTTCTACTAAACATCTTCCTATAATTTCGAGTTCGTTCTCACCAGGAAGTAAGCGTAGCCAATATAACTTTTTAAGTTCGTTTATTTTAAATAAATCACATAACATGATATGAGAACCATCTTTGGTAACCACCTGATGCTGACAGTTTATGTTATAGATCCCTTGTAGATCATATAAATCCACGACATAATCTTTATCAGAATGATTAATGATTTTGATATTGCTCCAAAGTTGATCGGCATTGATTGCAATTGTTGGATACACATACTCTTCAAGTTCATCACTGTCACAAACTAATGTCTTGGCTATTGTATGATTAGTAACTTCTAGAGTGTTTGTTGTATCTAAAATGCCACTTGTTTTTTGCTGATATCCATAAGAACTATTGCAAGTAAACTCTAATGTGAGTCCTGCTATACCAAGTGCTTTTTGTGGTGTCACATTTGTAACAATGGAAAAATATATCAATTCAGATTCATGATATTCACAGTCATAAAATTGTAATTTTCTAAAGCTTTTTGGACTGGTAAGCCATCTTGTTAATTCTGAGATTTGCCCCATAGAGAAACGACTTTCGTCAGCATGTAATAGAGTAATCGAAAAGGTAAGTTTATCTGTGTATTTAGTGTTATACGCATGAAAAATATTCCGATTCATGGTAGTTGATCCACTTACAATTTCTCGATCTAAACCGAAAGACTCATCAGACTTATCCATATATCCAATAATAATATTTGGAGAAAATTCTGATAGTGATTTACCATCATATGTAAATCCTATATAATTTGAATTCATTTCTCCCTCCTTTCAAAAAGAGCCTATGCAAAAGCATAGACTCTTTAAAATTAAAACTTTGGTTTCCAACCTGTCTTATGGTACTCTCTGAGTTTTATAGCTTGCTGTTCATCAAAAGTTGTTTTTACAAGTGCTTTCAATTCATTTAGAACACTCTTATCAATCATGCCTCCAGACTCGACTTTAATCAACGCATCATACATAATTTGATAATTTGTTCCTGTTCCAGTAAGACCGTCAAAATTGTTATTTTGTTTTACGCTAGCCAGCATCTGTTCAGACATTCTCATAGCTTCTAGTAAGTGAACAGTTCCTTCAGGACTTGTAAGTAACTCATCTCTACGTACAGTAGCAATGCCATGGTCTTTGTTTCCTTTTACTGTTGCATTTAGCTCAGATATTGGAATAAAATCATCTACGATACCACCATTTCTAAGTCCGTTCTTTTTAAGCGTAGCAAGAATTTTATTTGATTGAGCCTTGGAGTATTTACCATCTTTACCCTTATAAAATTCTCCTCCTTTTTTAGAATTTTTGGATGTTATCAAACCTAAGCTTTTTCCGACTTTATACATTTGATCTGGATTGTGTAAAGTATCAAACCCATGACCAACTAAATATTTATTGAGATCAGAATAGGTAGCTAATGTGGCAGCACTTGGCTTAGCCTTTTTACCAATTGTACAACCATGTTTCAATGCATAACTTTGGCCTTTAGTATATACAACGTTCACTTCAGCTGTACGAGATATGCCATTTGCAGATGTACAGGTAACCGTCGCCTTACCAATTTTGGCTGCCTTTATTGTGACTGACCTTCCAGAAGAACCACTAATACTCACAATGGATTTATTAGATGTTGTCCACTTAAAAGTCTGATTAACTGCATCTGGTGGTAAAATTTTATCTACACTAATAGTCTTAGAGGAGAGGTAATTCATATTACCACCAGCCCAACTTAATACAAAGCTAGCTATAGGACGATTTGTATCTGATGGTACTGTAGTATTAGTAACCCCGCCAGTATTAATGTTGTTACTGGAAATATTATTGCCAGTCGAAACATTAGTTGTGCCATTTACAGAAGTGTTTGAATTTACAACATTATTAGTGATTGAAGAATTGGAACTATTTGTAGACTGAGCAGTGGATTGATTACTATAATCAGATGTAAATCCATTGGTCATACTTCCAGATAAGCCGTTATTAGCAATAACTGAATTTATGTTGGTAAATACATCAGCGAAACTATCGGCAACATTACCCAACATTTTATTTATTAGCTTTGCTTGTTCCTCTAGGCTAGAGCTTAATAGCTTGAATTGCTTATCCAGAGAATCTTGTAACTTTTCAGTCAGATCATCATATCCTTGTACCTGAATGTCATAAGAATGATCCTGTTTTGTTTGCTCCAATTGATTCTTAGCTTCATCAATCTGCGCATCTAATTTTGCTCTTTGAGCAGCAGCAGCGGCCCCTTCTACACCTTCTAAAGCAGCTCTTTCAGCTTCTAAAGCCTGTAAATTTTTGTTTTGATCTTTAATATTACGATCATAGTCATTGTATTCTTTCTTACGAGACAGAGCCTCTTTGCGTTTATCAATGACTTTTATAAGCGCATCAAATTCAGCCTGCATTGCATCTTTGCCAAGATTAACCATTTCTTGCTTTAGATTATTTGTTTCTGAAGCAGTATCATGAATGGCTTGTTTGATGTCGTTCATCTTTTCAGTATAGGCTTCTTCACCAATTTGTCCACTGGTGTATAATTTTTCTAATGCGGATAACTCAGTTTTATAGTCAACCATATTCTTTTGAGATTGAGCTATACTGTCATTTAAAAGAGCTAACTTGGTTTTTCCATCAGTTGTAAGAAGTCCTGTATCCTCATCAACAAGATTTTCATCACCCATGAGGTCAATTAAATTCTGGTTATCACTTATTCTAGTATTGCGATCTTCTATAACACGGTCAGCTTGCTCAAATCTTAAATTAATTATATCCTGACGTAACTGTTCATTAGATTCTTCCAGATCTTTGATAGCGTCTAATTCGCTATTTAGTTGATCCTTTAAGTCATTATAATCTGTACTACCAGCTTTAAAATTAAGCATTTGTGATTTGAGTTCATTAATAGTATTCAATCGTGCTGTTCGTTCAGCGTTATTACCATTAATTTGAGCATTTAAATCACTTTCTTTTTGATAGTCACCATGAGTAGTAGAAATTGAAGCTAATTTCTCAAGACGAGCTGTGGCTGTAGCAGCAGCGTCTGAAAGCCTATTTAAATCATCTAAACGAATCTCACGAATCTGGTTATCCAATTCAGCCATTGATGTTTCAGTTTCTTTGATACCAGTCTTTAACTCCTGAATTGTCTTTTCGTATTCAGCTTGTTCACTAGAATTTAAATATTTTTTAGACTTTTTGTATTCACTTTCGTATTTGCTTAGTTCAGCCTTTTGTTGAGAGAGAGAACTACCTAAGTCCTTTTTCTCTTCCTGATAGTGATACGTTTTATTACTACTGGTATCTGCACCGACCGCTTTGTTGTAGTCCAGTATTGTTTCATGATAATCTGCCCATGACTTCGCACGATCTATGAATGCATCATACCAATTTAAGATTGAATCAAGTTTCTGAGAGACAAGCTCTTTTTGCTCTTTCTTTAGTTCGTTGACTGCATCTTTGGCTTTTGTTGCTTTTTCGTACCATGTTTTATAATTTTCAACGGCTTCCCGAACTTCATCGTTTTTGATGGAGCTAATACTTATCTTGCCTGTACGAACTTGCTTAAAGTATCCCTTTAATGTTTTATCACTGACTTTTGTGCTCTTTTTTGTATTCTGTTTTAATGCATTCTTTTCAACAGACTGATATTGTTTCTTATATCTCTTATAAGCACTGTTATTTGCAGAGATTGATTTACCAACAGCCTTTAGAGCTTTATTGTAATTGTTAACAGAAGAAGTAACAGAGCCAGCAATTTCAGCTTTGGATAGCCATCTATCAGTAGTTTCTTCAAGGCGTTGTAGCTTTATTTCTACCCAATCGTACAAGTTGCCTAACTTCTTAACATATTTAGCTAACTTTGAAGTCTTTTTATCTTTCTTCTTCTTGGAAGATTTTTTAGAAGATTTCTTTGAAGAATTAGAAGAACTACTTGATTTTTTCTTCTTAGAAGATCGTTTTAGATTACTACTATTCCCAGAACCAGTTGCAGTAGCATAAGCAGTTCCTTGAGCGTATGCCCTAGCACGAGAACTGGTATACCCTTTAGAAAGAATTTCTTTCGTTTGAAGATGGTTAAATACAATATCGCCAGCTTTTAGGTGTGAGAACTCAGCACCATTATCACCGACTGTAAACCATCTATTTCCTCGTACGACGAGTTCCTGTCCAAGCTCTCCTGTAAGAGCAGTTTCGTTTTGTTTTAGTCCCCAATCTCCGCGAGCATAAGCAGCAGAAGCCATATCTATGGCTGTCATTTCAACTGGCTCTATTTCTTCTTCATCAAAGTCTTCGCTAAGAGTTCCCATTGCTAGAGCACGACGACTTAGCTTTGGAATAGAAGAAGATTTATGCTTTCTTGGTGAACCAAATGCATAAGCAGAGTTTTTAGTAGTGGCAGTTCCTTGGCTGTGAGCAGTTCCTTGTGCCTTTCCACCACCTAAAGCACTGATAGCAGCGGATATAGCTCCACCAATTCCTGTTAAGCTACCTACAGCTAAATTTACTGTTCGTGTTATTGGATTGCTTGCCCAATTTTGAACAGTTGTTGTAGCACTTGAAGTGTCGGCTTTTAGTTTACCTGTTTTAATAGCTTTTGAAGCTAGCCAAGCTTGAACAGCCTGAGTAGCGCTAGTAGTATTACCTGTAAGCTTACCTTCTTTAGAAACTTTAATTCCTAACCATTCAAGAACCTTTTGTTGAGCATCAGTGATATCACCTTTCAGTTTACCTTCTTTGGTAACTTCAACACCAGCCCATTCTAAGACAGACTGTTGAGCCTCTGTAATATCTCCTTTTACTTTGACTGTCTTTTCCGTTTCTTTTTCAGATATCTCTTTTTCTTTTTCTTCTACATCAGAAGCGTCTGCCTCAAAAGAAACAGTTTCAGTTGTACCATCTGTTTTGGGAGAAGAATCAAGCTTTTGATGAGTATCAGTTGATTTTTGATCTTTGACTTTTTGCTTTTTAGGGTCAGTTTTTCCTGACTCTAAATTTCCTAGAGCAGTAAGATAATCATTATATTGACCTTGTATATCTTTCTCTATTTTAACTCTTGCTTTTTCGTCGGTAGTTTTTGACAGCTTTTCAAATAGACCGTCTATTTCCTCTTTATCTTCTTTTAACTTAACTGGTATCTCAATTTTTGATTCTTTTAGATGCTTCTCTAAATCTTGTGCCTCGAAGTCTTGATAAGAAATAGCTGTAGAATAGTGTTTTTCAGCTTTAGAGAAATTACCTTGTTTTTCATAAGACTCACCCTGTCTAACGGCGTTGTCTATTTTTTCTTCGTAGTCATCAACAGTAATTTTTAGCTTAAGCTCTTTGATCCATTCATCTGGGATTTCTTCATTCGCCTGTTTCAGCTTAAGGATTTTCTGTCTCCAGCCTTCAATTTCTTCCCCATATTCCTTTTTAAATGGATTAGAATCATCTAGGTTAGAGTAATTTTCGGCCATTTGATCGAGAAGACTGTTGGCTGTATTAAACTTTTCTTCACTTGAGTCAAATTTAACATTAAATCTGTAATCTTTCAGACGGTTAAGAATGGCTTCAAAAGGTTCTAACCCTATTCCGGCTTCTTTGGCCGCTTTAGCCATATCTTTGATATTGATATTCCACTTACCATTTTTCTCAGAAACATCAAAGATATCTGTTCCAAGTTCCTTGGTTTTACTTTGCATATCTTCGAGGAAATTTGAGAGACCATCTCCATCTTCAGTAAAGTATCGTTCCATTTTAGGAGACACTTGTCTAAAAGCAGCCTCAGTATCTTTACCTGATTTAGAAGCAAGGCTAGTAAAAGTTTTAAATTCATCTGTACCAGTCAGACCATTGTCATAGTCTTTCTTTCTAGCTTCAAAACCTTCTTTGATAGCCAGGTACTTAGCACCAGAATTTGTACTTTCTGTGGCAGCGGTATAGTCATCCCAAGAGGATACATTGTTAGACCGTTTAAGGATCTTCATCCTTTCTTTCAACTGGCCTAATGTTCCGGTAAAAATTTCAGCTTTACTATTTACGATTTCGAACGCATTTGAAAGCTCATCCATACTGAGACTTTCTGTAAAAGCTTTAGCAGCATCTGTATTTTCAAACCTATTATTGATATCATCAATCATGGTTTGGATGTTCTTACCATCTTTTATGATGTTACCATCTTGTAGTTCTAGTCCAACTCCTACAGCAATTGTTTCTTCATCTAAATCAGTAGTATCAGCTAATTCTTTCAGACGATTTTTAATATTATCTTGCCACTCAGAGGCTGTTTTGCTGCCTGTTTTATTAGTGACTTTGATTAGATCATTGATATCAGTCTGTAAGGCAGGATCGCTAGCAACTGCAGAAGCAAAAACTTCGACCTTATTGGCCAATGTCTCAATATAATCCTTACCTTTAGAATCTAGTTCTTTTTCATCAATGTTCCAATTTGAAACAATATTATTTACAAAACCTTGCTGATTTGCACTAAGATTATTAAAACCGTCTATTGATTGTGGGATATAATTTAGAGAAGTATGAACATCATCGACAGCTTTCTTTATTGTTTCAGCATGATCAGCTACTGTCTCGGCATAACCAGAAAGTATGTCCTTATTTAGTCCAGTCTTTGTGGTTTCATTCAGCTTATCGTAAATGGTATCAAAGTGTTTGGCAATCTTACCTACATCACTATCATTCGATAAGTCAATGTCTTGCAGATTTAAAACCTCTTTAGAGGCTTTAATTAAGTCAGCTTTCTTTTTCTCATCCATATAAAATGGAGTTAAAAGGTCATTTTTCTGAGACTCATAATCTTTTCCAAAAAGTTTATCTTTCCAAGAACCTTTAGCTTCCTCAACCTGGGTAGCATATTTGTCAGCAATCTTTGAAAAGTTTTCATCACTCGCTCTGTCTTCTTTGGCGTTTTGAACTTTCTTCTGTTGTAATTCAATAGCCTGTTCAAGAAGATTGTTGTTATTAGCGATTGCATTTCCTTCAGCATCATATCCTGAGATTAAAGAAGGATTCATATCAAGAATCTGAGATCTCAATTCTACAAATTTAGCATATTCACTTGTTGATAGAGAGACATTATTACCTTGATCATCTACGCCAGCGGAAAGCTGAGTATATTCAGACTTCATACTCTTTAAAGTAGAAAGGTTTGAAGTGCCTGTATCAATTTTCTTTTGATATTTTTCTTCGACCTTAGTACCTTCTTCTATTGTTCGTTTGTTAGCATTAGCAAAATAGTCATATAATTTCGCTACACCAGCAATGAGCAGCTCAAATGCTATGGCAATACCAGCATTAAGAGCAATCATTTTTGCAGTAGAAGCAACAGAAGGTTTGATTAAAGAGGTGGTTGCATTGGCTTGCTGTGTAGCTGACTCTTTATATTTTGTAGCTGCATCTGTACCATTAGCCATTGCCCCAGCTAAATCCTCATGTGCAGCAGCAGCTTCCAGAGCTTTTTTAGCTTCGTCGGTTTTTAATTTAGATTTGGTATCATTTAGATGTTTTTGATATCTTTTATCTCTTATATTTGAAGGTTCATGAGCATATTCCTCATCATATTGCTTTTTGCTTTTGTAACCTGTTTGGAACTCCCAAAGGATAGAATAATCTTTATTGATATCCTTTAGTTGATCCTGTCTAACTTTTTCAGCGTCTTTCTTACGATTCCTGTAACCGCCAAGAACCGACTGTATTTTACCATCCTCAGTTTGTCTGACAATCGAACTGTTATATTTTGACATTGGGAAAATGCCATGGTATAATTTATTTAATTATAAGGAGGGTAAAAATGAATAGTTATTACTATTATTGTCCTGTATGCGGTGAGCTTAGTGAACTTGATGTTCATGAAAAAGTAAATCCACAATTAATCGCACTTAAGTGTTGGTATTGTGATCACGATCTTATACCTTACACAGAAACTACAGGAGATATACTATATAAAATAGTAGATGCTCAAGTGGATGCTGATATTAAGGCAAATCCAGAATTACAACAAAAAATAAATAATCGAGAAATAATAAAAGTTGTGTACTGGGAAGAGAAGAATGAAGAATATTTAACAAAATTGTTTGGTATTTTCAACAATCCTCTTTTTGATCGTACACTTTATCAAAAACAAAAAGATCTTCGAGCAGGTAAAGCAGGATGTGGGCAAGAAGTTTATGATGAGATTAACAAAAAGTGTGCCATTGAATACGAAAAAGTAGAAGCAATCAACGAGTCTATTGAACGACAACTTAGCGCATCTTCTCAACCTACTCCTACACCACAACAACAACAATCTAATCAGAAGATATGCCCTAAGTGTGGAGGTACAAGCTTTACACCAGTCAGAAAGAACTGGTCATTTTTAACTGGTATCTTAACCAACAAAGTTGAAATGGTTTGCAACCAATGTGGTCAGAAGATAAAGGTATAGCTATAGAACCATGTATCTTAATACTAAAACAATAAAATATCAAACATTCAAAAAAGAGCAGAAGTCTTTAAACTTCTTGCTCTTTTTCTTGTATTCTATTTTCTATTAGTGACCAACAATAGTATACAAATTTTCTTTTTTTAATTTTGCTTTAAGAGTAGCTACTTTCCCTATATTTAGAGTCTTTTTTGGCGTAAAGTCATTCGGCGTGTATCCATAAACATAGGAAATCAATACAAGGCCGGTATTATTAGGAATAGATTTATGATATATTGTAGTGTATCCACTTGGATCACCATAAGTTGTAACAGCATAACAACCTTGATATGATTTTACGTAATAATAAAACCTAAAGTCTCCGTCATCGTCAACCGATATTTCTCTTACGTCGGGTGTTTCTTTGTAAAAGTGCATGATATCAGCATCTAATGCTATCCAAGACAGAGCGGCTAGGTTTTCATCATCTCTAACAACATTCACTTTACAACTATACAAATGATCACCCAGAAATACTGAAATAGTAGTATTGTTTACAGTATCTTTCCCTGTTATAACACCAGTTTTTGATACTGAAACTGCACTAGGATTATTTGAGTCCCACCAATAAGCTTTTCTCTTTGTACCAATCATTTTTAATTGATATTTTTGACCATATTTAATAGTAATAGAAGATCGTGACAGTCTAGGTGTTTCTACAGTAACCTTGCATTTATATTTCTTTTTGCCTAACTTTGCGGTGATGGTAGCTGTACCTTTTTTCTTTGCAGTTACTTTGCCCTTTTTAGAAACTGTAGCAACAGACTTCTTACTGCTTGACCACTTTGGCTTTTTCTTCGTGCCCTTAATTTTTAATGTTTTCTTATCACCCTTCGTAAGAATAACTTTTTTGTTTGAGATTTTAATTTTGCTTTTAGCCTCTACATCTTGAGTTGCAACACATACTGACAATCCCAACAATACAATTAAACATAAACATAAAAATTTTGTGATACCAGTAAACTTTTTCTTCATACCTTTCCTCCTATTTTATCCCCATTAGTATTTTCTCTATAATTATATACCAATGTCTCTAATAATGGAAGAAATATAGGATAAAAACCAAAAAATGTAACTATTATACATTTCTAAAAATGTTCATGGTATCCAATTAAACAAAAATATGCAAATTCACAACTCCTTTCAACAAACCTCCTCTTAAATCAAGATACAAAAATTCATTCATTGTGTAGTTTCAAGGGGTCAAATTTAACCCCTTGAAATGAATCATCCATATTCAGAAAGATATAGTTATTATTATAGTAGAGTACTTACATCTTCCTGAAAAAACTTAATCTTCCATATTTCGAGGAATAGTGTTATAATTATATAGCTGTCTGTATTGGGATAATTTTTATTCACAATAGCACTTACCTTTCAGTACCTTGTGGAAGATACAGTAGAAAGGACATTTTAATGGACATATTCATTACAGTATGTACTGTTGGGCAGTTTATCATTGCTTTATTAACATACATCAAGTCCAACAGGAAAGATAAGTAAGTGATGATGGCTAACTTATTAACTTAACTTGAACATATTAGTTAATACACTCAATCGTAAAAACAAGCAGCGCTTTGGCGAGCGCTCCACATATCTACAAAATCTGTATCTTATAGCCTGTAGGTTCAATTGAGTGTATTAGCTACTTGACTAAATCAAATTATGAGTTTATAATTAAGATGTAATGAATATAAAGTATTAAAATGTTCGAATATGAAAGAAACGCCAATCTTCATATTCAAGAGTAGAAGTAGTTGTAAAAGGGCATCCATTGGGTGCCTTTTTACTTTGGAAAAATAATTGTTTTATTTGCTATAATAACAAGGATCTATATGATAAAAAGCGCCTACCAAAGACGCTTTTTTGTTTATTCAAAGGGGTATCAAATATCGTCCCCCTTTTGTTCATTTGTGTTTTATACCAAATTACTATGTATTCTTGTTTTCACACATGTAAATCCCTGATCTTCCATGTCTTTTTCTGTTGTTCTAAATCAGACTCACAATTTATGGAATAGTTGATTTCATCTACGATAGAAGAGCAGAAGTCATCTACATTAAGAACAATTAATTTTAAATATTCCATTTTACGACCCCTTTCTGTAATAACTCAATAATAGGTCGTATATTTTCTATACTACCGTACATTTTGATTTTCTTTCCAAGAATTTCGATTTCTTGAGCTACCGATAAGGCACTCTTTTCTATCATGTCTACCTCCTAAAACAATTGAAATTATTTTAGAAATATTGTAGAATAAAAACAGCGAGAAGTTCTGCAAAGTTATTGTAAGAATTTTTGCTGTTTGGGCGGCACTCATTCAATCTTTGGACGGAGAGATGAGTGTCTGTTTCTTTATATGAAGACATCTCGGTATTCTATTAACAATATTTCTTGATTGTGTGTTGCATTCCGTTCACTTAAATATTCCAATTACCATTGGACTTGATTATTGAATAAAAATCACATATAATGATTATAATTCAATAATCAACTTTAAATACATTATAAGGTGGAACACTATGAAAGTCAATACGATTTATGACATAAAATTCAATAATGTATAAAAAGTTCAAAAACGATGCTTCGAGAGGTAAAACACATGGATAATAAAGCCATCGCTAAAAATATTAAAACGAATATCCAAGAGAGTGGTTTCACACTAAGTGAAGTAGAAAAAGCACTTGGATTTAGTCCAGGACTAATTAGTCGTTGGGGCAAGTCTCTCCCTACACTTGATCGAGTAATTTCAATTGCTGAATACATTAACATGTCTCTTGATGAATTAGTAGGATTTGAACTTAAACAGCAAGATACCACAAATAATTATGATTTGGTCGTGGATGATTTAATTGCCAAAACAAATAATGATGAGATTAAATGGATGTCATATACTGATATTAGTAAATGTCCATTATATAATAATCTCGAAAAGTATTACTATGCGTCAGGAATTGATAGCTGTGATTCATATGAAATTTATACCTTTCCTTATATGAATGGGTATATAATTATTACAGCCTCTATTTATGAGCAATATGACGCAGACCTAACATCAGTAATTGAATTTATCATCGTTGCAGATAAAACTTCTGAAGGAGTTGTTCGCACTGCGGATGACAATAAACTTCATATATTATGGAATATTTTACATTTGAAATATTTCGGAAAATTTGATAAAGATAAATCTGATGAACTCATACGAAATTATATCATTAATGAAAGTTTTAAAGAAAATAGTAATTATGAAACGACCATAGAAGAACCAATGCTTTTACATGAAAATTCTTCAATCTATTCAGCTTTTACTGATAGTGATATTGAGAATCTCCAAGATGTAGTCAAAAAGCTTGAAGATAGCGAAGTACATGATTTACTAACACAAATATATGATAACAAAACGTTTATCAAAAGAATGTTGGAGTACTATACAAGATTTCAAAAACTAAACAAATCAAAAAGTGATAAGGAGTAGGATTAGTGTCCTGCTCTTTT
>OBXZ01001097.1_pt1 | contig 13883 bp, 12 predicted proteins | sample 1538171 | NCBI WGS metagenome assembly OBXZ01 (sample SAMEA2580161, study PRJEB22360) | human gut metagenome | biome: human gut; feature: human-associated habitat; material: faeces | place: Denmark | collected 2008/2010
GTAGGGAAAAAGAAGGAAAACACACTGTTACCTTCAGGAGTGCATCCCATGTGGTCAAACGAGTTGCGGGTATAGGTGAATTTAAATCGGTTAGATGATTCCCAGTAACCAGCATTGGCATAAGTCCCATTTACCATAATATCGCTGCACAAATAAGAGTATCCGTCACTGCCCCACACCAGTCTAAAAGCACGTGTGCCCTCGTATGTTGTTCTGTCTTGGTAAGTTGTGATGTATGTTCCGCTCACAGGAACACCGCTGGTTAACGCATTAAGACACGTATCCGGATCGCAAAAATTGCTGTTGAAAATATTTTCACATCATCAACAGCAATTCAAATAATTGATTTTTACCACCAATACAGTTACTGAGATTCACTTGTTATGCCTGCTATTTTCCAATTTCCATTTTGGTAAACCAATATAACCGTTTGGATTATTTTTTCATCCGGGTACATATCGTCTACCAATATTGTGGTATATTCAATTCGTTCATCCGAGAAAGAAACAACCGAAATATCATCTCCACTCAGTGGTTTATATGGCCATCCCCCGAAATCATACAAGGTTGCGTATAGCCGGCCTTCCACTTCTTGAATGCAATTTGGAATCAATCGTGTGTAGAACAGATCATTGGCCAAATCCTTTGTAAAAGCCTTTTCTGTCGCGTCTCGCAATTTCGCCATCGTATCCAAATTTTCATTTAGGACTGGCAAAAAGAGTGTGTCTTCCAGCATAATTGCATTTTTGTATTCCGGGTCATCCGGTTCGGGCAAGCGCATTGTACTTGCTCCATAAAAACTAATAACAGCATCATACGCCGGAGTAATAGCATTGACAATTGCTCTTATTCGTTCTTTTTCCTGGGCAGGTGTAATTTCTTTTTTTTCCCGCACCAACAGTCCAACTGTTGCTATGAGCAGAAGGGAAAACATTATTGTTGGAAATGCGTGAGTCCATCTTTTCATTTTTCTCCCTCCAAATCTCGTAGTTACTTTTTCATGCAAAGACATATAGCCGATCTACTGTCCATCCATAAGAGGTATAATCCGAAAGAACCAGTGCATTTTTCTGTGCATTGGGATCATGAATCAAAATGGAGGTGCTGTAATATCCTCTAGCGACTACAAAATGCGTATTTGTTGGGTTCGCTGCTGTTCCTTGGCGCATACCTATCAACACTGGATGATTATCCAGAAGGGCACCTACGCAGAAGTTCAAAGTATTAGTATAACTTTGATCTGCACGAGAATAGTTAAGAATAGAATATCCAAAAGCATTAGCTGCAGTTAAATAATTTAGAGGATAAGCCGCATTACCTAATCTGGTATTCATTCCTGACGGATCAAGACTTCCACCTAAATACCTATGAATCATCGTAAAGCTAGTCAGCGCACACCCGGCTCTTGCGATGGTTACTCCCCCACTATTATTTAAAACAACGGAATCCCAACTGTTACCACCATTTTGGTAAAGTTTGGGAACAGGCAATGATGTTTGAGATGTGCGCAGTCTCAGGGCCGCTTTCCCCGTTTCTATCAAGGTTTGATTCTCCAGCATAGTCTCAACAAGTCTCGAATCATCAAATATTGGTCTATTAGATGTGTCCGTTAATCCTGTTGCGGAGGGAGAAAGCATTAAGCCATATAATATAGTTATCGCCATAATGAAAGAAAGAATCTTTTTCATTTTTTCTCCTTTGTTTGACAAAAATTGATTGTGGTCATCAAATGCTCGGAAGAAGTCTTGTCTGTGCACCGACAAACTAAAAATCTCTCATCCACTCGAAATTTTATCTACCGACCATCTGCCTTGATGCCACCATAGCATTTTCACATTTTGAACACAAGTAAAATGTAACTAAATGTTGACTTTTGTCATGAAATGCTTTTTTTATGTAAATTTATGCGCCCTTTTCCAAGTGGCGTACATCTTTAAAACCATTTTGCTATTTTGCCTGCTCACCGGAAGGGCTGTGCTGTTTGAAAGGATAACGCTTTCCGGCGTCAAAGAAACGATGTGTTCCATATTTACCAAAAAGCTTTTTTGAATCCGTAAGAATCCGAATGGTTCTAATTGTGCTGTTAAAACCGAAAGCTTTTCATAATAAGAAAATCTTTCTCTTTCTTCTTGGATGAGATGAAAAACAGCGAGCCTCTTGTCGCTTTCAATATATAAAATGTGTGAAACGGGAATTGGCTGTTTTCCTATGTCTGTTTTTATTGCTATTGTTTGTTGGCAATCCTTTTGCTGTAGAGCATCATTTAAACAAGAAACCAGCGAAAAAGAAAGTTCGTTTTTTAAAAGATAGCGAAAAGCGCCCACTTCATATCCTTTGTGAGCAACCTCTGACACATCTGATACAAAAATGTACGTTGCATGAAATTGCTTTTGCTTAACCTGTTTTGCAAACAATAAGCCATTTATAGACCTAAAACACGATTCCGCAAAAATTAAATCGTAGGTATCCGGCTGAGCATTCAATAGTTCTTCCGGTAGGCTGAAAAGGCTGATCTCGCAGGGCTGATTTTGTGCCATCATATATTGCCCTACCAGCGCTTTGAGCCTGACTAAAAACCGGGTATCGTTATCACAGATTGCAATTTTCATATGGAACATCTCCTGCCTGCGGCTAAGGTTTATTTTGCATGATATAAGATATTCGTTTGAAACCGCAAAAAGGTTACAAGATTTTTCATTTATTCGACATTAACATGTATGGATATAAAATTAAATCTATTAGTGTTATATTGGATAAAATAAAACAGCCCAAATGCTTTCATTTGGGCTGTTTGTGTTTATTTGTGTCTCTCTTATAGGTGTCTTTAAAGATGGTAAGGTGGTTGGATAAAAGATTAAAAACTTTTTACAAAAGAAGACGTTGCGGTTTCGGAGGTTCCATTGCTTGTGACAACAGCCGTAACGTCTATTTTATAAGTTTTACCGGAAGAAACTACATACGATCCGGAAAATGTATGTGGATTCCCGTAATAAGTTTCGCTGGTACGGGCAACTTCTGAATATGTGCCAAAGAGGCCTTTCTGAGAAAGAACTAAAGTGCATGCAATTTTAGTAGTGCCGCTTACACCTGTTACAGTCGCATAATACGTACTGGAAGAAATATTAGGGCTAATGCTTGCGGTATTTGTCCAACGCGGCTCTACCGCAAAGGCCGTGCAAGCCAAAAAACAGAAAAGTAAAACGACCGCAAGAATGGCACTGCTAACTTTTTTCATCATAATTCTCCTTTTTTCGTCTAAGAGAGACAATTATATCCGTATAGAAATGAAAAAAGGTTACATAAAATTAAGAAAAATTTATTCCTTGTGCAATGCAAACCAGTTCTGCAATATCCAAACTTCCAGAAACATTGTATGCCAAGTTGTCTTTATTCCAAATAAGAAAATTACTTCCGTCTTGACACGCAACCCACAACGCTTGATTTCCATCAAACTCCAAAGAATAGTATTGAGAATATTCATTATCAATATTCTCTACATAGTTATCACCAATAACAGTAATGGAAACAGAAAAATAGTTTGTTGTATTGTTTGTATATTTTAGGTTTAAAAAAGAGCGGTCGAAGCTAACAGTTTCTTGTAGCTGATATCCTTCTGGAACATACTCTAGCTCAATTGTCGCTGGCAGTTCTGTAACCGCATTGTCTTTGGAAGAAAAAATAATAGAAGAAAACTTGTCCCGCCACTCGATGAATGTTTCCACCACTGCCTGACGAACAGCCCTCACCGGTAACATAACGCAGCTAAATAGAGCAACACTTGCTGCCAGAACGGTCGATGTGCGCTTAATGTAAAAACGCGTTTTGCGACGTCTTTCCTTTTTATCGTTTTTGCGAATTACTCGTTCTATTTTCGCTTGGAATGCGGCAGATGGCTCAAAAGCGCGATTCATTTCATCGAGCGAGGGCAACTCTGCCATTTCACGCGCTTCTGCCTCCGTCACAGCGAGCGCTAAAAGCGCATCAACCGACAGTTGCAGCTGATCATGATTCATAGCTCTCCTCCAATGACGCCAACAAAATCTTGCGCGCACGGTGCAGCCGTACTTTTACAGTTTGTGAATTTAACTCCAAAATTTTTGCAATTTCTTCAATTTTATACCCTTTGATCTTTAATGACAGCGGGGCCCGGTAAATGTCACTTAACTGCATGACCTGATTTACGATTCGCTCAAAAGATTCAGAATCTACAGCAATCATTTCAGGGTCTGGAGTCGTCTGCGCCATCCGGTTTGCTAAAACTTCATCCTCTTCGGGCTGGACATGGTCCAGTTTGCGAACATAATCTACCGCTCTGCTATGGGTAATGATTTTGATAAATTGCGCTAATTCCTTGGAATTGTCCACTCTGACGTCGTCTATTATCCGTATGAGCTGCAAAAAGGTTTCATGAATTACGTCTTCTGCTAAAAAATGATCTTTGGTTACGGCACATGCTTCGTGATACATAAGTCCCGCATACTTATGATAAATCATTTCAAATTTGTTTTTCTGCTCCTCTGTTTCTAGTAGGGACAGGTAAATCATTAACATAACGCTCCTCCTTTGGGAACCCTACTCCCTCACAAGGGGCGTATTTCTTCATTTTGAAAAGAACGATTAAAATTCGGCTGTGCCAAATACCAACCAATAAAATTGACGATAAACTGTTTTTGCTCTGCACTGCAATGGCTCAGCCGATAAGTTAGTTCCTCCGACAAAAAACTTCGTTGGTACGGCTCGTCTGCCGGCAAAATAGAATAGACGGAGCATTCTAAAATATTCGAGATTTTATAAAGCAACTCTAAAGAAGGCTGAACCACACCTCGCTCAATACGACTGAAATACTGAGTGGACACCTCCGCTAAGTCTGCCGCATGTTCCTGTGTCCAATGCTTTTCTTTACGCTTTTGACGAATTAACTGTCCAATAGACTGATAAATTTCCTGCATGCTATTTCACCTCATGATAAGCGTATCAGTTTACAGAATTTGTTTTGAGGGCTTAATGAATTTATAAGTATATCTATTAATGCTTATATCACCCGATATATTAAACTTTTTAGACTATTTTTAATTCTATTTGGTCTACCATTGTTTTTATGGGTATGTAACTTTTTTGCCTTTGCCTGCGTATTGTAATAGCCGCGCCTTGCCAATTTTGAAAGGCGGGCGAGCTATGAAGAGTCGAGCAGTGATAAGATATCGCATCAGTCGGCGCAACAAATCCGATCAAGAAAAAGAGCTTTCTGTGGTTCTTATCAAAACCCATAACAGCCCTTCAATCCGTGCGCCTCCACCTCCAATCGATTTCAAAAAAATTGATTGGAGACAAAACAACAAGCGGTGCTTTTAGCCTGCGGAATGCTTTCCCAATGCAGCAAGTTTGCAGAATGGGAGAGTGTCCGATCGCCAAACCAATATCCGAACGCAAGTAGAGAATCTACAAGTCCGCATGGAAAATTACAGCGTAATGCGGGCTGACGTGGATTTGAGCAGGGAAGAATATCAACATTTGCGAAAAGATGCCACATCTGCCATGCAAAAACTAAAAGCGGAGTTAGATGAATTGGATGCACCGGTCACTCCCGACTATAGTAACCAGTTGAAAAAAGCGCAAAAGGCAATGGAGCAAATGGTTGACTTTTCAAGGCCAAAAGTACCGGAAAGCTTGATTCAAAAATTTGTGGGAACCATCACGCCATCAGAACAATACACCTATCGTTGGAAACTGAATTTTGCTCTTGCACAGGAGGGAGATAATCGAACCAATTTGATGAAAACTGCTACATTTCCTGTTTTGACATTCACAATCAATTTTGAAGATGCACAAAGTTTTAGACAGACAAACGGCGTGGGTTTTCGCTTCTGCCGCAGTCAGTGGCATGATCTCATGGTAGAAGTTTATTTATAATCAAAAAAGGAGCGCACCACTCAAAAAGTGGTACGCTCCTTATACTTTTAGCGTTTAGAGATTCACGCGAAACCGCAATGAAATCTTATGCGCGGGGGTTTTTGATAGCAGCCTGTGCAGCAGCGAGGCGTGCGATAGGCACACGGAACGGAGAGCAGCTGACATAGTCGAGGCCGACTTTGTGGCAGAACTCAACGCTCGTCGGGTCGCCGCCGGGGTCGCCCCCGATGCCAAGGCCGAGCTCCGGACGGGTTGCGCGGCCAAGTTTTGCAGCCATCTCAACCAGTTTGCCAACGCCGTTCTGGTCGATGTGAGCAAACGGATCGGACTCGTAGACTTTGTTCTCGTAGTAGTAATCGAGGAACTTGCCTGCGTCGTCACGGCTGAAGCCGAAGGTCATCTGGGTGAGGTCGTTGGTGCCGAAGCTGAAGAACTCAGCCTCTTTTGCGATTTCGTCAGCAGTCAGTGCTGCACGCGGAATCTCAATCATGGTGCCAACTTCGTACTTCATATCAGAGCCAGCAGCAGCAATCAGCTCGTCAGCGGTTTTAACAACCACGTCTTTAACGAACTTCAACTCTTTGACCTCGCCAACCAGCGGGATCATGATGTGCGGCACGATGTGCAGGCCGAGTTTTTTGTTGACATTGAGTGCTGCGTTGATGACAGCTTTGGTCTGCATGACAGCAATTTCGGGGTATGCAACGGCCAGACGGCAGCCACGGTGACCCATCATCGGGTTAAACTCGTGCAGGCTGTCGATAACATTGTGCAGTTTTTCAACAGTGATGCCCAACTCATTTGCAATCTCAGCGATATCCTCTTCTTTGGTGGGGAGGAACTCGTGCAGGGGCGGGTCGAGGTAACGGATGGTTACCGGGCGCTCGCCCATGACCTCGTAGATGCCCTCAAAGTCGCCCTGCTGGTACGGCAGAATTTTCTCGAGTGCTTTCTCACGGTCAGCGGTGTTGTCAGCAACAATCATCTCGCGCATTGCTTTGATGCGGCTTGCCTCAAAGAACATGTGCTCGGTACGGCACAGGCCAATGCCTTCGCTGCCGAAGTCAGAGCCCTGCTGTGCATCGTGCGGGTTGTCTGCGTTGCAGAAGACCTGCAGCTGCCGATATTTGTCGGCCCACTCCATGAAGCGGCGGAAGTCGCCGGAGATGGAAGCCTCAACGGTAGCAATAGCAGCACCATAGATGTTGCCGGTAGAGCCGTCGAGAGAGATGAACTCGCCCTCTTTGTACTCTTTGCCGCCCAGGGTAAATTTCTTAGCGTCGTAGTCGACAACGATATCGCCGCAGCCGGAAACACAGCAGGTGCCCATGCCGCGAGCAACAACAGCAGCGTGGCTGGTCATACCGCCGCGAACGGTCAGGATACCCTCTGCAGCTGCCATGCCCTCGATATCCTCGGGGCTGGTCTCAAGACGAACGAGAACAACTTTCTCGCCGCGTTCTGCCCACTCTTTTGCTTCTTCAGCAGTGAAGACGATTTTGCCGCAAGCAGCACCCGGAGAAGCTGCAAGGCCTTTGCCGATTACTTCAGCAGCTTTCAGTGCAGCAGTGTCGAACTGCGGGTGCAGCAGGCTGTCGAGCTGTTTCGGCTCAACGCGCAGAACTGCGGTCTTCTCATCAATCATGCCCTCGTCAACAAGGTCAACTGCGATTTTCAGAGCAGCAGCAGCGGTACGTTTGCCGTTACGGGTCTGCAGCATAAAGAGCTTGCCATTCTCGATGGTGAACTCCATGTCCTGCATGTCTTTATAATGTTTCTCAAGGCGGGTAGCAATCTCAACGAACTCGTTGTAGACTTCCGGCATCTGCTCCTGCAGGTGGCTGATGGGGAACGGGGTGCGGATGCCCGCAACAACGTCTTCGCCCTGTGCATTGATGAGATACTCGCCATACAGCTTCTTCTCGCCGGTGGACGGGTCACGGGTAAATGCAACGCCGGTGCCGGAGTTTTCGCCGCTGTTGCCGAACGCCATTGCCTGAACGTTGACTGCGGTGCCCCAGTCGTAGGGGATCTCGTTCATGCGGCGGTAGACGTTTGCACGGGGGTTGTCCCAGCTGCGGAAAACAGCTTTCACTGCTTCAATCAGCTGCTCTTTCGGGTCAGACGGGAAGTCTTTGCCCATCTTCTCTTTATACAGCGCTTTAAATTTGACAACGAGAGCCTTCATATCGTCGGCATCAAGCTCGGTGTCCATTTTTACGCCTTTTGCTTCTTTCATCTCGTCGATGATTTTCTCAAACTCGGTTTTGGACATTTCCATAACAACGTCAGAGAACATCTGGACGAAACGGCGATAGCTGTCGTAAGCAAAACGGGGGTTGCCGGTCAGGTTTGCAAGACCTTCAACAGCCTCGTCATTCAGGCCGAGGTTAAGGATGGTATCCATCATGCCGGGCATGGATGCGCGTGCGCCGGAACGGACAGAAACCAGCAGCGGATTGCTGACATCGCCGAATTTTTTGCCGACGATCTCTTCCATCTTGCCGATGTACTCATAGATCTGGCCCATGATTTCGTCATTAATCTGACGACCGTCGTTGTAATACTGGGTGCAGGCTTCGGTAGAGATGGTGAAACCCTGCGGTACCGGCATGCCAGCCTTGGTCATTTCCGCGAGGTTTGCGCCTTTGCCGCCGAGCAGCTCACGCATGTCGCGGTTGCCCTCGGAAAACAGATAAACATATTTCTTGCTCAAAATTATCTACCTCCATAAAATATACTGCCTTAAAAAACCGGTCAGTTACCTGAAAACAGGCTTTGTTACGGTTTTGTCAAGTCCGCAAATAATTATACCAAACTTAAACTGTTATTTCCACATTAATTTATATGAATTTAATAAAATTCTCGAAAATTGTACTGTATTCCCTAGTTGCCCTTGCAAAAAGCTGTGAATACTGTAAAATAAATCTGTATGGGTGTAGAAAATCGTAAAGAATTACTGTTTATTTTACTGAATTTGGAGGTTTCTGCATGAATAGCAGCACCGAAACCGCCCGTGAGCGTTTTCTTGCCCGCGAGCAGGCGTTCCGCGATACATTTGAGCGCCACCTCGACGCAGGCGTCGAGTTTATCTGCCGCGACGGCATCTGCATCGACCCGGAAGTTGTAATTGCACCAGGTGCGACAATTTTGCCGGGTACCATCCTAAAAGGCAAAACCGTCATCGGCGCGGGCTGTGTTATTGGCCCGAACAGCTTGCTGGAAGACGCTGTCCTCGGCGAAAACATTAAGTTTAACGCCAGCCAGGGTCGCCAGTGCACCATTGCAGAAGGCGCCGAAATCGGCCCTTATGTACAGCTTCGTCCGGATAGCCATATTGGTAAAAAAGTCCATATCGGCGATTTTGTTGAAATCAAAAACTCTACGATCGGAGAAGGCACTGCCGTGGCACACCTTACCTATATTGGTGATGCTACTGTTGGTAAATATTGCAACTTTGGCTGCGGCGTTGTTTTTGTTAACTACGATGGCGAAATTAAAAGCCGCACCGAAGTAGGCGATTACTGCTTTATCGGCTGCAATACCAACCTTGTAGCCCCGGTGCGCATTGGCGACGGTGCTTACACCGCTGCCGGCAGCACCATTACCGAAGACGTACCGCCTGCGGCGCTTGGCATTGCCCGCGCCCGCCAGGTAACCAAGGAAGATTGGGCCGAGCAAAAACTCGCTGCCTATATTTCCAAAAAAACAGGGCTTGCAAAATCACCCTCAGAAGGGGCAAAATAGTATTAAGGGATAACGCACCGCCCGCGGCATCTGCCCAACGTGGTGCAAAACCATCCCTGGCCTGCAACGCAGACGCTGCACGCACCCAACGCGAGCAGCGTGCTTTTGCGCGCCGAAACACGGATCGATGAAGACGACTTGGTGTGTCGCCTTCATGATATAAACGGACAGGCTCCGCTCTACGGACCTGCAAAAAAATTACGGGGGCATTTAAAAATGAATATCCATGGTAAAGACATCAAAATCTTCGCAGGCAACTCGAATATCGAGCTTGCGACATCCATCGCCGAGTGCCTTGGGCTTCCTCTTGGCAAAGCAGACGTTGGCATGTTCAGCGACGGTGAGATCAGCGTCTCTATCCACGAATCTGTACGCGGCAGCGACGTATTTGTGGTGCAGAGCACGTCTTACCCTGTCAACCGCAACCTGATGGAACTGCTCATCATGATCGACGCATTCCGCCGTGCTTCCGCCGGCCGCATCACCGCAGTCATTCCTTACTACGGCTATGCACGTCAGGACCGCAAAAGCAAAGCACGTGATCCCATCAGCTCAAAGCTGGTCGCAGACCTCATCTGCAAAGCCGGCGCAGACCGCGTGCTGACCATGGACCTCCATGCTGCACAGATTCAGGGCTTCTTCGATGTCCCGGTGGATCACATGCAGGGCATGCCGATTCTCGCATCTTACTTTGAGAAAAAGGTCGCAGAAGAAAAAGAGAAAGATTTCATCGTGGTTTCCCCCGATCTCGGCTCTGTCACCCGCGCACGCACCTTTGCAGAGCGTCTGGGCCTGCCCCTGGCCATTGTTGACAAACGCCGCCCGAAAGCAAACGTTTCGGAAGTCATGAACATTATCGGCGACATCAAAAACAAAGACGTCATCATCCTCGACGATATGATTGACACCGCCGGCACCCTGTGCGGCGCTGCAAAAGCAATCCTTGAAAAAGGTGCACGCAGCGTTTGTGCCTGCGCTACCCACGCTGTGCTTTCCGGCCCGGCGATCGACCGCATCAAAGACAGCGTGCTGGATGAAGTCGTTCTGCTCGACACCATTAAACTGGATCCCGAGAAGCGCATTGACAAGATCAAAACGCTGACCGTTGCTCCCGTTCTGGCAGAGGCAATCGCACGCATCTACTCTGACAAGCCGGTTTCTACCCTGTTTGTCTAATCTTACCCCCGCACACCAAACAATGCGCCGCGACGGCAAGCGAAGTCGCGGCGCATTTTTCAAAAGGACGGAATTTACCATGCTCTTTAACTCTTCTTCTACCGAATTTTTGATTGTCGGCCTGGGCAACCCCGGCAAGAAATATGAAGCTACGCACCACAACGCTGGCTTTATGGCGCTGGATGCGCTGGCAAAAGAGCTCGGCGTTTCGGTGACCCGCGCGAAATTCGATGCACTGACCGCTCCCGCTACCATTGCGGGCCATAAGGTGCTGCTGCTCAAGCCGCAAACCTATATGAACCTTTCGGGCGATGCAGTGTATAAAGCCGCTTCCTTTTACAAAATTCCACCGCAAAATGTCATCGTGCTGTACGATGACATCTCGTTGGTGCCGGGCCGCCTGCGCATTCGGCAAAAAGGCAGCGCTGGCGGACACAATGGCATCAAAAGTATCATTGCCGCCATTGGTGACGAATTCCCTCGCATCAAAATCGGCGTGGGTGAGCGGCGCAGCGGCGAAGCAGACCTTGCAGACTTTGTGCTCGCAAAGTTCAGCAAGGCGGACGGCGAGGCAATGACCGCGCGATTCGACGATATTTGTGCTGCGGTGGAGCTTATCATCAAGGGTGATACAGCCACTGCGATGAACCGGTATAATTCCTGACGCGATGCAAAAATCACGGCTTTTGACCGGTTTTTTGAGATAGAGGGACATTTGCCATGCTGCATGAAGCAATTCAAAAAACACCTGAATATCAAAAACTAAAAGGGGCCATAGGCGGCAGTCTGCCTGTGGCCCTGTTTGGCTTGCCGCCAGTCGCACGGGCACAGATGCTCTGCGCGCTGACGAGCGACCTTTCCCGCCCGGCGGTTGTGCTGTGTGAAAACGCCGCTACCCGCTTTGCTTCAGATGCCGCACTTTTTGGTGCGCGAAGCAGAGTGCTGCCCGCACGTGATTTTTCGCTGCGGCACGCGCTTGGGCAAAGCCATGAGTACGAGTACCGCCGGCTTTCGGTACTGGGCGACATTGTAGGCGGGCGCTGTAATCTACTCTGCGCTTCGGTAGAAGGCGCGCTGCAACTAACAATGCCTCGCATGGATTTTGAGCGCAACACCCTTACCTTAAAAGAGGGACAGGAGTTTAAACAGAACGCCTTGATTGCAAGGCTGCTGGCCGCCGGCTACCACCGCCGCGACCGGGTAGATGGAGCGGGGCAGTTTTCTGTACGCGGCGGCATTGTGGACCTTTTTGCCCCGGATATGCCACGCCCTGCACGTATCGAGCTTTGGGGCGATTTAGTCGACACAATGTCCGGATTCGACCTGCTTTCTCAGCGCCGCGAGGTGCCGCTTAAAAAAATTCATATCTCCCCTGCGCGTGAGGTATTATTCGCCGACCCAACCGAAGCGCTCTCGATTTTGGAGCGCGGCATGAATGGGCTGAGCGGCCGAAAAAAAGAAGCCTACCTTGAGGCTTCCGCAGAAGACCGTAGCATGCTGGCGGGCGGCGCAGAGCCCGAAGCCATGGATAAATATCTCACCCTGCGTTATCCAAACCCTGCCACAGCACTGGATTATTTCAACGCGCCGATTCTCTTTTTTGAAGATACCGGTGCCGTAAAAGAAGCGTGCCGGGCATTTGGGTTTCGGGTAGGTGAAGAGATTAAAACGCTGCTGGAACAAAAAGTTTTAGCCCCGGGTTTAACTGAATTTTACCGCGACTATACCTGGTTGCAGCGCCAAACAGACAAGCATCCAACCATCCTTTCAGAAAACTTTGTACGCTCGATGCCGGACTTCCGGCTTGGTGAGCTGATCAATGCTCCCGCCCACACTCTGCCGCCCTGGAGCGGTGAAGTGAAGGCGCTGGTGCAGGATTTGAAAGGCTATGTAGAGCGCGGCTACTTCTGCGCTGTGCTGGCCGGTACGCCGCGTGCCGCTGCCGCTTTGGCAAAAGACCTTTCTAGTGCGGGCCTGAGCGCCGTTGCCGTCAAAGGTTCTCCTCTGCCCTCGCCTGGCACCATTGCGGTGCTGGAAGGACATCTTTCCGCAGGCTGCGACTGGCCGGGCGCGAAATTTGCCGTTATCACCTCCCGTCGGCAAAACACCACCGAACAAAAGCCCCGCCGCAAAAAGGCAAAAGGGCTTTCCAGCCTGGAAGACATCAAACCCGGCGATTATGTGGTGCACCAAAACCACGGTATCGGTCTTTATGTCGGTATCGAGCGACTGGATTTGCAGGGTGTCGTCAAGGATTACATCAAGATTCAATATCAGGGCGCTGATACGCTCTACGTTTCGGTTACCCAGCTTGACCTTATCAGCCGCTACACCGCCCCCGGTGATGCGGAAAAAGTAAAGCTGGCAAAGCTGGGCGGCGGCGAATGGCAAAAGACCAAAACCCGCGTCAAAAAAGCCACCGAAGAGATGGCGAAAGAACTCATTGAGCTGTACGCCAAACGGCAGACTGCACCGGGCTACTCTTTCCCCAAAGACGGTGACTGGCAGCGCGACTTTGAGACCCGCTTTGAATATGACGAAACGGAAGACCAATTGCAGAGCGCTTCCGAAATCAAGCGCGATATGGAGCGCCCCCACCCGATGGACCGACTGCTTTGCGGTGACGTAGGCGTTGGCAAAACCGAGGTTGCGTTGCGCGCTGCATTTAAGGCCATTATGGGCGGCAAACAGGTTGCCGTGCTGGTGCCTACCACCATTCTAGCCTGGCAGCACTACAACACGATTTTACAGCGCATGGAGGCTTTCCCCGTCAAAGCAGGCATGCTTTCTCGCTTTTGCACCCCCAAACAAACCCGTGATAATTTGCGCGGCATCAAAGACGGCACTGTCGACATCATTGTCGGCACCCATCGTCTGCTGCAAAAGGACATCAAGTTTAAGGATTTGGGACTTATTATCATCGATGAGGAACAGCGCTTTGGCGTAAAGCACAAAGAAAAGCTGAAAGAAAACTTCACTGGTGTCGATGTGCTCACCCTCTCTGCAACCCCGATTCCCCGCACGCTGAATATGGCAATGAGCGGTATTCG
>OBXZ01001098.1_pt1 | contig 13882 bp, 14 predicted proteins | sample 1538171 | NCBI WGS metagenome assembly OBXZ01 (sample SAMEA2580161, study PRJEB22360) | human gut metagenome | biome: human gut; feature: human-associated habitat; material: faeces | place: Denmark | collected 2008/2010
CTTACCACGTTGCGCTGATCAAAGGCACCGACGTTGACCAGCCGCGTAACCTGGCAAAATCGGTAACGGTTGAGTAATAAATGGATGCCCTGCGTAAGCGGGGCATTTTTCTTCCTGTTATGTTTTTAATCAAACATCCTGCCAACTCCATGTGACAAACCGTCATCTTCGGCTACTTTTTCTCTGTCACAGAATGAAAATTTTTCTGTCATCTCTTCGTTATTAATATTTGTAATTAACTGAATATAAACTCTTATTTAAATCGGACTGAAGACATTCTCTCTCTGTCATAAAACTGTCATAAACCTTACATATAACTGTCACCTGTTTGTCCTATTTTGCTTCTCGTAGCCAACAAACAATGCTTTATGAATCCTCCCAGGAGACATTATGAAAGTTATGCGTACCACCGTCGCAACTGTTGTCGCCGCGACCTTATCGATGAGCGCTTTCTCTGTGTTTGCAGAAGCAAGCCTGACAGGTGCAGGTGCAACCTTCCCTGCGCCGGTGTATGCCAAATGGGCTGACACTTACCAGAAAGAAACCGGTAATAAAGTTAACTACCAGGGTATCGGTTCTTCCGGTGGCGTAAAACAGATTATCGCTAACACCGTTGATTTCGGTGCCTCTGACGCGCCGCTGTCTGATGAAAAACTGGCTCAGGAAGGCCTGTTCCAGTTCCCGACCGTGATTGGCGGCGTGGTGCTGGCGGTTAATATTCCAGGTCTGAAGTCTGGCGAACTGGTGCTGGATGGTAAAACCCTCGGCGACATCTACCTGGGCAAAATCAAGAAGTGGGATGATGAAGCCATCGCCAAACTGAATCCGGGTCTGAAACTGCCTTCACAGAACATTGCTGTAGTACGCCGCGCAGATGGCTCCGGGACTTCCTTCGTCTTCACCAGCTACCTGGCGAAAGTGAACGAAGAGTGGAAAAACAACGTTGGTACTGGCTCTACCGTAAAATGGCCGATCGGTCTGGGCGGTAAAGGTAACGACGGTATCGCCGCGTTCGTTCAGCGTCTGCCGGGTGCAATTGGTTACGTTGAATATGCTTACGCGAAGCAGAACAACCTGGCGTACACCAAACTGATCTCCGCTGATGGCAAACCGGTGAGTCCGACCGAAGAAAACTTCGCTAATGCAGCAAAAGGCGCAGACTGGAGCAAAACATTCGCTCAGGATCTGACCAACCAGAAAGGCGAAGATGCATGGCCTATTACCTCTACCACGTTCATTCTGATCCATAAAGATCAGAAGAAACCAGAACAAGGCACCGAAGTGCTGAAGTTCTTCGACTGGGCATACAAAACCGGGGCTAAACAGGCGAACGACCTGGATTACGCCAGCCTGCCGGATAGCGTAGTTGAACAGGTTCGCGCTGCGTGGAAGACCAATATTAAAGACAGTAGCGGCAAGCCGCTGTACTAATAAAACTCCAGGCCGGGTACGGTGTTTTACGCCGCATCCGGCATTACAAAATGACTTTGTAAACGCGTTTAACTGAAGAGTAACTTATGGCTGCAACCAAGCCTGCTTTTAACCCACCGGGTAAAAAGGGCGACATAATTTTCAGCGTGCTGGTAAAACTGGCGGCGCTGATTGTGCTATTGATGTTGGGTGGCATTATTGTCTCTCTGATCATCTCATCCTGGCCGAGCATTCAGAAATTTGGTCTGGCTTTCCTGTGGACCAAAGAGTGGGATGCGCCGAACGATATCTACGGGGCGCTGGTGCCGATCTACGGTACGCTGGTGACCTCGTTTATCGCGCTGCTGATCGCCGTCCCGGTGAGTTTTGGTATCGCCCTGTTCCTGACCGAGCTTGCGCCTGGCTGGCTGAAACGCCCGCTGGGTATCGCCATTGAGCTGCTGGCTGCCATTCCAAGTATCGTTTACGGCATGTGGGGCCTGTTTATCTTTGCGCCGCTGTTCGCCGTTTACTTCCAGGAGCCGGTCGGCAATATCATGTCGAATATCCCGATTGTCGGCGCGCTGTTCTCCGGCCCGGCCTTTGGTATCGGTATCCTCGCGGCAGGCGTGATCCTCGCCATCATGATTATTCCGTACATTGCAGCGGTAATGCGCGATGTATTCGAACAAACCCCGGTGATGATGAAAGAGTCGGCCTACGGTATTGGCTGCACCACCTGGGAAGTTATCTGGCGTATCGTTCTTCCGTTCACCAAAAATGGTGTTATCGGCGGCATTATGTTGGGGCTGGGGCGCGCGCTCGGTGAAACCATGGCGGTGACCTTTATCATCGGTAACACCTACCAACTCGACAGCGCCTCGCTGTATATGCCGGGCAACAGTATCACCTCTGCGCTGGCCAACGAATTTGCGGAAGCGGAATCCGGTCTGCACGTCGCTGCACTGATGGAACTGGGCCTGATCCTGTTTGTGATTACCTTCATCGTCCTCGCCGCATCGAAGTTTATGATTATGCGCCTGGCTAAGAATGAGGGGGCACGCTAATGGCTATGGTTGAAATGCAAACCACTGCGGCACTGGCTGAATCCCGCCGCAAAATGCAGGCGCGTCGCCGCCTCAAAAACCGTATTGCGCTGACGCTCTCAATGGCGACGATGGCCTTCGGTCTGTTCTGGCTGATCTGGATTTTAATGTCCACCATCACTCGCGGTATCGACGGTATGTCGCTGGCGCTGTTCACCGAAATGACGCCACCACCCAATACGGAAGGCGGTGGTCTGGCGAACGCCCTGGCGGGTAGCGGCCTGTTAATTTTGTGGGCTACCGTATTCGGTACGCCGCTGGGCATTATGGCGGGGATTTACCTGGCTGAATATGGTCGTAAATCTTGGCTGGCAGAAGTGATTCGCTTCATTAACGACATTCTGCTCTCTGCGCCGTCGATTGTGGTTGGTCTGTTTGTTTACACCATTGTGGTGGCGCAGATGGAGCACTTCTCCGGCTGGGCGGGCGTGATTGCGCTGGCGCTGTTGCAGGTGCCGATTGTTATCCGCACCACCGAGAACATGCTGAAACTGGTGCCGGACAGCCTGCGTGAAGCGGCTTATGCGCTGGGTACGCCGAAGTGGAAGATGATCGCCGCGATCACGCTGAAAGCGTCGGTGTCCGGGATCATGACCGGTATCCTGCTGGCGATTGCCCGTATTGCTGGTGAAACCGCGCCGCTGCTGTTTACTGCGCTCTCCAACCAGTTCTGGAGCACGGACATGATGCAGCCGATCGCCAACCTGCCGGTGACGATCTTTAAGTTTGCGATGAGCCCGTTTGCGGAATGGCAGCAACTGGCCTGGGCCGGGGTGTTGATCATTACCCTGTGCGTACTGCTGCTGAACATTCTGGCGCGCGTTGTTTTTGCGAAGAATAAACACGGTTAACACTTTGCTGGATGCGGCGTAAACGCCTTATCCGGCCTACGGTAAGCCTGATTCGCGAAGTGCATCAGGCACGATGAGGAAAAGATTGCAATGAGTATGGTTGAAACTGCCCCGAGTAAAATTCAGGTTCGTAATTTGAACTTCTACTACGGCAAATTCCATGCCCTGAAAAACATCAACCTGGATATCGCCAAAAACCAGGTTACGGCGTTTATCGGGCCGTCCGGCTGCGGTAAATCAACGCTGCTGCGTACCTTCAACAAAATGTTTGAACTGTACCCGGAACAGCGTGCGGAAGGTGAAATTCTGCTCGATGGCGACAACATCCTGACCAACTCTCAGGATATCGCCCTGCTGCGTGCGAAAGTGGGTATGGTGTTCCAGAAACCGACGCCGTTCCCGATGTCCATCTACGACAACATCGCTTTTGGCGTGCGTCTGTTTGAGAAGCTCTCCCGTGCTGACATGGACGAGCGCGTGCAGTGGGCATTGACCAAAGCCGCATTGTGGAACGAAACCAAAGATAAATTGCACCAGAGCGGTTACTCTCTCTCTGGTGGTCAGCAACAGCGTCTGTGCATTGCGCGTGGTATCGCCATTCGCCCGGAAGTACTGCTGCTCGACGAACCGTGTTCGGCGCTCGACCCCATCTCCACCGGGCGTATTGAAGAGCTGATCACCGAACTGAAGCAGGATTACACCGTGGTGATCGTCACCCACAACATGCAGCAGGCTGCGCGTTGTTCCGACCACACGGCGTTTATGTACCTGGGCGAATTGATTGAGTTCAGCAACACGGACGATCTGTTCACCAAGCCAGCGAAGAAACAAACAGAAGACTACATCACCGGTCGTTACGGTTGATTCAGGAGTGCGTTATGGACAGTCTCAATCTTAATAAACATATTTCCGGCCAGTTCAACGCCGAACTGGAAAGCATCCGCACGCAGGTGATGACCATGGGCGGCATGGTGGAGCAGCAGCTTTCTGATGCAATCACCGCGATGCATAACCAGGACAGCGATCTGGCGAAGCGCGTCATCGAAGGCGACAAGAACGTCAACATGATGGAAGTGGCGATCGATGAAGCCTGCGTGCGCATTATCGCCAAACGTCAGCCGACGGCGAGCGACCTGCGTCTGGTTATGGTGATCAGTAAAACCATTGCCGAGCTGGAGCGTATTGGCGACGTGGCGGACAAAATCTGCCGTACTGCACTGGAGAAATTCTCCCAGCAGCATCAGCCATTGCTGGTAAGTCTGGAGTCGCTGGGCCGTCATACCATCCAGATGCTGCACGACGTGCTGGACGCGTTCGCGCGGATGGACATTGACGAAGCGGTACGTATTTATCGTGAAGATAAAAAAGTCGATCAGGAGTACGAAGGTATTGTTCGTCAACTGATGACCTACATGATGGAAGATTCGCGTACCATTCCGAGCGTACTTACCGCGTTATTCTGTGCGCGTTCTATCGAACGTATTGGCGACCGCTGCCAGAATATTTGTGAGTTTATCTTCTACTACGTGAAGGGGCAGGATTTCCGTCACGTCGGTGGTGACGAGCTCGATAAACTGCTGGCAGAAAAAGATAGCGATAAATAATTCACCAAGTAAATCCCAATAATTTAATTATTGGGATTTGTTATATATAACTTTATAAAATCCTAAAATTACACAAAATTAATAACTGCGAGCATGGTCATACTTTTATAAATAGAGCATTGCTATTTTTTCTGCACGCAACTAAATTAATTTTCGAACCTGGATGTTCGTTATAAAAACCATTAATTAATGACTGGATTGTTACTGCATTCGCAGGCAAAACCTGACATAACCAGAGAATACTGGTGAAGTCGGGTTTTTTTGTTTATAAAAAAGGTCCTTGCTATGAACATGCAAATCACCAAAATTCTCAACAATAATGTTGTGGTGGTTATTGATGATCAACAGCGGGAAAAAGTCGTCATGGGGCGCGGAATTGGCTTTCAAAAACGCCCAGGCGAAAGAATTAACTCAAGTGGAATAGAAAAAGAGTATGCCTTGAGCAGTCATGAACTGAACGGGCGATTAAGCGAACTCTTAAGTCATATGCCTCTTGAGGTGATGGCAACCTGTGATCGTATTATCTCTCTGGCGCAGGAGCGTCTGGGAAAGTTGTAGGACAGTATTTATATCTCGCTAACTGACCATTGCCAGTTTGCGATTAAACGCTTTCAGCAAAACGTGCTACTGCCCAACCCGCTGCTGTGGGATATCCAGCGACTTTACCCGAAAGAGTTCCAGCTAGGGGAAGAAGCGTTAACCATTATTGATAAACGGTTGGGCGTGCAGTTACCGAAAGATGAAGTGGGCTTTATTGCCATGCATCTGGTCAGTGCCCAAATGAGCGGAAATATGGAGGATGTTGCAGGTGTCACGCAATTAATGCGAGAAATGCTGCAATTAATAAAATTTCAGTTCAGCCTTAATTACCAGGAAGAAAGCTTGAGTTATCAGCGACTGGTTACGCATCTGAAATTTTTATCCTGGCGTATTCTTGAACATGCATCGATTAACGATAGTGATGAATCATTACAACAAGCAGTAAAGCAAAATTACCCGCAAGCATGGCAATGTGCGGAGCGGATCGCCATTTTTATTGGTTTGCAGTATCAACGTAAAATCTCACCTGCAGAGATTATGTTTTTAGCCATAAATATAGAGCGCGTGCGCAAAGAACACTGAAATATTATTACTGAATAAAGGATTGTTACCGCACTAAGCGGGCAAAACCTGAAAAAAATTGCTTGATTCACGTCAGGCCGTTTTTTTCAGGTTTTTTTTTTGGAGTTTTGCCGCAAAGCGGTAGAGGGCAAGTTATGACGGAGTTAGCCAGAACAATAGTCGCAGGAGTCGGGGGCGCAGATAACATTGTGAGTCTGATGCATTGTGCAACGCGATTACGTTTTAAGTTAAAGGATGAAAGCAAAGCGCAAGCTGAGGTACTGAAAAAGACCCCCGGTATTATTATGGTGGTGGAAAGCGGTGGCCAGTTTCAGGTTGTCATAGGTAACCATGTGGCCGATGTCTTCCTGGCGGTTAACAGCGTGGCAGGCCTTGGCGAAAAAGCGCAACAGGCACCGGAAAATGATGATAAAGATAATCTGTTAAACCGCTTTTTTTATGTTATTTCAGGTATTTTTACGCCTCTGATCGGTTTGATGGCGGCAACCGGGATCCTGAAAGGTATGTTGGCTCTGGCACTCACTTTTCAGTGGGCGACCGAACAAAGTGGTACTTATTTAATTTTATTTAGCGCCAGTGATGCCTTGTTTTGGTTCTTCCCGATAATCCTGGGCTACACCGCAGGGAAACGCTTCAGCGGCAATCCATTTACTGCCATGGTGATTGGCGGAGCGTTAGTGCATCCATTAATTCTGACTGCCTTCGAGAACGGGCAAAAAGTGGATGCGCTGGGCCTGGATTTCCTGGGTATTCCGGTCACATTGTTGAATTACTCGTCATCGGTTATTCCCATTATTTTTTCTGCCTGGTTGTGCAGCATTCTGGAACGCCGACTTAATACATGGTTACCTTCGGCAATCAAAAATTTCTTCACACCCTTGCTATGTCTGATGGTCATCACGCCCATCACATTTCTGCTGGTGGGGCCGCTATCAACCTGGATAAGTGAACTGATTGCTGCCGGTTATCTCTGGCTTTATCAGGCGGTTCCTGCATTTGCAGGCGCGGTAATGGGCGGTTTCTGGCAAATCTTTGTGATGTTCGGTCTGCATTGGGGTTTGATACCTTTAATTATCAATAACTTCACCGTGCTGGGCTACGACACCATGATCCCGCTGTTAATGCCCGCCATTATGGCGCAAGTCGGGGCGGCGCTCGGCGTCTTCCTCTGCGAACGCGATGCGCAGAAAAAAGTGGTGGCGGGATCAGCGGCGTTGACAGGTTTGTTTGGTATCACCGAACCAGCGGTATATGGCGTCAATCTGCCGCGTAAGTACCCCTTCGTTATCGCCTGCATAAGTGGGGCATTGGGGGCCACCATCATTGGCTACGCGCAAACGAAAGTTTACTCCTTTGGTTTGCCAGGTATTTTCACCTTCATGCAAACCATCCCGTCAACGGGGATTGATTTCACCGTATGGGCCAGCGTTATTGGCGGTGTCATTGCCATCGGTTGCGCATTTGTCGGTACGGTGATGTTTCATTTCATCACCGCTAAACGTCAGCCAGCGCAAGTTGCCCAGCAAGAGAAAACACCAGAGGTTATTACACCTGAGCAGGGCGGTATCTGTTCACCGATGACGGGAGAGATTGTGCCGCTCATTCACGTCGCTGATACCACGTTTGCCAGCGGCCTGTTGGGTAAAGGTATTGCCATTCTGCCCTCTGTTGGTGAAGTGCGTTCTCCGGTGGCGGGGCAAATTGCTTCGTTGTTCGCCACATTACACGCCATTGGCATTGAGTCAGATGATGGCGTGGAGATCCTGATTCATGTCGGTATCGACACCGTAAAACTGGACGGCAAATTCTTTTCCGCTCACGTCAACGTGGGTGACAAGGTCAATACAGGCGATCGGCTGATTTCTTTTGATATCCCTGCTATTCGCGAGGCCGGATTTGATCTGACGACGCCGGTATTAATCAGTAATAGCGATGATTTTACGGACGTATTACCCCACGGCACGGCGCAGATAAACGCTGGTGAGCCGCTGTTATCCATCATTCGCTAACGATAAAAGGAGTTAATTATGAAAGCATTTCCAGAAACATTTCTTTGGGGTGGTGCAACAGCTGCCAATCAGGTGGAAGGCGCCTGGCAGGAAGATGGCAAAGGGATCACGACCTCAGATTTACAGCCTCATGGCGTAATGGGAAAAATGGAACCGCGCATCCTGGGGAAAGAGAATATCAAAGATGTCGCCATCGATTTTTATCACCGTTACCCGGAAGATATCGCGTTATTTGCCGAGATGGGCTTCACCTGTCTGCGTATTTCCATTGCCTGGGCGCGAATTTTTCCTCAGGGCGATGAAGCCGAACCGAATGAAGCGGGGTTAGCGTTTTACGAGCGGCTGTTTGATGAAATGGCGCAGGCGGGGATCAAGCCGCTGGTAACGTTATCCCATTACGAAATGCCATATGGGCTGGTGAAAAACTACGGCGGTTGGGCTAATCGGGCGGTCATCGATCACTTCGAGCATTACGCACGCACGGTCTTTACCCGCTACCAACATAAAGTTGCGTTATGGCTGACATTTAATGAAATCAACATGTCATTACACGCGCCATTCACGGGCGTGGGGCTGGCAGAAGAGAGTGGCGAGGCGGAAGTTTATCAGGCGATCCATCATCAACTGGTTGCCAGTGCGCGGGCAGTTAAAGCCTGTCATAGCCTGATCCCCGAAGCGAAAATTGGCAATATGCTTCTCGGTGGGCTGGTTTACCCCCTCACCTGCCAGCCACAGGATATGTTGCAGGCCATGGAAGAGAACCGGCGCTGGATGTTCTTTGGTGATGTTCAGGCGCGTGGTCAGTATCCCGGCTATATGCAGCGTTTCTTCCGCGACCACAATATCACCATTGAGATGACTGAAAGTGACGCAGAAGATTTAAAACATACCGTAGATTTCATCTCTTTTAGTTATTACATGACCGGTTGTGTTTCCCACGACGAAAGCATTAATAAAAATGCGCAGGGCAACATACTGAATATGATCCCAAATCCGCATCTGAAAAGTTCAGAGTGGGGGTGGCAAATTGATCCGGTTGGATTACGGATTCTGTTAAATACGCTTTGGGATCGTTATCAAAAACCGTTATTTATTGTCGAGAACGGATTAGGCGCAAAAGACAGCGTTGAAGTGGATGGTTCGATACAGGACGATTATCGAATTGCCTATTTAAACGATCACCTGGTACAGGTAAATGAAGCGATTGCCGATGGTGTGGATATTATGGGGTACACCAGTTGGGGGCCAATTGATTTAGTCAGTGCATCTCATTCACAAATGTCTAAGCGCTACGGCTTTATTTATGTGGATCGTGATGATAATGGTGAAGGAAGCCTCACAAGAACGCGCAAGAAAAGCTTCGGATGGTATGCAGAAGTGATCAAAACTCGGGGGCTATCATTAAAAAAATAACCAATAAAGCACCTTAATTATCGTCGCATTCAGAACAGTCTGGATGCGATGCATTAATTCTTTCTTTGCACCATAAAGGGATATTATGTTTAGACGAAATATTATTACCTCTGCCATCTTATTAATGGCACCGTTAGCCTTTTCCGCACAATCATTGGCTGAATCATTAACAGTGGAACAACGCCTTGAGCTATTAGAAAAGGCGTTAAGAGAAACGCAAAGCGAACTGAAAAAATATAAAGATGAAGAGAAGAAAAAGTATACGCCAGCGACGGTGAATCGTAGCGTAAGTACGAATGATCAAGGGTATGCCGCCAATCCATTCCCGACCAGTCGTGCCGCAAAGCCTGATGCTGTACTGGTTAAAAATGAAGAGAAAAATGCCAGTGAGACAGGCTCGATTTATTCTTCCATGACTCTGAAAGATTTCAGTAAATTTGTGAAAGATGAAATCGGCTTTAGTTACAACGGCTACTACCGTTCTGGTTGGGGAACAGCCTCTCATGGTTCACCTAAATCATGGGCAATTGGTTCTCTGGGCCGCTTTGGTAACGAATACTCCGGCTGGTTTGATTTGCAGTTAAAACAACGTGTCTACAACGAAAACGGCAAACGGGTTGATGCCATCGTGATGATGGATGGTAACGTGGGTCAGCAGTACTCTACTGGCTGGTTTGGCGATAACGCCGGTGGTGAGAACTTTATGCAGTTCTCTGATATGTACGTTACCACCAAAGGTTTCCTGCCCTTTGCGCCAGAGGCTGATTTCTGGGTGGGTAAACACGGTGCGCCGAAAATTGAAATCCAGATGCTTGACTGGAAAACGCAGCGTACCGATGCTGCCGCAGGTGTAGGTCTGGAAAACTGGAAAGTCGGTCCGGGTAAAATTGATATCGCGCTGGTTCGCGAAGATGTCGATGATTACGATCGCAGCCTGCAAAACAAACAGCAGATTAATACCAATACCATTGATTTACGCTATAAAGATATCCCGTTATGGGATAAAGTCACCTTAATGGTGAGTGGTCGTTATGTCACGGCAAACGAAAGCGCATCGGAAAAAGATAATCAGGATAATAACGGGTATTATGACTGGAAAGATACCTGGATGTTTGGCACATCTTTAACGCAGAAATTTGATAAAGGTGGCTTCAACGAATTCTCCTTCCTGGTCGCGAATAACTCTATCGCCAGTAACTTTGGCCGTTATGCTGGCGCAAGTCCATTTACCACCTTTAATGGTCGTTATTATGGTTATCACACCGGCGGAACAGCAGTTCGTCTGACTTCGCAGGGCGAAGCCTATATCGGCGATCATTTTATTGTGGCTAACGCGATTGTTTACTCCTTCGGTAACGATATTTATAGCTACGAAACAGGCGCACACTCTGATTTCGAATCTATTCGTGCGGTTGTTCGCCCGGCCTATATTTGGGACCAATATAACCAGACAGGTGTTGAGTTGGGCTATTTCACCCAGCAAAACAAAGATGCGAATAGTAATAAATTTAATGAGTCTGGTTATAAAACCACGCTCTTCCATACCTTTAAAGTCAATACCAGTATGTTGACCTCGCGCCCGGAAATTCGTTTCTACGCCACGTATATCAAAGCCCTGGAAAACGAACTGGATGGCTTCACCTTTGAAGACAATAAAGACGACCAGTTTGCTGTCGGTGCCCAGGCTGAAATCTGGTGGTAATGGAACTTAATGAAAGGAATATTACGATGAATATAAAAATTGCTGCTTTAACGCTGGCTATTGCCAGCGGTATTTCTGCTCAGTGGGCCATAGCAGCGGATATGCCAGCCAGCCCGGCACCCACTATTCCGGTTAAACAGTATGTGACTCAGGTCAATGCCGATAACAGCGTGACCTTTCGCTACTTTGCCCCTGGGGCAAAAAATGTCTCCGTAGTGGTGGGTGTTCCGGTTCCGGATAATATTCACCCGATGACCAAAGACGAAGCGGGAGTCTGGTCGTGGCGCACACCTGTCCTGAAAGGCAACCTGTACGAATATTTTTTCAATGTTGATGGTGTACGCAGCATTGATACAGGTACAGCAATGACTAAACCTCAGCGCAGGTTAACTCCAGTATGATTCTGGTGCCAGGCAGTTATCTGGATACGCGTTCTGTTGCGCATGGTGATTTGATCACCATAACTTACCACTCCAGCGCATTGCAATCCGAACGTCAGATGTATGTCTGGACCCCGCCAGGATACTCCGGCATGGGCGAGCCTTTGCCAGTGCTCTATTTCTATCACGGTTTTGGTGATACCGGACGTTCCGCTATCGATCAGGGGCGTATCCCGCAAATCATGGATAACCTGCTGGCTGAAGGGAAAATTAAACCGATGCTGGTGGTGATCCCTGATACCGAAACCGATGCGAAGGGCATTATTCCCGAAGATTTCGTGCCTCAGGAAAGACGTAAAGTCTTTTATCCACTGAATGCTAAAGCGGCAGATCGCGAACTGATGAACGATATTATCCCGCTGATTAGCAAGCGTTTTAATGTCCGTAAAGATGCCGATGGCCGCGCGCTGGCGGGGCTTTCACAAGGCGGGTACCAGGCGCTGGTTTCCGGAATGAATCATCTGGAAAGCTTTGGCTGGCTGGCCACATTCAGTGGTGTTACCACGACAACCGTACCGGATGAAGGTGTCGCTGCCCGGCTGAACGAGCCGGCAGCTATTAACCAGCAACTACGTAATTTTACTGTGGTTGTTGGGGATAAAGATGTTGTAACCGGCAAGGATATCGTCGGGCTGAAAACTGAGCTTGAGCAGAAAAAAATTAAGTTTGATTACCAGGAATATCCCGGTCTGAACCATGAAATGGATGTCTGGCGGCCTGCCTATGCAGCCTTCGTACAGAAATTATTCAAATAATATAAGGCATTAAGATGAAATTAATCATTACCGAAGATTACCAGGAAATGAGCCGTGTCGCGGCACACCATCTGCTTGGTTATATGTCGAAGACGCGTCGTGTTAACCTGGCAATTACCGCCGGGAGCACGCCCAAAGGCATGTACGAATATCTCATCACTCTGGTTAAAGGTAAGCCCTGGTACGATAACTGCTATTTCTATAATTTCGATGAAATTCCATTTCGCGGCAAAGAGGGAGAAGGCGTAACGATTACCAATCTGCGTAATCTGTTTTTCACCCCTGCGGGGATCAAAGAAGAGAATATCCAGAAGCTCACTATTGATAACTACCGCGAGCATGATCAGAAACTGGCGCGTGAAGGCGGCCTGGATTTGGTGGTGTTGGGATTAGGTGTAGATGGTCATTTTTGTGGCAATCTGCCAAATACGACCCATTTCCATGAGCAAACCGTGGAGTTCCCGATCCAGGGAGAGATGGTTGATATTGTGGCGCATGGCGAGTTGGGCGGCGACTTTTCATTAGTGCCTGACAGCTACGTGACGATGGGGCCGAAAAGCATCATGGCGGCGAAAAACTTGCTGATAATTGTCAGTGGCGCAGGTAAAGCGCAGGCACTGAAAAATGTTCTGCAAGGTCCGGTTACCGAAGATGTTCCAGCTTCCGTGTTGCAGCTGCATCCTTCGCTGATGGTAATCGCTGATAAAGCCGCTGCCGCAGAATTAGCGCTCGGTTAAGCTTAAAAATAAGGCCGGATGTGTGAATTACGCTCCGGCCTGTTCTCCAACATTTAATGACAAATAGATAAAGCATTCCGCTTAGCTTAAAGAGTCTGTTTCAGGACATGAAATATCCAATCCGGGTAGATGTGTAATGATTCTGCTCATCACTACGCCTGCCAGCAATGCTGGGATGATGCGGACAACGAGATTTTCACCAGAAAGAATGTTTTCAAACAACGCTGAGGAAGCCATGTCCTTAATATGTACGATAACAGCGCAATAGATCTCGGTGATAACGACTCCACCTATGCCGCCAACCAGACAACGATAACGTTTCTGTGACCCGATCTTTTCCGGCAGACAGGCGACCATTACGCCAGTTAACATTGCAGGAATAGCTCCCGTAGTTATCGACATTAAGAGAAACAATGGAAGTACCTGTATTATTACCAAAAGAATCAGCGGTTCTTTTGCGAAGAATATGTAGAGGACAAGAAACAGAACACCAATTAACGGCCCTAAAACCGCAAAATACAGTCCGTGATGAATTACCCGACGTGAAACAGACATATCAAACTCCCTTTACTTACCTTTGCGTGCCAATTTAAGTGGAGTAAGTGAAGGGAGTGTGAATAACTATGCCGTAATATCCCAACCACGCGCCTTCCACAGTTCCGGTAATTGCGAAAGATGGGTAAAGGTGGTGACTTTCGGGTGAACGATCGGTTTATTGTGCGGGTCAGCGCAG
>OBXZ01001102.1_pt1 | contig 13837 bp, 10 predicted proteins | sample 1538171 | NCBI WGS metagenome assembly OBXZ01 (sample SAMEA2580161, study PRJEB22360) | human gut metagenome | biome: human gut; feature: human-associated habitat; material: faeces | place: Denmark | collected 2008/2010
ACACGTTGGCGAACGGGCCGCCGTGCACGTACACCGGAGAGCCGTTCACGGTCTCTGTCTTGGCTGGCTTCACGGCGTCGCCGAGGATGCCGGTGATACGCCACAGATCAACGAATTCACCGAAGGTCACGGCCTTTCCATCCTTCGTGCCGGCGACCATCTTGGCAACGCGCTCGGAAATCTCATCCATGGAACGCGACAGCACAACGATCTGCATAAGCTCGCAGGTCGGAGTGAGCACCACGCGCTCAGCCACGTCGCCCTTGCCACGGTCCACTGCGATCTGGCGCAGGGAACGGGACGGCACTTCGGAGACGCGCGGCACGAGAATGGTGTCCAGCTTGCCGTCGTCAACAGCCTTCTCCGCAAAGGAGACCAACAGGTTCTGAGCCGCTTCGATAGCACCCATTTCGCCGCACAGACCCCAGTCGATCAGCTCAGGGTGAGTCAGGGAAGCCTTGCCGCCACCCGAAGCACCACCCTTGGAACCGGCAGCGGTAATGCCCATGCTCGGCTGACGCAGCACAGCGGCCGCATCGATGCCACGCTCACGCAGCGCATCGATCAACGCGATCGTAGTGGTGGTCTTGCCCTCGCCGCGAGACGCCTTCAGCGGGGTATCGGCGGTGACGAGCACGACCTTGCCATGCTTGCGTGGAGCATCCGGATCATTCTTCAAATAATCGAGATAGCCAAACGCATCAATCTTCTGCACCAAGCCGTACTGGCTGGTGAAATCCTCAATGCTGGTCACTGGGGTTTTCCTTTCTTCGATTTGGAATGACGTCATTTTAGCGACGTTGTATTGCGGGGAAAAATCGGCTCCCGCAACGTGGTCACAGGAGCCGAATAGTGAGATATTAGAAGTCCGACATGTGGAAGCCGTTCTTCATGTTCATGCTGGCGGTGTACAGCACGGAATCAAGAAGCTTGTCGGTTTCCTCCTTGAGTTGCGCGGCCATGTTTTCGTTGGCTGCGGCAAGGATTTCGCGGGCGTCGTCGTTGCGCACGGCTTCGATGATTTCATCCGGTTCCATCGGCTGCACATCGCCGATTTCGTCTTCCGCATCGAATTCGTCGGTAACGTCACCCACCAAGCGTTCAATCTGCTCGTCGGTAGTGGCAACCATGCGGTGGCCCATCGCGCCGGTCTTCTCCTGATAGCGTTCCACAGCGTTGGCGGTGTCGGCGAAGCTGGAATCGCACAGGGCCGCGATAATGCGGTTCTCCCAATAGAAGTTTTCGGATGTGACGCGCGTGGTGGTGTCTTCCAAATACTTCGGCGTGGAGTTGACGTTCGGGAAGAACGGCACGAGTGTGTTGAACGGGTTGGAACCGTAGGCGATCCACTGGATCGCGCGGCTCGCCTGCGGGCGGTACGGGCGGATCTGCATTACCGCAAGCTGGCTCTGACGGTTGATGCCGATCGGGCGGAACATATGGCGGGTGCGCTGGTCGCCAAGCTTTCCATACGGATCGTACGGGGTGCCCTGATAGTGGGAGCTCAGCACATACTTCACATCTTCGATGGTGATTTTGCGTTCTGGTTGGCGAGCCCACGGAATATCGTCGGAAACCGGCTTGTGGTCGGCATCCTGACCATCCCACTGCTCGTCGTACGGGTTGAGGAAACGCTGCATGTACCAAGCACGAGGAGTGTTGTACACGTGATCGGAATCGGAGTGAGAGCCAAACGCGTCACGCGGGTTGAACGGCGTAGTGCTCTCCACCGACAGGTCAAGATGGTTGCGTTCGATGAACTCGGCCAGATCGGCGGAACACATGTGGTCCTCCTGCTCGCCAAACGCATCTTCAAGATCAAATTCGTCAATGCCCAGCTGGTTCGGCATGGTCACATACGCTTCGTCCGGCACACGCTTGGCGATCCAATGATGGCCGCCAACGGTTTCCAGCCACCAAATCTCGTCAACGTCGGAGAAGGCAACGCCGTTCATCTCATAGGTGCCAAATTCCTCAAGCAGCGCACCCAAGCGTTCCACACCCTCGCGGGCGGTGGTGACGTACGGAAGCACGAGTGTGAGGAAATCCTCTTCGCCAATACCACCGGCGACTTCCGGCTCAAAGCCTTCTTCGCCTTCCTTGCCCTTGGCAGGCTTGAGTTCCACGAACGGATCGGCGCCAAGCACACGCTCGTTGGTGGTGAGCGTTTCGGTGGCACTCATGGCAACGTTCGCCTCATTCACACCAGCTTCGCCCCAAATGCCTTCTTTCAGATCGGCATTCGGCACAGCCGTATACTGCAGCGGATTGTCAGGAAGGTCGATTTCAACATGCGAAAGCACGCTCTTGTACTTGCGCGGCTGATCTTCAGGCTTGACTACGATGAAGCGTTTCGGGCAAAATTCACCATTTGCACTATCTTCATTACGGGCGATGATGGTCGATCCGTCATAACTTGCGTCTTTGCCAACCAAAATCGTGGTACACGCCATAATTATTCAGCAATCCTTTCGATTATTGTTAATACGTTTTCGTCGAATATATTTCTGATTTCCGCATCTTTATATCGTTATCTTGCTGCGAAAATCAGTTTTCTGGTCTTACTTTAGATGCTCTTTCAAAAATCAGGCTTTTCCAGTGAGGAAAATAGCGCCCTGATCAACGATTGTACCGGAAGTACGCAGCGCACGTTTCATTTCATTGAGCCAGAATCCCTGATTGAGGCCGGCGAGCGGAGCCGTGGTGCCCCACACATGCAGGTAGTAGTCGTGATCCTGATCCGGCGGATATGGGCCGTTGTAACGCATCGTCACTGCGGGATCGTTGCTGCGGCCCTGCAGCAACGGCGAAGCGGCGGATGTGCGTCCCTGAATCGTTTCAGGAATCATCGCGGAAACCGTGCGCGAGAAATCAGCCGGAATCGCGAGCGCGTGAGAATCGTTGAAATCGTACATCAGTGCGTCCACGGGCAGGTTCGCGAGGGACCAATGATTCCACTGGAAACCGCATACCGGAATCGAATCCGGATCAACGAATTCCCAATGCAGGAACTGCACTGCGGGATCAAGCGCATCAATGTAGAAGGGGAAGGAAACAATCGGTGTACCGTCGATGCAGTTCTCAGGCGGCGCCGCCTTGGCAAACGCGTCGGGAATGACGGTGAAATCTGCGGAAATCTTCATGCACCCAGTATCCCTCAAGCGCCTGACTCATACAAGGTTTCAATTGACGGTATAACGAAACGACCCCTGCGGGCGAGCCTATGTAGGCGCGCGGGCAGGGGTCGTTCCGGGAAACAGGGCCTATCAGACCTCACATCACTTGAAAAACAGGACGTTACAGGCGATAGGCACAGCTAGTACGGCTCAGTTGGCCGGGTGGTAGAAGTCGCCGTTAAGGGCGGCTTCGGCACGGGCCTGAGCCTCTTCGAAGGTGACTTCTGCGAGGGAGGCACGCACGTCGTCGAGCGCCACCGGAGTCATGGACAGAGAGTTCACGCCAAGACCGGCCAGCACTACGGCCAAGTCCGGATCAGCAGCGGCCTCGCCGCACACGCCCACCGGCATGCCCTTGGCGTTGCCCGCGTCGCAGATCATCTTGATGGCACGCAGCACCGCCGGATGCCAGGCGGTCTGATAGTTGGCAACGGAACCGAGTGTACGGTCGGCGGCCAGCGTGTACTGGGTCAGATCGTTGGTGCCGATCGACACGAAGTCAGCCACGTCGGCCACCTTGTCAGCCATAAGCGCAATCGACGGCACTTCGGCCATCGCACCCACAAACTTCAGACCGAAGCTCTTGCCAAGCTTCACGAAATAGTCAGCCTCATGCTGGTCGGCAACCATCGGAGCCATAACCCACAGGTTCGCATCGGTGGCGGCATCGGCTGCGGCGAGCGCCTTGAGCTGGCCTTCGAGCACGTCCATGTGGGCGCGCAGGGTGCGCAGGCCGCGCAGGCCGAGGGCCGGATTCGGCTCGTCTTCCGGAGTGAGGAACGGCAGCGGCTTGTCAGCGCCGGCGTCAAGCATACGGATCACGACCTTCTTGCCTGGGAACTGGCTCAGCAGCTCGGTGTAAGCGCGGGTCTGCTCTTCGACGGTCGGCGGCTCGGAGTTGCCGATGAACAGGAATTCGGTACGGAACAGGCCAACGCCTTCAGCGCCATATTCCAGCGCCTTGGCTGCATCGGCCGGCTTGCCCACGTTGGCGAGCAGCGGAATCAGATGACCATCCTTGGTGGAGCCTGGATTGCCGCGCAGTTCCTTGGCTGCGGCCGCGCGGGACTTGGCGGCTTCGGCAACGGCGATCTCCTCTTCGGTCGGGTCAACGACGAGTTCGCCCTTGGCCGCGTTCACGACCACGGTAGTGCCGTCGGTCAGGTTTTCGGCTTCGGCTGCGGAAACAACCGCCACAATGCCACGAGCGCGCGCCAGAATAGCGGTGTGCGAGGTCGGGCCGCCTTGCGAGGTGACGATGGCGAGAGTCTTGCTCATGTCGAGCGCCGCGGTATCAGCGGGGGAAAGATCTTCGGCGACGAGCACGAACGGGGTTTCGCTCTGCGGCAAGCCCGGAGCGGGAGCGCCCATAAGGTCGGCGATCACGCGCTGTCCGACATCGTGCAGATCGGCGGCACGCTCAGCCTGATAGCCACCGATGGCACGGAACATGTCTTCCACTGCGGCGAAGCCTTCGAGCACTGCACGTTCGGCGGTCTTACCCTGCTGAATCAGACCCTTGATGGATTCAGCCAACGACGGATCGGAAGCGAACATGGCGACGGCCTGCAGAATCGGAGCAGCCTGCTTGGCACCTTCGTCACCATTGGCGGCCTCTTCAGCACGACGGTTCAGGTCGGCGTTCACCAGTGCGAGGGACTTTTCAACGCGGGCGATTTCGCTTTCGGCAGCAATGCCTTCCGCACGCGGAGCGTCCGACGGTTCCGGCAGTGGTTGCGCCATACGGATGACCGGGCCGACTGCAACACCGCGACCAATGCCAACACCTTTGATAATCATGTGAACTCCTTTGACCTGTTTCCTTGTTTTGTTGTTTGCCCGCGAAGGGAACGCGAACCGAACGTTTGTTGTTGTGATTTTCCGCGCTTGCTTTGCGCGTCGAGTTACTGCATGATTCCCACCGTCTTTGCCGGTAAATCATTTTCAGCCTGCGCACAGTATACACACTTTAAGCCGCAACACACAACCGGTAAACGTTTTCTGCGTTTCGTGAAAAGAGGTGCTATAGTAATTATTAGCGGCGCACCGAGGCATTTCGCTCGGCAAGCAGCACGACTTTCAAATAACACAACCAAAAATCAGTCAACACACGACTCAAAGGAGTGTCCATCATGGCAACCCGCACCACCGTCATCAACGATCCCGTCGGCATCCACGCCCGTCCGGCCGCACAGTTCACCCAGGCCGTCACCGCCTCCGGCTGCACCGTCACCATCGCCAAGGAAGGCGGCAACCCGGTTCCGGCTAACTCCATCCTGTCCGTCATGGGCCTGGGCATCAAGCAGGGCGATTCCGTGGTCATCGACGTGCAGGGCGCCGATGACGAAACCGTGGCAGACAACCTGCTGAACATCCTCGTCAACGCCGAGTGATCTTCCTTTTGCTGAAGATTTCAGAATTTCGCAAGATATTCAACAATCTTCAGTTGTTGCATCGCAATTATGAAATCGCAATGCAACATGCATGATTGCGATACTTGCTTCCAGCCACCTGCCGCTTTCGACGGGTGGCTGTTTTATTCTTGAATACGCGATTGAGATACGGCAGTAATTCGAATAATCCGAGTTTTTCCGAGCATTTCGAATATTTGTGGTGAGGAGAGCATGGCACGTACAACCGACAACGCTTCGGCTTCGGCAACTTCGGCGAACAGTTCGATCACGAACGTCGCAGCGCTGGCCAACGTCTCCATCGCCACCGTCTCCCGCGTTCTTTCCGGCAAACGCACCAAAGACGACGACATCGCACGCCGCGTGCGAGCGGCCGCGGCACACCTCAACTATTCGGTCAATTATGCGGCGAGCGCGTTGCGCAGCACCGTCACCAACACCATCGGCCTGGTGATTCCGACCGCCAACGACCCGTTCTGCGCGCAGCTGCTTGACGAAATCGAACCCGTCATCGACGTGGATTCGCAGCAACTGCTGCTGGGCATCGGCGGCGATCAGGCCACGCAGATTCAACGCATCGAGTCGTTGGTAGACCGCCATGTTGACGGTCTGATCGTGCTGCCCGCCTGGGAGGCCTACCTTTCCGCAGAGCTTGAACATTACGCCTCCACACTGCCGATCGTGCAGGTGGGTGGCCGCCAATGCTCGTTCCGCACATCCATGGTGAGCGTCGACGAAAACGCAGCCATGGAAATCGTGATCGGGCATTTGGCTGAACGTGGCATCGCATCCGTGGCATACATGGCCGGCAAGGAAATCTCCTTCGAATCGGCGGAACTATTCACCATGTTCCACACTCAGATGCGAGCGCACCATCTTGCCACCGAAACCGAATGGAACAAGTTCGGAGACCGTAGCGTGCAGCGCGGATTCGACTGCGCCATGCGACTGTTTTCCGAGCCGCTCGTGCAACCGGAGGCCGTGGTGTGTGCCGACGATGCGATCGCGTTCGGCGTGATGGTGGCGTTGCATTCGCTTGGGCTTCGCGTGCCTGAAGATGTGCTGGTGGTTGGCTACAACGATTCGCCAATCGCACGCACCACTATGCCGCCACTGACCAGTGTGCGCCCGCCGTTCAAACAAATCGTCTCCGAAGCGCTACGCCTACTCAACGACGGCCCCGACAGCCCCGCGCATATCTCACTTGCACCGCAACTGATCGTGCGCGAATCCACCAACTACCAGCGCTAAATCGTAATTTTTGCAATTTTGCCGGCAGTTATCGCACGATAGCAAGCCAGAATCATAACCAAACAACCATTTTCCCACTCACTGGAGAAATCTGCCCGCCGGAAAACAGTATGCGCCAACGCCGCTAGCCCTAACTGGCGATGAGAGAGCAGAAGAGGGCTTCGAAGACCAGTACGGGATTGCCATTGCCGGCCAGACGGCGACGCGCAACGGCAATATCCTCCAGCCGCCGCACCGCTCCCCCACGCGTAAGCCGCACCGACAGTTCGGTGATCGATGAACGATTCTCCAAATTGATCAGTCCCACCGAATCCTCGGCATTGTTCTGCAGCACAGCCACATCACGGTAAATACTGGCAATCGAGTTCAACGCACGGTCAAGCACATCACGCGTAAGTCGCGTAGTTTGGCGCTTCAGCTCGTCTTTTTTGGCGATCGCATTGTACGCGCCACGCAGTTTCGGAGGAATACGATCCTTCGCCCCAAGCCCATTGACCCTACGAAAATCAGCTTCCGCCTCTGCCGCCTTGACCTTCACCTCCGCTTCGGCCTGCGCTTTCGCATTGTCGATAAGATTGCCGGCAAGCAGCACCGCATCCGATGCGCGACGCAATCCAAGCACACCCACAATCAGCTCGTCACGGTCAGACATCACCTGCTCATTCTCCGCATACAAGCGCGCAATGCCGATATGCCCTTCCGCAAGACGTGCGGCACGCACCGCGATTTTCGGCTCAAATCCGCCATTTTGTTCCAGAAATGCGGCCACTGCCTGCGTGGAAGGCACAGCAAGATTGACGATGCGAGTGCGCGAGCGAATCGTCGGCAACACATCCTGCGCACTCGGCGCGCACAAGAGCCAAATCGTGTGCGCGCTCGGCTCCTCAATCTCCTTGAGCAGCACGTTGGTGGTGCGTTCCAGCATGCGATCGACATCTTCGATAATGATGATGCGCCACGGCGCAGTGCTCGGCATCTGTTCGGAAGTGGTGATGATGTCTCGCACCTCGTCGATGCCGATGGTCACTTTGTTGGTGGCAAGCACGGTCACGTCGGGATGAGTGCCGGCAAGCACCTGCTGCACGGCTTTGGTCGGCTCGTCGCCAAGACCATGATCGGGGCTCTCCAGCGCCGCCGCAAACGCGCGCGCCACATTGGAACGGCCCGATCCTGGAGGACCGCAGATTAGCCAGGATTGCGCAATGGCTTTCGGATCGCCACTTGCGATGGCTTTGAGTTGTTCGACAACCCGCTGCTGGCCGACAATCGAATCCCACACACTCACTGGGCAGCCTCCGATTGGAAAGTTTTCGTTTGGCTGATTTGTGCAAAATCGTCTTGAATATGCGACCATACTTCATCGATGGATTGGCTGGCATCAATCACGCGGAAACGTTGCGATTCCGCCTTTGCCAAGTCAAGAAACGCTTGCCGTGTACGACGTTGGAAATCGTTTCCTGCAGATTCCATGCGATCTTCATCATGCTGTAGTCGTGCATGCGATTGCACAGGGTCAAGATCCAGTAGATACGTGCGATTCGGCAATAGCTCGCACGTTGCCCACATACTTAAGTCGCGAATTTCACCTGCCGTCAATTCGCGGCCACCAGCCTGGTATGCAAGAGAAGAATCAAGGTACCGATCGGTAATTACCACGGCACTGCGTTCCAGCGCAGGGCGAATCACCTCGGCAACATGCTGGGCACGGTCGGCGGCGAACAGCAACGCCTCCGCACGCGGAGCAATATCCACGTCGGAACCTTCCACGCCGCCAAGCAGCAGCTTGCGAATCGCCACACCAAGCACAGTACCGCCCGGCTCGCGCGTGACCACGCATTCGCGCCCCTGCGCCTCAACATACGCACGCAATCGTTCGACCTGCGTGGTTTTGCCGACGCCGTCGATGCCTTCAAAGGAGATGAATATGCCCTGCATATTCATCACTGTACCCTGCGGCGTTCGCAACGCTACCGCTGCTCACTGCTACGAACAGCCCACCGGGCTGTCCGTCCTCAAAGGAGATGAATATGCCCTGCATATTCATCACCGGGCGGGAACTACGGCGGGACGGGTGTAGCCTTCGTTGGCAGCGAGCCATTCCACATCGGCCTTCACCGTGGTCGGTGTGGAACCGATCTCCTTGGCGATACGGGTGTTGGCCCAACCCTTATCGGCCAACTCGCGCACCTTGGCACGGCGATCGGCACGAACTTGATCAGCAGAAACCTTAGCACCCTTAGTAGCAGTCTTCTTAGCACCACCCTTGCCAGCAGCACCCTTGCGTCCACGCCTCTTCGACGGACCCTGCGCACGCTTCTCCGCCAGCAGACGGAACGCCTCAGCCGGCTCGATCGACTCAGGAGCATACTGCTTCGGCAACGTACGGTTCGTTTCACCATCGGTGATATACGCGCCGTAGAAGCCTTCCTTGATGGTCACCTGCTTTTGCGTTTCCGGATCGACGCCCAGTTCACGCAGCGGCGGCTTGGCAGCGCCACGACCGCGCCCACGGCCATACTTCGGCTGGGCGAACAGTTCCTTCGCCTTATCCAAATCAACCGTGAAAATCTCATCTTCCGAAGCGAGCGAACGCGTATCCGACTTGCCATCGGCACCAGTCTTCGTCAAATACGGGCCGTAACGACCATTATTGGCTTGCACAACAACCGTCTGCACTTCACCGGTCTGAGCGTTCGCTTCCTCATAAGAGCCAACTTCACGAGGCAAACTCAGCAGACGCAACGCATCATCCAACGTCAACGATTCCGGGCTCATCGTCTTAAACAACGACGCCATCTTCGGGCGATCGGCAGCCTTCTTAGCGCTCTTGACCTTCTTCGGCTTGCCATCACCAGCCACGTCACCGTCAGCACCAGCATCCGCAGAAGGCATCACCAACGCAACATACGGGCCGAAACGGCCATTACGCACTTCAACAGTGCCCCCGGAAACCGGATCAACACCAAGTGCGCGCGGACCGCCGGAATGATTCTCGATCAAATCATGACCGACTTCCACCGTCAGCTCATCCGGAGCGAGAGTATCCGGCAGCGACGCACGCTTCGGATTTCCCTCATCATCCAGATGGTTCACATCCTCCAGATACGGGCCATACCTGCCGACGCGCACATGCAAACCGTCGCCGATCTCAATCGTATTGATCTCGCGAGCGTCAATTTCACCCAACTGCGCGACCTGCTGCTGCAAACCGGCATGTGCCTCGTCCGCAGACTGCGCGGCACCCTCACCGGAACCGAAATAGAAGCGGGTCAGCCAATTGCGGCCGGTCTCCTGACCACTCGCGATCTGGTCAAGACCGCTTTCCATATCGGCAGTGAACTCGTAATCCACATACCGCGGGAACTTCGTTTCCAGCAATTTGACCACGGAGAACGCGAGCCACGACGGAATCAACGCACGACCGCGCTCATACACGTACCCGCGATCGATAATCGTGGAAATAATGCTCGCATACGTGGACGGGCGGCCGATTTCCTTCTGTTCCAACGTTTTCACGAGCGACGCTTCGGTGTAACGCGCCGGAGGCTGAGTTTCATGTCCGTCGGCACCAACCGCCACCGCGGCGAGCGCATCGCCCGGATTCATCGGCGGCAGCGACACATTGTCATCCGACTTCTTATCAGCTTTGCTGGATTTGCCGGATTGCGCAGCCTGTTCAACGCTTCCAGCAGCATCACCCTTCTTCGATTCGGCGGACGCGCGGCGACCCTCACCGGTCGCCTTCATAAAGCCGGGGAATTCGATGACAGTGCCGGAAGCCTGGAACATGGCTTCCCCATTCGATTCGGTCGGTGCAGACAGTCGCACGGTCGCCGTGGAACCGGTTGCGTCTGCCATCTGGCAGGCAAGCGTGCGCTGCCAGATCAGCGTGTACAGCTTGAGCTGGTCGGCCGGCACTTTACTTGCGATTTCTGCAGGATCGCGGAATTTCGCACCCGCCGGCCTAATGCATTCGTGGGCTTCCTGCGCGCCCGCGGTTTTTGTGGCATATTGTTTCGGCGCGTCCGACAGATAGTTTTCGCCGAAATGCTTGACGACCGCTTCACGAGCGGCTGCGATCGCTTCCTGCGACAGCGTCACCGAATCGGTACGCATGTAGGTAATATAGCCGTTTTCATACAATCCTTGCGCCGCGCGCATGGTCTGACGCGAGCTCATGCCGAGACGATTGCCGGCGGTCTGCTGCAATGTGGACGTAGTGAACGGTGGAACCGGACGGCGACGGTACGGCTTCGTTTCCATCGACGCGACGGTAAACGTTGCAAATTCCAACGCCTGCGCAATCGCGGAAGCCTGCGCCTCATCCAACTGCACGACCCGGTCCTTCGCACCGGCCGCAGTCAGCTTGCCATCGGCGCCGAAATCCTTGGAACCCGCCAAACGACACCCACCAAGCGACACCATGCGAGAATCAAACGCAACATTATTGCCATCGGCATCCGGCGCTTCCAACGTTGCGGTGACATCCCAATACGGGGCACGCACGAACGCCATACGCTCACGCTCGCGCTCCACGATCAAACGCGTGGCGACGGACTGCACACGGCCCGCGGAAAGACCCGGTCCAACCTTGCGCCACAGCACCGGAGAAAGCTCATAGCCGTACAGGCGGTCCAGAATACGGCGGGTCTCCTGGGCATCGACCATGTCGTCGTCAACGTCGCGAGTATTGTCAAGCGACGCTTTGATAGCTTCCTTCGTGATTTCGTGGAACACCATGCGTTTGACCGGCACTTTCGGCTTGAGCGTCTGTACCAGATGCCAAGCGATGGCCTCCCCTTCGCGATCCTCATCGGTTGCGAGGTACAGGGTGTCGGCTTTTTTCAACGCGCTTTTCAGTTCGGATACGGTTTTCTTCTTGTTGCCATCGACGATGTAGTACGGCTTGAATCCGTCTTCCACGTCAACGCCGAACTTGCCGAATTTGGTTTTGTCGGCGGCCGGCACCTGGCTTGGCTGCGCAAGATCTCGAATATGGCCGACCGAGGCCATCACCGTATATTCGGAGCCCAAATACCCACCGATTTTCTTGGCCTTGGTGGGAGACTCCACAATCACGAGCTTGCTGCCGGTAGCCATAGCCACTCCTTATTACTAGCGTTTGCAACGCAATAATACTCACTGACCGTATGCAGTTGGCAAACCGCCCGTGTGGCGCGAGCGGCCTTCGCCGTAAAATTTCGGTGCGATCGCAGGCATGGTCGTCAGCGTTTCGGCGGTGCCGGAGGAGCCCCCACCAGTCCAAGTTGCGTCAGTGGCGAGGCAGTCAGCTGACGCATGGTCAGCACCAGGCCGAACACCAGCGACGCGACGGAAGCAGTCAAAATCACCGTGGAAAGATGCGCGCCGGAATTCGTCCATTCCGCGCTCATCGCAAGTCCCGGCTGGATCTGCCAAATAATGTACGCGCCATACAGGGTGCCAAGCACACCGAACGTCAGCAACACGCTGCCGACAATCTGCACGGAAGGCGACGATGCACGCGATCCGGGCTCATCCATACCGTTCGCAAACGTTGCGGCGAGCATGAGCATAGCCACTCCTCCGACGATCAGCAATGCCATGATCACGTCGGTCGGGCGGTGCCACTGCCCTGCGATCACCGACAATCCGACAAGCACCGCGTACGCCCAACCAATCACCGCGACCAACGCACGACACATGCGAGGCACGGCGCACAACAGGATCACCCCCGCAGTCGCTGCGAGTATGGCATGCCCAGAAGGCGCGGAATTATTGGGATTTGATTCCAGATTAATTAAGTACGGACGTGGCAGCAGCGGCTTCAGCAATTCCGCTGCGGCAAAGCAGATTCCGCCGAATACCGCCAGTTGCGCAATCAACAGCCATCGTTTTCTTACGATGAGTACGGCGAGGGCGATTATCGACATAATCGCGCTTGTTGCGATTACAACGGTGGAAATGGTGAAGACATGCACGACCGGTTCCAGCCATCCCGGCAGAGCCGCGTCGAATTTCGACCAGACCATGTCTTCATAGCTTTGACCTTCCATCGTGCGCACGCCCAACCACCAGACGCCCGCTGCGGCGGCAAGCAGCAGCAGACCGAACACCACGCTGAGTATGATGCTCGACACGCGCGGATGACGGGTCAGCGGATCGGCTTTGGCGAGTCCTGCGTTCACTTCACGCGGGGAAAGCACCTGTTCGATCGGATCGATTTGGGCGGTTTGCGCAATCGGCGAGACCGGCGCGGCGTCGGGAAAGCTCAGTCTTTGCCAGGACTGCGGGGATTGTTGATCCGGCGCGGATTGTGCAGGACTCGGCGCGAACTGCGGCGAGGATTGTTGGGAATCCGTCTGCGGCAATGACGGCTGCGGCGCAGGAACGGGCACGACCGGCTGCTCCAGCATATTCGCGGACTTATGCGGGTCTCGGATGATTGGCTTGAATTCGTCGGTCATAGTCACCGAGAATACGGCATTGTCTCTACGGTATACGGGAATGGCAAGAAGATATAAGAAAACCTCCACGCACCCGGAAGAGGCCACTTACCCTTGCTGCATTCCTGCCCTGGGGGAGTTGGGTGACATACCGCCACGCGGAGGCAAAGACCAGTGTACACCATGCCCGGACCGAACCGCGTCACAGGCCACGTACAAGCCCAACGCAAGCCGTGCCACAGACAGCGTCACAGACAGTGCCACACGGAAATCGAACATCAAAAATGCCACGTCCCACATTAGAAACCCACGTTAAGGAGGGCGGACGGGTATGCTTGATGAGGAATCGCACACGAGTATTGTGTGTTTGTTTGAGTTCGGAAGGTTGTTCTTATGACTGAAGCGGTGGAGTATCCCGATCTGGTGATCGTGGGCGCGGGCCTGTTCGGCCTGACCGTGGCCCAGCAGGCCGTGGAGAGGCTCGGGGTTCGCGTGGAGATCATCGACGTGCGCGACCACATCGGCGGCAACGCGTACAGCTACATGGACGAGGAGACCGGCGCGGAGATCCACA
>OBXZ01001104.1_pt1 | contig 13816 bp, 16 predicted proteins | sample 1538171 | NCBI WGS metagenome assembly OBXZ01 (sample SAMEA2580161, study PRJEB22360) | human gut metagenome | biome: human gut; feature: human-associated habitat; material: faeces | place: Denmark | collected 2008/2010
CCGCCAGCCTGTTTGCGCTGCTCTCTGAACAGGCCGCTCGACTGGGTAACATCAGCGTAAGCAAAACGGAGGTATAATATCATGGAAAACGTAATCGGAAAAATCAAAGCCATGGTGATTTTCTTTTTCACCGGGCTTACCGCATCACTGGGCGCGCTGGCAATTCCTTTGTATCTGCTGGTTGGTGCAAATATCATCGACTATGCCACTGCTTTGCTGGCAGCTCCCTACCGCGGAGAGCAGCGAACCAGCAAAAAGGGCATTAGCGGCATTGCTAAAAAGATTGGAATGTGGCTGCTAATATTGGTTGGTTTCTTACTCGATACCCTTTTGGCATACCTTACTCAAACAATGGGTTGGGCTGTGCCGTTCAAGTTTGCTATCGCCTGTATTGTTTGTATTTGGATTCTTGTAAACGAACTTATCTCCATAATTGAAAATATTGCAGACTTGGGAGTAGAAGTTCCGTTCCTTATGCCACTGGTTAAATGGGTAAAGCAAAAAGCAGAAGATACCGCAAAAATCAGCGAAACAAAATTTTAAATGAAAGCCCCCGGCCTTAATTGGCCGGGGGCTTTTCTTGTTATAAACATAATTAGTGACTAGCAATCTACCTTTGTTGCAATGTCAGTAAAATTCCATCAGCTAAAGCCTTTGCTTCGGGGTGCATTTGATTAATTCTTTTGGAATCTCGTATTTTTGTAAGTGCATCTATTGCTCTGTTATTTTCTATGATTCTAAAGATACTGGATACTCTCGTTCTAGTTCCGCTCATCTTGCAATCAAATCCCTTTTGATACATAGCTTCTATCAATTTTGAAACGGGACCTGTCCAACTGGCTATCTCCTCGTATTGGGTGAGAAGAAACCATCCACCTGCTGCAGTAAAAGCATCGTCAAACTGTTTCTCATTCATAGGATTGTACTCCTTTTATTTAAAAAAATTCTTATCAATCTATTAAACACAATGAACAGCTTGGGGCTCAGGCACTTTTCTACCAGATTTTGAGTTCCTTTAATATATCACTCTTAAGTTTGGAAAGAGGGCGTATTCCGAACTCTGATGGCTCGATTTTCTCTCCAAAAACAATTTTTTTAATCTCTGTTTCTGATAAACCCAGTTCCTCATATTGTGAAAGAAGTTCTTTTATTCCGGCTGAGCTATATGCCTTGGATTTGTAGATTAACTCTTCAATGTCTATATTATTTATTGCATATGCTTCTTGGATGTGCATTTTTTGAATGTTATGCTGTAGTCCGTTTTTAGCAGTCATTATTACTTTCACACTGTGCTCATCAATCGGCGTATAAGAAATTTGTAAGCTACCATCAAAATCGAGATCGTCAAAAGGTGAAGCCAAGCCACCCTGTTGTTTACTTTTAACTCTGTTGCAATTTCCACAAACTGGGACTAAATTATACAAGCTAACAGCGAAAAACGGGAAATCGTCCTTTGGGTAAAAATGATCCAATTGTGCCCCCGAAATTTTTCCTCCACGGCAATTAATATAATCCCTGTTACAGTACGGGCATACATTGACTCCTAAATCTTCAACCATTCTCACACTCATCTTTTTTTTGTCTTTTTGTTTGTCGCGAAGGGTTGGGTAGAGATCCATATATTTCCGGTATATAGGTTTTGCTTTGTATTCGTCCTTTTCATTTTTTTCATCATGAATTATATCAAAGCAATTTTTCAACATTGTGTCTTTAGTCGCTTCGATTGTCATACTCTTATAGGCTCTTTTTAGCTCTGAAAAACTCGAGAGAATTAAAGTCTTTAAATCGTCCTCGCCGTCTTTGAAAAAATCCGGAGGCAAATACACCTTGCAGCTTTCAATTAATTGATTTTTATCTAAACCACACTTATTAAGTGCCTCAGAAACACTATTAAAATATTCTTCTTCAAAAGTGGGACTATAGCATTTGAGCTTAACCATTTCCATCCCTCTTGCATTCTAATTTTTCAATTTGCTCTATCAGCGCATCTTTTTGTTTTTTGAGATTTTCCAGCTCAGAGAATTGAGAGGCATACCACGAATTTAACATGCTCAACATTTTTTCTCTTAAAACTTTTTCAGATATTAGATTGATCTGATGATCTAAAAATGTGTATACTTCTTCTTTTTTTATTTTGGTTCCAAAATGTTCATTGATTAATTTACAAACAGTTTGTGTTTTTTTGTATTTTTGTTTACTTTTCGACGGTGAAATTTGGTTGATTAGAAATGTAATACGTTTATATGCGTAACCGCCCACCGTGCTTTCCATGAAGAAAGTGTCGTCTAAAAGTTCGTGGATATTTGCTCCAAAAGTTTGGTTAGCTGGATTAGAAGCAGTAATCTCTTTACTCGATTTATTCTTTTCCAGTTTGATGACATTATGAGAATATAGGTCAGACAACATAAAAGGATTGTTTGTTGCAAGAAGTATTTGAATGTCATGCTTTTCTTTGAATTTGTCTTTCAAATAAAAAATTAGAGTGTTGATTAGTTGCCTACTCCAGTTTGGATGCAGGAAAGTGTCTGGTTCATCTAATAAGAAAATCAGTGTTTTGCTATCATTTATTCCACTTTGGTCAAATAAATCCAAACCATTTTGGGCCGGAAAAGGATTAATTATATACTCAATTTTTGCAAAAAGGCTTAGCAGGCTTATTTCCCCAGACGACAAAAAAACTTCATTTGAATCATGGCTTAAAGGTCTAACCGTAAATAAGTTGATATATCCTCCCATGAGTAGCTTATGTATCAAAGTTTGCGTGTTGACATCAAATTTTAGGATCATTTTGCTTCCATTAATGGCAGGTGGAATTGACAGATTATCAATTAGAGCTTCAATTTCTACAAGATAATTTTCTTCCATATTCAAATTATTGGTACTACCAGAGATTATGGGGCTTAAATAACAGTAGCATTTATTTATCACTTGAGAAAGATTATCATTTTTGTAAAACTTTGGGGGATTTTTCTTCGCTGATTTCCAAGAGCTCAAAGAAACATGCTTGTTTTTTATACCTTTTGAGGCCTGTGCTAGTAAGTTATCCAAGAAGTATAAAACAATAGAATATTTGATTTGTAGCTTTATATCATATATAAATAAATATGAAATGAATTTGGAATAGGTTTCTTGCAAGTCATCATATATCGTATAGTCTTCATCTTTAGGATCGGGATTGGTATGAAGAATTAGGTTTCCTATTGTATGCTCGGCGCTTCGGTTAAGCTGTATGCAGTCAATGGGAGATGTCCCGAGAAAGCTGCTTACGAAATCTGAGTTATTTGCATGAAATCTAAGAACTAAAAAGTATAGAAAATCATTGATGTTGGGTGAGCGACTATCAGACTGTTCCTGTAAAAATTTTTCAATTCCTAAATTTGAGCAATCGTAAACATGCTTAAAAGATTCGCATTTAACATACTCGCTTTCGTTTTCGAATTGAGAGCGAGCGTTAATCGTTCGGTCAAATATTTCCGACGATGACATATTTGATGATGTATGTACCATCAAAAACTTTTCTGTAATATTTTCTGTGTTAAAAATCCTGCCATCATATTTAATCTTTATTTTTTGGTTTGAGTAAAAACAACCATCCTGAAAAAACACAAAATATACATTTTCATCGTCAATGCTGCAATCTCGAAGTGCCTGTAAAATTGTACTCTTGCCAGAACCATTTTCTCCAACGAGCGCCGTAATATTGTAAATGGGATTTGGATATTTTGCATAACAAAACCTGTTATTTATGCATAACTCAGCATCCATGTATTCAATATTAAATTGATGCGACAAGTTAAACCCTTGATTTCTAATTAGCCCATTCTTTGACCTCTTTATATAAACATAAATCAATTCCACTTGTGGCCCTCCCGTATATCACAATAGTATCTGAAATCCATTATTGCTACAATTGGCTTGTCCATCATAAACATAATCCGCAATTCTTACAGTTATAGATAATAATCATTGATATATACTTATCTCTCGTGAACGGAAACCGCTTAATTACTTGTCAACGAAATTTTTTCAGAAAAGTTCCAATGATATATCCGACAACCATTCCTATCAATCCCCCAAGGCTGTGTTTCGCTCGTAAGTCATGTGCCTAATAAGAATTATCGTTGCTCTATGTCATCAATATACGCATCCTGCCAAAAGCACATATCCATAAGTTTCATAGGTGGATACTCTATTTGTCCCTTACTTAATTCGCGCCTCAATTCTTCAAACGCGTCCAGATTATTACAGTAGAATTCGGCGACACTAAGAACAGAATTTTTGTTGTATATGCCGCTTGAGATGTTGTTTTTTTTAACTGCATACACGTAGTAGCGATCATAGGCAGGAACACAACCAAAAGTGCCAAGCAGGATTTTTGTTATCAGTGTATCAGTAGCGTTATTAATGCCACTCTTGCACGCTGGCACTTCTTGCGCATAACACTCTTTGATTCTTTTCCCTATATCCTCCAATAGCACAAGATTGCTTTGTGCACATAACGCTTGAGCAGAAATTCCAAATAATGAATCGTACTTATGCTCTTGAATAATTAACACAACGGGAATATGTACCTTGTAATCTTTTTGAAGTAAGAAGGATGATCCTCTATACATGCCCCAGCTTGCCAAATAAAAAGCAAGGTGAAGGGCCAAATAATCGATGGTCTGCTTATCAACTACATTTCTTCTCTCTGAAAATGCTTGATAGCAATGTTTCCAAGACAAATATCTTCCATGCTCATCCTTTACGGTTTCATTTAAATAATCCTTAATAAGCTGAATTGCAATATCCGCAGTCATAGTAGAGATTTCCTTCTTTTCGCGTCCTTTTTTTGCGACTCTAAGCTGTGAACTCAAGTAACCGCTTTTTCTAAATACAATAGTTTGCCTTGCAAGGCTAAGTTGCTCTGACTTGTATCCAGCATTTAGCCAAGCTAAGGCAATTGGATGAGAGTTCGAGTTAGACCAAATTGCAGAGTGCTTATAAGCTGACTCGTTAAGTTTAAAACCAAGAATTGTCTCTATTTCAGAGAAAGAAAGGCTCAAAACATCTTCATTAGAGTGAGTGAAGTAGCTCTGCAATTTATCGTATTTGCTCTTATTGATTATTTTCATATCTCTATTCCATTCTATCCCCACTGTTTTATTGTCTTCCTCAAAAGATTTGCTATTAAGCAACATTGTATCATCAAACTACGCTCTTTAAAACACTCTGTATGATTTTTATACAAGCCGTGCTAAGACAATTAGGTGTTCTGAATCTAATATATTCTCAAGAAAATTTCGTAATATTTCGTAACCACAGCATATTCCATTGAAAACAAAAGGAAAGTTTGCAGTTCGAATCTCTCCTTCTCCGCCATTCAAGCCCACAACGGAAACGTTGTGGGCTTGTTTTTTTGCGAGGTATATAAATGAAAAATCTTTCTATAATACAGCAACAGTTTAATCTATTAAGAAATCTTTTGCAGTACAATACCACTGATATATCTTGGTCACGCTACAGTAACATTGACGAAATATTATTGGAGCTTGCCACATTAGAAAATGATATAATCAATATGAAACCCTATGCTGCCGAACAATTGTGTTTTTTATTAGCGCCCACTGGTAGCCTTCAAGAAATTTCGATTTCAAATGGGTGGGGTGTTGAATTCTGTGATATTGCTGATAATATGGAAAACGCTATCAGTAATTAGTCAAAATAAGTACAACCCGAAGTTGACTTGTCGCCTCAAATCTTATGCTAAATTAGCAAGAAGAGATGATGCTTTCGCTCGGTGTGGAGAAAGTCTACATCGATAAAGCGTCCGGTAAGAATATGCAGCGCCCACAGCTGCAAGAGCTGCTTTCGTTTGCACGCTGCGGCGATGTGGTCATCGTGGACAGCATTTCGAGATTTGCCAGAAACACAAAAGACCTGCTCGAACTCATGGAAATCCTTGAGTCAAGACAGGTCTCTTTTATTAGCAAGAAAGAAGCAATCGACACCGCGACACCTACCGGCAAATTCATGCTGACGGTATTTGCAGCAGTGGCAGAGCTGGAACGAGAGTATCTTTTACAGCGGCAACGAGAAGGCATTGAAATTGCCAAACGAGCCGGAAAATACAAGGGCAAGCCACCGATTGCGCTCACAGCGGAAATGCAGGCAGTCTTTCGCCGGTATCTCTCTGGCGAGCTGATTGCCGCCCAGGCGATTCGCCAGATGCAGATTAGCAAAAGCACCTTTTTACCGGCTATTGCGGGAGAAACGAATATGAAAAACAAAAGCGTGTTTTCCGTTGCACTGCTGCTTTGTACGATTTTACTGTCGGTAACGCTGAAGGCTGGCAGAACTCATCGCACAAAACCTCACGGATTTTATGCTGAGCCGCTGAAAAGGCAATAAGGCAACAAAAAAAAGAAGGCCGCGGCCTTCTTTTTATATCGACTGGAGAAAATCCAGTAATCGCTCTTGCTGCTGAGGGGTAAGCCGATAAACAGCTTGGAGTGCCCTGTTTTGGTCTATCGTTTTTAATGTTTCATCATTAAAGAAATCTTTGAGCGTGATATCCAGTGCTTCACACAAGGTTTCAAGGAGGTCAACGGTCGGATTCTTATTGCCCAGCTCAATGTCTCGCACATAGCTTTGCGAGATTCCCGCTTGGTTTGCCAGCCGGTTTACGGTGAAGCCTTTTTGCTCTCTGAAAAATTTAATTCTACCAGCTACATCCATATCGTTCCCCCCACGTTGCTTTATCACTTTAATGATATCATTCAAACGTTGCAGAGATTACTTTTATAGTATTTACAAATTATCTCTATAGATATATACTGTTATTATTGGCATGCGCCATACTTTGCTATGCGGCAAAACGAGAGAAAAATGAATGGCTTAGAGACAAAATACAGTTCTTTGTTATGAGGAGGTTAAAATGGGATTTCTTATTTTATGGGTCATCTGTTCCGGTGTGATTTGGTTTGTGTATCACAGTATTTTTGATGTGATGTATTTTGAAGGCGGTTTTACAAGAGAGTTAGTAAAAGTCGCCGCTTACGGATTAGTTGGTAGCTATTTGATTTTGATGGGCTTTGCGAAAAATCCTTTCTTAGCAACCGTGGTCACGTTTATCGCCGTAATCGCTCTGTATTCTCTTGCCAAGAGCACAAAGTAGCGAGGTTTAACATGAAACATCAATCTTTGCACCCATGTCGTTTTGCGGGGTGTGCTTTGTTCCTTCTATTATTACTTAGTTTCACTGGATGTGGGGCACAAAACAGCTCCGACTTTACGAGCTTTGAAATGCAACCAACCGCCCTCATATCCCATGATTCGCCGGGCTTTCCGTACACCAATGCTGACAACTTTGTACAGGATGCAGCTACCGGCAGCTATAACCTTTACCCAAAAACTTGCAGTCCTTATTTGAATTCCGACGAGCTGCGCCAAGAATTAGAGGATATGGTTTCGACCGGCAATCAAAACAGTATTGGCCCGCAGGTTTTAGTAGATCGCATATCTGGAGAGGTTACCATCGGGTTTCCAGGCAGTGGTTTCCAAAATATCTCTGCCAAAAAATTATTCGATACAGACAATCCCTATGATAAGGCACCTGTTCTTCTTTCAGAGGGGAAATCCTGGGGCAACACGGAGTATATGGTTTATCAGTTCATCATCGATCGACTTGCCGCCACAGTGGTAATTGAACGCTATATTGATCAATTCCCTATCGCAGTACCACCAACCTTAGGTGAAAGAGCAGAACTTGGAAGCTCCTCTACGCCGGCAAATAGTGAGGCTGAATCTTCCCCAGCAATAACCTATGGCGAAACCGGCAATATTGCGATTTATTACTGCGGCGTAGAGCAGCTGGGGCAGTCATCAAGAATTTTATACTGCCACATGAGTGATGAGGAAATCTATGCCTTCTGCACAATGTTGAGCCGGTTAGAATTGGAGGGCGTTCAGAATGAATAATAACAATAAGAGACATCGCAAATGGCTCCGGTGCGCATCTTTCCTGCTCTGCACAGCGGTTATGCTCACATTCACTTCCTGTGGAAAACAAACCAGCATTCTCGAGGGCTCTTATTCCGAGAGAAAAAGCAAATATGTGAATAAAGAAATCGGCCTTAAATAGGAAAAGCCGGAGGGTTTAGACGCATATTCAGGAACCGTGTTAGAATGGACTGTACGTGATTCCTATGGATATTCCCAATTTGCTATCAGCGATTTGCAAGGAGCCACCTATGGGCCAACCTATGCGATTGCTATGACAATTTACGACGTGGAAAGCACCAAATTCCCCAATGATTTCGTCGCAGGAAAAGAAAAGACAGACCTTACCGCTGCCGAGGTAGCAAATCAGCTGCTTCTCAACAGACTGCCGAGTGATCCCGCCAAGCGTTCTTTATCCGATGCACAAATTTCAGAACCCACCACGAAGAAAGTCGCTGGCCGCTCTTACGCAGCTCAGAAGCTGGTGGTGACCCATTATGAGCGTGAGGGCGACACTACACAGTCCTGGATTGCGCTGGTGCGGAAAGTGGATCACGTGTTTGTCTCCATACTGATTTCTTATGAGGGCGATAGCTGTGACCTTGCAATCCAAAAAGCTATGGAAGGATTTAGCAAGGTCTAGGCACTCACTCAGGGCGCAAAGTTGCGCCATTCCATTGCCGGACAAATCGTTCCATACGATTTGCCACCTTACCAAAGAACAGCATTGGCCGCAAAAGCCAATGCTGTTCTTTTTATGCGAAAACGCAGCTGCATTCTTATAGAGTTGTTATGGGGTTCGTGTAATAAACATAGCACTAAACTGCTACGCAGTGGCACTGTATCGGCAGCTTTGTGCTCTCCTTAAAACTGCTCCAATAGGGGCAGTTTTTCGCTGTCATAACCCTTAAAATAGAAGCATACCGACAAGATTCGGTAAATTTATTTTAAGGAGCATTTCCATGACCAACGAAGAAATTATCGAAAAAGCAAGGGAAGAAATTCGCTTGCGAGGTCTCTCGCCGGACACAGAAAAGGAGTATCTAAACGACACACGAACCTTGGCACGCTATTACAACGACCGCCCTTTAGAAGTGCTTAACGAGCCGGAGCTGCGTGCATTCCTGCTACACCTCATTGAAAAGGGCAGGAAGGCCGGCACAGTCAACCGTTACAACAGCTCATTTCGTTTTGTGTTTGGTGCTGTTTTAGAGCGAAATCTCAACTACCAAATGATTCCTCGCCGCCGCATTCATCGTGAATTGCCCCACATCATGAGCCGCAATGAGATTGTAAAATTTCTCTCCTGCATCGACAATCTCCGAGATAGAGCCATCTTCGAAACCATATATGGCGCCGGGCTTCGGCTCTCCGAGGCTGCCCACCTTCGTGTGCAGGACATCGACAGCGAGGCAATGCGCCTGTTTGTCTATCAAGGCAAGTGTGGCAAAGACCGCTACACTCTGTTATCTCAGCGTAATTTGGATGTGCTGCGCGAGTACTGGAGGGAATATCGCCCCAATCATCCCGAGGGCTATTTGTTCTACACAAAAAAGGGCAAAGAATATGGCATCACCGACCGTGCAATCCAAGATGCCTTTTACAAATACCGCAAACGCGCCGGATTGTCCGACGAGTTCACCGTGCACACACTGCGCCATTGCTTTGCCACACACTTGCTGGAAAACGGCGTGGAGGCCTGCCGCATCAAGCAGCTGTTGGGGCACACCCATATTCAGTCCACCACATTCTATCTCCATCTTTTAAACTTTGACGGCACAATTAAAAGTCCGCTGGACACCCTGCCCCAAAAGCGTGGACGCAAGCCAAAGGTAAAAGCAGATGCTTGAGGTGCAGGATATTTTCGAGAAGCACGGGGAGCAGTATCGCCAGACTCGTTCCATGCCCATTGTTCACCACAAGGCCATGAACGCAATCTTAAATTGCCGGACTGCAAGACTTGGTGGGCATCTCGATACTTGCCCCAAGTGTGGCGATTCCAAGCCGTCCTACAACTCCTGCCGCAATCGCCACTGCCCCAAATGCCAGACTCTCTCCAAGGAACGCTGGATTGACGCAAGGAAAACAGACCTGTTAAATGTGGGATACTTCCATGTGGTATTCACTCTGCCGCAGGAGCTGAACGCCCTCATTTACGCAAACCAGGATGCTTGCTACAAGCTGTTATTCCATTGCGTTGCCCAGACCTTAAAGGAACTGTCCGCAGACAAGAAATATCTTGGGGCAGACATTGGACTGACCGCCGTGCTCCACACTTGGGGGCAGAATCTCAGCTTCCATCCTCATGTCCACTGTATTGTCCCGGCAGGAGGCTTGAACTCCTTGGGACTTCGGGTGGATTCGAGGAAGAAGTTTTTCTTGCCGGTGAAAGCGCTCTCGCGCAAATTCAGAGGCAAGTTTTTAGCACTGCTTAAGGAGCAATTTCCGGATGTGGAGCAGTGCTTGCTGGACTGCTGCTACAACAAAGAATGGGTGGTCTACTGCAAGCCGCCCTTCAAAACCGCCGCCTGCGTAGTGGAATATCTGGGCCGTTATACCCACAGAGTCGCCATTTCCAACAACCGTATTTTAAGGCTGGAGGATGGGCGGGTCACTTTCAAATGGCGGGATTACCGTGATTCTAACCGCTGGAAAGAGATGACCATTTCGGCCGAGGAATTTATCCGCCGCTTTTTGATGCACGTTCTGCCGCCAGGCTTTATGAAAATACGGCACTTCGGATTTCTTTCCAGCCGTGGCAAGCAGGTGAAGCTGCAACGGTGCAAGCTGCTGACGGGAACTTTTCTTAGAAAAAGAGAACAGCTTTCCACCGAAACGCTTCTTACCAAGCTTCTCGGCAGAAAGCCATCCGTGTGCAAATGCTGCGGTTTTGACGGACTGCTTCGAACGACACTCTCTCCACCGCTGACTGCCTAATTTAAAACGAGCCTTTAAAAGTCTGGTTTTAGGTCAGGCTGGCTTTGCTGTACCCATTTTAGCAGAAAGACGGCTCAAATGGAATGAAAATTCCACCTGTGATACTGTTCTCGCCTCCTACTTCCTACTTTTGAAGGTGAAAGAACGGATGCTTTCCCCATAGTGCCTACATACCATCCGCAGTTTCGTGCAATGGAGTTATCCAACCATGGGCGACGTAGTTTTGGCTATGTTGCTCATCTTTTTCGCCCATGCTCGGATAACTCTCTATTCATAATATGTAGTTCGTACATCCACAGATAATGCTCATAACCTACGCGACAAATCGGGATTATTCTTTTAGATTACTGATTTCTTTTCCCTAATGTAAATACACAAGATACCAGAGTTATGGCTAATCCAACCCCAAATACCCAGGCTATAATATCTGGTATTGCCATATTTGCTATCACCATAATTGCCATGATAACGCCCGCAATCATTTCTATCATCAATCCGGCTATTATTCCTTTACTAATGTTTTTCATTTTGCCGCCCTTTCAAATTCTAGTTTATTGAATCGTCTACTCTAAAAGCAATCTTCTGTTGCTGTCCTCGTATAAACAAATATGGTTGTCCATTATAAACATAATAGGCAATTCTTATAGCCACAGATAATGCGCATAAGGTTCACATCTTATAGTTCATGACTTTCTCTAAAAGCGTTGATGACCCTTTGAATAAGAAAATTAAGAAATGCTTTATATTTTTCATTTTGTGACTCAGCCATATTGAATTGTGTGGTATATGTACCTTCTCCGCATTTCAAATATACCATCGAGTTTTTGGAGGTGGGCAAAGGGTAGTCACTCGCTTTTTGCATAAAAGGAATTGCTTGTCCTGAACTAAATAAAAAATCTCCCGCTGCCTTTTGTATGATTTCATGCTTTCGTCCACCGCCGAGAATGCCACCGCCATTACTAAAATACAAGCTTGTAGTTCCATCGAAGAAACAAACCAGCGTTACTATTTTTTCGCCAATTGGCATATCAACAATAGCAGCATAAACTTGATTTTTGTGTTCGTCATTGAGCGAGATATTAATGTCAGATGGTGTAATATTAACCGCTCGTTCTCTAAGACCTCTATAAGTTTCGTCAACAGTTGCCGATTTTTTTATTCTTACTCCAAAACATTTCAAGCCCTCTCTCACCTAATATAAATCACTTTAGGTTGGTAATTCGTTCCACAAACAAACTCTAGTGATTTTTGAATTGTGCAGTATTGCTAAACTATCTTGTCCATCATAAATAATACCTCCTTAATTCAATAAATTGCTTTTATATTGGGCATTGGGTTTATTCCTTTTTATAGCAAGATGTATCTACTTGATATCCTCTGCGCTTTATTACACACAAAACGCCGTACAGATATTCTCTGTACGGCGTTAATTGTTTGCTATGCGGTGGAATTTGCCTACCGTATATCTTTAATCCCAGTATATTCCAAATTTTTACATTTTTCAACTATTGTCGCTCTTTTGTGTCACAGAAGAAATTGACCATACGCATTACTCGAGCCCATACCCACCAAAGCTTTGTTGTGCCAATAGGCTATACCCTATCCGGTCTAGCCCTTATTGCAATAAACGGTATCAATAAGCTTGGTTTTCTTTTTTGGGACGTATGTGTAAATAGGCCCTATTTGACTGGTACTGCTCGTTGTCCCTATAGCCTGTTGATTTTCTTGCCACCATTTGCCCACATTTTTGCTAAGACTTGTAAACCATCCTTCCTCATTTTGCTTGGTAGCCTTTGCTTTGGCGGGGTCACACAGTGTTCTTCACCGTTGTAACGGCTTTGCTTAGCTTAGGTGTTTGCTTGCCTACTAGTCGCACACGTTCGCCCTGTGTCGCGTTTTCTCATCCCATGTGGAGTAAATATGGGGAATGCCTATTTGGGGCAAATTTGGCGAGCGTTTCGATTCGCCTTTTTAGGGCAAAACCACTGCCTGCTCTGAATATTATTTCGGTGCAGGATAAAGCCGCGTGGTCGCCTTGCGCCTGCGACAAAGCACAAACGCCGGCAATGCCGACGTTTGTAAGGTGCTTATTACGTGGTCGAAATGACCTTTTGTGTGTCAGATAGGTGGTCGGCAACGCCGTTAGACCGCTTTAGTGGCTGATTTAAAGGTGGTTTAGATGCGCCACATTAGAATCTTGAGCCCCATTTCGTTTACATGTAAAACTAAATACCACTGTTTTCTGAAATCCACTTATTAATGTCTTCATCACCATAAAGATAGACATCTGGAGCTTCAATAACGTCAATACCACCAATCTCCTTTAAAAATTCCCATGTTGTGAAATCATCAATTTCTAGTTCGTCATTGTCGATATATTGCATCGCCCAATTTGATACTTCTTCTCTCGTTAATTCGCCGCTGAGTACCTTCTGAAGTTTTGAGATTATTTCTTGTTTTGTTGGTTGTTTCATTTTTCACACTCCTATTTTTTAGGCACCCAACTACCTGTATAATTGCCATCAACAGCAAACATGTAATGAGTTTTTACACCACCAGTAAGATCTGGGTTAGGTCTAACTTGCCTAATATTTCCGGCGTGGTCAACAGTCTCATACCATGTTCTAGTTGCTCCTGTTGCTGGATCCCATTCTCTAACTAATCGCGCTCCAGCCATTTCTCCTTCTTTTGCTGCTGCTTTAACATCACCATAAAACCTAAATTTACCGTTTTCGAGCTCTTTTATCGAACCAGTACCGTATTTTTCAGCTTGACGGTAGAATTCTTTTAGTTTCGCTCCAGTTGCTACGTTGTTAGCACCACTTGCTGTCCCACCCTCACTAACTTGCCCCGCAGCAGGTTTCGTGTTATTTGTTGCAGCCTGCTCTTGCTTTGCTTG
>OBXZ01001106.1_pt1 | contig 13794 bp, 14 predicted proteins | sample 1538171 | NCBI WGS metagenome assembly OBXZ01 (sample SAMEA2580161, study PRJEB22360) | human gut metagenome | biome: human gut; feature: human-associated habitat; material: faeces | place: Denmark | collected 2008/2010
GAGCGTTAATTATAAAGCTACAAACATTATTATCATCATCGAGCGTTCCTAATAGGCACCTCATTCGTTCCGCAAGCGTTCCAAAATTAATTATTATATCTTCATGTGATTTCTTTTTGGGCGAGCAGGGATGAAAAAGAGCAGTTGTGTTCATTACAACTGCCCTTTTCATGTTAATAATTTTTTACTTTATCTTGGTATATTGCATCACATGAATAGTCACGTCTTCCGGTTTGCAGATCAGCCACATCCTTTTTTAAAAAAGACACAGGCCCATACTACCCATCATGAGAATGGGCAGTATGGTTCTGTGTTTGTATGCGCAATAGAAAAGGACAGACTTTGATATGTTCGTTTTCTTTTTATTCTTCGGTTCGCTCATGAGATGTTTACTTTATGCCTACTCTGCGCCGCTCTTATACTTTTGAAGTTTACTTTCTATCTCTGCTAGAGAAACAACCCCTAACCCGCGAATAGACGATAAGTCCTCTTTGCTTTTATGAACAATATCATCCAACGTATTCAATCCATTTCGCTTTAGAAGATTCTCAACCCTCATCGAAAAAGAAAGACCTTCGATTGGCAAAGTCCGCATAGCCGCGCGTTCTCTCTTTCTCTTATATTTTCCCCTTGCCAAACTTCCACACCTCAACCTTTATTTGCTCTATTTTTCAGTTTTTTCCCTGCTTTGAAAACCGGAAGAGTTGCTGCCGGAATTTCGATGATTTCACCTGTGCGCAGATTCCTCCCTTGTCGCGCTGCTCTAGTTTTGGATGTAAAGGTTCCAAAACCAACCAAACGTACATTGTCGCCAGCTTCAAGCGCTGTTGCAACAAGTTCAAAAAAGCTGTCGAGTGTGATGTTAACTTCCTTTGGTGTCTGACCCGTTTTCTCTGCAATCTGTGCGATCATTTCTTTTTTGTTCATTTTTTAGCCTCTCTTTTCTTTGAAATGGTAAGGGAGCATCATTCTATATCTTCCGTTTTTTCATATGCTTTTTTTGTCCCTTTCTGCTTCTTTTGAGCGCTCAACATTTCTTTTTCCTCCTGTTCCCTTTTTGCCTTGTCCTGCAAATAGCTGCAGACTATTTGCTCTTTTTCTGCCGATGTCAAAGATGCCGTAAACACTCCGTAGCTTCTGCCCGCTCTTGTTGCCGCAGCAGCAAGAGCCTCCAGTTCCATATTAACCATTTTCTTATTTGATTTCATTGCTGCCATCAGCTTTTTTTAGACTCCTTTTTTCTTCAAGACACTCTCTATTTTGGAGTTTTTCTCCATCTCAAACTCTTGAAATAAAGCATCGATTATAATGCTATAAACACTATTATCGTTATCGAGCGTTCTCAAAAGACGCCTCCTTCGTTCCGCAGGCGTTCCAAAATACATTTTCTCTATCTATATATCTTATTTGTGTTTCTTCTGGGTGTATTGCTTTCCTTTAAAACTCTTATCATCTGGTTTTCAGGTAAAGCCAATCCGGGCTACACATCTGACCATGAACGCTTCGCACCTTGATTTCCAGCAGCGTGCCTATAGCTCAAACCATAGAGGTGTCTTATATTTTTACTTCGTAAGTTGTCAGCCTTTCCGAACATTTTAATCAGCAAAACATACAATGCAAACGGTAACACAATTTATATTGAGGGTACACTTTTCTATAGCTAACGGGACCGTATTCCTCACTGCTTCATAATCTAGCTCGTAAAAAAACGCAAAACAAGAAATAAAAATTCTGTTTGGAACGCTAAAGGAACGCTGTGTTAATCCATCCAGAACGCTCAAGGTTTAAAATATGTAAGTAATGTGGTGTGGATTACTTACACTTCATGGAAAGGAAGGACGCATTATGATTTCCCATACAATTGCTGGTATCTCGGCGCTCATCGATGACACAGCAACAAAACGAATGTATGCAATGCTAGGGTTTCCCGATTACAATATTTCCGCACTTCAAAATTTCAAACGCAACCTACAGCAGCGGCAGGAATCGTTGGAACAGTATTTTTCCCCACTAGGTATCGACCCGTTGAAGTGCCAGGATGTCTCTGTGATTGAAATTGACCCTCATAAACAGCAGATAATGTATTATTTTGAATATGTTGTGATCGGGCAAGTAGATGAAGAACGCCGACAAATTCTCAATGATCCGGATCTCAGCAAAACAGAAACAACAGACTTTGGATTCGAGATGAACTATATCATTAACGAGCAAAAAGGAAGAGCCTGGCTTGCCATCAGTGTCAATGTATATTTCCCATGGCTGTATGACGACATGCCCATACCAGTGCCAAAACACATCAATAAAGCAGCTTTGCCAGAAATCAACGAACGAAAAGCATTTTAATGTTGGGTATAAAAATGGACAACCCTACGATGTATTATACTTGCAATCAAGGGAACATTTCAGTCTGTCGCTGTCACATCTGTACGAATGCGCTGATTGCCAAAAGCTGTGTGTGCAAGTTGGATTTCGATTGCGAGCAAGAGGTATGTGATCAATATTGCCCAGTTAGCCACGAAGTATTTTGGCAGTGCGTAACAGGAATTGTATGATGAGTGAGGTGGAGAAGGATGAACAAATCGAGAGCGACCAAAATATTGAGGCAGGTCGCATTGGAAAACGGCGTGAGTCTCTCTGAGGTGCGAAAAGAGATCCAAAGCGCGATCGATGCTGCCATGTCTAATCCGGATCCTGCCGTTCAGGCGCAATGGAAGGCGATGAGCCACAATGGCCAAATCCCTTCCCCGGAAGAGGTTATTATTTATTTGGCGGAAAAGATAAACAAAGAAGAGAACACAGACAGCAAGGTCATAAAATTTTCTTACCGTAATTGACATATTTTTCGCTCTTAAGTATATAGAGCCACGCTTTTCAAGAGAGCGCTTTTGTGATAAAATGAAATAAAAACACATTTTTATAGATACGGTCTCAAAGACATGCAGAGAAAGGATGCAGGAGAACCAAGCAACAGATTAACGATCTTTTTTCTGTTGACAGGCCAGGGAGGTAAATGCTATGGAGCAAAAAAACAATTCAAATAGAATAACAAATACAGATGGAGCACAGGTTGTTTTTTCCTCCCTGAACATCTCTAGCCTTCCTCTTCCAATGATGGTTTTTCATGAAACTGAGCCGTACCATCTGGTATATATGAACGAATGCATGCTCTGCGAATTAGGGTATCAAAGTCAAAAAGAACTGGAAAACCACGTTGGCATTTCGCTTCTGTCCTCTATTCATCCGGATGATTATGACGCTTTTCGCAAATACGTATCGCCCGTTCATGGGCAGCTTCAAGAACAAAGGGTCAGGTGCCGCATACGTAAGAAGGATTACAGTTATTTTTGGTGCGAGCTTATATTGTGCGCCACGTGTAAAGCAACAGATATGCCGGGAAGGGTTTGCGTTTGCAAAAATATGACTGAGCTGTTTGACTTAAAAACAGTTCATGCGAATAATGAACGCTTGCTTCGCAACGCCCAGGGTGACTTGGAGGACATAATTGAAAACCTACCCGGCGGATGGCATATCTGCCGTTTGTTTGACGGCATTTCCCTTCATTACGCCAGTGATGGTTTGTGCCAAATCTGCGGGTATACGCGTCAGGAGATCCAAGAGCGTTTCAACAACCAATACGCCTTGCTCATTCATGAGGATGACCGACATATATTTTTAAACGCAATCCAGGAATTGACCGCGTATCCGCACACCACAGAATTGGAGTACCGCATCGTACACAAAAACGGTTCGGTCATTTGGGTTTCGGACAGACTCAAGTCTAGCCGGAATCGTGAGGGCGTCATGTTCGCCTATGCGGTTGTTACGGAGATTGGAAAATGGCATACGGCGTGGCAGAAAATTCAATCCCTTGTGGATACTGCTCCGTGCGGCATCGTCATGTTCGAATATAGAAAAACCGATGGAAAAGTGACCATCAAGTTTTTCAATGCTACTGCTTGTGCGATATCAGGCTATTCTTCAGCTGAGTTTGAACAATTAGGGGTCGAATCCCTTGGTACAGCGTTGGCACCGGGGGATTATGCTGAGGTGGAGCGCCAGTTTAAACAGATGATCGCAACCGGTGTGGGAATGGATTGTGTGTTTCAAGTTACAGGGATTTCCAGTTTTTGGGTGCACATGACAGCCAGAGTCATTGAGCAGGATTATGACACCTACCTTGTCAAGGTGGCCTTCCTGGATTTTACCGAGAAGAAGAAGCTGGAAGAACAGCTCTCATACCACAACTATTGTCTGGATAAGGTCAATCACTCGCTGTCTTCCGGCATCATCATAAAGCAACTGGGCTTGGAAAACGGTCCTCAGTATGTATCAGAAAACATCTTCAACATTTTGGGGTACGCCACGCAGGACTCTGAGCGAACATTCAGTTCCTGTTATCGAGATATCATATACCCGGATGATTATCAGCGGATTGTGGATACCTTAGCGCAACATAAAAAGGATAAAACACAACACTTTGAGATGCAATTCCGCGTCATCAAAAAAGATGGTTCTATCTTGTGGGTAAAAGAAGCGGCAGACCGATTGGAGGATTTTGCTGTTGAGCACGCATATCTGATTATATTTACGGATATCACCGATTTGAAAAACGCCGAAATGCAGCTGCGCATGCGGGAAGAAGAATACCGCATCGCGGTATCAAAAAGCAAAAATATCATCGTACGATATAACATCGCGGAAAAATCGGTCTATATTCCAAAAGAATTACCCCTTGCATTCGACCTCCCGGAAACCATCGAAAATATGCCTTATCAATTTATTTCCAAAGGGATCATCAACTCCACAAGCATTGAAAACTATTCGAAATTGTTTGAATGCGCTGATTATGGTGAGAATTATGAAACAGAGATACAGGCTACAGGCTCCAGTGGGAAGGAGTATTGGTTCCATGCGTCGTCTTCGGTCGTTTTTGATGATCGAGAAAAACCGGCGTCAGCGGTGATTCTGTTCTCAGATATAGCGGAAAACAAGCGGACCGAAAAAGTAATGAATGGCTTAAAAGAATCTGAACAGCTTTTTCAGCTGATTGTTGAAAGTTCCAATAAGCGCATTCTGCGCTATTATTTTGCCTCAGACAGCCTAGAGCCTTGTGGTCCGGCGGCAGAAATATTTTTCTCGCGTTTATCACGGCCATATACGGTGGGGAAAATCATCAGCGCTTATTCTCTTGAAATGGAAAATCAGAAAGACCTTTATGCATTTTACATGGAGATGAAGAAAGGCGTTCCAAAAGGAACGACCCTGCTTAAGATAAAAGACATTGACGCGCGGTGGGCATGGTACGAATGCTCGTTTATTACCATCTTTGACAGCCATAATTTGCCGCAGTATGCGGTTGTTTTTTGCGAAGATGTCACCGTTCAGCGTGAAAACGAGTTGGCATCGCAACGGTTCAAAGACGCTGTGAAGCCGGGTTTACGTGGGATCGAAATCAATCTAGAATACAATCTTACCACGGATACCTTTGAGAGTATGGAGGGTGAATGTACGGATTTCGCTCCGATTTTGACGGGATCCTATACAAGCGCAGTTTCGCAAATTGCGCAGTTACTCCCCGAGGATGAGCAAAATGACTTTATTCATAAGATGTCTCGGGACACGCTCCTAGCCGCTTTTGAAGCAGGGTTCAAAAGCGACGCTTGCGAAATCTTGATTGAAACCGAGATAGTTGAAGCCACGTGGATTCAAGTATATTATCAAATGGTCAAAGATCCGTTCACAAACGAGATCAGCATATGGGTATCATGCCGTAACATTGATGAAGCAAAGAAGAATGAACTGCAGCTTGTGGAAATGGCACAGATTGATTCCGTGACCGGAGTTTATAACCGCGCCGGGCTTCAAGCTAAAATACCAGAAAAGAAGCATGCCGCCGCTGGCGGTATAATGGATCTGTTTATTATGCTCGACATTGACGGCTTTGGCTACATCAACGATACGTTCGGGCATGTATATGGGGATCAACTTCTGCGGGAACTGGCGCAAACCTTGAAGCTGCTCTTAAACGAAAACAATATAGTCGCCCGCATCGGCGGTGATGAGTTTGCCATTTACGCATTTGGCCTTGCCGATATGAATATGGTGCAAGAGCGGATGCGCATCTTGATTGCAGCAGCTTATCGAGAGCTGAAGGCCGGGCTAAAGCTCTCCATCAGCGCAGGGGTTGCAATCAGTCCCCAAGATGGAACGGATTTGTCGGTGCTGTATGCGAAGGCAGACACAGCACTTTACTACGCGAAGAGCACCGGACGGAACAAATACGTAATATACTCCGACAATCTTGTGCCGGTGAAAGCAGGTCTTCCTTCCGTAACGCCCATCGATGAGAATGTAGCCATTAACAGCGGCGTATATATTCGTACATTTGGTTATTTTGATGTCTTTGTGAATGGGGAGGCTCTGTTGATTCCCAATGTGAAAGCAAAAGAGCTGTTGGCGTTGCTAGTCGACAGACGAGGCGGGTATATTACGCCTTCCGAAATTATCGGTTGTCTGTGGGAAGATGAATCCGCAAACAAAGTCACGCTTGCGCGCTGCCGCAAAGTGGTGTTGCTGCTGAGAAATGCACTCAGAGAGTATGGCTTGGAAGATTTGATGGAGTCTCAAAAGGGCGCGCGCCGACTAAACACAAATCTGGTGAATTGCGATTTGTATAACTTTTTGTCGGGGAAACCGGAGTACGCCCATTTATTTAAGGGGTCGTATATGCTCAACTATAGTTGGGGTGAGTTTGCCATAGCAGAATTGGAGAATTTCAAGATGTTCAGGCAGAATGGCTCCCAGCCTTCCGGCGATGCAAAAAAAGCCGGCTGCACGTTCTAAATAGGCCGTGCAGCCGTTAAGTTGGCTTCTGTGGTTATGCGTATAGAGCAGACACAGTGCAAGAGCAATTTATAAGAAAGTTGAATACATAAAGAGGCATAAAACGATATCCCTATTAAAATATATCGTTTTATGTCGGCGGTCATGCGATTGAGTATGACCGCTTTTTCATTAGACAACCCACGTTTGTATCGCGTAGCGGATATTCTGTTTGATGTTTTCGCAATCATTATTTTACGCCTATGCTTGCTGATTTTGGTGCAAAGTATACAAACTGTTTGGCGAATACTGCCCAAAAGCATGAGAACAACAGACAGAAAATACCATTCACATCTTGTGCCTCCTAGCGCTGCGTATCGTCTTCCGAAGAGACTTCAACCGGTTCCCAGGCTTGTCCAAAGGGAATGTCTTTGAACAGGGCAGCCAGGCCGGTAATCTGTTTAAGACGCAGGATCTCATCACGATCCATGCCTAAATGCTTGGCGATCCATGCGTCAGAGCGGCCCAGCTCATGAAGCTCTTTGATGATATTACTCATCAGGTCTACATTGTGTGTTCCGCGGGCGCGATTGTGGCGGATGGTGCTCGCCATCCGTTGATCCAATGGTTTATTGATGACGCTGACGGGCAGACACCCGTTCTCCCGTTCGTAGATGTCGGGATAATCCAGCATGATGCGGTAGCGGTGGAACCCATCCACCAAAATATAGCGGTCTTTCACTTTGTCATAGTAGCAGACCACGGGCATGGTATAGCCGTCCTGCTTGATGCTGTCATACAGCAGCTTCATCTCCGGAGGCGCCACTGAGTTCGGGTTGTATGTATTGGGGTCTATTTTTGAAATCGGCACAGGGATCACGCCGTATACAGGGCTTCTAAATGCCATCTCCGCTTCTCACCTTTCCATATTTTTCTTTCAGCGCTCGTACTTGCGCTTGCTGCTCCCGCGTCAGGCCGAAACCCATAAAGCGGCAGGTGTGATCGTTTCTTAAAATGCAGTAGCACATCCGCTTCCAGCTCGGGATGTCTTTCGAGGATTTGATATCGTCCGTATGATCCGGAATCTTGTCTAAAAAAATGATCCTGGAATTCCTTAAAACGGTATAGTTGGAAATGCCGTTGCGCTGTATGCGGTATCCGTGTTCTATGAGCTCCTGGATCGTCTCTTCCTCGAGGCCACCTCCGGTGTGATGCCAGAAGTCCATGGAGGTTTGAAATTTCTTTATATAATTTTCCCGGAGACGTGTGGGCAGGGTATCCAGCAAAAACTTGGTGTAGGATTCCCAGGTGTGGCCTTCCGGAAGAGACAGCGATCGATAGCCCATGGCTTTTGACTTGCCGTAAATAGCGCCGAAATTTGCGCCGCGCACTCTGCCTACCAAGCGCCCCCAGACCTCAGGGTCAATCACACGATAGAGGTTCAGACTCTCTTTTGCAGAGTCATTAAAAGGCGATGCCACACGCATCTGGCTGGGCTTCAAGCCGGCCATATAATATAAGTCATACAGCTTGTTATAGTCATACCCAAACAGCGCGTTGGCATGCCATACATCGCTGGTGCCCCAATCATAGAGCGGGGAGGCAGCATAGGTGTTTTTGAATTGCTTGGTGATCCAGCACCTATCCTTGTAGCCGTATTTTTTATTGAGAAATCCGCTGTAACGCTGCAGGGATTCGTCGGCACGTATCCCCAACAGGCAGACGGTTTTGCGGTTTCCATGGGAAAGGCGATACCAGCGGCCAAACTGCTTTGCCAGATCCTCCTGGTGCATGCGATAGCGGTAGGTGGACATCGGGTTGTTCTGCAAATTGATCACATAGGGATGCCGAGGCATGGGACGTACCCACAAATCTTCCTTCGTATCATCCCACGGATACCAAAACATTTGGTAGCTGCTTACACAGGTTCGCGTTGCCATAGGCAGGCACACCCAGTAGAGTTCAACAGCTGGATTGCTTTCGAGAGAACAAAATGTGCGCTCAACATATTCTGTGGTCACCGTATATTGCGCTTCGAAATCTTGATGAAATACGCCGACGATTTTTCCTGGATAAAAATGCTTTTGAAAATCCAGTACCAGATTCAGCAGTAGCCCACTGTCCTTGCCACCGGAAAAAGAAACAAAAATATTGTCGAACTCTTGAAAAACAAAATACATCCGTTCCAAGAACGCCGCATACACATTCTGATCGGTATACTGGCGGATGACGGTTCCGTTACTCACGCTCATTGCCCCCTTTGTAGTACCATTACAATCATTAAGCGATATTTGGACTAAATAATACTACATGATACGTTCTGAACACGTTCCGGGAGCGTTCTTGTGAAGCTAGTGTAAATATCCTTTCTATGCTTGGGTATCAAGCTTTCTAATGTAGTCATCGAATGACTGTCCCAAAATGAGATTTTTCGCTGTACTTTAGCAAATCTGCATACATGGTTCCATTTTCCATATTATAACCGCAAATGGTGATGTTGTCGCTGTGACTATTGAAGCCTTATCCAATAAAAAGAACTCCCGCTGTTGGATACTTTCTTGATCGGGTAGTCAACAGCGGTTCCTTCGATAACCTGCCATACTATAAAATAAGAGTTCAATTCATATAAAGGCACCAGCCGGCTTTCCTCAGCCTAATCTTTCATCGCTTCATCTGATAGGCTGGATAGTTCACCTGATTTCTCGATGTATCGTTTTTGACTTGGTGCGACCGCCAATGTTTACCTTGGTATAGTTTTCTCTTTATTTTGGCAATTTTCATCCAAAATACCATCCTCTTTGGCGTGTGAATCAAAATTCATTCGCGCTTCCATTTCTATTTTTCGGTAATATTCCTGCTTGCGGCTTCGCTTAGTCATTTTCTGGCAAAACGGACACTGTGTTTCTTTATAGCCCGGCAAGGCACGGTTTGCGATCGCTGTGCGCCAGACATGACCTTCGTCGCAAAGCCACCAAGCAACACGGCTACTGCCGGCTGTCACCATTTGAGGGGTCAATCTCCCGTTGAGGAATGGATGCCATTGTGCCGCAACTTTAGGATTTACCGTGGCAAGATCGTTGAAACCGGTAAGCACTTTTTTACCGCTGCAATAAGGACAGCTTGCGGTTTCTCGAGTCCGGTATTTTAGTTTTGTGCGCCAAGCGTGTCCTTTTTCACATTGCCACCAAATATACGTCTCCCCTCCGGCCACGACGTCATATGGCGTCAGACTTCCGTTTTTCTCCGGATGCCATTGGGTAGCGATATGCGGATGGGTCGTTGCCAGATCGTTATAGCCTTTTAGCGCTTTTTTATTGGCACAAATGGGGCAGCCCGCGCCATTCTTGATACGAGAAGCAATGCTGGTATACCACTCATGGCCTTGTTCGCAGCGCCACCATAACTTTCGCCCATACCCGGCAGTAATCTTTTCTGCTGTAATATCGCCATTTTGATCCGGGTGCAGCTGCGCAGCATACTGAGGATGGGTCGTAGCAAGGTCATTATAGCCAACTAAAATCTTGCGGTTGGCACAGATTGGGCAACCGTTTCCGGCAGCACGCGCGGAAATCCTTGCTTTCCATTCGTGTCCCTTTTCATCTTCCCACCAGACCTCCCGACCGCTTCCAGCCTTCATATCACAGGGCATCAACAAGCCATTTTTCGTAGGGTGCCATTGGGATGCAAGAGCGGGATGCGTAGAAACAAGATCTGTTTTTCCAGAAATGGCAAATCTCCCGGAACAGAAGGGACATCCATTTCCGCTGATTCGAGAAATAGGGGTTGCCTGCCACTCATGACCGTACTGATCAAGCCACCATACCTTTGAGTTGCTACCGTAGCTGATGGTTTCCGGAGTTAACGGAAGGTTTTTCTGCGGATGCCATTGCATCAGCAAATCATAAAGTTTATGTTTTGTACAGTATTCATAAAAGTGTTGTCTCAATCCATTTCCTCCTTCTACAGATCTGATTTAAGCGGTATGAAAAAATGTTCATAGGAAAATAAAACAGGCGGGGAGTCCCCCCCCTGCCTGTCAGAACCGGCGGGCAGTATCTAGATATCCGCCCAACACGAATTTTGCCTTTCTGCAGCGTTTCCATTGAATACGGCCTGCAATAGTTTCCCTCCCAAGACAAGGATATGGCCATCCTCGTAATCTCAAATCCGGAATGAGAGGAAACTCCTGACTGGAAATCCTAATCCCAAGGCCGGTTGGGCTTGGAGGACTCTGCAGGGCTGTCCGGAAAAAGTACGCTTGTCCAGATAAATCACCCACTGAACTGCATCATATAAGGAGTTTCGGTAGGCAAATTCATGAAGTAATGAAGCATGGTGTTGTCTTCCATGAACATGAACTCAGCAGTCGCCTTGAAATCGATCTTTTTTAAGGTATGCTCAGTGCGGTTCACCGTATATGCTCCAGCTTTGGCCGTTATGAAACGGTATACGCCTCTCTTTCCATGGCTTAAGTATTTCAATTCCCTTCGGATTTTTGCACTTCACGCGAAGCGATTACTTCTCGTGCTTGCTCAATAAATCCCTGATCTCCCTCAAAAGAAGAACTTCCTCAGAGGGCTTGGCAGGGGCAGACTCCGGGGCGGGATTCTCTTGCTTTCGACGGAAACTGTTGATCAACCGAATCACCGTAAAAATCACTAGGGCTATCAGCAGGAAATTTACGATGTTCTGAATAAAGTTGCCGTAATAAATCGCTGCTTCGGGCGTATCGCCCGCTGCTGGGGTAATCACATAACGCAGGCCAGTAAAATCAATACCGCCAAATAACAGGCCAATGACGGGCATGATGATGTCGTTCACCAGCGAGGTTACGATTGCGGTGAACGCACCTCCGATGATAACACCAACCGCCAAATCGATTACGCTGCCACGGGAAATGAATTCCTTAAACTCTGCAACAAAGCCTTTCTTTTCCTTCATAGTCTATTCCTCCTCGTTATTGATAATATTCTACAAAATCGGCTCATTCAATGCCGATTTTGACCTTAGATAAACGCTGTTCACTGAAGATTTTTGATGCGCATCCGTTTCCTCCCATCGTTTTAGTTGTTTAAACGTCTGTTCATGATCTATCAGTAGATCCACCAATTCCGGATTAAAATGTGTGCCGCGCTCTGCTAAAAGTATCTCCATAACCTGAGAGTGTGTCATAGCCTCATGATATGGTCTGTCAGAGCGCAAAGCGTCATAACAATCGCATATAGCGCAAATTTGCCCTACAGGAGAAATTTGCGTGCCTTTTAAACCTTTGGGATATCCTGCTCCATTAAACCACTCATGATGATGGGCTATCGCGTCATAAACCGTATCCAAAAATATCCTGGCGTCTATGCTGGCACTCTTCGACTCCATTGTTTTCTGAAAAATCATCAATCCAAAATCCACATGCCAACTCATCAACTTGCGTTCCAGCGAAGTAAAAAGATTAGGTTTGTATAGAAAAACCGGATCATAAACACTTTTGCCAATGTCATGATAAATGACAGCATTTTGAATATGTAATAATTGCCTTTCTGACAGTATGTTATCCCAGATACCTGCACGCAAAGCTATTTCATATAAACACTTGCTATATATACCAACGTTTTCTGCATGCTGTATTAACTCAGGCGGTAAGTTGCAATAGATCTCCCACGGCTTCTGATCAGTATTGATAACAAAAACTATAAGAACGCCCCCCCTAGAAGCTTTTTATATATCATAAAACAGCACACGTTCTAAATACGTTCCATATGCGTTCTTAATGAGAACCACATTAAATATTTTCGTTGTATCTCATCGACATTGTCCTTCACATGATATGTGAATTGGCACCTCCTTCTCCTGCCCCTCTATTGGACTGAAAGTTATAGAGAGAGGGGCATATATGCCCCCCTCCATTTAGAATATATGTCGTAGCGCTAAGAAAAGCAGTTTAATGGCAAGTATATGGGCTGCGCTCACCGTTGACAACCCACGGCTATATCCTTGCTGGTGGGGTATCTGGAGGAGCAACAGCCTAAAGTGTTGCAGCTCCCCTTTTGTAAGGGAAACGACAATAGAATATAGCATGGGGTATAAGCCGCAGAGATTTTTTGAAAATTTTTGCGGTTTTTTTGCGTACTCTTTTCCCAAACCGGGCTTGTTCACCGTAATAGTAGTAGGGAACGAAAGATACCTCAGCAAGCATAGGGAGTGTAGCCACACTCTCGAAACACGCTCCCGCCCATCCTGCCGGATGGCGGCGCATTTGCTTGTTGGGATAGTCCCAAACCCTTATATGAAAAGGAAGGTGAACAAATGGCAAACAGAGTACGAAACATTGTGCTGCGCGTTCCGGTGACAGCGCAGGAACGGGAAATGATTGAGCTGAAAATGCAGCAGATGGGAACGCGCTGCTTCTCAACCTATGCTCGGAAAATGCTTATTGATGGCTATGTGATCAAGATTGATTACAGCGATATAAAGGCTATGACTGCCGAACTGCAAAAGATCGGCACGAACATAAACCAAATCGCAAAACGCGTCAATGCTACCGGGGAAATCTATACGCAGGACATCGAGGACATCAAGGGGGTGCTAAATAAGATATGGCTATCACAAAGATCCATCCTATCAAAAGTACCCTAAAGAAAGCTCTGGACTACATTACCAATCCGGCAAAGACGGACGGAAAACTGCTGGTGTCCTCCCATGGCTGCGGAATCGAAACAGCAGATATTGAATTTGAGAAAACCCGACAATGGGCAATGAACAAGGGCAACAATCTTGCCCACCATCTGATACAGGCTTTTGATCCGGGAGAAGTAGACTATGAAAAAGCCCATGCAATCGGCAAACAGCTTGCCGATGAAATACTTGGGGGCAAATATGAGTATGTCATATCCACCCACATAGATAAGGGGCATGTCCATAACGTACGCCCGGATAGGGCAATGAGAAAAGCAGTATAAGGTACTGCCCCGTAAGATA
>OBXZ01001123.1_pt1 | contig 13576 bp, 10 predicted proteins | sample 1538171 | NCBI WGS metagenome assembly OBXZ01 (sample SAMEA2580161, study PRJEB22360) | human gut metagenome | biome: human gut; feature: human-associated habitat; material: faeces | place: Denmark | collected 2008/2010
CCGCCCGCGAAAGAGGTGAGTTTTTAGAATCTGCAGAAGTTCACGGAAATTTCTACGGCACTTCCAAAAAGTGGATTGAGGACACAATGGCCAAAGGAGGCGACGTCCTTCTTGAAATTGACTGGCAGGGAGCCCGTCAGGTGAGAGAACATTTCCCCGAAGCTGTAAGCATTTTTATCCTGCCTCCTTCTATCCAAGCCTTGGAAGACAGGCTTCATAAGCGCGGACAGGATTCCGAACAGACCATTACGAGACGTCTTTTGGGCGCCGGCGCCGAAATGGCTCATGCAAGTGAATTTGACTTCGTTATAATTAATTCAGTTTTTGAAAATGCGCTCAATGAATTCTGCGCAATCGTGACCGCAAGCCGTCTCCGTTTTGATAAACAGGCGGCTCGTTGTCGTGATATTTTTATTCAGCTCGGAATCCCGAACTGAATTTGATAGGTTAGATCAATGGCACGTATTACAGTTGAAGATTGTTTAAAAAAGATCCCGAACCGTTTCCAGATGGTTCTCGTAGCATCTGTCCGCGCTCGTCAGCTTTCTCAGGGTCATACTCCTAAGATTGAGTGTAAGGATAAGGCGACTGTTGCCGCACTCCGTGAAATTGCTGAGGGCGTCACAGGCTTAGAAATGCTCAACGGTATAAGATAATAGAAGTTATCTGCACAGTCGGGGTTCGGCTCGCAGCCGAACCCCGTTTTGTTTTTTGGTGAAGCGCAGAAGAAAACACGAAAAATAAAACCTCAGCTAGGAGAGCAACCATGGCCCCGAATACCGCAACTGCAGGAAAAAGCTACGCACAAAAAGCCGCAGACTTGTTCATGACAGCCGTCGGCATGAAATCGGCGACTAAACCGGAGCCCAAGGAGGATGCCTTCGCAGAGGAAAAACTCAACCCTGTCGCGTCTGCCAATCTGCTTGCCGAACGTTGCCGTCAATACCTCTCTAATAGCGACGTTCAGAAAATTCGTGAAGCATTCCGATATGCTGACCAAGCGCATTTAGGTCAATTCCGTAATTCCGGTGCTCCCTACATTACTCATCCGATCGCAGTTGCAGAAATCCTTGCCTCCTGGCACATGGATGCCGAAACCATTGAGGCCGGTCTCATGCACGATGTCTTAGAAGACACGGGCATTACCAAGATCGAAATGAGCGAAAAATTCGGAGTGAAAGTTGCTGAGCTTGTCGACGGCGTCTCAAAGCTGGACAAGCTCAAATTTTCTTCGAATGAAGAGGCTCAGGCGGAAAGCTTTCACAAGATGCTGCTCGCGATGTCCCGCGATGTTCGTGTCATCCTAATTAAGCTTGCCGACCGTCTTCATAACATGCGCACATTGGGCGCGGTTAAGCAGCATAAAAAATTCCGTATTGCTAAAGAGACCATGGATATCTACGCTCCGATTGCGAGCCGCCTTGGTCTCTTTTCTGTTTATAGAGAGCTCTCCGACATGAGTTTCTCTTACATGTACCCGATTCGCTATCGTGTTCTTGAAAAGAAAGTTGCTGAATCCCGTATGCGCAAAAAGAACGCTCTGGATCAGATTTATCACGAAACGTCGGATCGTCTGGCTGCTCGTAAAATCCGCGGCGACGTACAAGGTAAAAACAAATCCCTTTGGCGCATCTACTCCAAAATGAAGGAACGCAAGATCCGCTTTAGCGAAGTGCTGGACGTGCACAGCTTCCGCGTTTTAGTTCCGACAAGGGATGACTGCTACCGCGCCTTAGGCGTGATTCATGAACTCTATAAACCAGTTCCGGGACGTTTCAAAGATTTCGTTGCGATCCCGAAGGCTAACGGTTACCAGAGCCTGCATACCACCGTCATCGGACCTGGCGGTCTCATGGTCGAATTCCAGATTCGCACGGAAGAAATGCATCACATCTGTGAAGACGGTATTACAGCGCACTGGCTTTACCGCGACCGCAACACGTCCGACCAGCTGCAGCGCAATACGATGGACTGGCTCAACGGGTTGCTGGAAATTCAAAAGCAGAGCGGAACATCCTTGGAATTCATGGAAAATATCAAAGTCGATATTTTCCCCGATCGAGTTTACGTCTTCTCTCCGCGAGGCAGAATTATCCAGCTGCCTAAAGGGTCAACAGCAGTTGATTTCGCTTATCAAATTCATACTGACCTCGGCAATTGCACAATCGGCTGTGAAATTAATGGCGAAACGGCGCCCCTTACTCGTGAACTCAAGAACGGCGAAATGATTAACATCATCAAGGGCGACAAACCCACGCCTAATCCTTCTTGGCTCTCCAGTGTTCGAACCGGTAAGGCAAGAGCTGAAATCCGCCAATATATGCGCTCCCTTTCTGAAGAAGGCAAAATCGAACTGGGATCCAAACTCTTGGAGAGATCTTCCAAGTCTCATCACTTACCCTATTCAAAAGTCACCAATGAGGATTGGACCCGCGTCTGCAAGGCGAACGGTTTCACAGACAAGAATGCTTTGCTTGATGCAATCGGCTCGGGACAGAAGGACTCCCTCCTGCTTCTTCATCAATTGACCGCCCCCTACACATTGAAGGGGAACGAAACAGCGACTACTGTCCAACAGAGCCAAGAACCTGTCTTAGCACTCAAAGGCCAAATCTGCAAGCTTGCGCCCTGCTGCACACCGGCAATGGATGATGTCATCATCGGACATTACATCGCCGGTACCAATACCCTTCATGTTCATCGCAAGGACTGCAGTCACGTTCAGCGTGGAATGAGGACCGACCCTGAAAATTGGCGCGATCTGCAATGGAACAGCCAATATAAAGGCGGCTATCCGGTTAAGTTAGACATTGAATTAACCAATACCCATGCCACGCTTGAAAGATTGACCAGCATGATTGCTCAGCAGCATTCGAGCGTCACGGGCTTTGCCATGAGCCAGCAAAACGGCGTGGATAAGGTCGAGCTCACAATCTTAGTGGGCGACACGAAACATCTGCAGAAGATCATCAACGCCATTCGTACGATTGATACCGTTCGACTCGTCAGCCGTCATTTAGAAAGTACGCCGGCGATGAAGCCCGTTGACGTCGAAATCGACGAATAGTTTCCTTACGGTTTCAATCGAGTAGGGGGACGGGTTTCCCCGCCCCTCTCTCACAGCACCCATCGTGCGGTACCGCAATGGGCGCTTCATTAACGGATCTCCATAAAGCGGAGAGAGTACAGGCCTAATCTTACAAAACGGTCGTTCTTGATAGCTTGATTCATGTGCGATTGTCCTGAATTCCACCAAGCTCCTCTTCCGTTGACAGAACTCTTCCAAGCTCTTTCGGGATCGATTCCAAGTTTCACAAGGTTTCGCTCCCTCGTTTTCGGTTTCTTCCATGCTATCCAGATAAGTTTCCTGAGATGATGTCGGATTCTTTGGTCCATTTCTTCCCAGTATTGCTTTCTGTCGTCCATCCTAGTGAAGTCCCCCGCGCAGTGTTAAATATCTTGTGTAGTTTCGCCCACAGCCTCTTTACGGACTTTTGTGCCACGACAATACGTGTACAGTCTGCTTTCGAGAAGGTGTACCCGAGAAAGACCGAGTCCCTCGGACGAAAGGTGCCACTCTTGTCACGATTTACTCGCAACTTGAGTGTCTCCTCTACATATTTAGTGATATTTGTCAGAACTCGCTGAGCCGCTTTCTCTGATTTCACATAGATATTGCAGTCGTCCGCGTAGCGGACATGGTTGAGTCCTCTTGTTTCCAATTCCCGATCCAAATCCGTCAGCATAATGTTTGACAGTAGCGGACTGAGCGGCGATCCCTGAGGTACGCCTTCCAGCCTTGGACTTACAAGCCCGTCTTCCATGATGCCTGCGTTTAGGTATCGTCTGATTAGTATCAAGATTGCCTTGTCGTCGATGACTCGGCTGACTCTGTCCATCAAAATATCGTGGTTGACCCGGTCGAAGAATTTGGACAAGTCCATTTCGACGACCCATCTATTTCCATCTTCGATGTACTTTTGAGCTCTTTGCACTGCCTGCTGGCAGTTCCGTCCCTCTCTGAACCCATAACTTTTGTCCGAGAATTGATCCTCGAACGCGTCTCCAATGGTCATCACTATGGCCTGTTGGATTGTTCGGTCCAAGAGAGTTGGAATTCTTAACATCCGTGTGCCCCCGTTTGGCTTAGGTATATCCACGCGTCGAACGGGAGCGGGAATGTAGGTACCGTTTTTGAGTTTCTGTCTGATCTTCTCCCCGTGAACTCGCAAAAGGTTAGGAAGTTGCTCATAGGTTATCCCGTCTATGCCGGGGGCTCCTTTGTTCTTGATAACCTTCTGCGCCGCATCGTCGAGATAGAAACATACTAAATCGATGAGCGGACAGCCTCTAGGTTCAGCTTTCGTCCAATGTGACTTCGCCATGACTAGCTGCTCCTTCTTTTACCGTAGACGACACTGCGCTGTTCTGCCCGCTTTGCGTCGTGACAGTCGCCCTCTAGGACGTTGTTCTGAGGTCCGCTTGAATTTGTCATGAGAGTTGTCACCTCTACTCGCGTTGTTAATGTTCGGCCCTTCAGGTCGCCCCTACTATGGCCTCGGCTGACTTCCGATTTGACATCCGAACTCCTCGCGAAGCCCGTAGCCAGTGGCATCAAATCGGATCTCCCCAGGTAAGACACACTTCTTTCCTGCCTGTCCATCGGATCTACGTCTCAGACTCCTGTATGAGTATTGGATATTGAGGAGTCGTGCCCCCACATCCGTCTGAACCGCCTCATATCCGCTTCCTGTTCGTTGAACATGCATTTTGCTATCGGCTTCCTCCAGACCTAGTGTTGCCACTACGCCATTGCCGAGTCGCTAACCCTTCCCCTCATCGGGCGGGTTCAGGATTCGCACCCTATAGAAGTGCGCCATGCTGGGCGCACACGACAAAACCCGAGCAATTGCCCGGGTTTTGCCGTCTCTGAAAAGGCTATCGCCTTCTTAACCTATCGGTTTAGTACTGATCGAAGATCTTCTGGATTTCTTTCGGATCCTTAGTCTGAGTCAGGGCCAGCATCAAAAGAACGCGAGCTTTCTGAGGGTTCAGAGAACCGGACGAAACAAAACCGTACTTAGCGTCATCGACTTCCGCGTCTTTGGTTGTAGAACCGGTCGGCACACGAGAGGAGCGAACGATCGCAATGCCGTCTTTAGCTGCCCTCTCGATGATCGGGAATGTTGACTTATGAAGGTTGCCGTTGCCAACGCCGGCGGTGACGATACCGTCGTATTTGGCATCAACTAAGGCTTGAGCCTGAATTCCTTCAACACCTGCGTGCTGATAGACCACACCGACCTTCGGCAGCTTGTCTAAACCGTCGACCTTGAACTGAGTCTGAGTCGTGTGTTTGGTCACTGGTGTTGCATCCCACAGAACCTTGCCGTTATGGATCGTTGCCAGCTGACCAGCGTTCGGGCTCTGGAAAGTTTCAACGCCTGTTGTGTTTGTCTTCGTGACGTCACGTGCACCGAGAACACGGTCATTCATCACAACCATAACACCTTTGCCGGCAGCGGAAGGATCACCGGCGACAGCAACGGCGTTGTAGAGGTTAGCAGGACCGTCAGCAGAAAGTGCATTCGACGGGCGCATAGCACCTACCAGAACGATCGGTTTGTTGCACTTAGCCGTGAGGTTCAGGAAGTAAGCGGTTTCTTCCATCGTATCGGTCCCGTGTGTAATCACAAAACCGTCTTTCTTGCCGCACTCAGCATTGATCTTCTTAGCAAGCGTCAGCCAAACAGCATCGCTCATATCCTGAGAGCCAATCTGTGCAACTTGATCGCTAGTGACATTGGCGATGTTTGCAAGTTCAGGAACTGCCTGCACTAATTTGTCGACACCGACCTTGGCAGCAGAGTAATTGGTTTTATCAGACGCCGCGGATTGTCCGGCAATCGTACCGCCAGTCGCGTAAACAGCAACGTTCGGCAGAGCGGCAAAAGCGGCACCGCATACTGCGGCAAGAACAGTTCCTAAAACAGCCTTACGAATCATTCTTCTCCTCCTCGAATTAAGAAAGCAAACATCACAAAGTGGTCTTGATGCTTGCTTTTGAATGATTCGGAGATTCTATTAACCACGTTTCTAACTAAAAATCGCTTGTTTGTGGTCATTGACTTTTCAGAAACTCAATTTATTTGCACCTAAATTTCTAACTATCCTTATAAATCAATCAACTATCTAATTTATTAAAACTTTATCTTCACCCAAACATTGAAAACTCATTTATTAATTGTCGTGGTTTCCACTAATGAATACGGATGATGGGTAACATGAATTTTCTATGCCGTAAATTTCGACTCGCAAGAGATTGTTGCTCATGAAGAACAGACTCAAGAAAATTGTTTCAAATCTTTTCTTTCCGGCGACAGCTACAAAAATGGGCGCCGAAGCACCCAATAGTCAGAAATTTTGGTTTTAAAGCTTTTCGCTCCTGCCGCCCTTCGGCTGCCACTTCATGAAATGGTGTTCAGCCAGAGACACCATCCAGTCCAGGACCAGTGCAAACGCAGTCAGAACCAAAATACCGGCCATAACCGTGTTGATATCAAACGTACTTTCAGCCTGCAGAATCAGGTAACCGACACCGCTTGCGGAACCTAAGTATTCGCCGACGACCGCACCGACGAAGGCCATACCGACGGAAGAATGCAGCGAAGAAAACACCCAGCTCATCGCGCTCGGAAGATAAACAAATCGGAGCAGCTGAGTTTTATTGGCGCCGAGCATGCGAGCACTCGCCAGCACATTCGGGCTAACCTCTCGAACGCCTTGATAGACGTTGAAGAACACGATGAAAAAGACCAGCGTGATACCGAGGGCAACTTTAGAGCCGATGCCAAGACCGAACCAAACACCGAAAATCGGAGCCAGGATCACGCGAGGCATGGAGTTCAAACCCTTGATATAAGGATCTGCAATCGCCGCAGCCGTCGGAGCAAGTGCGAGCCAAAGGCCGACGAGAAGACCGGCAGCAGTACCAAAAATAAACGCAAGAACAGTTTCCGTCAGCGTAACAGCAAGGTTGGGATAGATTTCTAAGTTAACAGCAAACCAGTCCCAAATAACCTTTCCGATCTGAACCGGTTCACCGAAAAAGAAGGCGGCCTGGTTCTCATCCTGAAACATGAACGGAGGAATGAGGCCGGGCTTCGTCATCAGCCACCAGAATAAGAAAATTGCAACGAGCAGAAGGAGCTGGCAGGTGACTAACTTGGTTTTTGACTGAAGAATAGGTGTGCTTCCTTTTTTCATTTTATTTCACCCGATTTCTCTGGTTCTCATAGCCCTTGAGCACCTCTTCGCGAAGGTCGGCCCAAATGGCGTTGTGCAGTTCAATGAAGCGCGGTGTGACACGGACTTCGGCCACGTCACGCGGACGAGCGATGTCGATATAGAACTCACCGATCGGATGAGAACCCGGGCCGGCGGAGAAAACCACCACGCGGTCGGAAATCGAAATAGCTTCGTCTAAGTCGTGCGTAATAAAGAGCACGGCCTTTTTCTTCTGCGACCACAGAGCCAGCACTTCGTTTTCCATCAGCTGGCGGGTCTGAATATCCAAAGCGGAGAACGGCTCGTCCATCAGAATGATGTCCGGATCCATGATCAGCGTCTGAGCCAGAGCAACACGCTTTCTCATACCGCCGGAGAGTTCATGCGGATAACGGTCTTCAAAACCGCTCAAACCCACGCGCGAGAGCCAATGACGGGCTTGTTCATGGCGTTCTTTCTCAAGAACGCCCTTAAACTGCAGACCTGCAGAAACGTTATCAATAGCCGTTCTCCAGGGCATCAATGCCTCGGCCTGGAACATGTAGCCGGCTCGCTTATTTAAACCGACAAGCTCCTCTCCGAAAACCTTGACGGTTCCTTTTGACGGCGTTAAAAGTCCCGCTGCCATATTAAGTACGGTCGATTTACCGCATCCTGTCGGACCGACGACGCTGACAAACTCACCGTCTCCGATTGTTAAATTCACATCTCTAACGGCCGTGTAGTGTTTATTGTCATCGCTGACAAAACTGCACGTCACATCGTCAAATTCCACTGCTGGCTGATTCATCTTGAATGCTGTGTATTCGTTGTTATTCGGTTTCTCTTGGGCGGAGCGCCTAGGCTCCGCCTCTTATTTTATTTATTTAGCCGGATATTTCTTTAAGGCTTCATCAACAAATTTATTGGTATAAACCTTGGTTAAATCAATCTTGGCAGGGTCGATCTTATCGTTCACGGTCTGAAGGGCGCCTAGAGAAATCTTGGCGCAGCCGTCCGGGAAGCGTCCGTCCGGAGACAGAGCGTCACGGTTGCCTTCGAAACCGGCAAGATAAATGTCACGGTTGCCCATTAAGTAGGAAGCCGGAACAACCTTGGCAACTTCTTCCGGAGTGGCCTTGGAGAGCCATTCGTCAGCACGGACGATGGCGTTGGTCAGAGCCTGAACAGTCTGGGGATTCTTTTCGATGAAAGAAACCGGTGCGTAGAGGCAGCCGGCAGGCATCGTGCCGCCGAAGAAGCTTTCGGATTCTTTAACTTTACGGGTGTCGGCAACGAGCTTGGCGTCACCGTTCTTCAGAAGAATCGTGATAACCGGATCAAGGTTAATTAAGGCATCAATCTGGCCGCTTCTGATGGCAGAAACTGCGCCGGAAGAAGAACCGACACCGATGAAAGCAACGTCCTTAGGTCCGAGGCCGCCCTTCTTGAGGATGAAGTTGGCAACCATCTGAGAAGAAGAGCCCGGAGCGGTTACACCGACTTTCTTGCCCTTCAGATCGCTCAGCTGTTTGTAGTCTTTCATTGTCTTGTTGGAGACAACGAGAGCCAGCTGAGGCGCACGGCCCTGCAGAACAAAGGCGGTCATGGGCTGCTTTTTAGCCTGCATGGAGATGGTATGTTCAAAGGCTCCGGAGACAACGTCTGCACTGCCGCCCACAACTGCTTGAAGCGAACGGGAGCCGCCCTGGAAGTCAACAATCTTGACATTCAGACCTTCGTCTTTGAAGTAGCCGAGCTGTTCAGCGATAGAAAGAGGCAGATAGTAGTAAAGACTCTTACCGCCCACGGCAATCGTCACGTCTTTCTTTTCCGGTGCTTGCTGAGCAAAGGACATCGGCCCGAAAGTCATAGCTGCAGCAGCACAGGCAGCTGCGATGACGGTACGGCGTGTGAATTTATTCATTTTTATTCCCCAATAATAAAAAAGGCCCGCTTGGCGGACCGTCTTTGAACTACGAATTTAGTTGATAAGAAACGATATATACAAAAACAGTCCTAGCCGACATTAAGGCGCAATCGCAGCAAGCCCAAAGCCAAGCTAAGACCGTTAAGAGAAAGGACGCAAACAGTCGCAAACCCCGGGATTGCCGGAGTGTTGTTTCGGTTGCCTGTTGTATTCGTCACTTTTCTTCCGTTTGTAAAATTGAGTTACAGATAAAGAATACCGCCTAAATCTCGTTTGTGCGGAAATCTAACTAAGTAATAACACTTAGAAGAAAAATTTTTGCTCGAATCGAAAAGAAAGCGTTTTAGTCGCTTTCACGAACACGTCTATTGAGCATTGCCTGCGCCACGGTGTTGACATCCGTGTATTCAATTTCGGCTCCGGCAGGAACGCCTCTTGCAATGCGCGTGAGTTTTAATTGGGGATAGTGTTTGGAGAGAAGTTCCGAGACGGCAAAGGCAGTGGCCTCTCCTTCTGCGGTGAAAGAAGTTGCAATGATAACTTCTTTGACTTCGGGTTCACCGGCTCGTTCCAACAGCTTGTCCAAGCCGATTTCGTGGGGTCCGACGCCGTTTAACGGGGACAGGCGTCCCATCAGAATAAAGTAGCGGCCGTGATAAGAAAGGCTCTGCTCAATCACCATCAAATCAGCAACGCTCTCAACAATACAAAGCAGAGAGTCATCGCGGTTATGAGAAGAGCAGTAGCTGCACAGCTCGCCGTCGGTCAGATTGTTGCAGCGGGCACAGCGATGCACCGTCTTAGTGGCCTTTAAGAGGGCCTCTCCGAGACGGTTCGCATCACTTCTGTCGCCGTTTAGCAGCTGATAAGCAATGCGCTGAGCAGCTCTCGGACCGACTCCGGGAAGCTTCTTCAGCGCATCTATCAGTTCGGCAATTGCTCCGATTTGTTCCATTGAATTAGAACGGGAGTTTCATACCACCGGTTGCCTTGCTGATCTTGGCATTGGTTTCGGCTTCGACCTTCTTGGAAGCATCGTTGATTGCCGTCAGAAGGAGGTCTTCGAGCATTTCGCGGTCAGCATCGGCACCGACAAGGCTGTCGTCGATCATGACGCGGCGGCAGACGTTCTTGCAGGTCATCGTAACTTTAACCATACCGTTGCCGGCTTCACCGGTGACTTCAATAGTTTCGAGCTCTTTCTGGGCTTTCTGAATGTTCATCTGCATCATCTGAGCCTGTTTCATCATCTGGCCCATCTGACCCATTCCGCCAAATCCTTTCATTTTGATTCCTCTTAAATTTAAATTGTTCTAACTTTGCCTTCTTTATCTAAAAGGTCCAAGTCTTCTGCCTTCGGCTCGACGTTAAAGACCTTCATGAAAGAAAGAATTCTTTTGTCTTTCTTCAGCTCGGAGAGCTTTTTCTGCTTTTCTGCTAAAAATCTCTGAGCGTAAAGCGTACGAAGATTCTGGTATTTCGAGGGTGCCGTCGTCACTGTGACGAGGACATCGCTCCCAAGAACCTTCTTTAGTTCGGCCGCAAGTTTAGCAACCATATCGTGCGCTGTCAGTTTTTCCAAATCCACGGTGAGCTTCATATTCTGACCGTCGAAACTCTCCAGCTCGGCGCTGGTCACTAACGGCTGAGACGCCGGATCCAAATGAATCTTTTCTGCGGCTTCAAGCCACGCGTTCATCTGAACGGGTTCAGCGGGAATATATTCCTTCTGCTTTTCCTGAGGAGCGGGCGGGAGCACGGAGACCCCGGCTTCTTCTGAATATTCTTCGGGCCAAGCCGGAGGCGCCATCCAATCGAGGTCATCGGGGGGGACGCTGTCAGTCTCCGGAACCCACGGCGCATCGTCATCCGGCATGTCGATCGAAGGGATAGCAGGAGCGGCTGCTATTTCCGGAGGAAAAGGCTCAGCTTCCGGCGCCTTCGGCTGAGGGTTGACTTCTTTTGCCGCCGGAGCCGCTGCTGCCGGTTTTGACTTTTCGGCCGCTTTCTTCTTTAAGTTGGGAACTGCGGACTCCGAACCTTGAGGAACGAAGACGGGTTTGCCTGTCGCAATACTGTGATCCCAGGGAATGCCTTCCAGCTCCTGTGTGGATAAAACCGGTTTTGCAGAAGCCGCCGGAGCTTCAGGAGCTTTCGGCTGAGTATCTACTGACTGAGCTTTTTGCTGCGCCGGCAGCTCAGTCTTAGCCGGCTCAGTTTTTGGGAGGGCTGGTGCCTCTTCTTTATGCGTTACAGCAGCAGGCAGGCTTTTCAGCATCTTTCCTTCTAAAGGAGCAAACGCCAGCATGCGCAGAAGCGCCATTGTGAAACCTGCATACTCATCGGGTGCCAGCGCCATATCGTTGCGTCCATGAATCGCAATCTGATAAAAGAGCTGGACTTCGTCCGGAGAAAACACGCTCGCCAATTGACGGAGTTCGGGCGCGTCAGGTTCTTCATCGGTCAGAATTTCCGGCAGCTGCTGCGCCATCGCAATGCGGTGCAGCAGAACGGCCAAATCCTTCATCGCCTGCGTATAAGACAAGCTGCGGGCACCGATTTCGTCGGCCACCTTCATGATCTCTTTCGGCTCATGGTTGGCCAAGGCGCCGAGCAAACGAATCAGTGTCGTCGAGTCAATCGTACCGAGCATCTCGCGCACTGACTCCAATGTAACATTACCTGCACTGTAGGCGATTGCCTGGTCCAGGAGGGAAAGTCCGTCGCGCATGGAGCCTCTCGCTCCCGAAGCAAGCATTCTAAGAGCCGGCTTCTCAAAAGAAATTTGTTCTTTCTCTAGAAGCTCTGCCATATGGGAGGAAATAAGCTGAGGAGACAAACTCTTCAGATTGAACTGCAAACAACGAGAAAGAACCGTAACCGGCACCTTTTGAGGATCCGTTGTGGCCAAAATAAATTTGACGTATTCGGGCGGTTCCTCCAAAGTCTTAAGCATGGCGTTAAATGCCGCGGAAGTCAGCTGGTGAACTTCGTCGATCATGTAGACCTTAAAGCGGGCATTCGTCGGAACATATTTGGCTCTTTCCAAAAGCGAAACCATGTCGTCAATACCGCGGGTCGAAGCCGCGTCCATTTCGATGTAATCTACGAAACGATCTTCATCAATCGCGCGACAAGCCTCGCACACTCCGCAAGGCTCTGCTGTGATGCCGCCTTTCCCGTCCGGCCCGACACAGTTTAGGCATTTAGCAAGAATTCTGGAGATTGTGGTTTTTCCAACTCCTCGCGTGCCGGTAAAAAGATAGGCGTGGTGCAGCCGATTTTCCGTCAGAGCATGCGTCAGAGCTCGAACAACGTGATCCTGTCCGAGCAAAGAAGAAAAATCATGAGGCCGCCACTTGCGTGCCAAAACTTGGTATGACATTAGGCTATTCCGAAATATGTTGTTCAGCCGATTATGCGGAGAGCTGTTCTCCCGTTATCGAGCTTTTAAGCATGAGGATAATCCTATCTCAATTCTGCTCGGATTGTCCTATTCGTCATCGAGTTAGGAAATACTTCTTTACGTCAAAGAAGTCGGCCAAACACTCTCCGATTCATCCGGACCTTTGAGCTAAGCCGTAAGAGGCTGTAGATATAATACAGGGCGCCGCTATGGGCGCCCTTCTACTTTTTAAACTCTTTATTTTGCAAGTGCTTTTTGAGCAAATTGCTCAAGTTTTTCACCGGTCAGACGGCAAATACGCCATTCCTGCATAACAGTAGCGCCAATGCTTTCATAGAAATCAATTGCCGGCTGATTCCAATCCAGAACAGACCACTCAAATCGGCCGCATCCGTCAGCCACAGCTTTGGCCGCCAAATAATTCATCATCTTCTTGCCGATGCCGCGGTGTCTGTATTCAGGAAGTACAAAAATATCTTCTAAGTAGAGACCCTTGCGCGCAAGGAAGGTAGAGAAGTTATAGAAATAAAGCGCAAAGCTTACCGGTTTTTCTGTTCCGTTTTTTCCCGTCAGCCAGCCAACTACGGCATAACATTCGGGTTTGTCTCCGAAAAGGCATTTTTCAAGGAGTTCGGGAGTGACCTGACACTGGTCGTCAAGTTTTTCGTAATGGGCCAATCCGCGGATAAGTTCGGCAATAACCGGGCAATCTTGAGGACGAGCATTGCGAATATTGAAGTTATCCATTTGAGCACCTTATTGAAAAGAAAAGGCGAACCACACCTCGGCACTGCTAGTTTCGCTATGGCTGCTTCGTTCCCGACCTGACCAGATTCACGACATTCACATGCGAGGGGGCTCGCCGGCTACGAATTATATATGAATTTGAATTCTGCGCCAGCAAAGAAAATGAAACTGACAGGTTCGACGCACGATATTAATAAAAAATCTGAATAATATCTGCGAAAATTTCT
>OBXZ01001127.1_pt1 | contig 13567 bp, 11 predicted proteins | sample 1538171 | NCBI WGS metagenome assembly OBXZ01 (sample SAMEA2580161, study PRJEB22360) | human gut metagenome | biome: human gut; feature: human-associated habitat; material: faeces | place: Denmark | collected 2008/2010
GGCCGCCGTGGCAGGTATGGTTTTTAAACTGTAAACCATTAGCGGCAGAAGCTGAAATAAAAAAGGATGTTCGAGGATTTGAGAGGAAACGCAAGCAAAACAGAGGCAATCCATGAAATCCTTGAGAAAAACACGGCAAGTGTCGGTTTTTTCCTAATATTCGCAGAAATTTGCAAAAAAGTATTGACATTATGCGGCTTTCGCCGTATAGTACATATTGTGTGTTTGCATCTTATAACACATTGGCGTTGTATGTACCGCTGTAGCTGCCGGCTTCCCGGTGGTGTAACAAACCTTTTGCGGGGCAGTATAATTGACGCTGAGCCTGTCCGTGCGGCTTTTCTGCACGGCAAGTAGTAACTACCGCAAAGGGGGATGCACAATGGATGATACTGTAATTGTAGCACTTAAAGACATTGTTGTTGATTTTGATGATGAGTCTATCCTGTCCGGATTGTCTCTCGACATCCACGATAAGGAGTTCGTGACCTTGCTTGGGCCTTCTGGCTGCGGCAAAACCACGACACTTCGGGTAATCGGTGGGTTTCAGTCACCAAAGTCCGGCAGTGTCTTTTTTGACGGTAAAGACATCACGGCTCTGCCACCGTATAAGCGGCACGTGAATACTGTCTTTCAAAAATACGCGCTGTTCCCGCACCTGAATGTGTACGAGAACGTCGCGTTTTCTCTTCGTTTGAAGAAGGTGCCGGAGGCTCAGATTAAGTCTTCGGTACTTGAAATGCTCGAGCTGGTTGGCCTCAAGGGATTTGAGCGCCGCAACACAACCACTCTTTCGGGCGGGCAGCAGCAGCGCGTTGCAATTGCGCGTGCGCTGGTGGGCCACCCGCGGGTGCTGTTGTTGGACGAACCGCTCGGCGCGCTGGACCTCAAACTCCGCAAAGAGATGCAGGCGGAGCTTAAGCGTATTCAGCAGAGCCTTAATATTACCTTTATTTACGTCACTCACGATCAAGAGGAAGCATTGACCATGAGCGACACTGTCGTCGTTATGAAAGGCGGCTACATTCAGCAAATCGGCACCCCCGTTGATATTTACAACGAGCCGCAAAATGCCTTTGTAGCAGATTTTATCGGCGAATCCAACATCCTTTCGGGCGTGATGGACAAAGACTTTATGGTCGAGTTTGGCGGACAAACCTTTACCTGCGTGGACAAGGGCTTTACCCGCCAGCAGTTGGTAGATGTCGTGGTTCGTCCCGAGGATATCAAAATCGTCCCCACCATTCAGGGGCAGCTTTCCGGCGTCGTAAAAAGCGTTCTGTTTAAGGGCGTGCATTACGAGATGATTGTCGAGCAGGCAGGCTATGAGTGGAAGATTCATTCCACCCAGGCGCAGCAGCCAGGCGAAATCGTCGGCATGAACATCGGCCCGGACGAAATCCACATCATGCATAAGATGGAGGATTAGTGCCATGAAATCGAAACCCTGCGCTTATCCTTATCTGGTATGGATGGTGATTTTTATTGCAGCGCCGCTGCTAATGGTGCTGTATTTTGCCTTTACGGATAAAGCGGGCAATTTTACGCTGGCAAACCTTTCGGGGCTGGGGCAGTATTCCGCGGTGTTTGTGCGCAGCATTCTGCTTGCCGCCATCGCCACAGTTATCTGCCTTGTACTGGCTTACCCGCTTAGCTATATGCTTTCTCGTCTGCATGCCTCAAAGCAGCGCATTATGCTGATGCTGATTATGCTGCCCATGTGGATGAACTTTTTGCTGCGCACCTACGCCTGGATGACTCTTTTGGAAAAGAATGGCCTGATTAACCGATTTTTCGGTTTGTTTGGCCTCGGACCTTTCCAGATGATTAACACACAGGGGGCCGTAGTACTGGGCATGGTGTATAACTATCTGCCCTATATGATTTTGCCGCTTTACACCATTATGGTAAAAATCGACAATAGTGTGATTGAAGCAGCACAGGACCTCGGTGCCGGCCTGATTGGCACCGTAACAAAAGTGCTTATTCCGCTTTCGATGCCCGGTATCACAACCGGCATCACCATGGTGTTTGTGCCGAGTATCTCGACCTTCATCATCAGCCGTATGCTTGGCGGCGGCAGCAACCTGCTGATTGGCGATTTGATTGAGCTGCAGTTCCTGGGCAACAGTTATAATTATAACCTCGGCAGTGCCATGAGCTTGGTATTAATGGTTATCGTTCTGCTTTGCATGAGCCTTACCAACCAGCTTGACTCCGAAGAAAAGGAGGGTATGCTCTGATGAAAAAAATGAGTGTTTTTTCTAAGATATATCTCGCCGTATTCTTCTCGTTTATGTATATCCCCATTGCGGTCATGATTGTTTTCAGCTTTAACGAATCCAAAAGCCGAAGCGTTTTTACCGGCTTTACGCTGGATTGGTACAAAAGCCTGTTCCGCAATGAGATGATTTTGTCTGCGCTTGGCATCTCTCTGGTGCTTGCGTTTGGGTCTGCCATTGTGGCTACCGTGATTGGTACGCTGGCATCCATCGGCATCAACAGCATGCGCAAAACCACCCGCGGCATTATCATGAATATCAGCTACATGCCCGTCATCAACCCGGAGATTATTACCGGTGTTTCGCTGATGCTGCTGTTTGTTGTAGCTAAAACGGCGATGGGCGGCAAAATCTTCGGCATGAGCACGTTGCTGATTGCTCACATTACTTTTAACCTGCCATACGTTATCTTCAATGTTACTCCTAAACTCAAACAAATGGATGTGAAGATGTACGAGGCGGCACTTGACCTTGGTTGCAATCCGCGGCAGGCGTTTTTTAAAGTTGTTCTGCCCGAAATTATGCCCGCGGTCGTTTCCAGCTTTTTAATCTGCCTGACTTACTCGATTGATGATTTTATCATCAGCTATTTTGCAAGCGGCACTGTGCAGACATTGCCCATTGCAATTTACAGCATGACGCGTAAAAAGGTCAGCCCAGAGATTAATGCGCTTTCTACGATTATGTTCGTGGTCATTCTGTCGGTTATTTTGCTGATCAACGCAAAAGACAGTCAGAGCCAGAAAAAGAAGAAAACAAGAGCGTGACCTCACGCGTTACTCGGTGAAAAAGGGGATGGAACAGAATTGAAAAAAATGATTTCGACACTGCTTGCGCTGCTGCTTACTGCGATGCTGCCAATGGTTTCGGCAGCCGCAGCAGAAACAAAGTCTGATTATGACTATACCCGTTTTAAAGGTGCAGGTGTTACGCTAAACGTGTATAACTGGGGCCTTTATATTTCCGACGGCAGCGATGGTGCTGCAGATGTGGTGAAAGACTTTGAAGAGCTGACCGGCATTAAAGTAAACTACACCACCTACGACACCAACGAGAGCATGTATGCAAAAATCAAATCCGGTGGTGCAGATTACGATGTCATTATTCCCAGCGACTATATGATTGGTAAGATGGCACAGGAGGGGATGCTTGCAGAGCTGAACTTCGATAACATCCCCAACTATAAAATGATTGGCGACCAGTACAAAGGTCTTGCCTATGATGCCGACGAAAAATACAGCGTGCCCTACACCTGGGGCGTTGTGGGTGTCGTGTACAATACCACCATGGTAGATGGCGAAGTAGACAGCTGGGACATTTTGTGGGATGCAGCTTATAGCGGCAACGTGCTGATGTTCAACAACAGCCGCGATGCGTTTGCAATTGCCGCAAAAAAGCTGGGGCTTAGCCTCAATCCTTCCTCCCAGAAAGAAATCGATGAGATTGCCGCGGAGTTGAAAAAGCAAAAGCCCATCGTGCAGGCTTATGTCATGGATGAAATCTTTGATAAAATGACCGGCGGAGAGGCTGCGCTTGCCCCTTACTATGCAGGCGATGCCATCACAATGATTGAAGATAATCCAGACCTCGCTTTTGCGATTCCCAAAGAGGGCACAAACTATTTCGTTGATGCAATGTGCATCCCGAAAGGCAGCGCCAACAAAGAGGCTGCCGAGATGTTCATCAACTATATGTGCGAAACAGAAGTGGCCCTTGCCAACTGCGAGTTTATTGGATATTCCACTCCGCAGGCAGAAGCAGTGAAGCTGCTGCCGGAAGAGCTGGCAAACAGCCCAATTATGTATCCTTCTGAAGAGGTGCTTGAGAACACTGAGGTGTTTGAGGTGCTGCCGGAAGAAATCAATACTGCAATGGACGCTGCATGGAGCAGCATGAAAGCCCATGAAGAGGGTGGCAGCGGATGGATTATTCCGGTGCTGATGTTGCTTGCGGTAGCGGTAATTATCCTAAGTATTTGGCGCAAAAACGTGCGCAAAAAGCGCGACGACTATTAACAAAAAATGGCAAGCCGCTCGTCAGCACTCTGCTGACAGGCGGCTTGTTTTTTCGTTGCCTTCCTGCTTTATTTTCCGCTCTTTTATTATGTGTTTTGATGCATTTAAGAAAAAACTATGCAAACAAGCCAAAAAGAGCCGATGCTATATTTTATCTCTTACAAAAGTGAGGGAAGAACTACAAAGGCGCAGCGGATGCAAAACGGCAACTTTCATCGATAATTTTGCTGTTTCTTGGTGTGTGAGCCTTGTGAAAAACGGGCGGGCAGGTTTACTTTTGGTCGATTTTAGGATAAAATATATTCATATATGCAGAAATCTACTTAGGTGGCTAAAAGCTGCCGATACTCGATTTTAGTTTGAAAGTTTTTCAAACTCTGGCTTTGCCTCCTGTGACAAGTTCTGGTGCACAAGATAAGCCGAGCCGCGGAAAGGAATGAAGCATTAATGTCTGAATTTGCATTGCAAATGCAACATATCACCAAAGCCTATCGAGAGGGCTTTGTTGCCATACACGACGCAAATCTTGAGGTCCGCAAAGGCGAAATTCATGGGTTGCTGGGCGAAAACGGTGCGGGTAAATCCACTTTCGTTAAGCTGCTTTCGGGCGTATTGCCGCCGGACGAAGGCGTCATTTTGCTGGAGGACAAGCCCTATGCGGTGAAAACGCCGGCAGAGGCAGCGCAGCATGGCGTTTTCAAGCTGCAAAAACGGTCGGACCTGGTTCCTTCATTGACTGTGGCTGAAAACATCTGTCTGGGCAAAGGCGAAGGCTTTTTGTTTGATAAAGAGCAAGCGGTGAAAACTACACAGGCTCTTATCGACCAGTTTGGCATCGTGCTGGACCCAAACCAGCTTGCGGTGCGCCTGAATGAAGAGGATGCGCTGGAAACAGAATTGCTCAAAGCCGTGCACCAAGGGGTTAAACTGCTGATTATCGATGAGCCCTCTTCGCATATCAGCATGGCGCAGGTAGAGTATCTGTTTACAATGTTGCGCAAGCTAAAAGATGCAGGCATTACAATCTTGTACGTGACCAATCACGAAAAAGAGGTCATGCATATTTGCGACCGGGTTACGATTATGCGCGACGGTACCACGCAGGATCCAGTTGAGGTGGCAGCCACCACCGCTACCGAGCTGCGCCGCGGCATTACCTCGGAAAGAGCAATTAAGCCGTTGCTTAAATCACCGTTTCGTCCGCAGGATACTGTGCTGAAAGTGCGCAACCTTGCTACCTATCACACGCCGGGGCTCACTGCGCTTACTGATATTAATTTTTCAGTGCGTGAAGGAGAAATTTTAGCAGTGCTGGGCAACGCAAGCAGTGGCACCCACACCCTGTGCGAAGCGATTGCGGGGCTGGGGCACATTGTAGGTGGGCAAATTGCCGTATACGATGATGATGTTACCAAAGACGGCGTGCAGGGCACCCGTGCACTGGGCGTATCGTTCCTGATTGCGGCTTCTCACCGTACTGGCGTTGCCAACACGCTGAGCATTCAAGAAATCTTGCTGCCGTATCAGTATTCCAACCCGGAATATCTGAACGAGGGTCTGCTGGATAACGACAAACTCGCGCAGGAAGCACAGCACCTGCTGGAAGAATACCAAATCGACTACGATGATGTAAATGATCTGGCTAGCACATTGTCTTCTGCGTCAAAACAGAAGTTGCTGTTTGCAAGAGAATGCTCTAACGAGCCGGTGCTACTGATTGCTTATCGCCCCACAGCGGGCACCAGTGGCGCGAATGCGTCGCTGCTGCGCCAAAAGCTGCTCGAACTGCGCCGCGAAGGCACTGCAATTTTGCTGGTGCCGACGGATGCAGAGGAATATCGCCTTTTGGCAGACAGCTCGTTGGTGCTGCATCAGGGCCGTCAGACAGCTTGCTGTCAGGGTAAGCCCGAGCAGGAGCTTCTGGATCAATATATTTCGGGCGAGCTGTGCATGACCCGCGAAGAAATGGAGGCTATGTGCTTTGAATAACAAAAAGAAACTTCCTATTTCGCAAAAAGTGCAGCATAGCTTGCTTGCTATTGTGGCATCGCTTGCAGTTTGCCTGTTGTTTTTGCTTTTGTTTGCTACCGGCGGCAGAGGAGAAGCCCTTAAGAGCTTTTTCATTCTGCCACTTACCACCGCTAACGGCTGGAGCGAGATGATAAACGCGGCAACCACGTTTACCTTCATTGCAATCGGCGTATCAGTAATGTATCAGTGCCGGCAATACAGCCTGATTACCGAGGGCTCATTTTTGCTGGGCGCCTGCATCGCGAGCCTGTTTTTGCTTTACAACAATACAAAGCCGAGCAGCTTTCTTATTGTCGGCGCGCTGTTTATGGGCGCAGTTTCTGGTATGTCAGCAGCCTGGGTGCCAGCGCAGATGCATGCAAAGCACGGCGTAAATGTTACCTTAAGCTCTGCAATTATGAACTTTTTTATTCTGCAGGTTACCACTTGGCTGCTGGAGCGTTTTATGGCAGACCCGTTGCAGACAGAAACCGTCTCGTTCAGCATTCCTGAGCGGATGCGCCTGCCGGAGATTCTGCGTTTCCCAATGGTGCGTGTAGGCACCCTGTTTGCGATTGCAGCTGGCATTATTGCTTATCTGGTGCTTTACCGTACCCGCCGCGGCTATGAAGTGCGCATGGTAGGGGCCAGCCAGAACCTTGCCACTTACGTTGGACTTTCTTCTGCGGGCATCGTTATGTTTTCCCAGATATTTGCGGGCGCCATGGCAGGGCTTGGCGGCGCCATACAGATGATGGGTATTGCGCCAAGATATACCTGGGACGGTGTCTTTTCCAACATCGGTTTTGCAGGTATTATTGTGGCATTGCTGGTAAACTGCAATCCTGCGTGGGTTCCGCTTTCGGCACTGCTGTTTGGCTATTTAACTACCGGCGGACTGTTTTTAGAGCAAAATACCGGTATTTCTCAGGGACTTGGCGGCCTGGCACAGGCGATGATTCTGTTGTTCCTTTTTGCCTTCCGCTATATTTCCAAAAAATATCCGGCAGGGCTGCCTTTCATGCAAAAGCTTGTTCGGCACACAACTGACACTGGGGAGGTGGAGCCGAAATGAGCTGGTTTGATTGGATTTTAACCGTGATGGAAACCCTTATCAGCGATATTAGCATTCAAAAATTGGTGCTGGTAGCAACGATTTTTCTGCTTACGACGCTGGCTGCCTTTATGGCGCGCAGAAGTGGCATTTTCAACCTGGCATTAGATGGCACTATTCTTGTGAGTGCGTGTTTTGCCTTTTTGTTTTCGCAGCTCACCACCCACTGGATGGGCGACAAACCGGGCGCGCTTTCTGTGCTGGCTGGCGTGCTGGCAGGTGTGTTTGCAGGCGTAGTTTTTACCGCCCTTGTTGGCTGGTTGATTATTTATGCCGGCGGCAACGATATTATCGTGGGACTTGTTGCAAACTATGCGGCACGGCACTTTAGCCTTGTTATCACCGGGCTTGCTGCAAGCATTGTAAGCACTGCGGCCATCAGCAAATTGCCTGTTGTGCGGCTTGCTTTTTTAGATGGAATCCCCATCATTGGGCCTATTCTTGGTCAATCAAGTATTTTGTCCTGGCTTACAGCGTTTGTGCCGGTGGGCATCTATATGCTGGTAAACCGCACACGGCTCGGCCTTTGCCTGCGTGCTGCGGGAGAAAACCCCACGGCGCTTGTCAATGCCGGTGTGCAGGTTTCAGCTTTGAAGATGAAGGGCCTGCTTATTTCCGGTCTGCTTGCAAGCTTTGCAGGTATTGGCTGTGTACTCGGCTCTGGCGTGATATACAGTAGCGAAAGTGCTGCACCGCAGAGCTACGGCTATCTGGCACTTGTTGTAGTATTTGCAGCAGGTGGACGCCTTGGCAAAAGCTGCGGCTTTGCGCTGTTGCTCAGTATTCTTACGGCTTTGCCGGCGATGCTATCTACCGTTGAGAAAATGCCGCTGCCTCTGGTGCGTAGTTTGGTTTACCTTGCCGCGCTGATTTTGATGCTGTTGCACGTGTTCCGTCATCGTCACCGCTTTAAGATGGGTATGCGCAAGCAAGTAACCCAGGCGGAACAAAAGCTGAAAGACGAGAAAAGACTGAAAGAAGAACAAAAACAGGCAGAAAAGCAGAAAAAACTGCGCGAAAAGCAGGAACAGGCAAAAGCCGAAAAAGCTGAAAAAGCGGAGAAAGCTGCAAAGCCGCGTAGTAAAACAAAAAAGCTAACTAAAACGGCACCAACCCCAAAAGCAGAAGGGCAACCCGTTGCTGACGAACTGGAAAAAAAGCCGGTTCGCAAACCTCGTAAGCCGAGAGTACCGAAGAAACCGGCACAGTCGGAGCAAGCTTCGCAGGATGTTTCTACTTCTGAGGGCGCAACCAACGAGTAAATAAAAAACTCCTCTCACCGCAAAAGCAGGTGAGGGGAGTTTTATTTTATGAACAATTACGAGCAGCTTATTTTTCTGGCTTTGCAACATGGCCGAGAATTGTTTGCCAGCACAAATATCCGCAAAAAAGCCACAGAAAGCTAAAGTAAACGATAGGCACAAGAAAAAGCGTGTAAGGCATTGCAATCAGGCAGGCTATTGTGGCACCAAGCAAAAGAAGAACCATGCAGCCAGTGCGCGCTGGCGTGAGCAAAAGCAAAAGTACGGCATTGCGCAGGGTGGCAGACGTGGGAAGCTGGATATTTGCAAGCATCATATAAACATAGAACATTACCAAAACAAGAGCAAGTGTCAGCAGGCCGCAGAAGGTGAGCAGAACGGCCGAAACAGCGCCGGGGTTAAACAGATAAAAGACAGCCGAAACAAGTAGGACGGCCGCCACAGCGTGCGCCGCAACACCTGCCAGCGCCCCTCGGCGCCAATTCTCGCGAAAAGCCGAGAAGAAGATACGGTAAGGGTCGTACGCAGTACCGCGCAGCAGGCTGGCAACGAGTTTAGCCATAGCGACCGAAGCCGGGCCTGCAAGCAAGCCGGAAAGGATAAGCATACCTGCTGAAATAAGCAAAGGGACTTCGGTAAGAAAAGACCAGAGCGCCCAAAGCATCGGCACACAAAATAAAAAGTAGATAAAGTTAAACACTGCAAGGTCCCAGCCCCGCTCACTTAAAATTTGCAAAAGCAGTTTGCGGCCAGTTGCGCGGTCCTGCGGTCCTTCAGCACGGGATTCGGCAACGGGGTGGTCGCCTAATTGAAAAAAGCCCATATTGCTTCTTGTTCCTTTCTGGTAATCAGCAAGCAAAAGCGCATAGCCTTTGCTTGCTGCTGCAAAAAGTATAGCATAAAACGTGCCCAAATACAAAAGAAAGACATTGATAGAGCAACGATTTTCTGCATATTAGAGCATGCAAAACTGCTGGGCACAAATAAAAGAGAAAAGGCACCTGTATTAAAACAGGTGCCTTTAAAGATTACAGAAACAAGCGGTTCATTGAAAATTACTCTACAGTTACGCTCTTAGCAAGGTTGCGCGGCTTATCAACGTCGCAACCACGCAGAACCGCCATATAGTAGGCGAACAGTTGCAGAGGAACCGCAGTTAGCATCGGCATAAAGAGCTCAGCATATTTCGGCAGGGTGACGATATAATCCGCAACATCCTGGGGAACCGACACGCCCTCTTTGGTAAAGAGAATAACGCGGGCACCACGGCTCTTGACTTCTTTGATATTGCTGATGGTCTTTTCAAAGACATCATCCTGGGTTGCCAGAGCAATAACAGGGGTGCCATCCACAATCAGGCTAATGGTGCCGTGTTTCAGTTCGCCAGCGGCATATGCTTCGCTGTGAATATAGCTGATTTCTTTGAGCTTCAGTGAACCTTCGAGGCTAAGCGCATAGTCAAAGCCACGGCCGAGATAGAACAGATCGTCGCAGTTCATGAATAGCGATGCGAGATATTTGATGCGGTCACTGCTCTCAAGCACTTTCTCCAGCAGGTCCGGCAAACGAAGCAGCTCAGCTACGTCAGCGCGGATTTCCTCTTCGGATTTTGTGCCGCGGGCCAGCGCAAGGCGAAGCGCAAAGACATAAAGCACTGCCAGCTGCACGCTGTAAGCCTTGGTGCTTGCCACAGCAATTTCGGGACCCGCATAGGTGTAAATTACATCATCGGCGGCGCGGGCGATAGAAGAGCCGACCACGTTGACGATAGCGAGGGTATGTGCGCCTTTTTCTTTTGCAAGTTTCAGCGCAGCGAGTGTATCCAGCGTTTCGCCGCTCTGCGAAATGATAATCACCAGCTCATCTTTTTCGATGATGGGATCACGATAGCGGAACTCGGAAGCGATATCTACCTCTACCGGTACACGGCACAGCTTTTCAATGGCGGTTTTGCCCACCATGCCGGCGTGCATTTCGGTGGCGCAAGCGACGATGTGAATGCGGCGCAGGCTGCGCAGATAATCGGTGGTCATAGATTCCAGTCGCAGCTTCGGCAGACCGTCCTCAATGCGGGAGCTGATGGTTTGCAGCATTGCTTTGGGCTGCTCGTGAATCTCTTTGAGCATAAAGTGAGCATAGCCGCATTTTTCTGCTGCTTCGACATCCCAGTCAGCGACCAGACGCTCTTTTTTGATGGGGTTGCCGAATTCGTTATAAAACTGGATTTTCTCTTTGGTAATCTCAGCAATTTCACCCTCTTCGAGGATGCTGTAATCACGCGTGTATTTGAGCAGAGCAGGAATATCCGAAGCCAGGAAGTTTTCGCCTTCGCCGTAGCCGACGATGAGCGGGCTTTCTTTACGAACAGAATAGATGCGGTCCGGATAATCCTGGAACATGATGGCCAGGCCATAGCTGCCGCGCACCTGCGAGAGCGTTTTAAGGATGGTGCAAAGTGGGTCGCCGTCATAGTTGTAATCCAGCAGCTTGACGAGCACTTCGGTGTCGGTCTCGCTCTGGAAGGAGTAGCCGGCTTCGGTAAGCAGTGCTTTCAGTTTCAAATAGTTTTCAATGATGCCATTGTGCACCAGTGTGATGCGCTCACTCGAGTGGGGGTGGCTATTCACATCAGAGGGGGCGCCGTGGGTTGCCCAGCGGGTGTGTCCAATGCCGCAGGTAGCGGTCAAATCTGTGCGCTTTTCAATTTCATCTGCAAGCACCTGCAGGCGGCCGGTTGCTTTGATTACTTCAATTCCGTCTTTTTCAAACAATGCAACGCCAGCAGAATCGTATCCGCGGTATTCCAGTTTAGAAAGGCAATCGATTAAAACTTTCTGGGCTTCTTTTTCGCCCACGTATCCAACAATTCCACACATAAGACATATTCTCCTTTATGGTGTAGAGAAAAATGCAGACAGCTATCCAGGCACCACAGAGGGTATCGCCCAAACTGCCGCACTTTCTCAAAGGCCTGCGCAAAAATGCGAGGCTCAGTTTATATTATCGTAAAAAGAAGTTGTGCTCGCCAAAGAAAACAGCAAAAATGCTGCTGGCAAAGCAAACTTTTGCCGCCTGCTTTCGGTTGCAGTGTTTACAGGCAAGCTTAAAATATCACACCGCCGCCCTTCCGGCAGCGATTAAATTCAAAAAGTTCCCTTAAAAACGCTTCTGTTACGGCATTGCTGCCGTTCTTTGTGCGTTTTCATATGGCCCTCGGGAAAGCGACGTTCATAACTCGTCTAGGGCCAGCAGAGCATCCGCCGAATCTTTCGATAACTCTGCACCTCGTCACCCGCATTGCAAGCGGGCCCGGCGCTTTACATATCAAACTGTTCTCTTTCAGCCCCTTTCTTTGGTTTCGGCCTTTCCCTCGTCCAATGCTACTGAAATAGCAGTTTATGCTGCTATTTCAGCACCTTGGGACGGAGCCGATAATAATAAATCAACCGGATCTTGACCAGTGCAAGATCGTAGATGATAAACGCGACGTTAGCAAGAAGAACAAGTGCGACGGTAAACCAAAAAGAACTGTCGGCGAATTCTTCTACCACGGCGCGGATGGGAAACAAAAATAAAATGATGCCATACATAGAAAAGATTGCGGCATTAAACAAAAGAAGTTTCGTGCCCCATTGTATGATGAACGACTTGATTTTGTCAAGCGACCATTTGATAATTGGGTAATAACCGAGAAAAAAAATAAAAATCAGGCTGATTTCTCGGTCAGGAACGATGAAAAATGCAATAAAGCCAACAGCAGCATAGGCGATGAGTCCGCTGCTTTTTCCAAATTCCAGCGCGAGAGGCAGTAAGAACATTCCGGCCAACGCCGGAGCAGTAAAGGTGGCAAGCGGCAGTAAGCCGCCCCTAAACATCATTACAGCGGAAAGGGCGGCAAGTACACCGCAAAGTGCGGTCTTGCGGCTGTTTTCACGCATAAGGCAAACTTCCTTTCAAAATAGACACTGCGCGGCAAGGCCCGCAGTGGGGCGGCAGATTAGCATCCGCGCCCGCAGCCGCAGCACATATCCATGCACATCAATGCAGTACACATGTCGCAGCAGTTGCAGCCGGCCGCAGTGGGCTGGTAGCCACCGTAGGGGTTGCCAGCAACGTTGCCGTTTGCCGAGTTGCGCAGCCGGTTGTAAGCTGCCTGGTACTCCTGATTTCCCGGTGCAAGGCTGACGGCTTTTTCAAAATAGCGCACAGCGTCGGCAAGCCAGCCTTTGTAATAAAGGGCACTGCCATACAAAAAGTTCCACTCGCCGTCGGTATCAGCACCAGGCATGGCGGAAAGTCGGCTCATGGCTTCATCAGCGCGCCCCTCGTTAATCATGGTGCGAATGTCGGCATAGGCAGTGCCGGCACCGGCGGTTTGGCCAGCGCTGCTGCCAGCAGTGGCACCACCAGTGCGGATTTGGCCCATCAGCTGGTCAAAAGCTGCGTCAATTTCAGCAAGGCGCTCTTTGGCGGTTGCTTCCAGCGGGCTGCCGGCATAATTATCTGCACTGTATTTTTGAGCAAGCTTTTTGTAAGCTAATTTAATCTCGTCGGTGCTTGCACCCGGTGCAAGGCCCAGTACCTCGTAAGGATCTCTCATTTTTTATCAGCCTTTCTGTAAAGGAATGTTAAGCGAGTTCGCCAGAAGGATTGTCCTTCTTTTTGGGGCAGCCTGCTGCGGCAATTGCTTTTGGCAGCCCCAGATACATAACATTATCAAAAATTTCGCGGTAGCGGCGCATCGCCAGCAAATGATAGCAAAGCGTGGCTTCGCCCGCGCGCATATTGCATTGTTCTTTGGCAAGCCGCAGGGCTTCGTCCCTCGGGATACCGGCAGTATGGTAAACATTGTAGCTGCCGCTGGCTGCGTCTTCGTCGAAATCA
>OBXZ01001152.1_pt1 | contig 13270 bp, 10 predicted proteins | sample 1538171 | NCBI WGS metagenome assembly OBXZ01 (sample SAMEA2580161, study PRJEB22360) | human gut metagenome | biome: human gut; feature: human-associated habitat; material: faeces | place: Denmark | collected 2008/2010
CGGCTCAATCTGGCTATACGGAGTTCCCTGTACTTCAATGGTCAGGCGGGTGGTCATCGCAAGTTCACCGTTGCCAAATTTCTGAGCAGCCTCGCTGATACATTTGCTCTCGGCCGCAGTAATTTTGCCGTTGCGGGTGATGATACGACCGTTGAAACGGTCGGTGCCCTTGCAGTGCAAAAAGCCGAATGCTTTTACGCGTTTAATATCTTCCGGCGAGACTGTAACACATTCTTCGGTGCTTTCGCCTGCTAGTTTTGCCATGCAACGTTCCAGCACATCTGCTGCGCGCTCTACGGTTTCTGCACAGCGCTGGTCTTCTGTTTTATATTTCGCTTTCAGCTCGGTACAAAGCGTCGAGCCAAGCTCTTTTTCAAAATTTTCCACGAGTGCGGCGCAGGTTTCGCTCAGGCCCTCGGTATCGTGCGCCTTGGTTTCGATAACACGCTTACCGACCGCTGCCACTGCGCCACTTAGTGCGCCGCAGACGCCGCCGCAACCCATGCCGCCGCCAAAACCGCCGATCATTGCAATGCTTTCGGGCGGGATATCCAGCCCATATACCTCATTGGCTGCCATAAGCACGGCTTCTGCACAATTTCGGTTTTCCTGCAAATAATATTTTTTTGCACGTTCTTTTAACATATTGCGTTCCATCCCTTCTCCAAACGACCACCTTGCCGTTGGTGTCGTTATCATACTACACAATGGGATAATAAATGTAAAGAACAGAAAAACAATCGCTTTGATTGGCTTTTTGCTATCAGTTTTAATACACTGAAAAGAAAATCCGCCACTTGCCGAAGCAAGCAGCGGATGAGAAACGCTATTTTAAGCAGCCTCTTTGTTTTTCCAGCCAGCAGTGATTTTGTTCACCAGCACGGCAATAGCACCGTCGCCGGTTACGTTGCAGGCAGTGCCGAAGCTATCCTGCGCAAGGTAAAGTGCAATCATCAGCGAGCACATGGTTTCGTTAAAGCCAAGCATCGACTGAATCAGACCGATTGCTGCCATAACCGCGCCGCCCGGTACACCGGGTGCCGCTACCATCGTTACGCCCAGCATTAAGATGAACGGGAAGATGTTTGCAAAAGTAATCGGCATGCCTGAAATATACATAATGGCAATGGCACAGCTGGTCAGCGTAATGGTGCTGCCCGCCAAATGGATCGTAGCACAAAGGGGCACTACAAAGTCTGCTACGTCAGCACGCACGTTGTTGGCTTTGGTCTGTTCCAAAGTCACGGGAATCGTCGCCGCGGACGACTGGGTGCCAATGGCAGTGGTGTAAGCCGGAAGCATGTTTTTGAGCAGTTTCAGCGGGTTCTGTTTAGACAGGGTGCCTGCAAGGGTATATTGCAGCAAAAGCATCACGCAGTGCAGCGCAATAATCACTACAAATACCTTTGCAAATACGCTCATAATTTTATAAACTTCACCTGCAAAAGTCATGTTGGCAAAGATGCCGAACACATGAAATGGCAGAAGCGGAATAATAATACCACTGATGAGTTTCGAGATAATGTCCTGAAAATCTTTAAAGCCTTTTTTCAAAGTGTCGCCTTTGATGGCTGCAATGCCAAGGCCCACAACGAAAGAAAGGATAAGGGCAGACATAACACCCATAATTGGAGGCATCTCTACATTAAAGAGAGAACCTACCAATGCCTCTTCCGGATTGCTTGCGCTAAAGTCCACAATCGAAGCGCTGCCTTTGAGCAAACTGGGGAAAAGAGCACTGTCCACAAAATAAGCAAGACTGCCCGCACATACGGTAGACATATAAGCGATGCCGGCGGTAAGTGCAAGTGTTTTACCGGCGCCGCGGCCCAAATCGCCAATGCCGGGCACAACAAAGCCAATAATAATAAGGGGAATAGAGAAGTTAAGGAAATTGCCAAACAAACCGTTAAAGGTGGCAAATACGCCAATGGCCTCTCGCGGTAATATGCTGCCCAACAACACACCGGCGGCAATCGCCACAATCAGCCGGGGTAGTAAGCCGAATTTTTTCATGATGTCCTCCTAAATTGTACGCAATATGAAATTTTGTCCGTTCTCGTATCACAAACAAACAGCTTTACTATTTTAACGGATACTTAGCGAAAAAGCAAGTCCAAAGCAATTTTAGCTTCATTTTTCCTGTAAAATATAATTAATATGTTTGCTGATTTGGTGCTTAACAATGCTTTCAGATTTAAATAGCTAATAAAAATGTGCGCATAAGGAAAACACTTTCTGTTTTCTCTGCACGTACAGTTCTTTGATATACCTACAATTGGGCTGCTTTTTTGATAAGGATATAACAAATTAATTGTTAACCGCCCGTGAAATAAAACAGCATTTCCGGGAAAAGGAGTAATATAACGAAAATAGAAAAATTTTTTGATCAATTCACCAGAATATCAAGAAAATCTTAGTTTTAATAGTTTTTTGTACATTGCACCGGCCCTTTTTTCGCAGTATTATAAAAACAGGTAGAATTACTGCTTTATTTTTATTCTCGATGAGCTTTATGAAAGGGGGGCGTCTTTTATGGATTCTCACAAAAAGTGTATTTTAATTATAGATGACGCCTTAGTAAATCGCCTGCTTTTACGGCGTATACTTTCGAGCACTTACGAGGTGATGGAGGCTTGTGACGGCGAAGAGGCCTTGCTGTTGCTGCGCCGCGCCCCGGCCACTGTTTCGGCTATCTTGCTAGATCTCGTTATGCCCAAAATGGACGGATTTACTTTTTTAAACTACTTGCGAAACACACCCGAGCTGGCTGAGTTGCCCGTTATTGCATTGACCGGAGCAGATTCTGAAAACCTGGAAGTGCGCGCATTGGAAGCCGGAGCCAACGACTTTTTAGAAAAGCCATTTCGCCCTGACGTTATTTTAAAGAGGCTTGCAAATACCCTTTTGCTGCAAGAAGCACTGATAGAAGCACGCACTGACGCTTTAACGGGTCTGTATAACCGTACAGCCTTTGCAAAATACACCGAACATTATATAGTACAACATGAAAATGCCGGCAAGATTGCCGCGTTAATGCTGATTGACATAGACAATTTTAAGCAGGCGAACGATACGATGGGCCACGCTTACGGCGACCATATTCTCATGGTGTTCAGCGAGATTCTTACCGAGGCCGCTGGCCGTCACGCTTTGGTGGGCCGCCTGGGCGGTGACGAATTTATTGTACTGCTAAAAGATATTGATAGCCTAACCTTTGCCGAAAAGGTGGCCGCAGATATTTTGTATCGTCTGGAAACGAGCTCCAAATCCCAGCATCCGCTTACCTGTTCCATCGGCATTTCCGTGTTTCCGCAGGACGGCACAACACGCAGGCAGCTTTATTTTTGTGCCGACGAAGCAATGTACCGCGCAAAGCAGCTTGGCAAAAACCAGTTTGCGCTGTATGGCGGGCATTCTACACTTTCACAGCGTTATTCTTGGATGCGCAAAGACTGGATTTTGGATGAGCTGGACTCGATGATTTACATCTGCGATTTGCAAACCCATGAACTTTGCTATATGAACCGCAAAGCATCGGAGAAAATAAAGCAAGCTTCGTGTGGTGCGAAATGCTTGTGCTTTATGGCGGGGCTATCCGCCAAGCCTTTTACTTTCTGCACCTCTTTTTCAGGATCATGCGATGGCACCTTTAACGGTATACGGCAAACCATTGACGGCAAACAGCTCTATTGCCAAAGCCATTTGGTAGACTGGAACGGTCGCCGTGCGCATATGACGGTAATTACCGAGCTAAAGGATAACCAACTTTAAAAATCAAAGAATAACAGGCAAGTAAGTTTGCCTGTTATTCTTTTACCCTCTTGACACAGTGACAGGTTGTCATTATAATTTTAATCATGTTGCACTGACACCCTGTCAGTATTTTAACCTTAAAGGAGCTGACGGCCATGCCAAAAGAGCTTTTTTATGCCTTACCTGAAGAAAAGCGCCAGCGCATTCTGGATGCCGCCGTGCAAGAATTTTCTTGCGCCGAGTACCACAGCGCTTCTATTAATCAAATTATTAAAACGGCTGATATTGCGCGCGGCAGCTTTTATTTGTATTTTGAAGACAAGCGAGATTTGTATATCTTTTTGGTAGAGCAGGTTTTCCGCACCCGGCTGAAAGCATTTACCCAGCAGGTTGCAGGGCAAAAGTTCACCACGCTGCGCGCTTTTCACGACGCACTATTCTCATTTAATCTTAATATGCTTCACGACGAAAGGTACAATGCGCTTTTTTGCAATCTCTACATTTCTATGGAATACAGCTTTTCACGCGAAATGCGCATGGTAACGGCGCAGATTCGGCAGGACATGCTCTCCGCATTGCCTTTTTTAACCGAAACCGCAGAGCAAGCCGAGCGCACCGATGCACAGCTTGAGCTACTACAGCTGCTCACCCATGCGCTTTTGGTATCAAAAGTGCTGGAAAAACGCGACGATGCGGATGTCATACAAGAATATCGGCGCAAAGCCAGCATTATCTGTTAACCTCGTAATTTTAAATAAGGAGCAACCAATCCATGAATGAATCCACTCCGCAAAACAATAAACTTGGCACTCAGCCCATCGGCAAACTGCTTTTTTCGATGGCCATCCCCACTGTTTTGGCACAGCTGGTCAACCTGCTGTACAACATTGTTGACCGCATTTATGTCGGGCGTATCCCGGGCAGTGGCTCGCTTGCACTCGCCGGCCTCGGTGTTACCTTCCCGATTATTCTGCTCGTGTCTGCCTTTGCCGCACTGATTGGTATGGGCGGTGCTACTCGTATGTCGATTGCAATGGGCCGCAAAGAGCACGACACTGCCGAAAAGCTGCTGGGCAACAGCATTACCATGCTGGTCATCGCATCGCTGATTCTTTCTGGCGTTTTTATGCTTGCCAAAGAGCCCGTTTTGATGGCTTTCGGCGCCAGCGAAGCGACGCTTCCCTATGCTTCTGACTACCTTTCCATTTATCTGTTTGGCACCTTGTTTGTGCAGGTAGCCATGGGTCTTAATGCCTTTATTACCAATCAGGGTTTTGCCCGCACCGGCATGATTACGGTATTGATTGGCTGCGTGCTCAACATTATTCTCGACCCAATCTTCATTTTTGGATTCGGCATGGGCGTGCGTGGTGCAGCACTTGCTACCATCATCAGCCAGGGCGTTTCTGCCGTATGGGTTATGTGGTTCTTGTGCAGCAAAAAATCGCTGCTTCGCATCCGCCAAAAGAACCTGATTCTTTCCGGCAAAATCGTTGGCTCTATCCTGACTCTCGGCATCTCGCCGTTTATCATGCAGGCCACCGAGTGTCTGATTCAGCTTACCTTTAACAAGGGCATGCAGACTTATGGCAACGACATGTATGTTGCTTTGATGTCGATTATGTTTAGCTTGATGCAGCTTGTTTTTATGCCGATGATGGGCCTTGCACAGGGCGCACAGCCGATTATCAGCTACAACTATGGCGCAAAGAATATGGAGCGCACCCAAAAGGCTTTCCAATATCTGCTGACCACCGCTTTGATTTTCACGGTTTCTGTCGTAGGTATTGTGCTGATGGTGCCGCAATTCTTCTTAGGCCTCTTTACTCCGGACACTGCGCTCATCGAACTTGGAACGGCGCCGCTGCGTGTGTTTCTCTTTGGCATGATGGCAATGGGTGCGCAAAGCGCCTGTCAGCAAACCTTTATGGCACTGGGCGAAGCAAAAATATCCGTTTTTCTCGCCTTGCTGCGTAAGGTCATTCTGCTGTTGCCGCTTGCTTTAATTCTGCCTCACGTTGCTGGGCTTGGTGTTTGGGGACTTTTCCTGGCAGAACCAATCAGCGACCTGCTGGCGGCCACCACCACGCTTTGCATGTTCCGTTACCGCAGCAAAAAACTGTTTGCCACACCAGCCAAATAAACAAAAAAGTCCCATGCAGCCGCAAAAAGCACTGCATGGGACTTTTTTATAAAAGATTGGTCTTTTCGCCCATCAAAGGCCCACCGATATTTCATTTTACTCCCGGCGACTCATCAATAGCCGTAACGCAAACAGCCAATCGCGTGGTACTGCATCGGTGGCAATAAAAATAGTGGTTAGGTAGAAAGCTCTGCAATCTCTGCCTCGCTATATCCCAGCTCGGCAAGTATCTCTTTGGTGTGGTAACCGTCCGGGTAGCCTGCATGTCGATATTCCGGTGGGCAGGCAGACAGCTTTATCGGACAGCCGAGTTGCTGCACTGTTTTATTCTCGCAAAGCGGCAGTGTTACCTGCGGCACCATGCCGCGCTGGTTCACCTGCGCATCTTCGCGCATCTCTTCCATCGAAAGCACCGGTTCCACGCAGGCATCCAGCGATTTGAAAATCTCAGCCCACTCGTCTCTTGTTTTGGTAAGCAGCCGTTCGCGCAAGGCGTTTTTCACTTTGTCGGGGTCTATTTTAAGTATCGTTCCATCTGCCCATTCGGGGAATCCGGCGCCTTGCATCAGCGCAGCGAAAAACTTAGGCTCCAGCGACCCAACGCTGAGGTAGCCACCGTCTTTGGTTTCGTAAAAATCGTAAATGCCGCCGCCATTCAGCAGTTCACCTTCGCGCTGTGGCGCGTGGGCACCGGCAAGAAAACAGGCACCGTCCATTGTAGAAAAAGGCACCATGCCATCGAGCATCGCAATGTCGATGTACTGGCCCTCTCCGGTTGTATGCCGATGCTGCACTGCGGCAAGAATACCCACCACGCTGTTCATCGCACCAACTGCAACGTCGGCGATTTGCATGTCTGTAAGTACCGGGCCAGTGGCAGCGCGCCCGGCCTGCGCCATATTGCCAGAACGGGATAAGTAGTTGATATCGTGGCCCGCACGCTGAGCCAGCGGGCCGGTTTGTCCGTAGCCGGTAAGTGAACAGTAGATAAGCCGCGGGTTCATCTGCCGCAGGGTTTCATAATCCAGACCCAGCTTTTTCATAACACCGGGGCGGAACTGCTCAATCACAATATCATACTCTGCAATCAGTCGATGAACAGCTTCTACCCCTGCGGCTTTTTTCAGGTTTAAGTAGATTGTTTTTTTATTACGCCCCAGCCATGCCGCGGCTGCCGTTGTGCCGCTGCCCTCAATTTCGGGCGGCCAGTGGGTCACCAGGTCATACTGGCTTGGCCCTGTCACCCGCAGCACTTCTGCACCAAGGTCGGCCAGCATCAGCGTGGCATATGGCCCTGGCAGCAGGGTGGAAAAATCCAAAATCTTCAGCCCGTTCAACGCGCCCATTGTTCTTTTCCTCACTTTTTTCTTGCGGCTTTTGCCGTTTTATTTTACAAGCAACAGCGCGCAGCCCTCGCGCCCTAAAATAAACGCAAATATTTACAGATAGAGTAAAGCCCCGCGCGATATTGTCTATCTTCGCAGGGTCTTTTAACTGATTGGCTTTGCAAATAGTTTAGGGCCGGAGAATTCTGTCGTGCATGATGCAGCTTTACCTCTAATCCTTGTGTTCTTTGTGCTCTGCACGCATTTCGATATGAATCATAAAGCTAAGCAGCGCACGCAGCAGAATGATAGCACCCAGAATCATCAGCTCGTCCACCGTGTGGACCAATACTGTTTTTAAAATCTCTGCCGCCATTTTAAATTCAAGACCGGTTGCAAGTCCGGAGGCCAGCTCATATTTAATATTGTATTTGGCGTTGTGACCAAATTGCAGTGCGAGGTAGTGAATAAACGACCGCACAGAAGTAAATGTAACAACAAAAATACCAAAAAGTTCTAGCGTAGATACGATGACCGGAAGGCCATGTTCGATCATTTGTTCCAACATTGTTATTTCTTTTCCTTTCGGGTTGCCGGCTTTGCCTGCACCTCGGTGTGTTTTTTGTCCAAATGAGCAAGCAGCGGTGCGGTGGCCATAACTATCCTGATATACGGGGTTTTCTTTCCGCCGCTGCTGGGTCTTTGCAGCGGTTTCCGTTTGCTTTAGTATCGACAATATCGTTTTCTCCATACGCCCTCCCCTAACCAGTTCGCTTCGCCTTACACCTTAGCGGGATTTACCAGTTTTAAACTGTCTGCTTTTTGGCACCCGTATATTATACTGAAAATCCGCCCTTGATGCAATACGACCAAAGTGGTATACTTATCTCGTTCTTTTATTTTAGCTTGTTTCTTGCCTTATTGGCAAGCGACCTATAGAATTCAACAAAAGTGAGGTTTTATTCGTATCATGAGCGAATGCACACACAACTGTGAAAGTTGCGGAGAAAACTGCTCTTCTCGCAACAACGGCACTCCGGTGGATTTGCACGCTGCACTGCATGAGGGCAGCCGTGTAAAAAAGGTCATCGGCATTGTTTCGGGCAAAGGCGGCGTAGGTAAAAGCCTGGTTTGCAGCATGATGGCGGTTGCCATGCAGCGGCGCGGGCACCAGGCCGCTATTCTGGATGCAGACGTTACTGGCCCTTCCATTCCCAAAGTGTTCGGCAAAGACGAGCGTGCTTTGAGCAATGGCGAGGTGATTTTCCCCGTAAAAAGCAGCACCGGCATCGAGCTGATGTCGATTAACCTGCTGCTGGAAGACAACACCGACCCCGTCGTGTGGCGCGGCCCTGTAATTGCAGGCACCGTAAAACAGTTTTGGAGCGATGTCGCCTGGAACGATGTTGACTATATGTTCGTGGACATGCCCCCGGGCACTGGTGACGTACCGCTGACCGTCTTCCAGTCGCTGCCGGTAGACGGCATCATTATTGTCACAAGCCCGCAAGAGCTGGTTTCAATGATTGTTTCGAAGGCAGTAAAGATGGCACAGATGATGAACATCCCCATCTTGGGCCTGGTGGAAAACATGAGTTACTACACCTGCCCGGACTGCGGCAAAAAAATCGAAGTGTTCGGCAAATCTCATATCGAAGAAATTGCCGACAACTATCAGATTTCTGTGCTCGCACATCTGCCGATTAACCCGAACCTTGCCGCCCTTTGCGATAAAGGCCGCATTGAGGATTATGATGGTGATCCGCTTGCCGCGGCCGCCGATGCAGTAGCTGGTGCTGCGCTGTTAACCCAGTGCGGAGGTTATTCCCAAGTTATATCTTTCTATATAAGCCGGGCAGCTTTTGCTGCTCGGCTTTTTCTTTATCATAATATAGCCGTTCTGGAGAGCAACTTTTCCGGCCCGTTATCCGGTTCATTTTATCGTTGCGCATTTGGATAGGTCGGTAGGTCTGAAAATCCGTCTTCAGGAAGAACGCTCTTGCCCCGCTTACCTTAAAATGCTACACTAAAGAATATTGCTTATCGTTTTCTGACCACAAAGGAGGACTTGCACGATGCAGGAATTGAAATCCACACTGGCCCGCCGCCCTCGTTTGACACAGACTATTTTACTGGGATATCTCGTTTTCTGTGGGTGCTTCTTATTTCCGCTTCGCAGTACACGGTTTCCTCTGGAACTTTCTAAAGTGTGGCTTCTGGTGCTTTCTTATGGTATGATTGCCGTCGGCCTGGCACTTTTATGGGGAAGCGGGCAAAAGCTGCGAGTTTATTTATGCAGTTTCGGCCTTACGGTTCTCGGCATGCTTTGCCGCTTTCTTCTCGAGTTCGGCGAAGCATCCAACACTTATAACTTTACTGTAACCAACATTATGTGCTATCTCGTACTCATCCCGCTTTATTTGTTGCTGTGCTACCATTTAACACTGCGCTATGCAAAAAGCGAATCTTCTGAATGAGCTGTATTGCCGGATTCTTCCGGCCGCTTACAACCAGCCTTTATAGCATTCTTAAATAAATACAAAACGCCGCAAAGCACAAAGCTTCGCGGCGTTTTCTTTATGTTGTTCTTTGCAAGAATCAGCCCGGATGCAGGGTGCAGGGGCCGGGTTTGCTGCTGCCGCCGGCATCTTTTTTGTAGTAGCCGGTTGCGGTGTTCGGGCAAGCACCAGTGGCGAGCCCGCCAGAATCCTTACAATAAGTGAGCGCCTCTACATTGTCGCTGGTCGGGAAGGCTTTAAATTCTTTGCCTTCCTGCGCAAGCTCCATGACCTGTTTCCAAGCCAGCGTGGGCGGATGTTTACCGTAGTTTTTCCATGCCAGCTCGTCGCTGTGGTCGTAGCCCATCCAGGTAGCGGTGCAGTAATAGGGGGTCAGGCCAATAAACCAGTGGTCTTTATCGTCACTGGTGGTACCGGTTTTACCAACAGACTCCATACCGCCGGCTTTGGGGCCGCCAATGGCTGCCGCAGTACCTTCGCCGCGCATAACTTCGCTCAGCAGCTTGTTCATAATCATAGCGCTGTCTTTCGAAATTGCACGTGTGGTGGTGAGGGTGGTATTGTCGAGCACGATGTCGCCACTCTGTACTTCTTCTACCGTGGTATAGCTGTGCACCGGGGTAATCTCGCCGCCGTTGCCAAACATCGAGTACGCATTTGCCATCTCCATGGGATACACGCCATGTGTCATAGAACCGAGCACCAACGGGCCGAGGTCTACGTCATTGGGAGAAACCAGAGTGGAAATGCCGAGTGTATTGCTCATGAAATCAAACATGGTGGGCTCGCCGACCAAGAAGCCTGCGCGAACCGCCACGGTATTGATGGATTTTGCAAGTGCACGGCTGACCGTCATTTCCTGGTCGCTATAAGTCGAGCTGTAATTGCGCGGCCAGTCACGCATCTGTCCCGGGTTTTTGTCGTCGGCAATCTGCTTAAACATACCGTCCATCAGCGGGTAAGAATAGTTGATATAGTTGTAATCAATGCCAAGGCAGTAAGCGCCGATGGGTTTCATGGTAGAACCCGTCTGGCGGTATGCCTGAGAAGCACGGTTAAGGCCACGGTCAGTGGTTTTGGGGCCAAGGCCGCCTACAATACCAAGCAGGCTGCCGTCGTAACCTACCGTTACCATACAGCCCTGTACATTTTCGGTCGCGGTTTCGCCGGTTTCTTTATTGACCACATAAGTGTGCTCGCGGTCCGGGAAAAGGTTACCCGGCTCGTTGAGCATTACCTGCTCCATTGCAGACTGCAAGGTGGTATCAACAGTTGCGTAAATACGCAGACCACCGTTGTACAGGTAGGTGCTGGCCTCGTTGCGGGTCATACCCTTCTGCTCTACTAGGTCGGCGATAACCTCTTCAATTACCTGATCGGTAAAGTAGCTGTTCTGGCTGCGCACTTCATCCGAAGCGCCGGCTGTGCGGTCTACAAAGGTCAGCTGCTCTGCCACTGCTGCGTCATGCTCTTCCTGGCTAATCATCTTTTGGTCGAGCATATTAGCCAGAATCAGCTCCTGGCGTTTTTTATTGTTTTCGGGGTTTGTGCGGGGATTGTATTTGGTGGGGTTATTTGTGATTGCGGCAATGCAGGCAGACTCTGCAAGGGTCAGGTCTTTTACCTCTTTATTGAAAAGGTTAGAGGCGCAACCCGCAACGCCGCCGGTGTTGCCAACGAACGCGACCGTATTAAGGTATGCTTCAAGAATAATCTCTTTGGAGTATTTGTTCTCAAGAGCAATAGCGCGGAAAATCTCGCGCACCTTACGCATGGCATCGTGTTCGTTATCACCGGTGATGTTTTTAATCAGCTGCTGGTCAATGGTGGAAGCACCCTGCTCGGTATCAAACAGTCGGATGGCACCGCCCGTCAGCTTGCTGAGCACAATGTTCATCGTGGCCGCAACGGTTCGTTTTAAGTTAACGCCATTGTGGTCCCAAAATGTCTTGTCCTCAATGGCAATAAACGCATTGGGCAGGTAAGCCGGCATATCACCAAGGTCTACCCAGACACGGTGCTCGGTGCCCACAAGGCGCGCATACTCCACGGGCGCACCGGTAGCAGGGTCATTTGCATAGATGATGGTGGAATAGCTCATCTTGATATTATCAAGGTTAAGCAGCTGGTCGTCGTTTGCAGTGGCGCGCACTACATACATACTCAGCATTACCGCAACTACAGAGCCGAAAATGACACAGACACACAGGATGCCGGCGATTACTTTCAGCACGCTTTGCCAAACAGAGCCGCTTTTTTTCTTTTTGCGGCCCGGCTGTTTTTGCGGTGTCCCCTCGGGCTGGGCTGGGCGCCGCTTCTGCGGGGGCCTGCCGGCTCGGTTGGGGCGGTTGTTCGATTCGTTCAAAGAATTTTGCCTCCTTCCAGACTTCCGGAACATTATTTGTTGCTGCGCATAAGCGCAAGGCTCTTACCGATTTTTACCTATTTATTCAGTATAGCACATTTTGACCATTTTGAATAAGATTTTGAAGATTTTACCATAATGTAATTATGTTTTTAAACTGGCCTAAACTATAGGCTGCGGTGCCAGGCAATGTACCAAAGCGAGCTTTTTTGTGAGTTTGCTTTGATAACAGCTTTGTATTGTTTTCGCAAGTCTATACCATATACAGGAGGTATTTTTCTATGAGACCAAGACGTCTGGCGGGGCAGCTGCGCCGCTGGTTTATCCTTCTTTGCCTTTTAACCGTGTTGCTAAGCTTTTTGGCGGTAAAGCTGAATACGCAACGCAACACGGCCCCTTCTCCGCAGTACCTACTGCGGGATGACGGCGGTCGCATCTGTCTGTTCTCTGCGGATGGCAGTGAAGAGCTGCGAAAATATGATATCCTGACCCGGCTTTTACCCGAAGGCGATGTGGAAGCGCTGCGCACCGGTGTGCCTGTTTACACAGAGGACGAGCTGCTGCGCCTGGTAGAAGACTACGGTGGCTAACATACCGAGAAAAGCCCATAGATAATGAATCGTGATATCATTGTTTCGTGACAAGGCCATATGTAAAGCGAAATATAAAGCTTCACCGCAAAGCGAGCCATACCCACCCGTTTTGTGTGAAATTCCGCTTGCCTGTGTCAAATCCTTTTCGATTATATCGGTTTTCACATTTTTGCGCAAGTCTGTGCGGTTTTGCTTTTGTGAAAGCGGGTCCTACACTTCTTTACAACACATTTTCACCTATGTTATACTATAAAAGTATTTTATTTGCTATGACATAAAAAAAGGAGGCCGCTATTTTGGATATTCTGGAGTATCCTTTCGACCCGGCACAGGTTTTGCAAAAAAAGCGCTCACTGAAGCGTGAATTGCTAAAAAAAGAGGGTTTGATTCCAAAAAAAATCGCCATCATGAGCGGTAGCACCATTGGCGAGATTAAAAATATTTTAGAAGTCTTTTTGCTGCACTATGGCATTAAGCCGGAGTTTTATGAAGGCGAATATGCCTTATTCTATGAAAACCTGGTCTTCGATGACGGCTCGCTTGCTGCTTTTGCGCCGGATTTCATTTAT
>OBXZ01001162.1_pt1 | contig 13132 bp, 11 predicted proteins | sample 1538171 | NCBI WGS metagenome assembly OBXZ01 (sample SAMEA2580161, study PRJEB22360) | human gut metagenome | biome: human gut; feature: human-associated habitat; material: faeces | place: Denmark | collected 2008/2010
CCGCCGTGGACCCCCGCACCGGGGCCAATATCAACAATATAATCCGCCGCGCGCATCGTGTCCTCATCATGCTCTACCACAATAAGAGTATTGCCGAGGTCACGAAGCCGTTGCATGGTAGCAATCAGCTTGCTGTTATCACGCTGGTGCAATCCAATGGAAGGCTCGTCGAGAATATAAAGCACCCCCACAAGGTAAGAACCGATTTGGGTTGCAAGCCGAATACGTTGGCTTTCACCGCCCGAAAGGGTCTGCGCGTTACGGAACAGTGTGAGATACTCAAGTCCTACGCTCTGTAAAAAGCCGAGGCGCTCACGAATTTCTTTTAAAATGCGATCAGCAATCATATGCTCGCGCTCGGTCAGCTCCAGCGTATCCAGGAAAAGCAGCTCATCACGCACAGATTTTTGTGTGAACTGTGTAATATTGATGCCACCGACTGTCACGGCAAGGCTCGTTTGCTTCAAACGGTCGCCGTTACAATCCGGGCAGGCTACGCCGTTCATAAAGCCTGCAATCTCTTCTTTCATCCAGTCGCTGGTAGTTTCGCGAAAACGGCGCTCCAGGTTGCCCACCAAGCCCTCAAAGCTGGCATAATATCGGCCTTCGCCTCGTTCCGTTTCTCGGTAGAGTTCCAGCTTTTCGCTGCCAGTACCGTAGAGCAGGGCTTGAAGGCCTTCTGCGGAAATCTCTTTAATGGGCGTATCGAGTGTAAAGTTATATCGCTTCGCAAGCGCCTTGTAATACATTTCGCTGATGGAGCCCGGCGAATAATACCAGCCACTTGCCTTAATGCCACCCTGTTTGATGGAAAGTTTTTTGTTCGGCAGCAGTAACTCCGGGTCTACCCGCATAAAGGTACCGAGGCCGGTACATTTTTCGCAGGCACCGAACGGGTTATTAAAGCTGAACATGCGGGGCGCTAGCTCATCCACCGAAACACCATGTTCCGGGCAGGCATAGTTTTGAGAAAAGTGCATCTCTTCCCCGCCGATGACATCGATGACGATAAGCCCACCGGAAAGGCCGGTTGCAGTCTCAATGGAATCCGCAAGACGGCTGCGCACCTCATCATTAATGACAAGGCGGTCGACTACAATCTCAATGGTGTGCTTGATGTTCTTTTCCAGCTTGATTTCTTCTTCAAGGTCATAGAGGTTGCCATCTACCCTTACGCGGGCAAACCCGCTGCGGGCCGCTGCTTCAAACTCTTTTACGTGGGTACCTTTTCGGCCCCGCACCACCGGCGCGAGCACCTGAAAACGAGTTCCTTCCGGCAGTTTGAGAATAGCATCCACCATCTGGTCGACAGTCTGCTGTTCAATCACCCGGCCGCAAACCGGGCAGTGCGGTACGCCGATGCGCGCATAGAGCAAACGCAGGTAGTCATAAATCTCGGTTACAGTGCCAACGGTGGAACGCGGGTTGCGCGAAGTAGTCTTTTGGTCTATGGAAATAGCCGGAGAAAGTCCTTCAATGGAATCCACATCGGGCTTGTCCATCTGGCCCAAAAACTGGCGCGCATAGCTGGAAAGACTCTCTACATAGCGGCGCTGTCCATCGGCGTAAATCGTATCGAACGCAAGGCTGGATTTACCGCTGCCCGAAAGACCAGTCATTACAATCAGTTGGTCACGCGGCAGGGTTACGTCGATATTTTTTAAATTGTGCTCTCTGGCACCTTTGATGACGATTTTTTCTCTGCTCAAAATATTAGCCCTTTCTGAGTTTTTCAATACGGTCACGCAAGTAAGCTGCGTGCTCAAAATCAAGTATTTTAGCGGCTTCTTTCATTTCTCTGGTCAGGCGCGTAATCAGCTGTTCTCTCTCTGCCCTGCTCATACGCTTTGCCTTTTTCTCACTGCCGTCTTCTTCGGTAGAAATGTTAATCATGCCGCGAATCTCTTTGTGGATTGTTTCAGGCACAATGCCATGCGCCTGGTTGTATGCCTGCTGAATGCCGCGGCGTCGGTCGGTTTCCAGCAGCGCACGCTCCATGCTTGGGGTAACCGTATCGGCATACATGATTACCTTGCCTTCGGCGTTGCGCGCGGCACGGCCGATGGTTTGTATCAAGCTGGTTTCGCTGCGCAAAAAGCCTTCCTTGTCGGCATCCAAAATAGCAACCAGCGTGACTTCTGGTAAATCAAGCCCTTCACGCAGCAGGTTAATGCCCACCAGAACATCTATGGCACCACTGCGCAGATCCCGAATCAGCTCTTGACGCTCAAAGTTATCTACCTCGTGGTGCAAGTATTTTACTCTTACCCCGTGGTCAGAAAGATACTCGGTAAGATCTTCTGCCATTTTTTTGGTCAGGGTGGTTACCAGCACCCGCTCCTTGCGGTCAATGCGCTGGTTGATTTCCGAAAGCAGATCTTCAATTTGCCCCTCGACGGGTTTAACGATAACTTCCGGATCCAGAAGCCCGGTGGGACGAATTACTTGCTCTGCAATCTGCGCGGAGTGAGTACGCTCGTATTCGCCCGGGGTTGCGCTAACATAGATTGCCTGCCCTATTTTGCCCTCAAACTCATCAAAGGTCAGCGGGCGGTTATCAAAAGCAGAAGGCAGCCGGAAGCCAAAGTTCACAAGATTCTGCTTGCGTGCACGGTCGCCGCCGTACATTGCCCGCAACTGGGGCAGCATAACGTGACTTTCGTCCACAAATAAGATGAAATCATCCGGGAAATAATCCAGCAGTGTACACGGAATGCTCCCCGGCTCACGCCCCGAAAGAGTGCAGGAATAGTTTTCAATGCCTTTGCAGACACCTACCTCTTGCAGCATTTCCATATCATAGTTGGTGCGCTGGGCAATGCGCTGCGCTTCAATCAGCTTGCCCTCGGCTGTAAAGGCTTTCACCTGCTCATCCATTTCATCCCGAATTTGGCCGATGGCCGAAGCCATTTTTTCGCGTGGGACGATATAATGGCTTTCCGGGGAAAAGGCTAAATGCTTAATGGTGTTTTTGCGTTCTCCGGTCAGTGCATTCACCTCACTGATACGGTCAATCTCGTCACCAAAAAACTCAACCCGGATGGCAACATCATTGTAATAGGCAAGGTTAATCTCCACGATATCGCCGTGTACGCGGAATTTGTTGCGGGTGAAATTGATGTCGTTGCGCTCATACTGCAAATCTACCAGCCGCCGCATCAGTTCATCGCGTTTCATCATCATCCCTTGGCGCAGACTGATAACCATGCTGCGGTAATCAATAGGGCTGCCGAGCGAGTAGATGCAGGATACGCTGGCAACGATGATAACGTCACGTCGCTCAGAAAGTGCCGCGGTGGCAGAGTGGCGCAGACGATCGATTTCCTCATTAATTGCGCTATCTTTTTCAATGTAGGTGTCGGTAGAAGGAATGTAGGCTTCCGGCTGATAGTAATCGTAATAAGATACGAAATACTCTACCGCGTTGTTCGGAAAAAATTCCCGAAACTCAGTGCACAACTGAGCTGCCAGCGTTTTATTATGCGCCAACACCAGCGCCGGCCGGTTGGCATTTGCAATAATATTGGCCATGGTAAACGTTTTACCGCTGCCGGTAACGCCCAGCATCGTTTGTGCGTGGTATCCGTTTTGTAAGCCTTCTGTCAGCTTTGCAATCGCTTGGGGCTGGTCGCCCGTCGGCTTATATTCTGAGACCAGTTCGAAATGGTCCATACTGTTTCGCCTCCTTACTGCATACCGAGGTGCCTGTTGCCTCGGTATGTTCTGCCTTTTCGGGCAAAATTCACTCTATTCTTATCAAAAAACACATATGTTATATTATCTCATTAAACATTTTTAATATCAATAGAACGCCCTTGTAAATTTGTAAAATTCACGGTTGCCTGCACGATACAGTTGATGAAACCAGTTTCTGCTGTTACAATGGCAAAAAAGACAGATGAAATTTGCCGGAGGTGCGCAAATGGAAGAGCTGCCCGAGCTGATAGCCGGTTTAAGCGCAGCAGACCATAACTATGCGTTTTTCTGCTTACAAACACTGGAAGAAGAAAGCTGTAATTCTGCGCGGATTTACAATTTTTTAGACGTTTTTACTGCGATGCTGTGGAGCGAAAACTCTTACCTGCGCACGCGTGGATTTCGCTTGATTGCAGCCAATGCAAAATGGGACAGTGCAAACAAAATAGAAGCGGTACAGGCGCGGTGCCTGGCGTGCCTCCGCGATGTGAAGCCCACAGCTGCACGGCAGTGCCTTAAGGCTTTGCCGGCCCTTGCCGCAGCAAAGCCACTGTGGAAGAGCGATATCATCACCGCGCTTGCAGGTATCGACATAAGCAGTTATCCTCCCAGTATGCAGCCTTTGCTTGCAAAAGACGTTAGGGATGCATTAGATGCTTTAGGCCAATAATAAAAGCACAGAGCACCCAGCTGTTTGCATGGGGAAACTCTGTGCTTTTGTTTATAAAAATATTTCTGTTGGCGCGCTGCCGCATCCTATCATCTGGTATACGCAAGCTGTGCCAGCAGTCCCGTATCTGCAAGAGAAATATAACTGTCTTCCGCAACAATAATATGATCTACCAGACGGACATTTAAAAGCTGCAATGCCTGCATCAGCTGAGCGGTTGCCTGCTTATCATTCCGTGAGGGCAGCGCAAGGCCTCCCGGGTGATTATGAGCCAGGATAACCCCTGTGGCATTGGTAGCGACTACTTCTGTGACTACCTTTTTGATGCTGATTGGCGCCATATTTACGGTGCCTTCAAAAAGTTTCGTGGCACGCAGTACCTTGTTTTTATCATCCAGCAATAAAACATGCACTTCTTCGTTAGGCTTACCAAAAAGCCTGCCTACGAAAAACTCGCCGGCGTCGGAGGTTCTGGTAATCACGGTGCAGTTTGCAGTGCGGTCGGCCTGGTAAAAGGCAGCCACTGCCTGCACCAGTTTAATGAGTGTCGCCGAAGCCGGGCCGATTCCCTCAACCTCTACTAAGGCGTTATAAGGGGCATCCAACACCCCTGCAAAGCTGCCAAATCGGTCTATCAGGCGGTGTGCCATTTCGTTGGTGTCGCAGCGTTTATGGGTAAAAAACAAAAGTAGTTCCAGCACATTTATTGGTTCAAAGCCTTCAATACCCTGTTGCAAAAACCGCTTTTGCAAGCGCTGACGGTGCCCATCGTGAATCCCCAAATTGACACCCCCCTGTTTTTTGTTTATACTTACTTTTATTGATTTTTGTATTGCCTGAACATCGCTTTTTACTGAAAAAGCGACGTTTTTATTATAGCACAGGTCAGGCGGCAAGAGCAATTTAATTTCTGTGGGCTGATACCCCAAAAGGATGTTTTAAGTGAAAGAATTTACCGCCAGCGCAAATGAGGAAGGCGTCCGCCTTTCGCGCTTCGTAGAAAAAGTAGCGGCAGAACTGCCGCGTTCTGTACTTTACAAGAGTTTTCGCAATAAACGCATTAAAGTAAATGGAAAAAAGCAAGACCCAGATTACCGGCTTGCCACCGGAGACCTGGTGCAGCTTTACCTGAATGATGAGTTCTTTGCCGCACCTTCTGCCGCGCCCTTAAAAAAGAAAACCGGCAAACTGCAAATCGTATACGAAGACGCTGCCATTGCCGTGCTGTACAAACCGGTGCATATGCTTTGCCATTCTGACCGTACAGGTGATACCAACCTTGTGGACCTTTTTGTAGACCATTTAAAAGAAACCGGTGAATATGTCCCCGCTGGGGGCAGCCCCTTTCGCCCGGCGATTTGCAACCGACTGGACCGTGGTACCGAAGGGCTGGTGCTTGCAGCCAAAACTTACCCTGCCTTGCGCGATGCAACCGCAATTATACGGGAAAGCTGGCTACACAAACAATATCTCTGCATCGTAAAAGGCCGCCCCACAGAGGGTCGGCTGACTGCGTACTGGCAGCATGACGAAGGCAAGAAAAAGGTTTTCATTTATCGCAAACCCGCAGAAAAGCGCAAAGAAATTATCACTGGCGTAGAGGTATTGGAAGAACGCGCTGGCTGTTCGCTTTGCCGCGTTACGCTCTACACCGGGCGCACCCACCAAATTCGGGCGCATCTTGCTTTTCTCGGCTGCCCGCTGCTGGGTGATAAAAAATATGGTGATGTAAACTTTAACGCCCTTTACCCTGCTTTTACAGACCAGGCTTTGTGCGCGTACCGGCTAAGCTTTGAGGGAATCCCAAAAGAGAGCACACTGGCTTACCTAAATGGACAAACCATTGAGCTGTCTTCTCCCTCTCTGCCGGTAAAATTCAAACAGCTTTAATAAAAAAAGGAAAGACCCCCTGTCAAACCGGCAGGGGGTTCCTCTGTGTTCTGAAATTTCGTCCATGCATTTATCAGCGCTTAAGGTTTCGCCCTTCTACCCGTTCTGCGGCATAGCTGCTGAGTCTGCAAAGCCAGAAAAGCCAGCCCGCTACAAGAAGCAAAAAGCAAAGCACGTTGATTTCACCCCCCTTTTTCGGGATTGTACTGCAACCGTAATGCAAAGTATGTCGAATTCTTTTGGTGGTGGGGTTGCTCTTACCGTCCAACTTCGCTATAATAGCAACATCTACAAATCGTGAGGAGAGATTTTATGGAACTTTTAAAGCAGCGTATTTTACAGGATGGTACAGTGCGCCCCGGTAACATTCTGAAGGTGGACAGCTTCATTAACCACCAAATCGACGTCGCGCTGCTCAACGAGATTGGCAAAGAGTTCTATCGCCATTTTAAAGAGAAAAAGATTACCCGTATTATTACCATCGAGGCCAGCGGTATCGGCATTGCCTGCATTGCTGCACAATATTTTAACGTACCTGTAGTATTTGCCAAAAAAGCAAAAAGCAAAAACCTGGACGGTGACCTTTACCAAACTGTTGTAACCAGCTACACGCATGGCACTGATTACACCGTTGTGCTGGAAAAGAAATTTCTCGGCAAAGAAGACCGGATTTTGATTATCGACGATTTTCTTGCTACCGGCAAAGCACAAATGGGACTTTTAGACATTGCAAAACAGGCTGGCGCAACTGTTGCGGGCATTGGTATTGTGATTGAAAAGGGCTTTCAAGGTGGTGGTGACCATCTGCGCGAGATGGGCTATGACCTGCAGAGTCTTGCCATTGTGGACTCTATGAGCGATAACGACCTGACCTTCCGCGAATAGTTTCGCTAAAGCAAAGAACCTTTTCTCCTCTCTTTGCTTGTTTGGCACAAAATGTGGCACACTATTGCATATAAGGCGTGCCAGCAATAAAAAAGCCGTCACGCCCGCCCGTTTTATCGGGTTGTGGTGGGCGGTAAATTTTTTATCCGCTGCCCGATACCTGTTTAGAGCAGCATTGGGGTGCAGCAAAACAAAAGGAGCAGTGAAGAAAATGATTTTGGTCACTACTAATCATATTACCGGTAAGGAGCTGGAGATGCTTGGGCTGGTAAAGGGCGGCACCATACAATCCCGAAACCTTGGCAAGGATATTGCGCAAGGCTTTAAAAGCCTTGCGGGCGGCGAGCTGACTGCTTACACCGAAATGATGAGCATGGCACGTGCACTTGCCACGCAGCGTATGGTAGAAGAAGCGGAGACACTTGGTGCAGATGCCATTGTGGGTGTGCGTTATAACTCCTCTTCTGTGATGCAGGGAGCGGCAGAGATTCTTGCTTATGGCACAGCGGTAAAATTTAAATGATTCTTTGCTTTTCAATTTTCGTAAGTCGGTGTTTTTACACCGGCTTTTTATTTTATGCAAAGCCGCCAGCTTTATATGGAATATTCTTTTACAGCAATTATGCGCTAAAACCGTTTTCACTACAAATACTGCTCTTATCTTTTTGCTAGCACTGTGTATGCTGTTCGGTCCCGAAATTTTGCAATGGCTTGCACGGTAGATTACGCCACTCCATCTCGGGCACACAACAGAATAAGCAGTTACTGAGACCTGCTAAGCTTTGTCTTGGAACAAAAAATCAGTGTGCCCGCTCTATGCAAGGCACACTGAAAATTATAGTGAATTGGTGAGAGCCGAGAGGGCTACTTTATCTGGCATGATTGCAAATAAAGCCATGCGTAAAGCATCTTGACCGAACAGCGAAGAACGAAAGCTTGCTGCGAGCAACGCATCTATATTCTCTTCGGAATATTCAATCTCTTTCGAGTATCTTACCGCAAATGAAAGCCGCTGCGCGCAGCTACAATCCTCTGTTTGTGCCAATACCAGCAACCGATGCATCAGCCAGCTGGAAAACACAAGATGAATTTTTGACAGCGCATCATGGTCTTGCATGGCTTTCATAAAATAACGCCAGACGCCGTAAACCAAAAGCTGCTCTTCCTCCCTCGCAGCTTCCGGTGAAAGCACAAAACCTTGCACAGCGTGTTGCAAAATTTCCGGCAGCCGGGTTTGTATCTCTTGCAGCTGTGTCACCCACGCCGGATCATTGATTTCAAACTCTTGGTATAGCCCGGCAAACTGTTGGTACCAAGCCAGGGCACCCTTTTGCTGCCGGATAGAAAGCACCGGGCGTTTGATAGGCTGATGCAACTCTTGTACAGCGTCCCAGCGGGCAAACAGTTCCGGCAATTGCTCCAAGTTTTCTTCTAGGCAAGACTGCAGCTCTTCCCCATACTGAAGCAGCAAAAGTACACGGCTTTCAATCGGCAGTGTACGGTTTTGGAGAATCATCAGCGCGCGCTGCCGGGCTGCAAGCAGGTGGTTTTCCCATTGGTCCGGCTGCTGTTGCGGCAGTTCCTGTTCCCCTTTCATAGGGGCTTCCCTCTCCAAAAAGGCAACAGGGGTACGGTGGGTCAAAATCAGCCGTGCCGCTTCTTCACAGCAAAGGCCCAGCCCCGCCTCAGTGCAATCACTCAGCCAGGTATAAAAACGCGGGTGCCGGTCGCAGATTTGGCAAAGGTGCCCAGCACCCAGCGTGGTTATAATATCGCAAAGGTTTTGTTCGTTTAAAAAAGGGCAACGCTCACCCTCGGTGTCAATTTCGGCGCGAAGGCGCTCGCCAAAAGCCCCCGGCTGAGAGCGGTAATCCTCCCATGCAACGGGGTCAATATCTATTTCCCATCCAATGCAGCAATTGTCTTTGCAGGTACTGCCAATGCAATGAAAATCGGGATAGTAATCCGGTATTCTCTGTTTCACCTTTTATTCTCCGTTATCCGCGTTTGTTTTTGTCCGCAACCGGTGCATATACCGTTATTGCTGACCAAAAGTATCGAATTTGAGTATACCATTTTTCCATCTTTTTCGCCATTCTTATCTTAGTGTCTTCCGCAAAATCAAAAAAATACCACAGAGCGTACGCTCTGTGGTATAAATAAAACTTATAATGTTGTTAGTTTGCGGTAGTTGTGCTGTTGGCTTTTGCTTTTATAGTTTGCGCTGCTGGTCCGTTTACAATGCTACCAAACTGTTTGATCAGATCAAACAGATAGTTGCTGCCACGGCTGATAAGCACACCGGTCAGTACACTGCCTACATAAGGCAGCGACGCTTCCAAGCCCAGCATCTCGAAAAGATCGATTCGATAGACTACTGCACAAAATACCCCAATGCCAATCGAAAGAGCCATTTGCCAGCAAAGGTGATGGTTTTGGATGAGATGCTGCAGGTAAGTGATAAGACCCTCTACTACTACAGCCATAAGAAGGATTGGCATGAAATTCATAGCGGTTTCCTTTCTGTGCTTTTTTATTACAAATCACTGATATCTATGCTATACTAAATAAAAATATGCTGCCCGTGCGTGGGGCAGCAAAGCAAACGGAGTGTTATTTATGCAGCGTCTTATTGTATCCACCCCGGCCCCTGTGCGGCTTTGCGATTATCTGCCGGGTGTATGCCCGCTTTTGGGTGGTTCTGGTAAAGTATTTCGGCTTGCCAAAGAGAAAAAGATTAAGCTGAACGGAGCCAAATGCGAGGGCGGTACGAAAATAAAAAGCGGAGATGAGCTAACGCTGTTTTTGCCGGACGAACTGCTGCGCCGACCGGAAGGCGGTCCGCTTTTTCTTTCTGCACGTCCGGCACTAGCGGTAGTATACGAAGACAGCCAGCTACTGATTGTCGATAAGCCTGCTGGGCTCCCCGTGATGGACGAAGCCGAGCAACTGGCAGACACCCTGATTAATCGGGCACTGCTTTACCTCTATGGTAAAAAAGAGTACCAGCCGGGCAAGGGCTACACCCCTGCACTTTGTCACCGGTTGGATACTGGAACCAGCGGGCTTGTTATTATAGCAAAAACCTCAAAAACCGAAGCGGCGGTGCTGGCTGCCATTAAAAAACGCAGCATTGCAAAAACATATTGCTGTGTTACCTTTGGCCGTCCGCAGCCTGCAGAGGCAACTTTGCGCGGCTACCTTTACAAAAACGCCGCAAAGGGTGTGGTTCAAGTATTGGATGCACCGCGCTCGGGTGCTGTCGAGATTGTGACAGAATATCATCAGCTTGCCGTTAGCGGACGCCTTGCCTTGCTGGAAGTCAACCTTATCACCGGGCGCACCCATCAGATTCGCGCGCATCTCGCAAGTATTGGCTGCCCGATTGTCGGCGACTCTAAATATGGAAACAATGCCGTTAATCGCGAGCTAAAAGCCAAATATCAGCTGCTTTGCGCACGTAAAATCACTTTCCCCGCCTGCCATGAAGGGCCTTTGGCAGCTGTATCAGGAAAAACCTTTACAGCAGAAAAACCCTGGTATTTCGAGCAGGTTTTAGATGGCACCCTAAAGTAGTGTCCCTACCAGAAAATCATCTTGTGCGATAATAAAAAAAGCCCCGTGCGCTGCATTTTGCAGCAAGGCACCGGGCTTTTCTTTTTGTCTATTTTCGTTGGTATACCAAAAAATCAAACGCAATTTCGGTTTTCAGTGTAGTAAGTGCCCGCAGACGCTCAGCTCCTTCTTTCGGGGTGTTCCAATAATAGGGCGTCATCGAAAACAAAGCCTCGATGCTTTCGGCATCGGGCAAAGTAATTTCAGCTTGTACGGAAACGCGTTTTTCAAAACGAAAGCCTGGATATTCAGTGTCCTTCACTTCGTTTTCGTAGGGCTGTGCGTACAGCACTTCTTTCATTCCGTAAAGGTGCCGCGCACCGGGTACCGCGTAAATCCATCGACCGCCTTTTTTTAAGACACGGGCAAATTCTTCTGGCACAGCAGGTGCGAAAATATCTACCACGCAATCCACACTTTCGGTGGGTGCCGGAATATGGAAAATGCTTGCAACGGCAAATTCTATGCCCGGATATTTTTTCGCTGCTGCTTTCACGGCAAATTTTGAAATATCAAAACCTACCGTTCGCATTTGCGGATTTTCTGCTGCCATCTGCGCCGTATAATAGCCTTCGCCGCAACCTGCATCCAGCAGCACAGGATGGGCAATGTCCGCAACCGCCTCGCTTGCCAGCTCGCAAAGCTTATTGGCAAAAGGCGCGTAAAAATCCGCCTCTAAAAAGCGCCGGCGCGCCGCAACCATTTGTTTATCATCGCCAGGCACAGCCGAATGCTTGCGATTTGCCGGCAGCAGATGCGTGTACCCTTCTGCGGCAATATCAAAGCTATGTCGGTTCAGGCAGCGCAGCGTCCCCTGCTGCTTTACTAACTTTTTCCCGCAAAGCGGGCAGCAAAATAATCTCATGTAGTTCCCTTCTTATCGCTCTCGGTATGCTGTGTTTTTTGTTGTCGCATTGGCTTAGCGCAGTACATTAAGCAGTTCGCTTAATGTATTTGCGCCAAAGTCCGCGTCTGGTGCATCAGCCGCACGGTCTATGCCGATTGCCCCCAGCCCAGCAGCCTTTGCTCCGGCCACATCATCCTGCGCATTGTCCCCAATCATAATTGCCTGTTGCGGATGGCCCGCCACTGCCATTGCATAATCGAAAATCTCTTTTTTCGGTTTATCATAGCCCACAAGCCCTGAAACGACCAAATCTGAGAAATAGGGCATCAGCCCCAATGCTTCCACGATTTTAGGCAGTTCCGGAAAATTATTAGAAACGAGCACTTGCCGATACCCACGCTTTTGCAGCGCAGCAAGCACTTCAGCAGCATCTTCACGCAGGTGATGCGTTTCCGGTGCTGTCAGCACAGGGCGAAACTCTTTTGCCATTTCGCGTGCTTCTTCAGAATTAAAACCCAGTTCTTTATAAACAGCTGTAAAATTTTGCTCTACAAAGTGCCACCATGCGCCTTTTTCGGTCAGAGGTTTGGTGTTCTCGCCGGGATAAACCCACCAGGGCAAGCAGTTATGGCGCAATTTCTGATGCAGCTCTTCCCATGTCAGCGTACTGCTTGGCCTGCGTTTTAGAATAGAGCGCATCGCCACGTCGCTCCATGTGTGCTCTGGCAGCGTCAGTGTGCCGTGAAAATCCCAAAACAGTACCGGCTTTTTACGGCAAATCGCTACCATTTCTTCATAAGAATAAGTTGCATTCAGTGTTTCCAGCAGTGCTTTTTTAGAAAGCCGCAAAGGCAGGCCTATGGTTCCAAGCAGTTCACGGCGACGCTCTGCACTGCCGGGTGTGCCGGAAATACCAAGCTCAAACAAATCCGTGTAGTTCAGCAAACGTCCGGCACGCGGCGTTTCTTCGGTGGCTCCAGCACGCCGCAATGCTTCCAGAATAATTTCATTGGGCAACCCCTCTACACCCAGGGTTCCCTCTTTGGAAGGAGCAGATTTTCGGGATTCTTTACCCTGCACCGCTGGTATATAAGCATGCTTAATTACGGCGCCTTTGGCAAAGTTTTTGATGTAATTGCGAATACGAAATCCCGCAGCGTCAGAGTCTGTCAAAATAATAATTCCGCGTTTTTTACCCAAATTTTTGATAAGCTCTCGTTTTTCTTCATCCCGGTAAATCGAAAACCCGCCGGTTGTAATAATCAGGCCGTCTACAATGCCAGAAAGTTTGGCTGCATCATATTTACCCTCAACTACCAATACCTCGTTAATGCGCATAGTTCCTCCGCTTTGTGCCGCCGCACATCAGCAACTCCCCAACCGCAAGTTCCAGCAGAATTTTACGGTCAACGGCGCTGCCTTTTAATTTTTTATCCAGCCGCGCCAAAATGTCCAAACATTCTGCCAACTGAGAAAGAGAATAGTTTTTTGCTGTTTCCAAGCTTTTTTTCAGGCGATAATCCCTGCCC
>OBXZ01001163.1_pt1 | contig 13127 bp, 5 predicted proteins | sample 1538171 | NCBI WGS metagenome assembly OBXZ01 (sample SAMEA2580161, study PRJEB22360) | human gut metagenome | biome: human gut; feature: human-associated habitat; material: faeces | place: Denmark | collected 2008/2010
CGTAGCGGATGTTGTCCATCACGGTGCCGGTGAACAGGTTCACGTCCTGCAGCACGATGCCCAGCGAACGGCGCAGATCCGGCTTCTTGATGCCGGCTACGGAGATACCGTCGTAGAGGATCTGGCCCTGCTGGATGTCGTAGAACCGGTTGATGAGGTTGGTCACCGTGGTCTTGCCGGCACCGGTGGCACCGACGAGCGCGATCTTCTGACCGGGCTTGGCGAACCAGGTGATGTCGTGCAACACCGGCTTGTCGGGATTGTAGCCGAAGGTCACGTCGGTGAAGCGCACATCGCCGCGCAGCAACGTGTAGCGGCCGTCCGGCGAGGTAATCGCCTGCTCCTTGGCCTTGACGGCCACTTCGCGCGCGGATCCGTGCAGTTTCTCGGCGGCCTTGAGCGACCTCGTGCCGTCGTCGCCTTCCTCGCGCTTCCACGCCCAGTGGCCGGTCTCGTGGTCGACCTCCCGCATGGTACGGCCGTCCTCGCCGAGCTCGACGTTGACGAGCGTGACGGTGCCGTTGTCGGACTCCACGGGCTCGTCCATCAGCTTGAAGATTCGGGAGGCGCCGGCGAGCGCCATCATCACCATGGTCAGCTGCTGGGAGACCTGGCCGATCGGGTTGATGAACGAACGGGAGAGGGTGAGCAGCGAGACGAGGGTGCCGAGGGTGAGCGGCTTGACGCCGGTCAGGCCGAGATCGTTGACGCCGGCCAGCGAAACGGCTGCGCCGATGATGGCGAGCAGGATGTAGAGCAGGTATCCCATGTTGCCGACCACCGGCATGGTGACGTTGCCCCAGGTGTTCGCTTCGGCGGACGCCTCGAACAGCTCCTCGTTCTTCTCGTCGAAGGTCTTCTGCGTGGCGTCCTCGTGGTTGAAGACCTTGATGACCTTCTGGCCGTTGACGGACTCCTCCACGAAGGCGTTCACGTCGCCGATCCACATCTGCTGCTTGACGAAGTAGCGGCCGGAACGGCTCACGATCTTGCGCACGATGAAGTAGAGCAGCACGGTGAACACGATCACGAACGCGGTGAACGGGATCGAGAGCCACAGCATGGACAGCAGCGCCGCCAGCGCGGAGATGATCGAGGAGAACATCTGCGGGAACGACTGCGAGATCGCCTGACGCAGCGTATCGGTGTCGTTGGTGTAGTGGCTCATGATGTCGCCGTGCTCATGGCTGTCGAAGTAGCGGATCGGCAGCTTCTGCTGGTGGGCGAACATGTCGTCGCGGATCTTCTTGAGCGTGCCCTGTTCGACGGTGACGATCAGCCACTGCCAGGCCCAGGACGCCACGATACCGGCCAGGTACAGGCAGCCCATAAGCGAGATGGCGCGCAGCAGCGGCGCCCAGTCGGGATTTGTCTCCCCCACCATCGGCAGGATGTACGTGTCGATGAGGGACTGGAGGAACAGCGCGGATCCGGCCTGCGCGGCGGCGCCGATCAGGATGCAGATCACGATGGCGACGACGCGCCACTTGTATTGGAAGATGTAGCTGAAGATGCGCTTGATGGTGTCAGGTTCGGCTTTGCCCATGCCGGGTTTGCTGTTCTTGAAGCTCTGGTCGTTGCTCATCGCGTCTCTCCTTCCTTGGCCTCGGTCTCAGATTGCGCCCCGGCCGGCTCCGCGGCGACCAGCTCCTCGGGTCGGGCCTGGTTCTTGGTCTGGGATTCGTAGATGGACCGGTATTCGTCGCAGGTGGCGAGCAGCTCGTCGTGCGTGCCGGACGCCATGATGCGGCCGTTGTCCATGACGAGGATCATGTCGGATTCCTCGACGGAGGCGACACGCTGGGCGATGATGATCTTCGTGGTGTCGGGGATCTCGTTGTGGAACGCGTTGCGGATCAGCTTGTCGGTCTTGGTGTCGACGGCGCTGGTCGAATCGTCGAGGATGAGGATCTTCGGCTTCTTCAGCAGCGCGCGGGCGATGCACAGGCGCTGGCGCTGGCCGCCGGAGACGTTGGTGCCTCCCTGCTCGATGTAGGTGTCGTACTTGTCGGGGAATTCCTGCACGAATCCGTCAGCCTGCGCAAGCTGCGCGGCGTGGCGGACCTCCTCGTCGGTGGCGTTCGGGTTGCCCCACCTGAGATTCTCGGCGATGGTGCCGGAGAACAGCACGTTCTTCTGCAGTACCATGGACACCTGGTCGCGCAGGGCTTCCAGATCGTAGTCGCGCACGTCCACGCCACCGACCTTGAGCGAGCCGGAGCTCACGTCGTACAGTCGCGGCACGAGCTGCACGAGGCTCGACTTGGCGGAACCGGTGCCGCCGACGATGCCGATGGTCATGCCGGAGCGGATCTTCAGGTTGATGTCGTCGAGTACGGGCTTTTCGGAGCTGTCGGAGTAGCGGAAGGTGACGTGGTCGAATTCGATGGACCCATCGGCCATGTCGGTCACCGGATTGGCCGGATCAGTCACGGTGCTTTCCTCCTGCAGCACCTGACAGATACGCTCGGCGGAGGCCTGGGAGATAATGACCATGGTGAAGATCATCGACAGCATCATCATGGCCATGAGGATCTGCATGGCATAGGTGACCAGTGCGGTCAGGTCGCCGGTGGTCAGGCCCACGGCGGCGTTGTTGCCGGAGGCGACGATCTGCTGCGCGCCCATCCATGCGATGAGGATCATCGAGGCGTAGACACACACCATCATCAGCGGACTGTTGAAGCTCATGATGCGCTCGGCCTTGGTGAAGTCCTTGAAGATGCGCTGGGAGATGCGGCCGAACTTGCCCACCTCGAAGGATTCGCGGTTGTAGGATTTCACCACGCGGATGCCCTGCAGGTTCTCGTCGACCACGTTGTTGAGCGCGTCGTAAGTGTGGAACACGCGCTCGAACACGGGGTGCACGAGCACGGCCAGACCGCACAGGCCGATCGCCAGGATCGGGATGCAGGCCAGGAACACCAGCGAGATGGACGGGGAGATGCGGAACGAGAAGATCCAGGCCACAATCACCATGATCGGGGCACGCACGCCCAGCCGGATAATCATCATGTAGGCGTTCTGCAGGTTCGTCACGTCGGTGGTCAGTCGGGTCACGATCGAGCCGGTGGAGAACCGGTCGATATTGGTGAAGCTGAAGCCCTGAACCTTCTTGAACTGGTCCTGGCGCAGGTTCTTGGCGAAGCCCGCGCCCGCGATGGCCGCGAACTTGCCGGACAGGAAGCCGGCACCCAGCGAGACCATCGCACAGATCAGCAGGATCACTCCGAATTTGATGGTGGACGGCATGCTGCCGCCGGTGATGCCCTCGTCGATCAGCGAGGCCATGATCGTCGGGATCAGGATTTCCAGGATGCCTTCGACCGCCACGAGCGCCGGGGCCAGCAGACTGGCCTTCTTGTACTCGCGGATCGACTTGCCCAGCGTGCGCAGGACATGTTTCGGCTTGTCCGGTTCCACGGCTTTGCGCGCTTGCGCAATCGCTTCTTCGGTGCTGCTCACTTGTTCTCCTCCTTCGTGTTGATGACCTCCGCTTCCGAGTATTCGGGAGCCGCCGTTGACGGCGTCTGGGAGGATGTCTGATGTTCAAATTCATGTTGTGCGCGCTCGATGTTGGCACGCATGCGCTCCACGTAGTCATGCAGCGCATCTTGCTCCGTTTGCGTGAAACCGTCGACCAGAAGACGCTCCACACGCTCCCCGTTCGCTTTGAGATCGGCGACGATGGCGTCGGCTTTATCCGTCAGCACAATGCGCTTACATCGTGCGTCGTGCGCCACGGATTCACGGGCAATCAGCCCTTTCTTCTCCATCAGCGCCAGCACGCGGGATGCCGTGGAACGGGTGATGCAGAATTTCTGCTCGATGGTGTGCTGATAGATCTCCCGATCCCGATTGCGCGCCAAGAACATGATGATATGCGCGTTGCCGCCGGTGGTCTCCTTGGCGGAGAGCGGCATGCTTTCGCCCAAATAACGGTCGACGGCCTTACTCACCGCCCGTATTTCAATGCTGAGAATACGTTGCTCCATACCCCTCCATACCATGTCTGTCGATGCGAAAATCGCATTCCGATCATTCAGGCAACATAACATAATAATGCATACCATATACAACAGTTGCATATACAACAATCGGCGTGTTGAACAATTGCTCCCATCCGTCGATAGTCCGATTCCAGCGTCCGCAAATGGGACTTTCGCGGGAATATAGGGTAATCGACAGCGAGAGAGCGGCTAACAGGCATAGCAAAGGGGTCTCATGGCTGACCATGAGACCCCTGATTGCTTGTTACGGGCGGGTGCCCGTCATGCCGTTACCGGCGGCGGCGAACGACGTTCACCGTGACGAAGCCGGCAGCTGCGAGCAGCAGCATGGCAACGCCGATGACGGCGACGCTGGCGCCGGTCTTGGACAGACCGTTGCCCTTGTCGTTGGGCTTGCCCGCGGAAGGCTTGTCGCCATCGTCGGGCTTGCCGGTGTCGCCGGCTTTGGCCAGCGCGGCAGTGGCGGACTTCAGCGTCGTGAGCGCGCCGGAGATCTGCGCCTCGGTGGCGTCCTTGTCCTCCAGCACGGCCTTGGCGTTATCGAGCGCCGCGGCGAACACCTTCCACGAGTCGGCGGTGTAGTCCTTCTCGTCAAGCTTCGACGCGGATTCGACCTCCTTGCGCAGGTCGGCCTTCGGATCGGTCGGTTCGGGCTTGGGCTCAGGCTCGGTCTTGTCGGCGACCTTGAACGTCACCGTCGCCGTATCCGTCGACTTGTCCGAATACGTCACCGTCACCGTGGCCGTCACCGTCTTGCCCGCCTGCGCGTCCGTCGGCGTGAACGACACCGTACCGTCCGCGGCGACCGTGAACCCGTCACCCGCGACCGCGAACGTCGTGCCCGCCGGGGCATCCGCGGCGGCGCCGCCCTTCGTGAACGACACCGCGGCGGTGGCCTTCTCGCCCACCTTCGCCGCAACCGAAGCCGGATACGCCGCAGCATACTGCTCCGACAAGCCAGGCTCGGGCGAAGGCTCATCGGCATCCGTGTAGGTGATGACCGGGCTGATGTGGATCGACGACTTGGAGGTGCCGGCCGCGGCATCCACCGAGAAGCGCAGCACATCGCCGACCGCGACCTTGACCGTGCCCTTGGCGGACGCCAGGCATTCGTTGAACCCGGTCGCCGTCGCGAAGGAATCGGTCATCGTCGCGGAGCAGATCACCTCGTCGTTCTTCAGCAGCTTCAGGACCACATCCTTGCCGTTGCTGCCCGACTGACGGATGTACGGCTCGACGTTCGCTCCGGTCACCTCGTCCAGCGTGACCTTCACGGAACCGGCCTTCGGCGCGGTCCAGGCCATCGCCGTCGCCGCGGAATCACCCGGATTGTCGGCAATCAGGCCGTGGATGGCGCTGCGGTCGGCCGGAAGGCTCTTGTTCTGATAGTCCACACCGACGCCGTAGTACTTGTCGTAGTACGTCTGCGGGTACACATCGGAACCGAAATCGGTAATCGTCTGCCATTCGCCGGACACCTGACGCTGCGACGTCCAGATCGGGCCCTGAGAGTCGGTCTTGAAGTCGTCGACCCAGTTCCAGGCGTTCTTCTGCACGACCGTGTAGTCGGCGGTGAAGGTGGAGCCGTCGGCGTAGAAGCGCAGCACGTCGCCGGCCTTTACTGCCGCGGCGTCCTCCAGCTTGGTGCCGTCGCGGTACACGGCCTTGAGGGCCGAATCCGGCTCGGCGGTCACCAGGGCCAGCAGATCGGCGACGGTGGTCGGGGTCTTCGAGGTGAACGGCACATAGATGACGTTCGCGCCGTCCGCGGTGCCGGTCTCCAGCTTGGAGGTGCCGAGCGCCGCCGGAGCGGTCACGGTGAACGTGGCCGTCGCCTCGATGGACTCGTTGGTGTCGGAGAAGGTGACCGTCACCGGCACGGTGATGGTGCCGGCCTGGGTGCTGGTCAGCGTGACCTCACCGGTGGCGGCGTTCACGGACGCGCCGGTCGGGGCGCCCGCGCCGAGCGCGAACTTGGTGCCGTTGGGGATGGACGCCGCGGCGCTGTCCGCCTTGAGCGTGAACTTGGGCGTGCGCTTGAGCGCGACGCCCGCGCCGCCGGACACGGCCGGGTACAGCACGTTGTACTTCTGCGCGTTGGACTTCTCGACGTTGAAGGTGACGGTCGCCTCGTCGGTGGTGTCATCCGAGTAGGTGACGACCACGGTCGCGGTCTTGGTGGTGCCGTACGCATCGGCGCCGGGCGTGTAGGTGACCGCGCCGGTCGCGGCGTCCACGGACACGCCGTCGACCGCGGTCTTCAGCGCGTAGGACTTGACGCCGGTCGGGGTGGCGGCCGCGCCGTCCTTCGTGAACTTCACCGTAGCGGTGGCCTTGGTGCCGACCTTGGCGCTCACCGCGTCGTAGGAGGCAGCGTACTGCGCCGTCTGGGACTCGACGGGTGCCACATCCTGATAGGTGACGACCGGGCTGATGTGGATCGACGACTTGGAGGCGCCGGCCGCGGCATCCACCGAGAAGCGCAGCACATCGCCGACCGCGACCTTGACCGTGCCCTTGGCGGACGCCAGGCATTCGTTGAACCCGGTCGCCGTCGCGAAGGAATCGGTCATCGTCGCGGAGCAGATCACCTCGTCGTTCTTCAGCAGCTTCAGGACCACATCCTTGCCGTTGCTGCCCGACTGACGGATGTACGGCTCGACGTTCGCTCCGGTCACCTCGTCCAGCGTGACCTTCACGGAACCGGCCTTCGGCGCGGTCCAGGCCATCGCCGTCGCCGCGGAATCACCCGGATTGTCGGCAATCAGGCCGTGGATGGCGCTGCGGTCGGCCGGAAGGCTCTTGTTCTGATAGTCCACACCGACGCCGTAGTACTTGTCGTAGTACGTCTGCGGGTACACATCGGAACCGAAATCGGTAATCGTCTGCCATTCGCCGGACACCTGACGCTGCGACGTCCAGATCGGGCCCTGAGAGTCGGTCTTGAACTCGTCGACCCAGTTCCAGGCGTTCTTCTGAGCGATGGTGTATTCGATCGGCGTGTTCGAAGTGCCTTCGACCTCGAAGCGCAGCACGTCGTCGGCCTGGATCGCCGCGTCGGCCGTCAGCTTGGTGCTGCCGCGGTACACGTTGGCGACTGATCCGTCACCGACCGTCAGGCCCGCGCGAAGCTGCTTGACTGTGGTCGGGTTCTTCGCGGTGAACGGCACGTAGACGACCTTGGAGCCGCCGACCGTGGCGGTCTCGTACGCGTTGACCTTGCCGGAGACGGAGAGCACGTTGCTTTCGACGGCACCCAGGTCCGGGGTTCCCTTGATGGTGTTGCCGAAGAAGTCGTTCGTGACCGCGTAGTCGTTCATGTCGGAGATGACCTTGCCGGCATTGATGGCCGGGGAGCCGTCAACGGGCTTGTATCCGTCGAACTCGCTGCCGGAACGGCCATAGACCGAACCGGTGGCCTTCGGCGCGCTCGGCGCGTGTCCGGCATTGGCCAGCACGGTCTTCACATCGGCGACCTCGACGGCGTTGGAATCGGAGGCGGGCTTGTTCGCGTAATTGACGTACATGTTCTTGTCGTACGTCTGGCCGCCGTGCTGGTTGCCGCGGTTCCACGTCTCGGTCTTCTTGGTGTCGGTCGCGTTGATGAAGATGTTGTTCTCGAACTTCGCCTGGCTGTTGGATCGGCCGGTCAGCACCGCGCTGTCCTTACCGATGTAGACGGTGTTGTTGTAGATGTGGTTGCCCGGACCGTTGCTCGGCAGGTCGAACACGCCGCGGCGGTCGTTCTGCGAGATGTTGTAGCGGAACGTCGTGTTGATGGCGTACTGGTTGCAGATCATCAGCGAGGCGAACGAGTTGCCGTACGAGTAGTTGTACTGGTACAGCGTGCCGTCGCCGTAATCGGCGTCCCACGCCTGGCCGTCGCCGTTGCCGTGTTCGGAGTTGAGGTTGTTGTACATCTCGTTGTACTGGAAGATCGGGTCCTTGCAGCGCCAGGGCCAGATGCCCGCCGCGACCCAGCCGCCGTACCTGCCGCCGTGCGCGGCATCATGCGGGTAGTCGACGTCGTTCATGTGCTTCGAGACGCTGTCGCCCACGTTGTACTGGATGACCGGACGGTCGCAGTACATGAGGGTGATGGCGTCGCCGCCCGCACCCTTGACGTAGTTGTTCTCGATGGTCACGTTGGTCTGGCCGTACTTGGCGATCAGGTCGTCGTCGATGCTGCCGTCGCCCCACGCCGCGTCGATGAAGTTGAGGTACGCGGTGTAGCCCACGGCGATGCCCCAGCGGTCCACGTCCTTGACGATGTTGTTCTTGATGGTGATGTGGTCGAAGCGCGAGATGTGGTTCTGCAGCCACGTGTTGTCCGCGGCGTTCTTGTTCTCGCGGGCGTAGTGAGCCATGAAGTAGATGCCGCCGTTGGCCATGTGCTTGTTGTAGATGTTGCCGTCCACGTCGTGGATGTTCAGGCCCTCAAGCGTGACATGGCTCATCGTGGTGCCGTTCTCCGCGATGCCGGCCACGCCGGTGCGGTCCATGCGGTCGGCCGAGCGGTCGAGCTTGGTGCCATCCGAATCGGCCGTGTCGGTCCACTTCCACGTGTCGATCGGGTCGTAGACGTCGGGGTCGTCATTGGTGATCTCCAGGTTCTTCACCGTGATGTACGACACGTCCTTGAGCAGGATGGTCGAGGAGACGGTGCCCTTGTTCTGGTGGTTGCCGACCGACGCACGGTAGTTCTGGTACCACTGGCTGCCCTTGACGCCGTTCGCCGCGATGACCGGCTTGGCGGAGGCGTCGCCGTAATCGGCGATGGTGATGGGCGCGTCGGCGGTTCCCGACGTGTCCTTGATGTGCAGATACTGGTCCTGGAACGTGGAGCCACGCTCCAGCAGCACGGAGTCGCCCGGCTTAAGGTCGGTCGCGATGGCGTTGACCTTGTCCAGCGTCTTCCAGGGATGGTTCTGATCGGTGCCGGCGTTGCCGTCATCGCCATGCGTCGATGACACGTAATATGTCGTTCCGGTCGACGCCGCCGCTGGCGTCGCATCGCCCGCGAGCGCCGAAGACGGCGCGATCAACGCGAACGCCGTCCCCAAAGCGACCGATGCTGCGATCATCCGTGATCCTACATGAGGTTTCATCGTTGTCCTTACTGTTATTGGAGAGTCTCCGTTCCCCTCCTCGTTGCGGGGGGACATGTCGGCGATCCGGTCATCCATGACGATGCCCCCTTCCGGGGTCATTCACGGACTCGCCACACCACCAATATGTAAAGAGACTTTACAAGTTCACAAGTATAGCGGTACCCATAGGCTACGGCAATGGGGGTATGGCGTATTCGGCATTTCGTTAACTGTCATAACGTCACCCTTGTACCCCCTGAACGGAACCCGGGAAATCAGTCGCAATGTCCAGCATTCGGACGCAAACCAGCTATCGATTCTTTGTATAACGGCACCGCCGTGGCCGATGGAATCTACAGGTACGATATGCCCCATGACGACACCGAGAATCAGTTACGCGCATCTGCTCGCCAAGCCGAATCCCAAGCACATCGACAGTCTGCTGCGATTCTTCGAGGAAGGCCGTTCCAAACGCGGCACGGGCGGTTTCGGCGTGGAGATCGAACATCTTCCGGTGCACAACGGCGACGACACCGCCGTCAGCTACTACGAGGAGAACGGCGTCGAAACGCTGCTCAAGCGCATCGCGCCGTACTATGACAAGGAGAAGGAGTACTGGGAGAACGGCCATCTGGTCGGACTCGGGCGCGAAGGCATCGCCGTGTCGCTGGAGCCCGGCGGTCAGGTGGAGTGCTCGCTGGGCATCCTCAAGACGCCGCAGGAACTGCTGACGCTGTATCGTTCCTTCCGGCGTGACATCGATCCCGTGCTGGACGAGCTGGGCTTCCGTCTGGTCAATTACGGCTACCAGCCCAAGTCGGGCTTCGCCGACGTCAAGGTCAACCCGAAGGACCGTTACGACGCCATGACCCACTACCTGGGGCGGGTAGGCCAGTTCGGCCCGTGCATGATGCGGTGCTCAGCCTCCACGCAGGTGAGCATCGACTACGTCGACGAGCAGGATTCCATCGACAAGCTGCGTCTGGGCACCATCATCGGGCCGATCCTCGCCTGGTACTTCCGCAATACGCCGTATTTCGAGGGCGCGCCGAACCCGTGGCCCCTGCTACGCCAGCGCATGTGGGACTATCTCGACCCCCAGCGCACGAACGTGATTCCCGGACTGTTCGACAAGCGGTTCGGCTGGGAGGAGTACGCCATCGACGTGCTGTCCACGCCGCTGATGTTCGCCGATCTGACGCATACGCCGGAGGCCAAGGGCCTGAGCGGCAAGGAGCTGCATCACCCGGCGTTCTATGAGAACGCCGGAGAGGTGTATCCCGACCGCGAGCTCAACCCGTACGAGATCAACCACATCATCTCCACGCATTTCAACGACGTGCGTATGAAGAACTTCATCGAGCTGCGGCATTGGGATTCGCTGCCGATCGAGCGCGCCGAGCGGCTGACGGAGATCATCGCGTCCCTGTTCTACGTGCCGGAGAACAGGGAGCGGCTGGAAAGCTACTTCGAGAATATCCGCGAAGAGGACGTGTTCGAGGCGAAGGCGAACCTGCAGGCGCGCGGCGCGCAATCGGCGCCGTATGGCCAGCCGCTCGAATTCTGGAAGGAGTTCCTAGGATTGGAGGGCCTGTTGGCCGACGAGCCCGGCGATCCGAAGCATCCGGACGTATTCCAGGAATAACCGGAATCCAAGGCGACGACCGGCGGACATGATTGTGGGGGCGTTCCTGCGCAATGCGGGCGACACCCCGCAATCATGTCCGTCGCGTATCATGACGGCATGAAGCAGTCACGAAAATGCGGATCAGGCTCTCCCAGCAAGGCAACGGACGGGAGCGGCCGTGACGCCGCGAAGATGGGGACGAAAACCAATACGAGAACCCGCGCGATCATCGTCGTCGCGGCCGTCCTGCTGATTGCGGCCATCGTCGGCACCGTCTTTCTCGTCCGTTCGCTCACGGCGAGCCCCGACTCGTCAAAGACGGACGATGCGCAAGCCAACGCGACGCAGGCCTTCCCGAAATTCTCCTTCGGCGACACCACCATCACGCAGGCCGAATTCACCCAGGCGTGGTCGTCGCAGCGCACCGCCGCCGTCAGCTATTTCAAGCAGAAGCACGACGTCAACCTCAACGCCCGGGACGCCGACTGGACCGCCTCATACGGCGGCGAGAAGCCGGTCGAATGGCTGACGAAACAGACTATCGACACACTGCGCTTCCGTCACGCGGCGTACCTGATCGCAGTCTCGTACGGGCTGGTCGACGACGACTCGTACACCGGCATCGTCAAGCGCATGGAAACCCTCAACGCGAACAACCGGCAGAAACGTGAAGCGGGGCAGGTCATCTACGGGCGCAGCGAATACGACATCGCCTCATACATCGACTACGAGATGACCGCGCTGAAGAACGACTACGTCGACGACGCCACGAAACCGGGCATGAACCCGAGCGAGACCGAGGTGCAGGAGTATTACGACGCACACGACTGGACCGTGGACGGGGTCGAGGGCAAGGCGCCGCTCGCCGATGTGAAAGCCAATGTGAAGACGGCGCTGCGCACGGAACGCTACCGCGAGAGGGTTCAGAGCAAGGCCGACAAGATAGACGTGTCGACCCTGCCATGGAAGAGGCTGTACGCCTACGCGGCGACCCTGGTCGGCTGATCGCCGGGCCGAGGCTGATCCGTCAGTCGGCCGCGGCCAGCTTCTGGTGGTTCTTCTTCGCCGCGGCGATCATCAGCTTGATGCGGTTGAGCTGATTGGCCTGTGAGGCGCCGGGATCATAGTCGATGGAGACGATGTTCGCGTCCGGGTGCAGACGGCGAATCTTGCCGAACATGCCGCGGCCGGTCACATGGTTGGGCAGGCAGGCGAACGGCTGGGCGCAGATCACATTCGGGCAGCCAGACTCGATGAGCTCCAGGATCTCGGCGGTCAGCAGCCACCCCTCGCCGGCCTGCACGCCCACCGAGGTCACCTCGGAGGCCTTCTTGACCAGCTCGGGCATCGGCAGGTCCTGGCTGAACTTGCCATGCGCCAGATCTATGGCCGCGCGCACCGGGTTGAGGTAACGGTCGAGACCCCAGCGCATGAGCGAGTACAGCTTCTTGTTGCCGCCCATGCCGAGGTTCTTCTCGTTCCAGTCGGTGATGTACGGACGCGTGGTCATGAACTCCATGATGCCGGGGACCACGGCCTCGCAATCCTGCGATTCGATGACGTCGACCACGTGGTTGTTCGCGTCGGGATGGTACTTGACGAGGATCTCGCCGACGACGCCGACGCGCACCTTGCGAGGGATGTCGCGCAGCGGCAGTGCGTCGAACGATTTGACGATCTCCTTGAGCAGCGTCTGGTACGGCAGGTAATGCTTGCCGATCTTCTTCTTCGCGGTATCGGAGAAGCCGTGGTGCTCGATGGTCTCGCGCACGATGGTGTCCCACATCTGGTACAGCTTGTCGGCGCTGCCCTTCTCGACCTCGTACGGGCGCACGCGCATCAGGCATTTGAGCAGCAGGTCGCCGACGACCAGCGCCTTGATGGCGCGGTGCAGCAGCGTGGGCGTGGCCTTGAAGCCCGGGTTGTCCTCGAAGCCCTGCGTGGACAGCGCGATGACCGGCACCTGCGGGTAGCCGGCGTCGATCAGCGCCTTGCGGATCAGGCCGAAGTAGTTCGTCGCGCGGCACATGCCGCCGGTCTGCGTGATGGCGAGCGCCACATGGTCGGGATCGTACTTGCCCTTGACGATGGCGTCGACGAGCTGGCCGATGACCATGATCGCCGGGTAGCAGGCGTCGTTGTTGACGTACTTGAGGCCGAGTTCGACGTCCTCGCGGCTCGCGGTCTTGAGGATGTCGAACTTGTATCCGCCGGAGCGGATGACCGACTCGACCAGCGACATGTGGATCGGGCTCATCTGGGGGCCGACGATCGTGTAGTCCTTCTTCATCGACTTGCCGAACGGCACCTTGTTGGCGTACTTCGACATGGTCGCGGTGTTGTGGCCGGATTTCTTGGCGGCCTTCCTCGCGGACTTGCTGTTCGGCGAGGTGTCGGCGA
>OBXZ01001172.1_pt1 | contig 12995 bp, 8 predicted proteins | sample 1538171 | NCBI WGS metagenome assembly OBXZ01 (sample SAMEA2580161, study PRJEB22360) | human gut metagenome | biome: human gut; feature: human-associated habitat; material: faeces | place: Denmark | collected 2008/2010
AAATGCGGCAAGAAGGGATTTGCTGCCCGGTCCAGGGGGGACCCGCCGTTTCATCTGCATTGAGGTCACCGGTCCCATCGATACGAATGTCACCATCAACTACCGCCAGCTCTATGCGCAGGCTCTGAATGCCGTAGCCAAAGGTGAGCGTTACTGGCTGGATGATGCCGATGAAGCCATCTTGAAGCGGACGAACCGGGAATTTGAACAGCTCACCCCACTGGAACAACTCTTCCACAGCCATTTCCGCGCGGCAGAAGAGGATGAAGAGGGGCAATGGATGATGCCCATGCAGATTCTTTCCGCTTTACAGACAAAGACGCGTGACCGTCTGGCAATCAACAAGGTTGCCGTATTCGGGCGGACGCTCAAGAAGCTTGAAATACCGAACAAGAAGTCAAGGCAGGGGACACTGTATCATGTAATGCCGCTGGATTAAATGCTCTGCAGTAACCCCGCACAAGCATCTTCCAGAATGTCTAGCACATACTCAAAACCTTCGGAACCGCCGTAATAGGGGTCCGGTACATGGTCAGCATGGGTAAACTTTGTACAGTATTCCGTCATGCGGTGTATCTTGCTCCATTCGGCGGTTGAAGGGGCACGATCTTTCAGGTCGTCGATGTTGCGGTCGTCCATACCGATAATCAGGTCGAAGTTGTAAAAATCCTCGGTACGTACGGGTCGCGAAAGATGCGTCAGATTGTATCCACGGCGGGCGGCATGGGCACGCATCCGGCTGTCCGGCAGTTCGCCCTGGTGATAGGACAGAATGCCTGCAGAATCGATTAAAAACTCATCCGCACGTCCGGCTTCTTCTACCAGATGTTTCATGACTCCCTCTGCCGAGGAGGAACGGCAAATGTTGCCGAGGCAAACGAAAAGTATCTTCTTCATATTTCTTTAGTTACGAGTTATTTACATCGGGTCTACATCATAATACACTATCAACGACTTGAAGCGGTCTTCCGCCACCATCTCCTTTTGCACCTGGACGAGCAGCTCGCGAGCACGTGCCATTGGGGCATTGGTTTCTATCTTCAAGACAATCTTTCGGATGAACAGGGTCTGTACGCGTGCTACGGGCGGCTTGTCCGGTCCCAGTACCCGGTTGCCAAAGACGGTGCGGAGCTTGGCGGCCATAGTCTGTGCCATGAGGTCGAGCAGGGTCTCGTTCCGGTTCTTCAGGTAGACATACACCAGGCGGTAGTAGGGCGGGTAGTGGAACATCTGGCGTTCGGCAAGCTGCCCGCCTACCATGGCTTCGTAGTCGTTGGCAATGACTTGCGGGATGATGGGATGGTCGATGCTTTTGGTTTGTAGCACCACCCTGCCGCGCTTGTTCTTCCGTCCGGCGCGTCCGGCAACCTGCGCCATCAGCTGGAAGGCGCGCTCGTAGGCGCGGAAGTCGGGATAGTTCAGCATGGTGTCGGCATTGAGTATGCCCACAATGCTGACGTGGTCGAAGTCCAGACCCTTGGACACCATTTGCGTGCCTATCAGGATGTCCGTCTTGCCTTGCTGGAAATCGGAGATGATGCGCTCGTAGGCGGTACGGGTGCGGGTGGTGTCCAAGTCCATACGGGCTACGCGGGCGTCGGGGAAGAGGGCTTTGATGTCATCTTCTATTTTTTCCGTGCCGAAGCCGCGGTTGCGCAGGTCAGTGCCCTCGCAGGCGGGGCAGATGCGGGGCAGTTGGTAGGTGTAGCCACAGTAGTGGCAGGTCAGTTGGTTCAGCCCCTTGTGGTAGGTGAGGCTGACGTCGCAGTTCTTGCACTTGGGTACCCAGCCGCAGGTGTTGCACTCTATCATGGGGGCGAAGCCGCGGCGGTTCTGGAAGAGGATGACTTGTTCTTTCTGTTCCAGCGCCTCGCGGATATATTGTAGGAGCAGTGGGGAGAACGGACCGTTCATCTTCTTCTTGCGGTGCAGCTCCTTGATGTCTACGGGGATAATCTCCGGCAGTTGTATCTCTTTATAGCGTTCTTTCAGTTCCACAAGGCCATACTTGCCGGATGTGGCATTGTGCCAAGTCTCTACAGAAGGGGTTGCCGTACCCAACAGAGTTTTGGCGCCGTACATGGAGGCGAGTACAATGGCTGCATTGCGGGCATGATAGCGGGGGGCGGGGTCTTGCTGCTTGTAAGTGTTTTCGTGCTCCTCGTCCACAATCACAAGACCGAGGTTGCGGAAAGGAAGGAAAACGGAGGAGCGGACGCCGAGAATAATGTCATAGTCTGCTTCCGACAGCTGCTTCTGCCAGATTTCCACCCGTTCGGCATCGGGGAACTTGGAGTGATAGATGCCCAGTCGGGAGCCGAATACGCGTTGCAGGCGCTCTGTGATTTGTGCAGTGAGGGCTATTTCGGGCAGGAGATAGAGCACTTGCTTTCCTTGCCGGATGGTTTCCTCTATCAAGTGAATGTAGACTTCTGTCTTGCCGCTTGCCGTGATGCCATGCAGCAGGCAGACATTCTTGCTTTGGAAATTCTCTAAGATGGAGTGATAAGCGCGTTGCTGGTGCTCGTTCAGCGGGTTGACGGGGATGACTTCTTTGAGGAGTGCTTTGTCTATGCGACCTATTTCCTGCTGGTAGACTTCGAATACACCACGGTCCACAAGACCGTTGAATACGGCAGGGGTGGCAGAGGTGCGTTGCAGCAGTTCGGCTTTGGAGACTTCTTTTATATCTCGTCCGCTGAGGTAGCCGGAGAGTTCCAGATATTTCATCAGCAGGTCCAGTTGCTTGGGGGCACGGCGCTGCAACTCGTCGAAGAAGATGTGCAGGCGGTGTTCGTTGCGGGCGGCGGCGGTGAGGCGTACACGGGTTTCGGTCTTAGGCTTATAGGTACGGCGCAATTCTTCCTTTACGAAGATGGCCTCTTTGTCGAGCAGTGACTTGATGACAGAAAGTATGTTCTTGATGCCGGTCTCCTTCTCCAGTTTCGTCACGCATTGCTCCGGGTCGGCAGAGAGCATATCCAGTATCTTCTGTTCCTTCTCCGGCAGGCGGACATCGGATTCGAAATCGGGGTTGTACTCTACGATTGTTTCGCTTTCCAGCTTCAAGCCAGAGGGTAAGGCAGCTTTGTAGACGTCTCCTTGCGTGCAGAGATAGTAATCGGAGAGCCATTCCCAGAACTTGAACTGCCGCGGAAGCAGTATCGGGCGGGCATCCAGCAAAGCGGACACTTCCTTTACTTCGTATTCGGTGGGGGCGCAATAATGCACGTTGCGCACGATGGCTGTATAGTATTTCTTCCGTCCGAATGGTACTACCACCCGGCAACCAATCTGCACTTCATCCACCCATTCGTCGGGCAGGGAGTAGGTGAAGTAGCTGTACAAAGGCAAAGGCAATATGACGTCGGCAAACTTTTTCATCGTGGGGACAAAGATAGTGGAAAGTGGAGGGAGAATGAAATGAACGGGGGCATTTTTTATGCTGAGAATAGGATAGCCGAATGAAAATGAAGGGGCAAATTTCAGAAGTGTAAAAAGGGGATATGCTGATTATCAACATATCCCCTTTTCAATTTAGAGTACTTCTAGAAGTACAGTTTTCTCTATGTTAGAGAGTAGGCTTAACTTCTACATCGATTTCTTCTATCACACTACCCCATACGTAAACAACTTCAATAGGAATACGCAGGTAGAAAGAAGAGTGAACTTTCACATCCTTATTGTTGTAGGTCACAGTACCAAAGTTTGGAACTTCTGTAGGAACATTCTCGTATGTTTGTGGTTTAGAATCAAATGTCAACAACGTTTCTGCACCAGTTTTACCAAATACTTCTTCGATAGGAACAAATGTTTCACTGTTATTCAAATTAGTCAGGATGTCTTTGTCTTCAGCTAACTTGATAGCTGTTACGTTGTAGTACTTGTAGTAATTCAAGTGCTTAGAGAACTCATTCAAACCACTGCTTGCATCCAGACGCCAATCTTTCAATACAACCAAGTCTCCTAAGTTCAATACGCTCTTACCTTCATTGTTACCATCCTCGAAGTATTTGCCTTCATTTCCGGAAATATTAACCGGACGGATAAATTTGGCATTGAATGTACCATCGGTTACAGGAACATACTGGTCACAGCCATTGTAATACTTCATATCAATAGTAGCATACAACATTTCATCTGTATCACGTGCAGCCCAGTTAAGTACAGCCTTGGCAACGTCATTGCTCTGGTAGGAAATCTTAATATTTTCGGCAATAGTCACATCATCCGATGTTTCAGTAGCAGTACCATTGTCATCAGTTTCATTTTCGCTGAGAGTTGCAATTACATTTTCATCAGAAGCGATAGCTGTGAAATCACCTTCCAATACTTCAAGAGCATGAATTTGAGTGCCGTCGGCATTTACAAACAATTCATAATTCTTGCCGTCATTCCCCTTTACGATACGCTTGTTGTTTTCTGCAGAGAATACAAACTTAACAGTCATATTTTCATGAGCAAATGATGGATATTTTTCTTCTGCATCCTCCTTGTTATATTTCAGAGCTACAGTACGTCCATAGAAATTGCTCAACAAGTCTTGTTCAATAACAGCCTTCGTTGTTGTTCCTGCATCATCCGGAGTTGCACAGTAAATGTCAATAGCCGATTTTCCCTTGAATGTTGACCAGTATTCTGCAATCTTAGCGCCTGCGGTAGAGCCTTGTGGAGTATTAGCAGTAAAGTCGATATTTTTCACTTCAACAACATACTTGATAACCACATTTTCAGGATATGTACGGCTGTTGGCAACAGCATCCAATTTAGTGTCTTCTGTTGTTTTAGTAAATACGGCATAGCCCACATAAGACTTCACTTCAAACGGAGTTGTTTTAAGCACGAATTTTACCACTTGGTTAGCTTCATTATTCTCATCGTACTCAGTTGCAGTTATCGTCCAGTCACCTACCTGATTTTCGGCATATTCGGTGGTGGCATCTTCATCGAATGCATAGATATGATGCCATTGTTGTTTGCTCAGTGCTTCCAAGTCAGCATTGTTCTTGAAGTTATAAACCTGTGCACTCATGAACTCGTCTTCAGTCTCGTACGTCCAACCTGCACCACTGTTGCATCCCAGATTTGTTTCCACTTTCTTTTCTGCTACATAATCATCCTCAATATCAGTAGAAACTTCACCTGCAACAATCAGCAGTTTAATCCATGCAGCTGCAACCAACTCGTTGTTGTTAGTTTTGTCTGTCAACTTAGCCAATACAATAGGAGACTTACCGATAGCGCTCTTGTCTACACCGCCATAATTCTTTGCATGGAAAATACCATCTTCCAAAGTCATATAATTTTCTTGCGGAGTATTGTTCACCTTATATTCCACTGCCTCAAATGTCAGTTCATATGTATCGGCATAATTGGCATAATTGAAGAATTTATGTTGAGAACCGGCAATATTACAAGTTGTAACCAAAGTCTTCAAATCAATACCTTGCTCAGAAACCGCATCATCATAAACAACATTTTGTACCAAATGATTGTTGTCAGCAGCAGGCTTATTGTCTACTCCAATCTTTGCTTTTTGTTCTTCGGCAGCAGCTAAATTCGTTGCAAAATGGCACTTATCATCCTTTGCATTTTCACTAGTTACCTCTTTATCAGCTAAAACAAGTTTCAATTCCTCTGTACGGTTTACAACACCTACATATTCTGTAGTAACCTTGTTTCCCGCTTTGGTTGTAAACTGAAGAGCTATTTCGTTCAGTTCGGGTTTTTCATTATCTTCAGTCAAACTAGAATTAGCAAACAAATTCGGGTTGGCTTCCAAAGTCACAGTAGCCAATCCTCCTTCAATAACAGTGTTTTTCCAAGTAACAAGACCCGCGTTCACACCTTTGGTCATTGTAACGGTCTTATCTAGTACATCTGTTTTAGTAATTTGTTCTTGTGTAGCAGAAGAAGGATTTACATGGAATTGAGGTGCTGCTTGATTCGGCAAATAATTTGTTTTTGCAAGTGCAACAATTGCATCATTTTTAATTTCTACCGGTTTATAGCTATCCTTGTGGAATACAATTACGCGTTCACCCCAACCTTGCAGAATAGATTCTGGAATATATTCGAAGCTTGTGATAGGCAACACATCTGAAATTCGCAGATTGATAGGAGTAGCGCTACCATATTTTATAATATAACCCAATTTGACACCGTCTTCGTCCAAAATCTCCATAGTAAGAGTAGGAACTGTGGGCAAGTCAATCTTTCCACCAGTTTTTTCATCATCGTACAATATATTGCCATCCTTATCTATGGAGAGCAGAGTAGCATCAAACCCTTTAGGCATATCAGTTTTTACATCTGACGTGCTACCGTCACTGCCCTTCAAAGAGATTGTAACTTCGTCCCCATCCTTAGAAACAGACAATGTATAGGTTACACCTGCCGGAATGTCATACGAATGTGGATTACCATTTTTGTCAACGACAACTAGTTTGCCGTTCTCAATTTTTGCATCCTTCACGTAAGTTAAGTTGTCGACTGTAGTACCTAAAGTCGTCAAATCGCCTTGTAGCTTTTTAACGTCTCCAGCCAAGCCGTCAACTTGTCCCTGCAAGTCCTTGATGTCGTCATCATAGTCCTTACAAGACGTGAACGTTCCTGCAGTGCCCACCATTAAGGCGCTGAACAGGATCACACTTAGAAACTTTTTGTTCATAATTGAAAACTTTAAATTTATAAATTTAAAAAATAAAAAAGTGAATAATCTCTCATTTTCATTCCCTTTCACATAGTTGTTGATTATATGATTTTTTCCGTTACTTCGCAGGTAATGAAATCCTGTTAATTCCGTTAATAATCAGGGAATAAGGAAAAAATAGACCGGTTTTGTTTGGAATAGTAAAAATCAGTTCGTTGGGATATCGGAAAGAGGATTGGAAGTCCTGAAAGGTGACAATGGGAAAGTGATGAAATGAAGCCTTCAAAGAATGAAAGTGTGTGTGTTTGGTTCAAAAGGTTGAATAACAGTATATTGATAGCACCGATGTGAGCTCCGTAAAGACAACGCCATTCCGTTCCTCAAAACTCATTTTGAAGATTCCGGAAAATGTGCGACAAATCTATTCTATCCTATCAAAAGAAGTAACGTCTTTTATATTGTACACGCTCCGCTTCTTACAAAAGAAATTACCCTTTGATTGGCCTCGTCAATCTTTCTGTTGCTGAAAGGTTTCAGATAGGTTTCCGTCACCGTGATGGAGGAGTGTCCCATGGCTTCCGATATGATTCCGGGGTGTATCTCGCAATGGTAAGCCATTGTGGCCCAGGTGTGTCTGGCTGCATAGGTACTGAGTACCGACTGCATTCCCAGGCACTGCCTGAGTACTGCCAGCCGCTGGTTGAATGCCCTGAGTGCCGACTGGTATTCCCGGTATGCGGCTTCCGTGCCTTCCTCGCTCTGCAGGATGGGAAACAGATAGGGGGAGTCGGGGTTCCTGTTCGCCACCATCCTGACCATCTGCATGGCTTCGGGTGTGAGTGACACGGTCAGCGCCCGTCCCGTCTTCCGCCTTCTGTAAGACAGCACATTCCCCTGCAAGTCCCTTTTGTGCAGGTACGCCAGGTCCACGAAGGGTATGCCTCTGAGCATGAACATGAGTACGAAGAAAATCCTTGTTCTCTGCTGTGTGTTTGGGAGCGTCCCTCCTTGCAGGCTCCTTTCCGTCTCCCTTACCAGGCTGCTGATGTCGGATGCCTCGAGCGCCTTCTTCCTGTCTGCCCGTGTGCCGGTATACACATGTTCAAACAGTCTGGGTACATACCGTATGTACTTTCTGTCCACCGCCCGGTTATACACCGAGCGTACCGTCTTGATGTAGGTGGATACGGTGTTCCAACTACAATTCCTTTGTCTAAGGTAGTTTTCGAATCTCTTCAGTACGGTCGGGCTCAGCTTGCGCATGGGCATCGGTTGCCATTGGGTGAATGCCGAGAATGCATTCACCGCTGACTGGTAGATGTGTGCCGTCCCCCACCTGCCGCCTTCCCGGAGTTCCCCGATGACTGAGGAGAACATCTCTTGTAAGGTAATTTCATTTCTATTCATTTCTAAATTATTTATAAAGGATTTACCTTACAAGTATATACAATAAAATGAAGAAAAACAGAAGCTTATAATGTATTTCTTCATTCTAACCAGTCTTTTAGACTGAACTCAAATATGTTTTTTATGTTTGCGAAAAAAGTCGCATTGAAAAAAATCGCAATATGAATAATCCATTTCAATTCGGTACGATTGTAGGCGGTGAATACTTTACGGATAGAGTAGCGGAACAAAAAAAGTAAAAGAGAGACTTGCAAGTGAGAATCACTTGATACTTATTAGTCCACGACGTTTCGGCAAGGCCAGCCTCGTTCAAAAGGCAACGAAAGGATTGCCGCATCCCGTTTTTCAGTTGAACCTGCAGTTGGTAACAGACACTGCCGGCTTTGCTGCACGATTATTGCGGATTGTGCTTTAACAATATCCTATGGAACGTCTGAAGCATCTCATCACTCACTTTCGTTTTATTCCCACCATTTCAAACAATCCCATGACGGATGGCATAGAAGTTTCATTTCAGCATATTGAGTTTTATGCCTATCATGTCTTTATATGATATTTGCATCTCCTCCGGTAGAAAAGAGAGAGTGATGAACTCCATCCATTTGGTTTCTACTTTCAAGAGTTTCTTGAAAAGGTTTTCTATTACTTTTTCGTCCAATCCCGACGCCCGCATGGACGTGACAAAGTCAGCCTTCTTCAATTTACGTTTTTTGCCGTTTAGTGTAAGTGCAAGTTCTTCGGTGTCTTCAGGCATCACCAATGCGGTAGACAGCATGTCATATGCTGGTGTGAGCGTATATACCTCTTGTTGGGGACTATAAAGCGAGAAGTTCTTCAAATGCATGTCGGCATTACCGGTTATCCATGAAAAGACGACTTGCTCCCAGAAATTCACCAAGTCCAATTTGGGAGCGGATGAATATCTCAGCACTAGCTTCGCAATCTGCTCATAAGAACCTTTGTATTTTTGTTCAGTGAGTTTTTCAGAAAGTTGGCACATATCCTCCATAGCCAATTTTCCCCCTTCATTCGTGCGGTCTATGCGTCGAGTGATATAGCATAATTCACCATCCTCAAAACGGATGAGGCTATGTGGCACAACTCGTATCTTGGCTATTTCCGCAAGATGCATTGTCAGATCCTCTAATTCGGGAAGATTACCGAACCGTTCGGTTTGCGGCTTCAAAATATAGCGCCCCCATAAGCCTACAATCGTAAATCGTCCAGGCTCGTTTTTACTTCCTTTGTTGATATCCAATGATAATTTGGCCTGCACTCCGGTCAGTGTGGTTTGACTGCGAATTACCTGCCTTGCCAAATCATTGAGATTATTGTGCGTATAAGGCAATATAGGCGCCTCTAGTGTCCCGAATATCTTTTTTGAGCAAGCCTTGTGGAAATCCTTCTCATTTCCATTCAGTTCCTTGTAACAATACAGACATCTTGCCATTCTTTAATCCTCCTCATTTATAGGTTCGACCCCCACTGCACCGATACAGTCTTTACAGCACGCCAGCAACAGAGACATTCGGTCACGTGCATCTATTTTCCAGTTCTTTTCCGCAATGTCAAGCAGCCATCCTTCGGGTATCAGCCCGTCGAAAAAAGGGAACAGCACTTTGTCGTGATAGGACTTTTCTGTCAAGGGTAATGTGAGGCTGACAGCTTCTGCAACATCCGACTGCAGGAACTCCCTATCGTATAGGAAAGTATAGCCATCCTCATCCTCTGTGAGGATGCCGGCTTTTATTCCTCGGAGATTTATTAATGCCCGCTTCATTATTCATCAGTTTTAGTTATGGGTACTGCGCCAACCTCGCTACCGAACAAAGACAGTAGCTGGTTTACCTTGTCCAACCGCAACGTCTGTTTGCCCTGCTCCAATTCACGGACAAAGCGCAAGCCTACTCCAGACTTTTCCGAAAGTTCCACTTGGGTCAGATTGTACTGCTTACGCATTGCTTTTACATATTTGGATAATGTTGTTTGTTCCGTATATTCCATTTTTATACCCTTTGGGGTACAAAGATAGAATATATTTTCATTATTACACCCATAAGGGTATAAAAAGATTAAAGGAGAAAGAGATTATATCTTTTCGGGTATAAATTAACTGAAATATTAAAGTAACGATGAAACATGGAGAATACAGAAAGGGTGTGCTAAAAATAGCACACCCTTAACTCGTCTTTACTATTTGTAAAGGTTAGACCGATTCTGTTTATATTTTAGTTTGCAGAATTTGGTTTAACTGTTACATTGATATCAGCTTTCTTTGTATAGCCCCAGATGTCTTTTACTGTAACATTCAGTTTTTCAGTAGTGTCATATCCGGCATTCTTCGGAGTAACTTCTACATAGCCTTCCTCAACCTTGTTGCCGTTCTTCTTGGCTCCTACACCATTCTTTTCTACCGTAAATACGTTGGTATTGGCAGATTCAAATGTAACATCGGAGATGTATGGGCTTGTGTACAGTGTTGCTTCAGTATCTCCCGTAGCAGCAAACTTGTCTTTGAAGATCTTATAGGCAATACCAGCATATGTAGCAGCCTTAAAGTCTTTTTCGTACAACTTAGCAACGCCTTCAGATGTTGCAACTACACTGATGCCGGCAGCACTTGCAGGCTCTACAGTACCTTGTTCAATCGGGCTCATTACATCCAGTTTGAATGCATTGGCAGCACGTTCAGTTTCACCGTATGCATAGATACCCAAATATTTAGCATCTGAAATAACGATGTTGATAGGTGTATGGTAAGCTTTGTCGCCAATCAATTCGATTGCAACATCACTAGTGCTTGCATCAGTCAACTTAGCATGGGTATTTGCAACTGCAGCGTTGTTAATCTTCTGTGCAGGATCGATTGCAAATGTAATCGTAGAGCTATTGGCGTATACGTTATCAAACTTGTTGAATGCATGTTTGAATGCGTAACGTGATGCATATGGAGTGCCTGCTGCAGGAGTAACAAGGTCTTCCGTATTCATGTAAGCCTTACCTGTAGAAGTAGTGCCGAATACAACATTTTCCTTAACGAGGAACTTAGACAATGCAGGGATTGACAAAGTGAACGGAACCTTAACGGTATTCAAAATTTCACCGTTAGCATCCTTGAAGTCAATCTTAGCATAATAACTCTTGTCAAGTTTGTAAGCTGTCGTTCTAGCAGCGTCTACATTAAGAGTCAGTTTTGTAATGTCTTTCACTGTTGACTTGTCAAATGTAACTGCATTTGACAGACTTGTTTCTTCTACATCTCCTGTGCTTTCAACGCGGTAAACTTTAATGGTAGGATTGTTGGTTACATCTGCTTTCCACAGAACCAATGCGTTACCAGCCAAATCTTCGAACATCGGAGCAAGAGAGTAATCCTTCTTGTTGTTTGCTGGAGTTGCAGAGATTTCAAAGTTTTGAGTCGGCAGAGTCGTTACACCATTCAGGCTCTTAGCAGGTTTGATATAGTATGTTCCAGAAGCATAAGTTCCAGCTAATGTTACATAATGAACAGTAATCGGGAAATAAGTAGTCGTAATATTGTCAGCTAACTTACCAACCTTGAAGCTAAGGCCATTGATGTCAGTAATGCCCCAACGTACAACTGTTGCTTCATCGATTTCTACGTAAGCATCATATACATTTTGCGGATTATCAAATGCTACCGTCAACAATTCACCAACTGTAACAGCAGAAGGGGTAGCTGTTGTAGTACCCAATATCACTTCATTGATAGTTTTCGGGGTAGCCGTCAAGTTAATTGTATTGTCATACTTAAATGAAAGGTTGTACAAAGTGGTAAACCCTTCAGCTTCTTGCAAAGCATATGCAATCGCTTTGGAGGAAACGGAGAATTTCGCATTATAAGCATCATTATTTTTATATGTTTCACCTTCATTGGCAGAAATAGGCATACTCCACAGACCATTACCGGAAACGGCTTTTGTCAGCAGTCCATTGAATGCAACAGGGGCACCCAATGTAATAGGAGCTTCTTCCAACTTAGAGTTTACCATCTTGAATGAAAATTCGCTTGCATCCAAAGCAGCAGGTGCAATACGAATCAGCAAGTTTCCGTTTGACAACGTAGACAATGCCTGTTTTTCTTTCAGTTTTTTGGCACCATTCAGCTTATTCCATTTGTCAGCAACTGTTTTATTTACCAATGTGAAGTTATAAGGAATGGTCGCACTTCCCCAATCTGTCAATTGGTAAGATTTGCCATTGTCAGTGGTAGCAACCTGTCCCATTACTTCAATCTCTGTGATAACCACCGGAGACTTAGGTAATTTCACTGTTGTATAAGCGCTTCCTGCCTTGTCGACAGCAACATTCAGTTCATAATAGTTACCTTTATCTACAACATAAGCACTTGCACCCTTGGCAGAAATACCTGTATCGGTGGGCACATATTCTTGCTTTTCGGCATCCCATGAATAAACTACCCAGTTGCCGGTTTCTTCGCTGATAGTAGGAGATTTTGCGTCTTTACCAGCTGCTCCCGGAGCGCCTGGAGTACCAGTTCCACCATCTTTGCCTTCTGCACAAATGCCGGTATCTATACCGTCAATCTTCCAGTTCTTAGTGGTAGAATCAATTGTGATTTCAACCTTGTCGCCTTTGTCACCCTTGTCACCCTTAATGGTTTCGATTGTGCTGGTTGAATTGTCATTCCAGGTTACAACAATACCATCACCACTCTTAGTTACGTTGGTTACATATTTACCAGCGTCAACTTTTGCTTGCAAAGCACTTAATGAAGACTTGATGTCGGTCAGCTCCTTATTGATCTGATCGATGTCGTCATCGTAGTCCTTACAAGACGTAAACGTTCCTGCAGTGCCCACCATTAAGGCGCTGAACAGGATTACACTTAGAAACTTCTTGTTCATAATTGAAAACTTTAAATTTATAAATTTAAAAAAATAAAAAGTGAATA
>OBXZ01001176.1_pt1 | contig 12933 bp, 10 predicted proteins | sample 1538171 | NCBI WGS metagenome assembly OBXZ01 (sample SAMEA2580161, study PRJEB22360) | human gut metagenome | biome: human gut; feature: human-associated habitat; material: faeces | place: Denmark | collected 2008/2010
AAACCTTGTAGAATGGCTTGTATAGTCACTTTACAAGGTTTTTCTTTTACTTTTTGATGTGCATAACAAAGCACGATTAAACACGATTTTAATAGGCAAAAAGTATGCAGGAAAACAATCAGAAGTGAGGGTTATCGTCCGTGTTTTAATTTCTGCGTTTTGCATAAAAAAGTGAGTTGAGCATTGGAACGTAAAAAAAACCGCAGTAATTCTAAAAAGACGGCCGCGGGGCTTTATATTATCTATCTTTTTGGGATGACTTACCTTAAATGAATTTTCTTATAGCGCGCTCGCAACCACTCAAAATAAGGTATACGGCCACAAAGATAGCACGAATAGAATATATTTCATTGCTAACCTCCTTTGCATATTGTATTAACAAAACTGTCTGTATATAATAAAAGAGGGGCCGAGCCGGTTGCCCGGCCCCTTTCTTTCTTTCTTTTCAAAGTTTAGTGCCTTGAGCAATGTGGCGGTTATCACACCGCTTGCTATGGCTAGTAGCAGGTCTGCCAACCAGCTACTGGCCAACGCCGTAGGCTTTTGCTTGCGGCGCTTCTTTTTTCGTTTTGCCATTGTCCCCCCATTTCCATGATTTAATTATATTACCAATAACGTAATAAATAAATACTGTTTTAGTTGTTTTTTGTAAAAATATTTACAATATTCGTATTGAAAAAATACGCTTTTAGTGGTAATGTTAATATATCAATCAAGTGAGGTGGTAAGCAATGATAAAGTTTACTGTTAAAGTCATGCTGGCAAAACGTGAGATGACGCAAAAAGAGTTAGCGGAACGCACAGGCGTGCGCCCGCCCACAGTATCAGCGATTTGTACAGGCGCGGCAAAACACCTCCCGGTTGATGTTTTGAACAAGTTTTGTAGTGTGTTGCAATGTCAGCCAGCAGACTTGATGGAATATGTTGAAGAATAGAAAAAGCCCCCGGCCTTTATTGGCAGGGGCTTTCATTTAAGATTTTGTTTCGCTGATTTTGGCGGTATCTTCTGCTTTCTGCTTTACCCATTTGACCAGTGGCATAACGAACGGAAATTCTATTCCCAAGTCTGCGATATTTTCAATGATAAAGATAAGTTCGTTTACAAGAATCCAAATACAGACGATGCATGCGACGGCAAGTGTGGATTCTATTCCTACTTCGGCAAATCAAGAAGATTATGTGAGTTTCGGTGCCATCGCTGCCCGTAAGGCTCGGCAGATCATTGAACATGCATATCATGTGCTTTCTATCCAGTGGATTTGTGCAGCTTAAGGTGTGGACTTAAGAGATGGAGGAAGCAAAGAAAAGTTGAGTCTTGCTGGTCGAAAAGCATATGAGACCCTGCGTGAAAAGGTTGATTTCATGGAAAAAGACGTTGTTATTTATAGAAATATGGAGCAAGCCTTTAAGTTACTATATCACGGCGATTTAGTACAATATGTTGAGCAAGAGATTGGAATGCTCGCTTAAAAGAGCTAAGTAGCATTTTTGCGATAGAAGTTTAGTCTAAGCACTACCCTTACATAATTATTTTCCTTCCGTGTCTCCTGTGCATCTTCCTGCAAGTGAATGTAGTTAATAAGACGCTACCCCCCCGAAACATTATCTGTTGTTTCGGGGGGATCGCTGATATTAGCCAAATGACAATCGTACGAGCTGTAAATGAATCTTTATTATCTTGATGAAATTTAGAAGTTCTTGAAGGCTACGCATCAGAATCGTCATTTTTACAGCAAAAATCTGATTTGCGAAACAAAGAACGTAGTAGTACAATCCATGCCCAAGAGATAGATAATGTAGGAAAGCAAGACAGTACTATGGCTTTTATAGGAGGAATGTCAGAAAAACAAATGGGCCCGAAGAAAAAGATAAATACTGCTATCATCACAATTAATAGTATAAGTTTCTCTTTTTGAGTATTAGGTGGAGTTAAAAATATTTTCTTTAAATCAATTTTAACGAATGTTTTCATTTCAATTCAATGCTCCTATTGCAGTTTCTATGATGTGGACTAATTCACCTGAATGAATTAGCTCTTTTAAATATTCGATATGTGGATAGAGAAAGAAATCCTGTTCCATAACAGGAATATGATTTTTGATTTCGTCGATTAATACTGTAGTTGCAGAGCTTCGAGCTATCTCTGGATCTACAAATGGCTGAGATTGGTAAGCAGAAAGCAGTTCTATCGCAAGGACATACTCGAGCTTTTCAGCAACCCAGCCCGCTTTTTTACAGGCGTAATAGCCCATGGCGACATAGTCTTCCTGATTTCCGCAAGTAGGCGTATTATCAATGGTAGAAGGGGTTGCTAATCCACGCATTTCATTTAGCAGGCCAGCTTGGGTATATTGCGGAATCATTAATCCAGAATTCAGTCCAGGCTCTTTAATGCAAAACCATGGATTTCCGGAAAGACTACCATCAATTATTCGATTGTTTCGGCGTTCAGAGATTTTAGCCAATGCAACTGCGGCAATACAGGCACTGTCCATTTCAATACCCACATAAGACGAGTCGGCATTGCAGGCGGAAATAACATCTTCGTTATTTGTTTCTGACCAAATAATCGGATTGTCACAGCAAGAATTGATTTCTGTTTCTATCGTGTTGCGAGCATCAAATAACGCCTTTTTTGCTGCCCCATGCAACTGCGGAATGCAACGTAAAGACAGTGCGTCTTGCACTCTACTTCCCTTATATTTTTTTATTAATTCAGAGTCGCTCAGAATGCGGCGTATATTTTCTGCTGTAGCAGCCTGCTCTTCGTGAGGACGGACAGACATAACTCGCTCATCAAACGCATCCATCACCCCTTTGAGCGTTTCTAAAGAAAGTGCTGCTACAATATCTGCTGATTTTGCAGCTTTTATTAAATCGTAAAGAGCCAATGCTGCCAAAGCCGTCGCAGACGTAGTGCCTGAAACGAGCGCCAGCCCCTCTTTGGCACTTAGCACCAACGGATGAAGCCCTGCTCTTTTCAGTGCTTCATCGCCCGCAAGCAAATCCCCTTGATAGTAGGCTTTCCCTTTCCCTAACAAAACCAAAGCCATATGTGCTTCTGGGGAAAGATAACCTACACTTCCATCACCGGGAACCCAAGGAGTTAAACCTACGTTTAGAAATTGACGATACTGCTCTAGCACCAGAAGACGAACTCCACTGTACCCTTGTCCGAGGTTTTGCAGAACCATCAGCATAATGCCCCGAACGCTTTCAATGCTTAGAGGCAGACCTACGGAAACAGAGTGTGATAAAATAATGTTTTCTTGCAGCTGTGCGGTTTTATCTTTACTGATTGCTTGTGTGCAAAGCGCTCCAAACCCGGTAGTCACACCATACATTACTCGCTCGCGTTCTACCCAACGGTCTACCAAGGCACGAGCGCGCGATACTCTCTGCTTATATATTTCAGAAAAGGATACCTGCGCGCCATACCGCGCTACGGAAACGAAATCTTCTAAGCTAACTGATTTACCGAGAATTAATTCTTGACTTTTTTTCAACTGATTCAAACTTATACCTCCAGATAAACAAGGAAACACTGTTTCCAAAACTATTTAAAAATAAATGCGGCGGAGGAGTCTTTCCGCCGCATTTGATAAAAGATTAAACAATAGGAGAAACACTATTATCCTCAACTTGATCGTCGCTTTCAACCATGTCTTTTTTTGTTTCGGCATCAAAAAAGAAAACACGAATTGTGGCCGCCATTTGTAAGATAAATACTACCAATACTACAGAGCCACCGCAAGCGGCCAAGTACTTTACGCCATCGACACCTTGCGCGCCGCCACCAAAAGCTACCATGATGCATGCAATCAACCCAATAGAAACTCCCCATAAAATTTTCTGCCAAACAGCAGGCTCTTCATCGTGACGTGCGCCCTTTGTACATAAGGCTGCGATGGTAGTAGACATTGTATCAGCCGTGGTGGAAAATGCCGCAATAAGCGCCAAAATAATTACGGGGATAATTACTGCACCCAGAGGTATATGCTTTAAGAATTCCCAAATACCTGCTACGGCACCTCCTGATTGGATTGCCGAAATGATATCAGCCTTTCCCGTTGCTTGCCAATGCAATGCTGTTCCACCCCAAATTGCAAACCAAATATAACCAAAGCTAGCAGGTAAAATCCAGTTGACAATCAGAAACTGCCGAATGGTTCGACCATAGGCAATCATAGCGAAAAACACACCCATTAAAGGCGCATATGCAATCCAAAGTGCCCAGTCGTACATTGTCCACCAAGTAACCAGTGCGGATCCTCCAACGACACCGGGGTCGAGTCCCCAGGTCCAGAATCGATCAAGCCAGTAACCTAAACCCACGTTGGCAAGGTTTAATATATAAAAAGTTGGTCCTATAATAACTAGCAAAATCAGCAAAATATAAAAAATTTTAGATGTCAACCCGGCGAGCCATTTGATTCCTTTATCAATACCACTCACCGATGCAACTGTGAATGTAGCTGTAATAATGGCGGTTAAGATGAACCAAACAATAGGACCTTGCGATATACCATAAACAGCAGATAAGCCCGTGCCGATGAGTGCAAGGCCGGCACCCAGAGATGCAGCAAGGCCCAAAGCGATTGCCAAAACAGATAAAACATCGACCAATACAACCCACATCCCTTTGGTTACGCGGTCTCCGAACAGTGGTACAAGAGATGCAGCTACAGATAAGTCTTTTTTTCGATTAAAATACATGTAAGCAATCAACACTCCGGAGAGAGCATACATGGCATAGGGAATGAAAGTCCAGTTATAAAAACAACGCCCCATAGAGAACCATGCTGCTTCGTCAGTTAAAGGCGAAATACCAACTCCGTCTAATTCACCATATATGTTTCCATAGTAAATCAGGACTTCGTTTACACCATAAGTAATCAGGCCAGTAGCAATACCGCCTGTCAGTGTCATAGCAAACCAGGAGCCAAAAGAATATTTAGATTTTGCATCTGGTCCGCCAAAGAGAATCTTCCCGACTTTGGTGAACGCAAGCAATGCTGCAAGCACCAACGTTGCCATTGCTACAAGCTGATACAGCCAGCCGAATGTGCTCAGGGACCAACTAAACACTTTGCTGGCAACCATTGTTAACCATTCATTGTTAACAATGCCTAAAAGGGCCGCCCCCCCAATAACCAGAAAACAAGGTACAAATACTTCCCATCGAATTGGCTTTACGTTTTTTGTCTTTTCCATTTTGCTTTGTAGGGCAGAAAATCTCACTGCCATATCCTCCTTTCTGAAAGTTCTTATTCTCTATTAAGCAAAGAGGATGCCAAACGTGGCTCGAAAAAGAAAAAACAGAATTTTTGTGCAAAGCGATAATTGTGGAATCTTGTATCAGGAGGTTTTAACCAATAAAAAAGCAAAAGCAAACAAATAGTTTTTTATGGGTGCAATCCTATTTTGCGGAGAGCAAAATAGGATTGCACCCATTTAATTGACTTTATGAGGAGAATTCGCTACACTGCAAATAAAGATATGTGCTAAAGGAGAGTGAGCATAGTGTTTTACGATGTACTATTGATGTTAAATTCGGAAAAGCGCATTGTTTCGCTTAGATGGAAAAATGATAGCTTTAGGAACCTGTATCATCTCCTGTTTGAGAATTGGGTAACGAATAACCGTAAAGCCACTTCGGTATTTCCATTACCCAGTGATCGAAATAGTGGGACGTTTGTCTGGGATAAAGAGACTTTCCAGTTTCAAATGCTTCCGGCGCCCCATGATAGTTTCTATTTGCTGCTTTCAAAAAAGGACTATTGTAAAGATTTATTTGTTCAAGCCCTAGATCAAATCTCGGAAGGGGTACAGATTTACGACAAGGATGCTTGTGTGGTGTACTTCAACAAAGCAAGCCGAATAATCTCTCACATTCCCAGCGATATTAACCCTGAGGGAAATCATTTGCTTGATCTGTATAATCTTGATGAAAGCATAAGCACGACAATGACTGCTCTGCGTACTCAAGCACCTGTAATCAATCGTGTAGATCATTTCTTATCAAGTGATAACAACTCTATTACTACAGCAAATACCTCTTATCCCATCATAAAAAAGGGAGAATTGCTGGGAGCAGTGGTTTTTGAGCAAACAGAAGACATTGTGCAAAAAAACATGAGAAGGATGGAAGCAACGCAAAAAGCGTTAAAGGCTTTTTCATCTTGCTCAAAGGAAATAACTTTTCCGGGATACAGTTTTCAGAATGTAATAGGGAATAGCTCTCAAATCCTATCCGCAGTTGCTGTTGCAAAAAAAATTGCAGTTCAAAACAGTTCTGTGTTATTGGTAGGAGAGACTGGTACCGGTAAGGAGATTTTTGCACAAAGTATTCACCGCGCCAGCCCGCGCCATAAAAAAAGGTTTTTAGCAATTAACTGTGCAGCCATACCAGAGACCCTCATTGAGAGTCTGCTGTTTGGCACCCAAAAAGGCAGTTTTACAGGCAGCGAAAATAAAATGGGGTATTTTGAAGAAGCGGCCGGTGGAACGCTGTTCTTAGATGAACTCAACTCTATGAGCCTAAGCATGCAATCGAAAATTTTAAGAGCAATTCAAGAAAACACTTTCCGTAGAGTAGGAGGAAGTAAAGATTTGCCGCTGGATGTGCGGATTATTTCCTCGTGTAATGAAGATCCTTTCCGGACTATATCTCAAAATCAGCTTAGAAAAGATCTTTTTTATCGTCTTTCTACAGTTATGATTGAATTGCCGCCGTTGCGCGAGCATTTGGATGATTTGGAAGAACTGGTGGAGTATCATTTGAATGCAACGGCTTATCAGTACGTACATGGCACCATGTCAGTATCGCCAGAAGTTTACAAGATTTTGCGCGCATACGAGTGGCCGGGAAATGTTAGAGAACTATTTCATGTGTTGGATTACGCACAGAACGTCGCAGATTCTGACAAAATGTGCCCCGAGCATTTGCCGGCTTACATCCTTAAAAATAATAAAGCTTTGCCAGACGCTGATTTAAAAAGAAACGTAAATGAGATAGATTTTTCTGTGGAGACGCTGCAAAGCTTATTAGATAGTTATGAACATCAAGTTTTGCTGCAGGCTCTGGAATATTGCGGATATAATATTTCTCGCACTGCAGATGTTCTAGGTGTTTTAAGGCAGAGCTTGCAATATCGCATCCGCAAATACGGCATTGTGCTGTAGACAAATGCAAAATATAGATATTATTAAGAGAATACCTTTCCGGAAGCTGAAAAAACTCGAACATAGATTACCTGCCCCGAGGTTTCGTTTATAAGACGATATACTTAGGAATAATCAAAATCTTTCAGTTCTTGTTGTTGTCCTCTCTAAAAAGAAAGCGGAAAATTTAACGAATTGAGTTGCCACATGGAACATTTTTTCTTAATTAAAAATTGCCAGCATGAGCAAAGTAAAACAAAATTCAAACTCACAACGTTTCCGTTATGAGTTTGAATAGCGGGGAAGAAGCGTGGCCAGTTAAGCACATAGCAAAATTTCCAAGTAAGAAAGTCAGACAAGTGTTTCTTAATGAAGAATTTTTGGCTTGCGCAAAAAAAGTTTGCAAGCAGTCTCATCTCAACTAGCAAAACTGCCAATAGTCACGATCATGAGCCAAAAGCTACAATAAGAGTTTGAAAGCTAGCTGCTTTAACAAAGTTTGCATTTTTGCTCAGTGCCGCAAAGTGCTTTTTGCCATATTTGATTTTGCATTTTCGATTGGGCGTAGCGCATTAGATAAGATATTGCTTTTTCTTTCTGTCAGAAAGTGTAGTTCGTTTTGTCCATTGTCTTGAGCCATAACTGTGTACTTGAAGTGATATCTTAAATTAATCGGGCGTTTGCAGTGTTCCTTCACGCTTTGCTTTCTCTCACAATTTTCGGCAAAGTGGCTACCAACTCGCTAAGTGGCTTAGAGACTCTGTTTAGTGATTCCAATATTCAATTTAGCATGCGTTATTCTTGTGATGTGTCGTTAAAAACGGGAAGGAGTATCCGCGTTCCATCCTGTTCTGTGTACTTTAAATCTGTTTGCTTTTCAGAAGCCTTGAAAAATAAGGAAATGGCACGTATACTAAAATGACAAGATACTAAAAACATGCAGCATTTCAACAAAAGGTAGAGAAGATAATATGGAGAAAGCAAAAAGCATCAAAGAAATTGCAGAGCTGGCAGGTGTTTCGACGGCAACGGTCTCTCGAGTAATCAACCACAATGGACGATTCTCAAAAGAAACGGAACGACGCGTTAGAGAGATTATCGCGCAAAATAATTATATGCCGAATATGAATGCCAAAGGTTTGCGAACAAGCCGCACAAGAGTAGTAGGCATTGTAGTGCCGGACATCACCAACGCGCATTTTGCAAACCTTGTGCTCAAACTTGAAATGCGCCTGTTTCGACACGGGTATTCTTGTCTCATCTGTAATACCAACGAATCGGCAGAGCTGGAAAAAAAGCATGTACAATCGCTTACTGCACAAAATGTCAGCGGAATTATTTTAATCTCTGGTACGCGGGATTACGGCGAGTTGGACGATTTGCCGGTAATCTACGTAGACCGCCCCTCTATGAATATGCGTGAAACAGGCGTGATGATTGAATCGGATAACGAAGCAGGGGGATACCTTGCTACGAAGGAGTTACTAAGCGCAGGATGCCGACGCATCTTAATGCTTAAGTGCTTAGGTAACGACTGTAACCAGTTGAATCGCTATAATGGATACAAACGTGCGCTGGCAGAAGCAGGCATTGCAGAGGAAGAAGAGCTGCGCATCAATCTGAATGAAGTCTCAATTACAGCAGCTTGCCAAATGATTACCGATATGCTGGACAAAAAAGTTTTATTTGACGGAGTAATGTGCACTACCGATACACTTGCTGCGGGCACAATGCTTGCCTTACGGGCACATGGGTTACAGGTGCCGAAAGATATTCTTGTTACAGGCTACGACGACTGCCAACTGGCGGAAGTTTGTGGCCCGGGACTAACCAGTGTGCGGCAAAATGTAGATGAGATGGCCTACATTGCAACTACTGTTTTTTTACGCTTGGTAAAGGGGGAATCCATTGACAATTATCATTATCGTTTGCCTGTGACATTAACAAAAAGAGCATCCACAACTCGTTGATTATATTGAACAGCCCCTTGCTTTTATATAAAGCAAGGGGCTGTTTTTATACTTTTGTTACTTTTACATGGAGAAATGCACAAGTTGCGCAAACGATTACTCACCATTATGATGAAAAAATCTTTTGCTTATTGACATATTTATGGTGAGATATTATAGTGAGCAAGAAGAGAAAACGATTACTCAAATTCAGTAATTCGATTTCACACAGAGAAAAATATAAAATTTTAGGAGGAAAACAATGAAAAATCTCAAGCGTTTTGTGTCCCTTGCATTGACATTGGTTTTGGGCCTTGCTTTGGTGGCCTGCGGTTCTTCCGCCTCTTCTGCTCCGGTAGCGTCGGCAGCCTCGTCTGCACCCGTGGCAAGCGTGGGCAGTGCAAGCGGCGAAGCTGAGTATGCAGTAGTGCTGAAAGTACTGTCCAGCCAGTTCTGGCAGACCATGAGCGAAGGCATCACAGCGGAAGCCGACAAGCTTGGTGTTAAGGTGGATATCTACGCAGCCAACACAGAAGATGACGTGGAAGGTCAGGTTACCCTGCTGGAAAATGCAATCTCGAAAGGATATAAAGCTATCGGCGTAGCCCCTATTTCCAACGTTAACCTCAACAATGCCATTGCTGATGCCACTTCAAAAGGCATCAAAATCGTAGATATCGATGAAAAAATTGATATGGACGCGTTGGCACAGCTGGGCGGTGCTTGTTATGGCTATGTTGCTACCGATAACGTAGCAGTCGGCAAGCTGGGCGCAGAATATCTTATCGAGCAGATTGGCGGCAAAGGCGAAGTTGCAATTGTCGAAGGCAAAGCAGGTGCTGTTTCTGGCGAAAGCCGTCGCGATGGTGCAAAAGCTGCTTTTGAAGCAGCAGGCCTGAAAATTGTAGAAAGCCAGCCGGCCGATTGGGATCGCACAAAAGCTTACGACCTTGCCACCAATTACATTACCGCTCATCCCGATTTGAAAGCCATCTATTGCTGCAATGACACCATGGCAATGGGCGTTCAAGAAGCTGTCGAAGCATCTGGTAAAGACATCAAAGTTTGTGGCACTGACGGCAACGACGATGCAATTAAATCCGTTGCAGATGGCAAGCTTTGTGCAACCGTGGCACAGGACCCGGCCGCTGTAGGCGCAAAAGGCCTGAACCTTATGGTTGAAGCTGTTACCAAAAATGCAGAAATTAAAGTAGGGGCAGAAGTTCCCGTTTACGGCATTGATGCAGTGCTGATTACAGCAGAAAACGCAGCCGACTACGTTTCTTAAAAGGCATACGCGGTATCGCAACTGATTGGAGTTTTAGCTATACTGTTTCTCTATACTAAAAGCCATCAGGCACTGCGAGCGGCAGGCACTGCACCCTTTTGGGTGGGGTGCCTGCATAGCTGACAGGGTCTGAAAACTGAGCAACAAAGAAAAGAGGCGCACGATGGAACCACTTGTGCAAATGAAAAATATCACCAAACGCTTTCCCGGAGTCGTGGCGCTTGATCGCATCAATTTTGACGTGCAGCCAGGAGAGGTCCACGTTTTGCTGGGCGAGAACGGCGCTGGGAAATCAACATTGATGAAGGTACTTAGCGGCGCATATACACCGGATGACGGCACGATTTTGTTGAATGGCAAAGAACACAAGCAACTTACCCCGCACCTTTCGGCAGAGGGTGGTATTAGTATTATTTATCAAGAGCTCAGCGTAGTAAACTGGCTTACAATTCAAGAAAATATTTTCATGGGGCGGTTGCCAAGTAAAAAAATAGGGCCAATTGCTGTGGTGGATTATAAATCCATGTCGGAAGCAACCGAGAAATTATTGGCACAGGTGAACCTTATCACACGCAAGCCTACTACCAGTGTAGGAGATTTGAGCATCAGTGAAAAACAGATGGTCGAGATTGCGAAAGCGGTTGCATTTAACGCGAAAGTAATCGTAATGGATGAGCCAACTTCTTCTTTAACTGAAGAAGAAGTCCAAAAGCTTTTTGCAATCATTCGGCAACTGAAAGCTGAAGGGAAAGGTATTGTCTTTATTTCACATAAGCTTTCAGAAATTCAGGAAATCGGCGACCGCATTACCATCATGAAAGATGGTGGCTATGTAGGTACATTTCCAGTAAAAGACCTGACGACGGACGATATGGTGCGGATGATGGTTGGCCGCGAGATTAAAAGCAATTATCAGCACTTGCCCGAAGAAAATTACCAATTTGGTGAGGTCATGTTTTATTGCAGAAACTTGACGCGAAAAGACGAAAAAGTAAAAGATGTTTCTTTTGATTTGCGCAAAGGAGAAATTTTAGGCTTTTCGGGCTTGGTGGGGGCAGGACGCAGCGAAACGATGTGTGCTATTTATGGTGCCGCACCAAAAAGCAGTGGAGAGATTTGGCTTGAAGGTGAAAAACTTTCTATCCAAAATCCCTACCAGGCATTGCGTCAGGGCATCGGTCTTGTAACAGAAAATCGGCGCGAAACTGGATTTTTTAAAAATTTTAGCAATGGCCGCAATATTGCCTTGGCTCGCCAACTCAAGGCATCCTCTTTCAGCGGCATGTGGGGACTTACCAACCGGAGAGAAGAGGTGAAAATCGCCGAGGAGCAACGACAAAAAATTCAAATCAAATGTACCTCTCTCAACCAAATGACAGCCCAGCTATCTGGTGGAAACCAGCAAAAAGTCATCTTAGGCAAATGGATGGCTGCGGGTGTAAAACTTTTGATTTTTGACGAGCCCACCAAAGGGATCGATGTAGGCACCAAAAGTGAGATTTACAAGCTGATGAGGAGCCTCGCGGACGCAGGTATTGGAGTGATAGTGGTATCGAGTGAGATGCCCGAATTACTGGGGCTGTGCGACCGCATTGCCGTTATGGCAGATGGGCGAATTATAGAAACCTACGAGGTGGCGGAGGCAACCGAAGAAAAACTTGCCAAAGCAGCCACCGGGCAATAGCCTGAGATGAGAGGACGAACACGATGAAGACCATAGAAAAAAAGAAATTTACTTTTAGTGATTATTGGGATAGATACAGTACGATTACGATTTTGGCATTGATGATTATCGTATTTGGTGTGCTGCGCCCTACCAGTTTTCTTACCCCGGCCAACCTTGTAAAGATTATGGAGCAAAGCTCAATTACGATTTTACTTGGCTTGGGTGAATTCTTTGCAATTTTGCTTGGCGGTATTGACTTAAGTGTAAGCTCGATTATGGCACTTTCAGGCGCGATGACGGCCCAACTGATGGTAAATCAGGGAATGCACCCATTCTTGGCCGTGCTGCTTGGCGTTATTGTATTTGGCGCCTTTATTGGCGTAATCAATGGCGTGCTGGTCACCGCTACCGGCTTGCCTCCTTTTATTATCACCCTTGGCACACAGGCCATCTTGCGTAGTCTGGTCTATATTGTCACCGATGCACGCGCAGTATCCGGCCTACCAGCTTCTTTTTCCAAAACAATCGGCGGTAAGCTGTTCGGCGTGATTCCGGTGCCGATTATTGTAGCACTTGTCACGGCGGCTTTGCTGACATTTCTTACAGTAAAATGCCAAAGTGGCCGCAACTTGTATGCACTGGGCGGCAACTCTCAGTCTGCTTGGTATGCTGGCATTCCGGTGAAAAAGCATATTATTCTCGCTTTTGCAATTTCCGGTGTTTGCGCTGCCCTTGCCGGCATGGTAAACGTGGCACGACTTGCAGCAGCAGAGCCGAACGCGGGTACTGGCTACGAAACATATGCAATTGAAGCAGTTATTATTGGCGGCGGCTCCTTTTTCTGGCGGGGGGGGGAATTGTTTAAA
>OBXZ01001179.1_pt1 | contig 12900 bp, 11 predicted proteins | sample 1538171 | NCBI WGS metagenome assembly OBXZ01 (sample SAMEA2580161, study PRJEB22360) | human gut metagenome | biome: human gut; feature: human-associated habitat; material: faeces | place: Denmark | collected 2008/2010
ACCAAGGCGCTGATTGCCAAAGCATACGATGCGGGCGTCGATTTCTTTATCAGCAAGCCGATTAACGTCATCGAAGTGCGTGCGGTGCTGTCCAACGTCATCAATCAGCTGAACAATGAGCGAACGCTGGCAGGCATTCGCAGCATGTTTGGCGAGGCCTCGGCAACGGCGGTGCCCGCGCCAACCGCGGCAAAGCCGCAGGATACCCCTACGCTGCGCAAGATACAGAATATCCTCAATCAGCTTGGCATGTCGGGAGAAAAAGGCGCAGAGGACATTATGGGAATCTGCCGCTATTTGCTGGACCAGAACCTGGCGGCTTCCCGCACGAGCATCACCACGCTGTGTGAACGGCTTTCGGATACGCCGAAGAATATGGAGCAGCGCATCCGCCGTGCAATTGCCGTAGGCATGGCAAACCTTGCGCACCTCGGCATTGAGGATTTTATGAACGAGACGTTTACCCGTTATTCTGGCACGCTCTTTCCGTTTGAGGAAATTCGCGCAGAGATGGACTTCATCCGTGGTAAACGCGACCGTGGAGGCAAGGTGACGATAAAAAAGTTCATTGATAGCCTGTTAGTTTTTACTGAGGATTGAGATTTTTTCGGTAGTAAAGTGAAGATTATTAAAGCTTTAAAAAAAGAGGCTCTGCTTAGGCAGGGCCTTTGCTTTTTTTATGTAAATATATCTTTCACCAGCAAACAAATACTATCGAAAAAATTGTGAAATGAACAGTCTGATACGTTTTACAAATAACCTCACCGGAACACTTGCAATTGCAAGGCAAAGTTGTATAATAAAGGTGCATGAGAAAAGCAGCTACATTGTTAAAAGCAAAACAAAGGTTTTGCTAAACAAAAATGTAGTTAAAATGCACAATTACTAAGAACTCTGTTTGTTGCATTTTGAGATAAAATACTTCACAATGTAGTTTTTTGTAGAAAAATGTAACCTAAAAGACATACTTGTTCCATCAACAAAAAAATGGAGGAACTTGTATGCTCGAACTTCAGCTCAATATGTTTCAGGCGCTTGCGGTCGCCGCTTTGGTCTATTGCCTCGGCAGTTTTCTTGTAAAGAAAATCTCTGTCCTCGGCAAGTATTGCATTCCGGCCCCGGTTGTCGGCGGCTTGGTGTTTGCGATCGTACACGTCATCCTGCGCAGCGCAGGCATCGTTTCCATCACCTTTGACACCACCCTTCAGACCTTCTTCATGACGATCTTCTTCACCAGCGTCGGCTTCACCGCCTCGTTCCGTCTGCTTAAAAAAGGCGGCAAGCAGGTTTTGGTGTTCCTCGCTATCGCAATCGGCATGGTCGTTATGCAGAACCTTGTCGGCTCCGGTCTTGCCGGCGTGTTCGGCCTTGACCCGCGTCTCGGTCTCTGCGTCGGTTCCATTCCGATGGTCGGCGGCCACGGCACCTCCGGTTCCTTCGGCCAGCTGATGGACGGCATGGGCATCACCGGTGCATCCACCGTCGCTATTGCTTCCGCTACTTTCGGCCTCGTTGCAGGCAGCATGCTCGGCGGCCCCATTGCCCGCCGCCGCATCAACAAGCATGGCCTCCCCTCCGAAGAGATCGCTCAGGTCGAAGAGGGTGTGGACGAGAGCGATCACACCTTCAGCACCAACACTGCTCGCTTCACCCAGGGCGCTATCTTCATGAGCGTTGCCATGGGCCTCGGTATCCCCATCTCGGAACTGCTCAGCAAAATCACCATCATGGGCCGCCCGATGACCTTCCCCTCTTATATCGGCGCCATGCTCGCTGCGGTCATCATCCGCAACGTGTGGGATGCTTTCCACAAAGAGCTTCCCTCTTCTGAGATCGAGACCACCGGCGGTGTTTCCCTTTCTCTGTTCCTTTCCTTCGCACTCATGGGCCTGCGCCTTTGGGAGCTGGCGGACCTCGCACTGCCGATGATCGTCATGCTGCTGGCACAGACTGTCCTGATGGGCGTATATGCCTACTTCGTTGTGTTCAACGTTATGGGCCACGACTACGAGGCAGCTGTTATGACCACCGCTTTCTGCGGCTTCGGCATGGGAGCTACCCCGAACGCAATGGCCAATATGCAGGCCGTTACCAAAAACTACGGTCCGGCACCCCGCGCATTCTTCGTTGTGCCCCTCGTAGGAAGTTTGTTCATTGACTTCTTTAACAGCCTTATCATTACGACTTTCTTGAGTGTACTGTGACGGTGCCTCAATTAAGAAATATACTAAACTTGGTATAAATTTTGGAGGTTAAGTTATTATGAACCAGTATGTAGCAAGAGTTCTCGAAGAAACCCGCGCTAAAAACGCAAACGAACCCGAGTTCCTGCAGACCGTGGAGGAAGTTTTGACTTCTCTTGCACCCGTCTTTGACCAGCACCCGGAATACGAGAAAGCAGCTCTTCTTGAGCGTATGGTCGAGCCGGAGCGCACCATCGAGTTCCGTGTTACCTGGACCGACGACGCTGGCGCTGTACATGTTAACCGCGGCTACCGCGTACAGTACAACGGCGCAATCGGCCCCTACAAGGGCGGCCTGCGTTTCCACCCCTCCGTCAACCTGTCTGTTATGAAGTTCCTCGGCTTTGAGCAGACCTTGAAAAACAGCCTGACCACCCTGCCCATGGGCGGTGCAAAAGGCGGTTCTGACTTCGACCCGCGCCACAAGAGCGATGCTGAAATCATGCGTTTCTGCCAGGCCTTTATGACCGAGCTGCAGCGTCATGTTGGCCCCGATGTCGACGTTCCGGCTGGCGATATGGGCGTTGGCGCTCGTGAGATCGGCTACCTGTTTGGCCAGTGGCGTCGTGTTCGCGGTGCATACCAGAACGGCGTTATCACCGGCAAAGGCCTGTCCTTCGGCGGCAGCGTAGTTCGTCCGGAAGCAACCGGCTTCGGCGCTGTTTACTACACCGCAGAAGTTCTCGCTCACGAAGGCACTGACTTCAAGGGCAAAACCGTTGCTCTGTCCGGCTTCGGCAACGTTGCTTGGGGCGCTGCAATGAAAATTGCTGAGCTCGGCGGCAAAGTTGTTACTCTTTCTGGCCCCGACGGCTACATCTACGATGCAGACGGCGTTGTCACCGAAGAGAAAATTAAATACATGCTCGAGATGCGTTCTTCCGGCCGCGACTCCGTTAAAGACTATGCAGACAAATTTGGCTGCGAGTTCGTTGCTGGCAAGAAACCCTGGGAGCGCAAAGTTGACATTGTTATGCCCTGCGCAACCCAGAACGACGTTAACATGGACGAAGCCAAGAAAATTGTTGCAAACGGCGTAAAATACTACATCGAAGTTGCAAACATGCCCACCACCAACGAAGCTCTCATGTTCCTGCTTGAGCAGAAGAACATGATCGTTGCTCCTTCTAAAGCAGTTAACGCAGGCGGCGTTGCAGTTTCTGGTCTCGAGCAGAGCCAGAACAGCGAGCGTATCTCCTGGACTGCAGAAGAAGTTGATGCAAAACTGCACCAGATCATGAAGAACATCTATGATTCTTCCGTTGCTGCTGCAGAAGAGTTTGGCTTCGGCTACAACCTGGTTGCAGGTGCAAACATCGCTGGCTTCAAGAAAGTCGCTGATGCTATGACCGCACAGGGCCTCATCTAATTAGCTCCCAAAACTGACAGAAATCTGCATATTTCACTCCCGTGTAGATTCCTGCCTATTAGGCACACCTGCTTTTTCCCGAGCAGGTGTGCCTCTTTTTTTTATCTTTTTTCGCAAATCACGATGTAAATATTAAGTGAACGCTTTATTAACAAATGATTAATAAAGCACAAAAGCTAATTGGGTTTGTTGTGTAAATACCCAAAAATATTGTACATGCTATTGTTTTATTATGCAATGTATTATATAATGGGAACTGGAAACTTGTTCCAAAAGTTCCAACAACAACAATCAGGAGGAAAACACATGAAAAGAAAATTGTCAGCACTTCTCTGTGGCGCACTTGCGCTCAGCCTGGCGCTCAGTGCTTGTGGGGGCTCCGCTTCCAGCGCACCCGCAGCTTCGGCTGCCGGTTCTACCGCGGCGTCTGCACCCGCAGCGGCAACTGGCGACAAAACCAAACTGACCCTGGGCACTGGCGGCACTACCGGTACCTATTATGCCGTTGGCGGCGTTATGGCTACCGTGCTTAATGACAAGCTGGGTCTGTCCAACCTCACCGTTACTTCTACCGGCGCTTCTAAAGCAAACATTCAGCTGGTTGATGACGGCGAAGCACAGCTTGCAACTGTACAGAACGACGTTATGTACTATGCATACAAAGGCACCGACCTGTTTGCTGAAGAAGGCGCTTACGATTCTTTCGGCACCGTTGCTTGCCTGTATGACGAAACCTGCCAGGTAGTTGCGCTTGCCGACAAAGGCATCAACAGCATCGCAGACCTGAAAGGCAAATCCGTTTCCGTTGGTGACGCAGGCTCCGGCGTTGAGTTCAACGCTCGCCAGATCCTCGCTGCTTACGGCCTCGACATTGAAAAAGACATCAAAAAAGTCAACGCCAGCTTCGGCGACTCTGCTGAGTCGATGAAAGACGGCAAGATCGATGCAGCTTTCGTTACCGCAGGCGCACCGACCACCGCAGTTGTTGACCTTTCCACTGCAAAATCCATCAAGATTCTCGAAATCGACGATGAGCATGCAGATAAGCTCATGAAAGAGTATCCGTTCTACACCAAAGCTACCATCCCCTCCGGCACCTACACCGGCCAGGATGCAGACGTCAAGACCATTTCTGTTCAGGCAACTTTGATTGCTTCCATGGACGTTCCCGAGGATGTTATCTATGATCTTTGCAAGACCATGTTTGACAACCTGGATGCCCTGCAGTCTGGTCATGATAAATTCAAAGAGCTGAACCCGGAAGATGCCGTCGCTGGCGCGTCCACTCCGTTCCACCCGGGCGCTGAGAAGTATTTCAAAGAAATCGGCGCTCTGAAATAAGGGAACTCTTTGCAAAGAAAACATAAAATAGGAGTTGTCGCCGCAGCATTGTTTTTAATGATGATTGCGGCGGCACTTTTATTCAGAACCTCTGGCGAGGGGTATCTCACCTTACGGAACGGCAATACCGGACAGATTTATGCGCGGTACTCGCTGCCGAAAGACCACCGCTTTTCAGTGGGCTTTGTACATTCCGTAAACAAAAGCCCGGTAACCGATATTTACGAAATTAAAAACGGTAGCATCTATGTGGAACAAACGATCTACTATGGATTCGGTGCCGGGGTTCAGACCGAGCTTGGCCCGGGACAAACGCTCACCTATGGTGAGGATGGCTCTATGATCATTTCTGGCTTTGACAAAGAAATTCAGCCGCTCTCTTATTTTGTAGGGACTGTTTCAGACCACATTTTAACGATAGACGGCAAAGAGATCAGCTTACGGGACCTGTGCGGCAGGAACAGCTTGGTCACTTTTGTCTATGAGCCACACTAGCTTCAATGAAGGAGGACATCAATTTGTCTAACGAAGTCAATGACATCCAAGAAAACACCGCCCCGGTTGCCGATGTAGAAGTTGGCACTGCGGCGGACGTTGAAGAGATGATGAAAAAGTTTGACCGAGAGTCAAACACTCGCGTATACACCGGCGTACCGCAAAAAATTGTGCGCTATGCCTTGTCCGCGTTCACCCTGTTTATGATTTGGATGAACCTTTTCTCCACTTGGGACGAACGCATTCGCCGTTGCCTCTTCCTGGGCTTTGTTTTCCTTTTGGTCTTCGCATTGTTCCCGATCAAAAAAGGAAAACTGCGCGAAAACCATATCCCCATCTACGACATTTTTTTGGGTGTCGTAGGCGCGGGCAGCTTTTTCTACTATGTATTCAACTTTGATTCCATCGTTCGCCGTGCAACCCGCATTAATACGCTGGAGATTGCGCTCGGTGTCATTGGCATCATCGTGTTGGTAGAAGCTTGCCGCCGCGTGGTAGGTATCCCCATCATCTGCGTAGCATCGCTGTTTGTCATCTATGCTTTCGCCTCGGGCTCCAGCTTGAAAAAGGTTATCTACAACCTGTTCTACACCACCACCGGTGTCATCGGCACACCGATTGGCGTTTGCTCTACTTACATTGTTCTGTTCATCGTCTTTGGTGCATTCCTTGAGGCGACCGGCATTTCGGATTTCTTTATCCAGTGCGCAAACTCTGTAGCAGGCGCTGCTGTTGGCGGCCCGGCAAAAGTTTCGGTTATCTCTTCTGCACTCTGCGGCATGGTTTCCGGTTCTTCGGTTGGTAACACCGTTACCACTGGTTCCATCACCATCCCGATGATGAAAAAAACCGGCTATCCCGGCGAGTTTGCAGGTGCTGTTGAAGCGGCATCTTCTACCGGCGGCCAGATTATGCCCCCCATCATGGGCGCAGCGGCCTTCTTGATGGCAGAGTTCTGCGGTGTTCCGTATTCCAACATCGTAGTACGTGCTATTCTGCCGGCATTCCTGTACTTTATGGGCATCTTCCTTATGGTTCACTTCCGTGCAAAAAAACTGGGTCTGAAAGGCATTCCCAAAGATCAGCTGCCCAAACTGGGCAAACTGATTTTGACCAAAGGCTTTTTGCTGGTTCCGCTGGTCGTGTTGGTTTACATGATTATCCAGGGCTACACGATGTCCCGTTCTGCAATTATCGCTACCGGCCTTGCTGTTGTGGTTAGCTTGCTGAACAAAGACAATCGCATGACTTTGACTGGCTTTGTAAATGCACTCGAAAACGGCGGCAAAAACACTCTGTCTGTTGCAGTTGCTTGCGCTATGGCAGGTATCATTGCAGGTGTTGTTACGATGACCGGCCTCGGCCAGATTTTCATCTCGGCTATTGTTGGCTTGGCAAACGGCCGTTTGCTGGTTGCGCTGATCCTCACCATGCTCTGCTGCATTCTGCTCGGCATGGGTGTTCCGACCACCGCAAACTATGTTATCATGGCAACCACCTGCGCGCCGATTCTGATTACCGGTATGGGCATGAACCCGATTGCGGCGAACATGTTCGTATTCTACTTCGGTATCGTTGCAGACATCACCCCGCCGGTTGCGCTGGCTGCTTATGCAGGTGCGGCAATCGCGAAAGCAAACCCCATGAAGACGGCGTTCAATGCAACCCGTCTTGCAATCGCAGCGTTCATCGTGCCCTACATGTTTGCTTACAATAATGCGATGCTTTTCATCGATACCAACGCGTTCGATGTCATTCTCATCGTTATTACCTCGATTGTTGGTATGGCAGCAATTGCCGCCGGCCTGGAGGGCTTCATGTTCCGTCACATGAATATGCCGATGCGTCTTGTCTCCGCTGCGGCTGGTCTGATGCTCATCAAACCGGGCATCATCACCGACGCAATTGGCTTTGGGCTGATCGCAGTTATTATTGCACTTCAGTTTATGCTGGAGAAAAACAAAACAAAAGCGGCCGCCTAAAAGCATTGCTTCTATCAAATCTGCTGTCCTTCGGGGCAGCAGATTTTTTTGTTCTGCTTAGACAGAATTTTCACAACTTGCAGGTAAAATGAAATTTTAGAGAACAAAACAGCAAAAGCAGGGGAGTGGATGCGAAAAATGGAGGACGCTCATGACTGAAAGAAGCAGTAGAATAAACCAGCCTCGGCTATAATTAAAAAGGTTTGCTTTTGCTGGATAAAAGCCACACTTTTTTGGAAATTATTGCGTATTGCTAGAGAATTTCCACCGAATCTGCAAAAATAGCATTTCTGATATTGGACATAAATCACTTTTCCTAGAAAACCAATCAAAAAATGCGAATAGCGAATTGTATTTTTTGGCTTATTTAAAATAAAAATCCGCGAATGACGGGCTGAGTTTATGCTGCCTACTGCAAGATATGTAGTGATTTTTTATGCACCCGTTTGATGGGTGGCTTTGACGCAAAAAGGCATGGCAAGCTGCGGTGGCATCACAAGAGCATGCCACGCGGGGGCAGGTGCATTTGGTTGATTTTTTCACGATTTTAGTGTATAGTAATACTACCTATTTGCTTCGGCAGAGACTCGATTTCTGTCGGGAAGGAGCTATTTATGTCTATCGTTTCTCCCTCACTGCTTTCTGCAAGTTTTGCCCATCTGGAGCAGGACTGCCGCATGGTTTTGGAAGCAGGTGCGGAATTTTTACATTTTGATGTTATGGATGGCCATTTTGTGCCAAACATTAGCTTTGGAGCCCCAGTGCTGAAAAGCCTTGCAAAAGAGCTGGATGCTTTTTATGATGTCCATTTGATGATTACTGACCCGCTAAGCTATATTGAAAGCTTTGCAAAAGCGGGTGCAGGTCTCATTTCGTTCCATCTGGAAGCGGACAGCCCTGTACAGGAAACTATTGATGCTATTCACGCTGCTGGTTGCAAAGCAGGTCTTGTAATTAAACCTGCCACCCCGGCAGAGGCATTGTTTCCGTATCTGGACAAGGTGGAGCTGGTGCTGGTGATGAGCGTAGAGCCTGGGTTTGGTGGCCAAAGTTTTATGCCGTCTGCACTGCCTAAGCTGCAGGCCATCAAAGCGGAGGCTGAGCGCATTGGCCGCAGCGACCTCTGGATTGAGGTGGACGGCGGTGTGGGACGTGATACTGCGGAGCAGTGTGCCCAGGCAGGTGCGAATGTCCTGGTCGCGGGCTCGGCGGTGTTCAGTGCAGCTGACCCCGTTGCCGAAACCCGCTGGCTGAAAAGCCTTTAGGCATAAAGTTAACCCCAAGAAGGCTGCTTTGCGGCCGGAAAGGTTCTTTTGTATATGAATAATGTAACCGAAACCATTCGCCCCCGACATGAGGGTTATGCAACTGGATGCGACGTGCTGTTCGCACTGTTTCCGCTTGCATTTATGGCGGTATATCTGTATGGCCCGCGCCCGGCACTGATGCTCGGCGTAGCATTGCTGACCGCATTTATCTGCGATTTTTTGGTAGCCGTGCTGCGGCATTACCCGCACGATAACACCGAGAATTCTTCGTTTGTTTATGCTGCGATTTTTACGCTGATGCTTCCTGCAACGGCACCTTATTATATGATTGTAGTTGGTGTCGCAATTGCGGTGCTGATTGGCAAGCATATTTTTGGCGGCTGGGGCAGCTATCCGTTTAATCCTGCTGCGGTAGGCTATGCAGTAGTTACCATCAGCTGGCCGGAGATGCTGTTTAAATATCCGCAGCCGTTCAGCACACTCAGCCTGTTTGGCGCTTCGGATGTGCCGCTGATTGAAGCTTCTGCACATACCTTGAAAAATGGCGGCGTGCCGAACATCCCAACATTAGATTTGATTTTGGGCAGCTATGCTGGCCCGATGGGTACCACCTTCTGCATCGTAATTGCAGCGTCGGCGATTTACCTGCTGGTACGCCGGCGCATTACACTGGAGCTTCCAGTATCTTTTCTTGCTACCTGCGTGGTTATCAGCTTGCTGATGCCCCGTATTACCATGGCGGCGCGACTTGATGTGGTAAAATACGAGCTGCTTTCGGGCGCATTGCTGTTTGGCAGCATCTTTTTGGTCTGCAATGCTACCACGGCACCGAAAAATAAATTAGCACGGGTGTTATATGGCATTTTGTGCGGGTTTTTGACCATGATGTTCCGTTATTATGGTGCGTATGAGCTGGGCGTCTGTTTTGCAGTGCTGCTCGCGAATGCCTTTAGCGGATACCTTGATCGCATTTGCAGTGCGCGAACCCTCCATAAAAAACTGAACGGAGGAAAACAGAATGAATCTTGAACGCGCTCTTTATTATAAAGAAAACATGGAAAGATTGATGCGCACCGAGCGTTTGTTTTTAAACAACCCTGTGCTCATCACCGGGCTTGGCCTTGCACCCATTGTGGTAGCGGCCACCAGCCTGAACAATGCGCTGATTCTCGGCCTTGCGGTGTTACTGTTGCTCACCCCAACACGGCTGCTCGCGGCTTTCCTTTCTCGCTACTCTTATATGCGTTTTCGTGGCGTGGTCTACACGTTGTCAGCAGCGCTCCTTTATATTCCGGTCTATCTCATCGAGCGGGCCGTTTTTGGCGTAGGCCTCAGTATGGTAGGGCTTTATTTGCCGCTGCTTGTTGTGGAGCCGATTATCATTAAACGGTACGAGCGGCCACAGCTGGAGCCGATGGGCATGGCACTGCGCAAAGGCATTGCCACCACCGGCGGCTTTTTGCTGGCGCTGTTCCTCGTAGCAACATTGCGCGAGTTTTTAGGCGCGGGCAGCCTATTTGGACATGTGCTGGTAAAAGCGGCGCCGTTCCCTCTGGCAGGCTCTACCGCTGGCGGGTTTATTTTGGTAGGCTTAATGGCTGCTTTTTGGCGCTGGCTTCGCAACCTGTTTAAGAAATATGTCAACATGGAGGCGAAACGAGAGATATGATCGTATTAAAATCCGTCTTGACCTTTTTTGTGTACGCAGTTGTTGCAATTGCGGCACAAAATGCCGTGTTTAGCCGGGCACTTGGTGTTTCCCGAGTTGTCAAAATGGTGGATGACGGCATTGTTTCGCTTGGCAAATTCACTGTTATGCTTGCAGCAGTACAGCTGCTGAGTGCCCCGATGGCCTATTTTTCGGGCCGATTGATTCAAGACCTTACCTGGCGCGGCGCCGTGCGCCCGCTTATTTATGTGCTTTGCACCAGTATTGCCTATTTTGTTATTCTGCTTGCGCTGGCACTGCTGGCCCAGAAAACCCAGATAAAAGACATCAAAGACTATGTGGCCCTTCTGCCGTCCGCTACCTTTAACTGCTGCGTATTGGGCGCACTGTTGCTGACGACTACCTCTGGCTACACTTTGCTGGAGACGATGGGCTTTGCGCTGGGCAGCGCAGTCGGTTATGCCTTGGCTATCCTCGTAGTAAACGAGGGCCAGCGTAAAATTCGTAACCGCAACGTGCCCTCTACCTTCCGGGGATTGCCGATTACATTGATTTATATCGGCATCGTGGCGCTTGCGATTTATGGCTTTACAGGACACATGCCGGCAATTTAAGTTGCTCGAAGGAGGCTTTGCAAATGAAAAAGAAACGGATGAAGGTCAAACGCTACAAACGCAGCTTTTCCGGTTCTGCAGATCGTCAGAATACGCTGCGCAAGGTGCTGATGTGGATTGTGGCAGCGCTAGTGCTGTTTGCCCTCGGTTGGCTGCTTGCAAAGCCTGGTCTGGACCTGGCCTCCAAGCTTTGGTACCAGCATAAAAACGGCGGAACCACTCCGCCGTCTTCCAGTACATCAGCCCCCAGTGAAGCACAGAGCGGCGCAGTGACCGCTCCTTCTGAAATTACCGAACCGGAAACACCATCTGCTACCACGGGCAAGGGAACTTGGAAGTTTGTTGCGCTTTCTTCCGTAGCAACACCGGAGCAGGCGGCACAGGTGGCCAAACAGCTTGCAGAAAACGGTGTTTCGGGCGCAGTGCTTACGCTCAAAGATGAAACAGGTAATCTGTATTACAATAGTGCAGTAGATGCTGCTAAAAGTGCTATCTCGCCATCGGCCATTGATGCCGCAGCAGTAGCCAAAGCCTTTACCGAGCAGGGGATAACACCGATTGCGGCTGTTTGGGCTTTCCGCGATGCCACAATGCCTTATTTGGACCGTGCAACAGCGGTGAAATATCAAGGCACAGATTATAACTGGCTTGACAATGCCAAAGAGCTTGGCGGTAAGCCCTGGATGAACCCCAACAGTGCAGCTGCACAGACCTACCTTAACGAGCTGGTCAAAGAAATCAGCGCGATGGGTTATCAGAAAATTCTGGTGAGCGGGTTGCAGTTCCCAGAAGGGTACAGCCTGCAGGCGTGCGATTTTGGAACGTTAAGCGGAAGCAAAGAGCAGTTGCTTGCAAAAGTGGGTACAGACCTGCAAACTGCGGCCGGAGAGGCAGAAGTTTGGTTTGAATTCCCGCAGGCGGCTGTTTCGGGTGAATCGTTTGCAAGCTATGGCGCATCGCCGGCCGGGTTTGGCCTTGCCAATGTACTGGTACGCAGCACCAATGTAACCACTGTCAATGAGGCAGGCGAAACGGTGAACACGCTGCCGGATACCGCGAAAGAAACTTTAGAAGGCGTGAAAGCGGCACTTGAAAAAGGCGGCACAAAACAGGTCGGATTTTATCTTGCTGGCATCTCCGGCAATGAGCTGAGTGCGGCAAACGAAACGGCCAAAGCAGCTGGATACGAAGTGCAGCTTATCCCGTAATTCATTCGATGAAAATGCAAACGCCTCTGCGGCGGACAGCGCTGTCCCGGCAGAGGCGTTTTTTGAGCCATGGCAAACGCAAGCCTTGGCAATTACAAAAAACAGGAGACGACTCGCCATGTACGTACGCGCCATAACCGAAGAAGATTTGCCCGCCCTCTATGATCTTTGCGCTGCAGCATCCGGCACCGCCATGCCTCAGCAACTGTTTGCAGGGGTGCTGCGGGCGGTACTTTCGGATAAGCGTCGTCGGGTGGTCATCGCATTTGAAGGTGAGCGCGCGGTGGGATACGGCGACTTACAGGTGGAACTGCTACTTTCGAGCTGCACCTTTGCCGGGCTTTTGCAGGAGCTTTACGTAGAGGAAGCGGTGCGAGGCAAAAATATCGGCACAGGAATGCTGATTGCGCTTTCCGGCCAGGCGAAAACACTTGGTTGTACTGAAATGCGAGCAAATACTTCTCGCGTTAATTTAAAGGCACAAAGCTTTTTGGAACGGCATGGATTTGTAAAGACGCAGCACCTTTTTTCAAAGTCGCTGAAGTAAAAAATATGGTCTATATCCGATTAATTGAAACAGAAAAGGGCATCGGTAAAAACCGATGCCCTTTGATTTTGCCCAAAGTTTATCTGTGTTTAGCTTAGTGAGCGGCTACTCCGCTACTCTTTCAAAAATAATTTGGTAACCAGCAGCGGCATACATGCCCATTT
>OBXZ01001182.1_pt1 | contig 12857 bp, 9 predicted proteins | sample 1538171 | NCBI WGS metagenome assembly OBXZ01 (sample SAMEA2580161, study PRJEB22360) | human gut metagenome | biome: human gut; feature: human-associated habitat; material: faeces | place: Denmark | collected 2008/2010
GACGCTGGATGCGGGGAGCTCTGCTTTTGCCGTTTGCTGAAGCTTATTTGACACAATTTCGAAACGGTACAGCAGGCCTTTTGCGCTGGTTACATAAACGGCATTTTGCTCGTAGACCGGGAGGCTGCGTACAGCACCCTCAACGGGGGCGGTGTCAAGCTGGCTGCCATCCTTACTTAACAGTGTCAGCATCCCGCTTTCGTCTGCCAAAACAATGTTTTCGCCAGCCATGGTAGCACCGCTGCCATAGCAACCGGCTGCGCCATAAGTGTTCGTCCACACCTTCTGTCCGCTTGCATCCGGAGCGGCGGCGGGGTCTAGCATGGCAATCGTGCCGGATTGACTGGTGTAGTCATAAAAGCCGCAGAACACTTTGCCATAGATGTAAGACACCGGGGCAAGCGCCTGCAAAGAGCTGCCGCCGAGCGCTGAAGTGCGCCATAAAGAGCGCATCGTGGTGGCGTCGAAGCATTCCACTACACCACCGTTCAATGGCACGAAAATCTGGCCTTCTGCATAGGCCAGCATCGCAGCATATCCGGTTTCGCCGGCAAGTGCAGTTTCTTTTTCCACCTCGCCGGTTTCCAGATTCAGTCTAAGCAATTTATTGTCCCGTGCAAGGTATAGCTTGCTATCTACACAGATAGGGCTGCCTGGGTAGCTGGTCAATCCACCGCTCGCAGAGTTGCTGCTTTCCCAGCGCAGCGTGGCGGATTCCTCTGCGAGAGAAAGTTTTGCATTTTGCACCACCGCGTTGGCGGTGCTGCTTTTGCGAAAACTGCCCCAAAATGCAGAGAGTGCAGCGTTTTCCGGCAGGTCGCGTACCAAAGTCAACAGGGTGGTTTCGGTTTGGCCGGAGCAGGTAACGCTGATGGGCAATTCCGTTACGAGCCCGGTCAGCGTAACGGTAACTGATCTTTCTTTATTACCGTTAGATGAAAAAGAGGAGCTGCCAATCACAAAATTGGTAGCCGAAGGGTCTTTCGGCTTTGCAGTTACAATCAGGGTTTCGGCATTCTGCGGCAGGTGAACGGTGTAGCCTTGCACAGCAGGCGAAAAATCGAGGGTGCCAGCGGAAAGACCGAGTGCTTCCAGCGCAGTCGTGTAAGCACCAACCGTCAGTGCAATGTCCTTGGTTTTAGCGGTAGCACCGGTTGCGGTGATGGTCGCGGTAAGCACTACCGGCGCATCCGGTTGCCCAGCAGCGGGCCGCTTGACACTGTGTGTAGAGTAAGAGCCAATCGAAACAGCAGAAGAGGAGCTTTTCCAAGTGATTTTCACTCCGCTGTACCCGGTCATGCTTTTGACGTTTGTCAGGCTTTTGGTAACAAAAGAGGCATCTTCATTGGTGCTTTTGATATCATGAAAGGACAGAATCTCAGCAACGGTATCTACCCGCTCTTGCGCGGTAAGTGTTTTAGTGTTGACTGTGTAAGTGATGGTCTGCTCATAAAAGACACCCAAACGTGCAAAGCGTAGTGTGACAGGTGCCTTGCAATAATACTGGTTAAACGTGATGGTGCCATCCGGCGCGATGTTGGTGTTTTCAGAATCCACAATGGAAACTTTAACTTCAGAATGGCCCGCCGCAGCCAGCTTGTCTTCCCATACCGTAATCAAATTATTGGAGCCGGAAGCGGAGAGTGACGAAGAAACATAAATAGAGGAAACCGCATCTTTTATTTGCTGTTCTACTTCTGCTTTTGTCATAGCTTTTACGGTGGCGGTAAACTCTTTTATCGCAGCTTCTGCGCCGCGGCGAATGGTTGCGGTAAGATGGACCGTCTGATCTGCCTGTGGGTAAGCCGGGCGCAAGACAAGCCCGTCCGCATTGATGGCCGCATTATCACTTTGCCAGGTGATGGTAGTGCCGCGTCGCCCTGCGGTGGGCAGCGAGAGGTCTGTAGTGACCGCGCTGAGGTCACCAATGTCCAAAATACTCTTGTCGTAGGCAACCGCCTGCGCATCGGTCATCGGGGGTGGGTCGGTAATGGTAACCAGCGCGTAAGGGCGGCTGATATCCTGCGCGCACACAAAAGGAGTGTTGTGATAATAACCGCTCAGCCGCTTTGCGGAAACCACATAGGTGCCAGGCTTGCTAAAAACAGCTTGCGTGGTGCCGTCTGCTTTCACCGCTTCACCTACGGCGTCGGTCGTGTTGGGCACCGTCATGCTGGTATCATAGAACAGAAGCTCTGCACCTTCTATAGAAGCAGGATTTCCCGTCATGCCGGAAAAACCGAGGAGTTGCAGGGCAATGGGGTCGCCGGTATAGCCGCTTATTGATTTTTGTGTAAAGTAAGCATAATTTCCGCTCAATGTGCTGCCCGAAAACCACATATCGTAGAGCACGAAGGTATCGCCGGAAGTGAGCGGATAATCCGCAAGGGTATATCCAATCCCGTTGTCACGTACCGGGTAACGGTCATTAATGGCGAACATGAAAGAAGTGTCGGTCAAAAGGTTGCCGCCGCTTTCGGGGATGTTATTGGAGCCTTTCAGCCCCATGAAATTGGTAACAAAACCGGTACTGGTTACTTCGATTACATCTTTAGGTTCCATTCCGTACACGTTGATGCAGTATTCTGCAAGCAGGTGCAGCGGGGTGAAATAACCGGGATCCTGCTTTACGGTGAGCCCGTAATCGGCCAACGGCTTATACACCGCAGGCATCGTAATTTCCGTGGGAGCCTGAAGTGTAGAGTCGTACAGCTCGATGCGCAGTGTAGCAGTGATGGGAACGGCTGCTGCAAAAGATGCCGGGGCTTCGGGCGCAGGCGCAGCTGAGGTTGTTGGCATCGGTGAAGGCTCTGCGGCAGAAGAATCAGAGCCTTCAGGTAGGTCCGGTTCTGCTGCTGGCGGTGTTGTTGGGTCAGCAGAAGGCTTTTCGGGCGAAGCTGTAGCCTCAGGCGGCGCAGCAGCTTCTGCATTCGGTTCGCTTGGCAGCGCGCCAGAGGTGACTGACGAATTTGCCGCCAGCCCGGCTGTGCTGCTGGCGAGAGCAGTTGCCGGCAGTGTGCCGAACAACAGGCAGACTGCCAGCAGTAAAGAAAGTATACGTTTCACATTTTCCTCTTTTCCGCCCTTTCGCGAAGAAAATGCAAAACAGGGCAACAAAAAAGCAGGCCCTGAGGCCTGCGGAAAACAAAAAACAAAGCCACGCCCACCATACCGGCAGCCGAGCCTTTTGCGCTCTGCACTCCACTTTCCTTCACCGAAAGAGTCATGTAACTATAAGGTATCCTGACTTGGAAGTAATAGCCCGGCAAGCGCCCTTCCCGCCGAAAGGCAGTGGCATTGCGCTGCAAGTTCTTCCTCACAGTAGTGTGAGCTGTTGCGGATTTTCACCGCATTCCCTGTTTATAGCCAAATTATACCGGAAGAGCCGCAAAAAAGCAACTGCAACAAAATACACAAGAATCAAAATAAAGCCAAAACGATTTTCTGCTAATATTATGTGGTGACAGCACACCGCGGACATGTTATCATGTTATTGCAAAGAAGATTGTTTGCCCATATAAACCTTCAAATTGGTGAAGGTGTATCTACGCAGAGGCCGTAACCTCTGTACTATGGGGGTCATTTTGTAATGGCGCTCGGGTTAAATGTCTGTTTTTGTAAAAACACCACTATTTAATGGAGGCTACTTATGAAAAAGGTCTACACCGGCAAAACCAAAGATGTCTACGCACTCGAAAACGGCAATTATTTGCTGCAGTTCAAAGATGACGTAACCGGCGAAAACGGCGTGTTCGACCCCGGGGCAAACACCGTAGGGCTCTCGATTGAAGGCATTGGCAAGCAGAACCTTGCGATGTCTGAAATTTTCTTTAAAATTTTGAACGAAAAAGGCGTCAAAACTCATTTCGTTTCGGCCGATTTAGAAAACGGAACCATGGAAGTTCTGCCCGCAAAAACCTTTGGCAAAGGGCTTGAAGTCATCTGCCGTCTGCGCGCAGTGGGCAGTTTCTACAAACGTTACAGCGATTATGTAGAAGAGGGCGCTCCGCTGGATGCCTATGTAGAGATGACCTTTAAAAACGATGCAAAAGGCGACCCGCTGGTAACCAAAGACGGCCTTGTGATGCTTGGTGTAATGACCGACGGGCAGTATGAAGCCACCAAACTGCTGACGCAGAAAATCACTCGCATTGTTGCAGAAACTTTAGCAGAAAAAGGCGTAGAGCTTTACGATATTAAATTTGAGTTTGGCTTTAACCAGGATGAAGTGCTGCTGATTGATGAGATTGCTTCGGGCAATATGCGCGTATACAAAGATGGCGAAGTTATGGACCCGATGGTGCTGTCTGCAATGTTCCTCGCTTAATTTTTATAAATAGTTGCTCCCTTGCTGTGCTTTAACGCAGCAGGGGAGTTTTTTATTTGCAGCCGGTCACACTAACGGAAAATACCGATGGGTTTGATTAGAAACTGATATTTTACTTCTTAAAGCAAGCGCCGTATAATAACCATCAGGAGGAAGAATATGGAACAAAATAATCGTAAATTTCTGTTTCGAAAGCTGTTTTTTTCGACGCTTTACATCAGCAGCTTTACCTTTGGCGGCGGCTTTGTGATTGTCACCTTTATGAAGCGTAAATTCGTAGATGAATTGCACTGGCTAACCGAGCAGGAGATGCTGGACATGACAGCACTGGCCCAGTCTTCACCGGGCGCGATTGCCGTAAACGCTTCGATACTGGTTGGCTGGCATATGGCAGGTGCACTTGGTGCGGCGGTGGCTGTGCTGGGCACTATTTTGCCGCCGATGCTGATTTTGTCTGTGATTTCACTTTTTTACGCCGCTTTTGCGTCGAACCCTTATGTCGCGCTGGTGCTAAAAGGCATGCAGGCAGGTGTTGCGGCGGTAATTCTGGACGTGGTATGCGGGCTGGGGCAAAATGTAGTAAAAGAAAAAAGTCTGCTTTCGCTTTGCATTATGGCAGCAGCTTTTATTTCTACCTTTGTGTTTGTCAATGTCGTTTACATTATCCTTGCAGCAGGGCTGATTGGCCTTTTGCGCGTTTATCTTCCGCTGAAGGGAGGGCGCAAAAAATGATTTTGCTGCAATTGTTTTTTAGCTTTTTGCAGGTAGGCATGTTCAGCATCGGCGGGGGCTATGCCGCAATGCCACTGATACAGAACCAGGTAGTAGAGCTGCATAGCTGGCTTACAATGGCGGAATTTACCGACCTTGTCACGATTGCGGAGATGACTCCCGGCCCTATCGCCATCAACGCGGCAACCTTTGTGGGGACACGCGTTGCCGGCCCGCTGGGCGCGGTAGTTGCCACTTTCGGCAGGATTTTCCCTGCCTGTATCATTGTTTCGCTGCTGGCGTATGTTTACCGCCGCTATCAAAAATTACCGGCATTGCAAAGCGTGTTGGGTTGCCTGCGGCCTGCGGTTGTGTCCCTCATTGCTGCGGCAGGGCTTTCCATCCTGCAAACGGTGATTTTTGCCGGCAGTGCCATTCAGCTTTCGACTGTGGATTGGATCGGCGCAGTGCTATTCCTCGCTGCTTTTGTTATTCTACGCATTAAAAAATGGAACCCGATTTTAGTGATGAGCCTTTGCGGGGCAGCACGGCTAGCCATTGGCCTTGTTATGAAGCTGCCTGCCTAAATATTGATAAACAAAAAGCACCGGTGCCATAAAAGGCATCGGTGCTTTTATTATGCTGATAAGAAAAGGTTAAGCGTGGTGGCTTACGCCGAGTGCTTTGCGGATAGGCACGAAGATTTCGTGGAAGAGCAAAGGCAGCATCGCGAATACAATAAGGCTCAGCCACTCACTGAAAGCAAGGGTAGCGGTGCCGAAAACGCCTGCAAACAGCGGAATTTCAGTGGCGCAAACCTGAAGCAGCAACCCTATGCCGAACGAGAGGAACATCAGCTTGTTCTGGTGGCGAAGAGTGATGAAGATGCTGGTGTCAACGTCGCGCATGCCAAGGCTGTGCCACAGCTGGCTGACAGCGAGGGTAGTAAATGCGAACGTCTGGGCTTTGGTCAGCAAATCGCCTACGAGCAGTGCATCCAGAGATGCGATGTTGATTGGCGTGCCGGAAGCAAGCAGTTGCGAGATGGGGATATAGAGGAAAGCGCTGACCGTCATCAGTGCGATGAGGATGCCGTAGAAGATGGTAAGGAATAGACCACCGCCCGAGAAAAGACCGTCTTTTTCAGAACGCGGCTGGCGCTCCATAATGCCACGGGGCTTTTCATCGGCGCCCAGTGCAAGTGCGGGCAAGCTGTCGGTGATAAGGTTAACCCACAGGATATGAACCGCTTTGAGCGGGCTGGCGAGGCCGACGACGATAGCGCCAAACATGGCGGTAACTTCGCCCAAGTTAGAACCGAGCAGGAAGATGACCGTTTTTTTGATGTTGGCATAGATGCCGCGGCCCTCTTCGATGGCTTTTTCGATTGTAGAGAAGTTGTCATCGGTAAGCACCATGTCGGCAGCACCTTTTGCAACGTCGGTGCCGGTGATGCCCATTGCAACGCCGATATCAGCAGCTTTCAAGCTGGGGGCGTCGTTTACGCCGTCGCCGGTCATCGAGACTACTTTGTTGTGAGACTTGAATGCCTGAACGATGCGCACTTTGTGAGTGGGGGAAACACGGGCGAACACACGCAGGTCGAGTACACGAGCATTCAGTTGCTCCTGTGTCATCGAATCCAGCTCTTCGCCGGTGATGCACTGGCTCTCCTGCTCAGCGATGCCGAGCTCTTTTGCAATGGCAAAAGCGGTGTCGCGGTGGTCGCCGGTAATCATGATAGTGGTAATGCCGGCTTTGCGGAAGTTTGCAACCGAGGCTTTGGCTTCGGGGCGAGCCGGGTCAATCATACCGACAAGGCCGACAAAAGTGAGCTCTTCTTCGGTAGCGGTGCTGTCGCCGTATTTAACGGCGAGAGCAAGCACGCGCAGCGCCTGTTTGGACATATCGCTTGCGGCGCCGAGAATACGTTTTTTGTCTTCTTCGGTAATAGCACGGGTAACGCCGTTTTCGCAGATAGAAACACAGTGGGGCAGCAGCTGATCAACGGCGCCTTTGGTATAGGCGGCAATTTCCTCGCCGCGGCGGTGCACGGTAGTCATCAGTTTGCGGTCAGAATCGAACGCCTGCTCGTTGATGCGGGGAGCGGTTTCTTCGATGCCTTCGCGGGTAAGAGAGAGCGGTGCGCCCATATCCAGCAAGGCGAGCTCGGTGGGGTCGCCAATGCGGCTGCCATTTGCGGTAGAAGCATCGTTGCAAAGCACAAAGCCGTCTAGGAAGAGTCGGTCCGATTCTGCATTCAGCTCGGCAACCGGCTTAACATTGCCATTGGACATTACCTGGATAACGGTCATCTTGTTCTGGGTGAGGGTACCGGTTTTGTCGCTGCAAACCACGCTGACTGCGCCAAGCGTTTCTACGGCGGGCAGACGGCGCACGATGCTGTTGACTTTAACCATGCGCTGCACACCAATGGCCAGCACGATAGTGACAACTGCGGGCAAGCCTTCCGGCACGGCAGCAACAGCAAGGCTGATAGCAGTAAGCAGCATTTCAATAATGTCACGCTTTTGCAGAATGGCAATGCCAAACAGTGCAACGCAGAGCACAATAGCGATGATGCCGAGCATTTTGCCAAGCACAGCCAGGCTCTTTTGCAGCGGGGTCAGCTCATCCGTGCTGGATTCCAGCATGGCAGCAATACGACCGATTTCAGTATCGGCAGCGGTTGCGATAACAACGCCTTCGCCACGGCCATAGGTAACACTGGTGCTGCTGTAAGCCATGTTGATGCGATCGCCCAGCGGAATTTCGCCTTCTGCCAGGAATTTTGCATCCTTTTCTACAGGAACACTTTCGCCAGTGAGGGCGCTTTCGTCCACTTTCAGGCTGGCGGTTGTTGTCAAACGCAGGTCGGCGGGCACTACGCGCCCGGCATCCAGCAATACAACATCGCCTTTTACCAGCTGAGCGGCCGGGATTTCGGATACAATGCCGTTACGCCGCACGGTGGCGGTCGGGCTGCTCATTTGTTTCAGCGCTTCCAGTGCGCGTTGCGCCTTACCTTCTTGCACCATGCCAACAACAGCATTTAGCAGCACTACGCAAAGGATGATGACGGCGTCAGAATACTCTTTTAGAAAAACAGAGATGGCAGCAGCACCTAGCAAAATGTAAATCATGGGATCTTTGAGCTGTGCTAGGAATGTCTGCAAACGGGTAGGGGGATCCTTTTCTTTGAGGGCGTTTTCACCATCTCTGGCGAGTCGGTCGGCGGCTTCTGCGGCGGAAAGACCAGAAGGGTTGCTTCCCAGCTCGAGAAAGACGTCCTCGCTGTGCTTTTGTTCGAACATGTGCGATTACCTCCAACGGTTTATTTTACAATTATGGTATAAAAAAAGACTTTTGATACAGATATCTGCATCAAAAGTCTCGTTTCCTAAAAAGGTCCTCGTACCAGCCGAGCAAGCTCGACGGCTGTTGATACGAAGAATACAACTACTCCCTTTTGCTTTTTCCAATATACGGCAAAAAAGGGGCAATGTCAAGCAGACAATTTTAATTAGTTGTCCTGTACAGCGCTAAAAATAGTCGGTTTTGCCTGATAGAGCACGGCGGCGCCAATTGTAGTCAAAATTAGCTCAACACCCATGTAGCTGCCGTTGTAAGTAAGGCTGTAAAGCCACAGTGGCATATCAGAGGGCGCATAGGCTGCCCAAATTAAAATACCGGAGAAAAAGCTGCACAAAAAACGGATGACGCAAACCGCAGCAGTACCTACTGCAACACCGGTAAGTTTGTTTTTAAAGGGCTTTGCGAAAGCTGCCGCAGTGCCAAGCAGAGAGAATGCAAGCACGTAATCCAGCATAATCATGCCAAAAAAGGCAAGTGCAGTGCCGGCGGGCGGTGCATAAAACCCAAGCAGCATCTGCAAAAGGCTGTTGGCAAGGCCGGTCAAAAGGCCCCATTTAACGCCGTGCCGAAAAGATACCAGAATAAAAGGCAGCATCGAAAGCAGTGTAACACTTCCGCCGTTGGGCAGCTCGATGAGCTTAACCATGGAAAGAATCGTGCCAATGGCAATCATCAGTGCACATTCTACCAGCGTGCGAGTTTTAGAAAAAGTTTGGGTCATGGTTTGAGTACCTCCGTAAAATAAAAGTACATAAAAACAAATAACACCCGCCTTGCAGTGATGCAAAACAGGTGTTACCCAAAAGTTTAGGGGACAGAGGTGAGAAACACGCCTCTGCTATATTAAACTTCCTACGCCGGCATTATCCGGATCAGGTTAAAGGGTTACTGCAATAACAGCTCTCAGCCTTTCGGCACCCCTGTTTTTATGTCCTTGTTTATTCTATCGCAGCGTGCCGGAATGTCAATACCTTTTTGTGATTTTTTAAGGTTAGGCTCAAAAAACATCACAGGGAGGCTGATAAAAGCAAATCGGCGGCCCGTGTACAGCACCTGTCAAAAAACGAGGTATTGTACCTCGACAGTGACTGGTTGATATGATATGCTGAACCAAATAAGATGAAAAAGAGGTGCAAAATGAAAAACAGCAAGCGCTGCCCCAAATGTGGCAGCAACAACATTATATATGCACCAGGTACCGTCGGTCCCTATGGTGCAGGCAATCAAATCTCCTGCGGCCTGACTAATTTAAGCGCGGTAAAAGTAGGCCGCTATGTTTGTTGTGACTGCGGCTTTTGTGAAGAATGGGTTGACAAGGCTGACCTGGAGCGCCTTGAACGCAAATACGGCGAGAAGAGATAACCACGCGGCAGAAACCGCGTAAAATAAACGGCGGCAGAAAGCCCAATGCTCTCTGCCGCATTTATTTTAGCTATATGCTTATTTTACGTAAAAGCCAGCCAGTTTCATTTCAGAATCAAAAGAAATGGTAAACTGCGCAGTGCCGTCTTCGTACTTTGCAACAAGAACTGCAACGCCGTAGCCATCCTGCCCAAAGGTGGATTCCTCAGTGTACTCTTTAAAATTACCAAGCTGCTCAGAATAGCTTTCCCACACCTCTTCAATTTTTTCGGCACCGCCTGCCTGGGTAAGAGTAGCGTCCATTTTGGCGGCAATTTCATCGTACTTTTCGTCTTCCAGTTCCGCAACAATTTCGCGTGCTGCGCTCAGCACGGTTTCTTTATCAAAGCCGTCGGGCAGCGGTTTTGCTCCGCAGCCGGTCAGCAGCCCTGCTGCCATCGTCAGCGCAAGGCATATGGTCAAAATTCTTTTCATCATGCTTCCTCTGTCCTTTCCGTTTGCTTATTGTATATAAGATAACACTACAATTTATGTAGCCGAAACTACTTATTTTGCTGCTTTGCAAAGGTTTCGCAATATTCTTTTACGGCGCAGCGGTCACATTGCGGCTTACGGGCATCACAAACAGCACGCCCATGTAATACAAGCCGGTGGCAAAAGTCGTTGCTCTCTTCCGGGGGGATAATCTTCCACAAGTCCATCTCTACTTTTTTTGGTTCTTTGTTTTTGGTCAGCCCCATGCGCCCGCACAGACGGATGCAGTGCGTGTCGGTGACAATGGCAGGTTTGCCAAACACATCGCCCATAATCAGGTTAGCGCTTTTTCTGCCAACACCGGGCAGGGCAAGCACTTTGTCAAAGTCGTCCGGCACCTTACCGTCGTATTTTTCTATCAGCTCGTTCATACAAAGGTGAATATCCCGCGCTTTGGTGCGACCAAGGCCGCACGGCTTAACAATTGCTTCGATTTCTTCTGGCGTTGCTGCGGCAAGAGCAGCAGGGGACGGATACTTTTCAAACAGTTCTGAGGTGACGATATTTACGCGGGCATCGGTACACTGTGCGGCAAGCCGCACCCCCACCAGAAGCTGCCATGCGTTTGCATAATCCAGCGTGCATTCTGCAAGTGGATATTCTTTTTTCAAACCTTCAATCACGCCCAGGGCGCGTTCTTTTTTACGCATATAAACCTCCCGGTTCAGTTTTTGAAAAGTATATCACAATCTGCACAGTTTGTCTTGTACTTTGTCTTGTACATTTCTTGGCAGCCGTGCTATAATTCTCCTTAGATGAGAGAAAATAAACAGGGCAGATATCTGCCCGCGTAAAGGAGCTGAACGACCGATGGCATACATCAATGCGCGCATTCGCAGCATTCTGCTGCAGCGCACCGTAGACGTCGATTTGTATTTCCCCAACGACCTGCCGACCGAAATAGTGCCGGAAATTCGGGGCGTTGTTACGCTGCTGCACGGCTATAACGGATGCAGTGCAGACTGGTTCCATTTTTCCTCCGCCTGTCGCTATGCAGCGGACAATGGTCTGATTTTGGTTGCACCCAACTGTGACAATAGCTTTTATCAGGATATGGCCTACGGCGGGGCGTTTTACACCTACCTCACCCAAGAGCTGCCCCAGCCGCTGGGCAAAATGTTCCAGCTGCCGACAGAGCGGGAAAAGAATTTCATCGCCGGCCTTTCGATGGGCGGCTACGGCGCGATGATGGTAGGCATGAACCACCCAGAGCGCTACGCTGGCATCGGCTGTTTTTCCGGCGCCGTTGACCCGGGCATGATGATTGAATATGGCAAAAAAGAGCCGACACTGGCACACGCGTTTGTGCCGGTATTTGGAGATTCGCTCGAAATCCCTGAAAATCGTAACCTCTACAAACTTGCAGCCAAAACGGCAGCATTGCCCCCAGAGCAGCAGCCCAAGATTTTGGTTACCGTCGGCAAGCAGGATTACGATGTCTATGGCATCCACCCGCAAAACGACGCACTGCGCGCTGCGCTGGAAAAACTGCCGCTGGCGCAGTATCGCCATATGGAATGGGACGGCAACCATGAATGGAAATTCTGGGACCGCAGTTTGGTTTACGCGCTGGATATGTTCCTGGGCAACCAGTATGCACAGGCGAAGCACGGCGACTGGCAAAGCACACCCGAGGTAAAATAAACATGATGCACAACAGGAGGGACGGCAGATGAACAGCCCGCTTGCAGATCGTCTGCGCCCCAAAACGCTGGACGATGTAGCAGGACAAAAACAAATTTTGGCGCAGGGGACAGTGTTTCGCAAGAATATGGATGCCGGTCGCATCCCCAATATGATATTTTACGGCCCGTCCGGTGTAGGTAAAACTACGGTAGCGCGCATTATCGCAGAAAACAGCGGCATGCGGCTGCACAAGCTAAATGGCACGTCTGCTTCAACAGCTGACATCAAATCGGTCATTGCAGAAATTGGTACGTTGATGAGCCAGCAGGGCATTCTGCTCTACCTTGACGAGATTCAGTACCTGAACAAAAAACAGCAGCAAAGCTTGCTGGAGTGTATTGAAGATGGCAGCATTACGCTGATTGCGTCGACTACCGAAAATCCCTATTTTTATGTTTACAGTGCGCTGCTTTCCCGCTGCACGGTGTTTGAGTTTAAGCCGCTCTCTACCGAAGATGTAGCAGAAGGTTTTGCACGAGCGCTCAGACTGATGGAAACGCAGGAAGACTGCAAAATCGTGTTTGAAAACGATGCTTTGCGGCTGCTTGCCGGGGCTTGTGGCGGAGATATGCGCAAAGGTCTTAACAGCCTGGAGCTGGTGGTCGGCGCAGCCCGCTGTGAAAATGGCACCAAAAGCATCAGCGAAGAGATGGTGCAGCAGGTCGCGCAGCGCAGCAGCATGAGCTACGACCGCGATGCCGACCAGCACTACGACACGCTTTCGGGCTTGCAGAAAAGCATTCGCGGTTCAGACCCGGATGCTGCGGTGCATTATCTGGCAAAGCTGATGGTAGCAGGCGATTTGATTTCGGCCTGCCGCCGGCTGCTTGGAAATGCCGCCCGAGATGGAGGTTCTGCCCTT
>OBXZ01001184.1_pt1 | contig 12846 bp, 10 predicted proteins | sample 1538171 | NCBI WGS metagenome assembly OBXZ01 (sample SAMEA2580161, study PRJEB22360) | human gut metagenome | biome: human gut; feature: human-associated habitat; material: faeces | place: Denmark | collected 2008/2010
TATCGAATGTTGAAAAGTTATGGCTTTATCAGATACGATGTGTTTGTCATTCCGAGCAATATTCAGGTTTCGGCCAAGACGCCGGAAGGAGAGTTAATCACGCAGATACGGCATATCGAGTCATTTGAGAATGATTTTGACAGACTGGATCATTTGAACGATCTTTCCAGATATGTATGCGCCCATAAGCCGGATGCGGATCATCTCAAGGCTAAATTTGACAAAGTCATCAGCCTCCCGGAGCAGCCGGAGATTCTGCGCTATGTAGCTGGAGTTATGGGGGGTGCTGGATTTGCCGTATTTTTTGGAAGTGGATTTGCAGATGCGATCGTAGCAGTTATTGTTTCTTTAATGATTGTGTTTGTCGGAAAATGGCTGAGTATGAGGGAAGGCAACTTGATGATCTATAACTTAATTCTTGCATTTCTCTCGGAGGTCATTATTATCCTGGCAACACGAAACGGGATCGGAACTCACCCGGATCGGATTATGATCGGAATCGTCATGCTTTTGATTAGTGGTCTTGGCACAACGAATGGTTTCCGAGAACTCTTACAGAGAGATTTCATTTCAGGATCCATTAATATTCTGAATTCTATTTTAGGAGCTACGGGAATTGCACTCGGAATCGCTCTTGCAATGCTGCTTTTTCACGAGCGGCTGGAAGAAGGATTTATGCTGACCCCAAGCATTCCGATGCAGCTTATCTCCTGTACGATTGCGTGTATTGGGTTTGCCATGTGGTTTAAGGTACGGGGGAGAAAAGTTTTTTATTCCGGAGTAGGAGCTTTTATTACATGGGGAATTTATGCTTTGATTTATGAGATTGAACCGAGCAATTTCCTGGCCACGCTGATTGCGGCTGTCTTTGTTGGATTTTACGCATTTATCATGTCAAGAGTTAATAAAGCGCCGTCAACGATCTTTCTGACGGCATCTGTATTCCCGTTGATTCCAGGACCGAACCTATACTATATGATGTATGGATTTGTCAGCAATGATTCAGCTCTGATATCCAGCGAAGGGGTGCTGCTCGCGACTACGTGTCTTGCGATTGCATTTGGATTCAATATCGTGGATGTTGTATCCAGGGTCATAATGAGCACATTAAAACGGGAATTTCGTGTAACTAAGAACTCATAAACACGAAGGTTATCAGAAAAGCATTGATTTTTATAACAATGTCTAGTAGAATTACTGGTAGAATGCTAGGAGGTAGAAGCATGGCGGAATACACAAAAGTGGCGCTTGATGCCATGGGAGGGGATTATGCCCCGGCAGAGATCATCAAAGGTGCGGTGGACGCGGTCAATAAACGTAAGTGTGGTGGTTGTCGGAAAAGAGGATATCATAAAGGCAGAACTTGCGAAATATACTTACGACAAAGAACAGATCGAGATCAGAAACGCCAGCGAGGTGATTGAGACAGCGGAGCCGCCGGTGATGGCGATCCGGGAAAAGAGGGATTCATCGCTTGTCGTCGGGATGAATATGGTTAGGCAGAAAGAAGCGGACGCCCTTGTGTCCGCAGGAAGTTCCGGAGCTATCCTTGTGGGAGGCCAGGTGATCGTGGGAAGGATCAAAGGAGTAGAACGGCCGCCGCTTGCACCGCTTTTACCTACGAAGAAAGGATTTTCTCTGTTGATTGACTGCGGAGCAAATGTGGATGCCAGACCATCTCATCTGGTTCAGTTTGCGAAGATGGGCTCGATCTATATGGAGAACGTCATGGGTGTGAAGAATCCGAAGGTTGCGATTGTCAATATTGGAGCCGAAGAGGAGAAGGGTAACGCACTTGTGAAGGAGACGTTCCCGATGCTGAAGGCATGCCCGGAGATTCATTTCACCGGGAGCATTGAGGCGCGTAATATTCCATATGGAGACGCGGATGTTGTTGTCTGCGAAGCTTTTGCGGGAAATATCATTTTGAAGCTTTATGAGGGCGTGGGAGGCGTACTCGTTGATAAGATCAAAGAAGGCATGATGAAGAGTCTTCGGACAAAGATCGGGGCACTTCTTGTAAAGCCGGCACTGAAAGAGACGATGAAGGGATTTGACGCAGGGGAATACGGAGGAGCGCCGCTTCTGGGACTGAATGGTCTGGTAGTAAAGACACACGGCAATTCCAAAGCACGTGAGGTCTGCAATTCCATTATCCAGTGTGTGACATTCAAAGAGCAGAAGATCAATGAGAAGATCAGAGACAGCATTCAGAAAGAGAAAGAATAAACTTTTTAAGGAAGGAATGTAACTATGGAATTTGAAAAATTGCAGGGGATTATCGCAGATGTATTAAATGTGGACGCCTCAGACATTACAATGGAGACCACGTTTGTTGACGATTTGGGAGCAGATTCTTTGGACATTTTCCAGATTATCATGGGAATTGAAGAAGAGTTCGATATCGAGATCGATAACGATGACGCTGAGAAGATCGTGACAGTGGGAGATGCGGTAGAGCAGATCAGAACGGCAGCAAATAACTAAAACATATATGCGGAAAAGCCCGTGAGGGCTTTTTCGTGTTAATTGGGGGTTTTATGAGAAAAATCAGAGAACTGGAAGAGAAAATCGGATACTGTTTTCAGGATCAGGAACTGCTAAAACATGCATTGCGCCACAGTTCCTATGTCAATGAAAAACATATGAAAAAGCATGAATGTAATGAAAGGCTGGAGTTTTTGGGAGATGCGGTTCTGGAGGTGGTATCCAGCGAATTTTTATTCTTTGAGCATCAGACGATGCCGGAAGGAGAGCTTACAAAGAAGCGGGCAAGTATGGTCTGCGAGCCTGCTCTTGCGTTCTGCGCCAGAGATATTGATCTGGGAGAATATCTGCTTCTTGGAAAGGGCGAAGAGGCGACCGGAGGAAGAAAGAGAGATTCTGTCACATCAGACGCCATGGAGGCGTTGATTGGGGCGATTTATCTGGATGGTGGGTTTGCTAGTGCGAAAGAGTTTATACACCGGTTCATTTTAAATGATCTGGAAAATAAAAAGCTCTTTTTTGATAGCAAGACTATCCTGCAGGAAATCGTGCAGGGAAGTTCCGATGAGCACGTTTCCTACGAGCTGATCCGGGAAGAAGGACCGGATCACAATAAGACATTCTGCACAGCGGTCAGGATCGGGGGCCGCACCTACGGCGAAGGGGAAGGACGGACAAAGAAGGCGTCCGAGCAGCAGGCTGCGTACCAGGCGATTTTGAGATTACAGGAGAAACAGTAGGAGCGCTATGTATTTAAAAAGCATTGAAGTACAAGGATTTAAGTCATTTGCCAATCGTATTGTCTTTCAGTTTCATAATGGAATTACCGGTATCGTAGGACCAAACGGCAGTGGAAAGAGTAATGTGGCGGATGCGGTGCGCTGGGTACTTGGTGAGCAAAGGGCAAAGCAGCTCCGGGGCGGCAATATGCAGGATGTTATTTTCTCCGGGACGGAGAACCGAAAGCCACTAAGTTATGCATCGGTAGGAATCACACTGGATAACTCCGATCACAAACTTCCGGTTGATTTTGAAGAAGTGACGGTGACGAGAAAACTTTACCGATCCGGGGAGTCAGAGTACCTGATGAATGGGAGAAGCTGCAGACTCAAGGATATCAATGAGCTTTTCTATGATACCGGAATCGGGAAAGAAGGCTACTCCATCATCGGCCAGGGGCAGATTGATAAAATATTAAGCGGAAAGCCAGAAGAGCGAAGAGAGCTCTTTGATGAGGCGGCCGGGATTGTAAAATTTAAGAGGAGAAAGAATACTTCTCTGAAAAAGCTGGAAGAAGAGCAGCAGAATCTGGTCCGTGTGACAGACATTCTCTCGGAGTTGGAAAAGCAGTACGGGCCGCTCAAGAAACAGTCTGAGACGGCCAGGGAATATCTGAAAAAGAAGGAAGAGCTGAAAAAGCTGGATATCAATCTTTTTCTTGTACAGACGGAGACGTTACGGGCTCAGGAAAAAGAGACGCTGGAAGCGCTTTCAAGAGCCGAGGAAGAGCTGGCGGAGACAAAGAAGCAGTATGAAGCCATGAAAGAAGAATACGCTGAAGTGGAAGGCCGTATCGAGGAGATCGATCTTGCGATGGAGACTGCCACAAAGCAGTTAAACGATACGAAGCTGATTCGACAGCAGTACGAAAACCGGATTGATCTGCTAAAAGAGCAGATCAAAAGTGTCCGGACGAGCGACGCCCATTACGTGGAGCGAAAAGAGACCGTAGAGGCGGAGATTCAGAAGCGGGAGGGAGAGCTTCGCGATCTGAAAGCTCAGCGGGAGGATTTGGAAGATCAGATGCGGGAAAAGGAAGCCCAGAGCGAGTCAGAGAGGAAAACGCTTACCAATCTCCAGGAAGAGATGGCAAGAATCAGTCTCTCTACAGAGGAGAAGAAAAATGAGATCATGCAGATTCTCTCCGGACGTGCTTCCACAAAAGCACGGCTACAGCATTTTCACACCTTACGGGAGCAGCTTCGTGTACAGAAGGCGGAGCTTGCCAAGCAGCTTCTGGCGATTACCCAGGAGACAGAGGTGTACCGGACGGATTATGAGAAATACGAAAGTGAATGGAAGACATTGTCTCAGGAGATTCGTACCTGTCAGGAGACGATTGCCGGATATGAAAGCGAGATCAACCGTCTTCAGCAGGAAATCACCCGAGAAAATGAACAGATCCGAATCGGACAGAGCGCTTACCACCGAGAGCAGTCCCGGCTGGAATCGCTGAAAAATATGACGGAACGGTACGAAGGATACGGAAATAGTATCCGCCGGGTGATGGAGCAAAAGAGCCGGGAGACGGGAATTTTAGGTGTTGTGGCAGATCTGATCCGTGTGGATAAAAGATATGAGACGGCGGTGGAGACGGCTCTTGGAGGCAATATACAGAATATTGTGACAAAAGATGAGGAGACAGCCAAGCGGATGATTTCCTTTCTGAAACAACATAAATTTGGGCGGGCGACGTTTCTCCCGCTGACAAGTGTCCGGGGATCGGAGTTTCTAAAGCCGGAGATTCTGGAAGAAGATGGCGTCATCGGACTGGCTCACACGTTGGTTGAGACGGACAGGCAGTTCCATGATCTGATGAAGAACCTGCTGGGACGTACTGTTGTCGTAAAAAATATTGACGTGGGAATCTATCTGGCGAGGAAATACCGCCAGAGTGTAAGGATGGTGACGCCGGAGGGCGAGCTGTTAAATCCGGGTGGATCTATGACAGGTGGAGCCTTTAAGAATTCCAGCAGCCTTTTAAGCAGACGTCGGGAGATCGAGGAGTTTGAAAAGACGGTGCAGATGTTAAAGAAAGATCTGGATGAGGCGATCGCTTCTTTGGAGACCCATAAGCAGGAACGTGCCGGATACTATACAAAGATGGATGCACTCAAAGAAGAGATGCAGAAAATCTATGTCCGGCAGAATACAGCCAGGATGAATCTTTCCCAGGTGCAGAGCCGCCAGAAGACCATTACGGAGCGGAAATCCGTCCTTCTTCATGAAAATGAAGGACTGGAGAGCCAATTAAGGGAACTTCAGGAGAATCAGGACTCGATTGAGATTGAACTTGGCACTTCGGAAGAACTGGAGAAGAAGTTAAAGTGGGAGACCGAGGAAGAACAGAGGGTACTGGAGGAGAAAAAAGAACAAGAACAGATTCTGCAAAAGAGGGCGGAGGAAGCGCATCTTCTGTTTGTGGAGCTGGGACAAAAAGAAAACTTCCTAAATGAAAACCAGGATCGTATTTTACAGGAATATACGAAATACATACAGGAAAAGAAGTTGTTGGAGGACAACCAGGGAGACAACAAGCGGGAGATTGGAGAAAAAGAGCAGGAGATGGGGCTGGCAAGGCAGAAAATAGAGAATGCCGGGGAGCTGATCGAAGAGATTGAACAGGAATTACAGGAAAGCGCAAAGGAGAAAGAAGCGCTCTCCAGACGACATAAGGAATTTCTGAGTAAACGGGACGTCATTTCTGAGACGATGTCCGATCTGGATAAAGAGGCGTTTCGTCTCGGAGGTAAGCGGGACAGCCTATCTGAGACGATGGAAAAGCAGATGAATTATATGTGGGAGGAATACGAGATCACATATAATCATGCACTTCAGTATCGGGAAGAAGAGCCGGGGGATCTTTTGTTTATGAAAAAGGAGATCCAGAGAATCCGCTCTGAGATCCGCGCCCTTGGCAATGTCAATGTCAATGCTATTGAGGATTTTAAAAATCTGGAGGAACGCTATGAGTTCTTAAAGAACCAGCATGAGGATCTCATTGAAGCGGAAGTGACATTAAAGCAGATTATTGAAGAATTGGATACTGCTATGAGGAGACAGTTTGAAGAGGAGTTCGCAAAGATCAAAGAAGAATTCAACAGTGTATTCAAGCAGTTGTTCGGTGGAGGGAAAGGAACACTTGAGCTTCTGGAGGATGAGGATATCCTGGAGGCCGGGATCCGTATTATCGCCCAGCCACCGGGAAAGAAGCTTCAGAACATGATGCAGCTTTCCGGAGGAGAGAAGGCATTGACTGCGATCGCGCTGCTGTTTGCGATTCAGAACTTAAAGCCGTCACCGTTCTGTCTGCTGGATGAGATAGAGGCGGCTCTTGACGACTCCAATGTCACAAGGTTTGCTCAGTACCTCCACAAGCTGACAAAGAATACCCAGTTTATCGTTATTACCCACAGAAGGGGAACAATGACAGCGGCGGACAGACTGTATGGAATCACCATGCAGGAGAAGGGAGTATCGACCCTTGTTTCAGTTGATCTTTTGGAAAACCAGCTTAGTAAATAAAGAATAAAGGAGTGAAAGAGATATGGCAGAGGAGAAGAAAGGATTCTTTAGGCGTCTGGTATCTGGTCTGACAAAGACAAGGCAGAATATTGTATCTGGTCTGGACAGCCTGTTCCATGGTTTCTCAAGTATTGATGAAGAGTTTTATGAGGAACTGGAAGAAATTCTTATCATGGGAGATCTTGGAGTCAAAGCAACGTATGCGATTCTCGATGATCTTAGAGAGAAGGTAAAGGAACAGCACATCAAGGAGCCAGCCGACTGCAAGCAGCTTCTGATTGACAGTATCAAAGCCCAGATGCAGATCGGGGAGACGGCCTATGAGTTTGAAAATCGGAAATCCGTTGTGCTTGTGATTGGTGTCAACGGAGTTGGAAAGACCACTACCATCGGAAAGCTTGCGGGCAAGCTTCGAAGTGATGGGAAAAAGGTTGTGATTGCGGCGGCGGATACATTCCGTGCGGCAGCGGGTGACCAGCTTAAAGAGTGGGCAGATCGGGCTAATGCCGAATTTATAGGGGGACAGGAAGGCTCAGATCCGGCGGCCGTCGTTTACGATGCGGTGGCTGCCGCAAAAGCGAGGAAGGCAGATGTGCTGCTCTGTGATACCGCAGGACGTCTTCACAATAAAAAGAATCTGATGGAAGAGCTGAAAAAAATCAATCGTGTCATTGAGAGAGAATATCCGGCCGCATACCGGGAGACTCTGGTCGTTCTGGATGGGACGACAGGACAAAATGCACTGTCTCAGGCAAAACAGTTTGCGGAGGCAGCGGAGATTACAGGAATTGTACTGACAAAGATGGACGGGACCGCAAAAGGGGGAATTGTGGTTGCCATTCAGTCCGAACTTGGAATTCCGGTAAAATATATCGGAGTTGGCGAGACGATCGACGACTTGCAGAAGTTTGATCCGGATGATTTTGTAAACGCCTTGTTTACAGCGGATTCACATGAGGAAGATGGGGAAGAAGAGTAAAAGGAAACAGTGACACGGAAGGAAAGAAGGTTACAGCGATGATGACATTGGAAAAATTTGAAGAAGCAAGTGAGCTTGTCAAAAAAGTGACAAATCCGACAAAGCTTGTGTACAGTGAGTATTTAAGTGAAGAGACTGGAGGCAAGATCTATTTAAAACCGGAAAATATGCAACATACAGGCGCATATAAGATTCGGGGTGCATATTATAAGATCAGTACCCTCACCGAAGAAGAGAAGGCAAAGGGACTGATTACCGCATCCGCGGGGAATCATGCACAGGGCGTAGCCTACGCAGCAAAGCTATTTGGATGCAAGGCGACGATTGTCATGCCGACAGTTACTCCGCTGATTAAGGTGAATCGCACGAAGAATCTGGGGGCAGATGTCGTACTTTATGGCGATGTATATGACGATGCCTGCAACAGAGCTTATGATCTGGCAGAAGAGCATGGCTATACGTTTGTTCATCCGTTCGATGATCTGGAGGTAGCCACCGGACAGGGAAGTATTGCTATGGAGATTGTGCAGGAACTTCCAACAGTGGACTATATCATTGTACCGGTAGGTGGAGGCGGGCTCGTCGCGGGAGTATCCACCCTTGCCAAGATGCTCAATCCCAAGATTAAGGTGATCGGCGTAGAGCCGTCTGAAGCGGCCAGCATGAAAGCTGCTCTCAAAGCAGGAGAGCCGGTTACACTTCCGAGCGCAAATACGATTGCAGATGGTACTGCAGTAAAACGGGTAGGAAGCTTGACATTTGAGTACGCAAAGAAAAATGTGGATCAGATTCTGACGGTGGATGATGATGAACTCATCGGTGCTTTCCTCGACATGGTGGAGAATCACAAGATGGTGGTAGAAAATTCCGGTCTTCTTTCTGTTGCGGCACTGCGTCAATTAGATTTGAAAGGGAAAAAGGCAGTCTGCATTTTAAGCGGTGGAAATATGGATGTCATCACCATGGCTTCTATCGTACAGCATGGTCTGATCCAGAGAGACCGGATCTTCTCTGTCTCCGTCCTGCTTCCGGATAAGCCGGGTGAGCTCGTACGGGTGGCAAAGACGATTGCAGACGCCCAGGGCAATGTCATTAAACTGGAGCATAATCAGTTTGTCAGCACAAACCGGAATGCGGCAGTAGAACTGAGGGTGACGATGGAAGCATTCGGAACCGAGCATAAACATCAGATTTTGGAAGCGTTGGAAAACAATGGATTCCGTCCGAAGCTTGTTACGACAAAACTGTATTAAGATGGGACTGTAAAAGAAAATTGTAAAAGGAGGGAACGCCGTGGAAAACTTACGGCCGGAGGAAGGTGGAATTTACCACAGCCTGTCAGGAACTGTCTATCGGTATCTTGGCATGGCAAGACACTGCCAGACCGGAGAGGAGCTTCTGATCTTTCAGGAGAAGGAGACGCAAATTTTGCAGGCAGTGACGGTACCTTATTTTACAAAAGAGTTTCAGAAAGCTGGAGAGGATCCGGAACAAGGGCTTCTTTATGCTTTTCTGAATGCGGACTCCAATGAAGAGAAGCTGATTCTGCTGCAGCAGAATCGCTCGGAAATGACAGAGGCAGTACTGGAAACAGTGGCGCAGAGTCTGGATTATACGCTTGACAGCAGCGATCCGGACAGAATGTTTTTGGATCTGGAACAGTGTCTTAGAACAAAAATCAAATATGAGCGCAGAAGAATATAAAGAGCTTCCCACCGGGCGGTCATATGACCGGATCTTTGGTGGGGAGTTTTTTCACGTCTTATTGGAGAAATGTTATATTCTGGGTTGACACATTTTGTATAATTGTATACAATTATACAAAATGAAAAGGAGTGAAGGAAATGGATAATAGAAAAGTTTACATGAACTACCATAATAATTTATTGCAGCTCGAAGAACATATGTATCCATTGGTGGATGTTGATACGCCGAACGTATTCCGGAATCTTTTTCCTTATGATGAGGTTCCGAAGATTGCGTTTAACGACCGTATTGTGCCACATTCCATGCCGGATGAGATCTGGATCACCGATACGACATTTCGGGATGGACAGCAGTCCCGTGCACCGTATACGACGGAGCAGATCGTGACGATCTATAATTATCTGCACAGACTTGGCGGCCCGGAAGGGAAGATCCGCCAAAGCGAGTTTTTCTTATATAGTAAAAAGGACAGAGACGCTGTCTATCAGTGTTTAGAGAAGGGCTATCAATTTCCGGAAGTGACAAGCTGGATCCGCGCAAGCAAAAAGGACTTTGAGCTTGTCAAAGAGATCGGTCTCAAGGAGACAGGAATTCTTGTAAGCTGTTCTGATTATCATATTTTCTATAAGCTGAAAATGACAAGACGAGAGGCGTTGCGGCATTATCTTTCCATTGTCCGGGACTGCCTGGAAATCGGGATCAGTCCACGGTGCCACCTGGAAGATATCACCAGATCGGACATTTATGGATTTGTGATACCGTTTTGCCTGGAGCTGATGAATCTGATGGGAGAGTACAGGATTCCGATTAAGATCCGTGTCTGCGATACGATGGGATATGGCGTCAACTATCCCGGAGCGGTGATCCCTCGGTCTATTCCGGGTATCATCTACGGTTTGATGGTTCATGCAGGGGTGCCGAGCGAACTCATTGAATTTCATGGCCACAATGACTTCTACAAGGCAGTCAGCAATGCCACGACAGCATGGCTCTATGGTGCCTGCGGCGTGAACTGTTCCCTTTTTGGGATCGGAGAGCGTACCGGCAATACACCGCTGGAAGCAATGGTCTTTGAATATGCACAGCTCCGTGGCAGTCTTGACGGTATGGACACGACCGTCATTACGGAACTTGCTGAGTACTATGAAAAGGAGATCGGCTATCATATTCCGGAGCACACCCCGTTTGTCGGCAAGAACTTCAATGTGACGAGGGCTGGTATCCATGCGGACGGACTTCTGAAAAATGAGGAGATTTACAATATTTTTGATACGGGTAAGTTCCTGAACCGTCCGGCTGTGGTCTCTGTGTCCAATACATCGGGAATTGCGGGTATTGCACACTGGATCAATACATATTATAAACTTCCGGATGAGCGGAAAGTAGGAAAGGATTCCGAACTTGTCGCAGCGGTTAAAATGTGGGTGGATGAGCAGTATGACGACGGCCGTGTGACTGTAATGACAGATGAAGAGATGGTGCAGAAGATCACTGAAATCTGCCGGGAAAAGGAAATCATTTTATGACGAAGAAAGGAAGCGTGATGGAAACGAGTCAGGACTATTCGCTAAGCGGAAAGGTCTTTCGTACATTGAGCGAGCAGATCCTTTCCGGAAAATATCAAACAGGCGATGAGCTTCGAGAAGTGACTGTAGGAAAGGAGCTTGGCGTGAGCAGAACTCCGGTTCGGGAAGCGTTTCGGAAACTGGAACTGGAGGGGCTGGTGACAAGCATCCCGAATAAAGGGACCTATGTCAACGGTATTTCCAGGGATGACGTGCAGGATATCTATATGATCCGGTCCAGGCTGGAAGGGCTGGCTGCACGGCTAGCCACCAGAAGAATTACACCGGAGCAGATCAATGAGATGGAGGAGATGATTTTTTTATCAGAGTTTTATCTTAAAAAGGGGATGACAGAACAGCTCTCCAATCTGGACGGCAAATTTCATTTTATTTTGTACGAGGCCTGCGGCAGCAGGATGCTGAAAAATGTGCTGACGGATTTTCACCGTTATGTGCAGATGGCAAGGCGGATGTCTGTCAAGGTGGAAAACAGGGCGGAAAAATCAATTCGGGAGCACTCGCAGATCTTGGCGGCAATTCGGGATCAGGATGAGGACAGGGCAGAGCGGCTGATGGAAGAGCACATTCATCACGTTGTTTTAAATCTGCACCTGGAAGAAATTTAGAAAAGAAAGGGATGGTATGAATGGCAAAGATACAGATGCAGACACCAATCGTGGAGATGGATGGAGATGAGATGACAAGGATTCTTTGGAAGATGATCAAGGATCACCTTCTTCTTCCGTTTCTTGATCTGAATACAAAATACTATGACCTGGGGCTTGAGTACCGCAATGAAACGAATGATCAGGTGACGATCGACAGCGCTGAGGCGACAAAGAAATACAAGGTGGCAGTAAAGTGCGCGACGATTACGCCAAATGCGGCCCGGATGAAAGAGTACGACTTAAAAGAAATGTGGAAGAGTCCGAACGGTACGATCCGTGCGATTCTGGATGGTACGGTTTTCCGTGCTCCGATTGTTGTAAAAGGAATGGAGCCGTGCGTGAAAAACTGGAAAAAACCGATCACAATCGCAAGACATGCCTACGGCGATGTCTATAAAGGGACAGAAATGAAGATTCCGGGAAGAGGCAAGGCAGAGCTTGTCTATACAGCGGAAGACGGAAGCGAGGCAAGAGAGCTGATCCATACCTTTGACAGCCCTGGTATTATCCAGGGGATGCACAACTTAAACGGTTCCATCGCAAGCTTTGCGAGAAGCTGCTTCCATTATGCGTTAGATACGAAGCAGGATCTGTGGTTTGCGACAAAGGATACGATTTCCAAGAAGTATGACCATACATTCAAGGATATTTTTCAGGAAATTTTTGATGCGGAATTCAAAGATCAGTTTGAACAGGCAGGCATCACTTATTTTTATACACTGATCGATGATGCAGTAGCTCGTGTGATGAAATCTGAGGATATATCTGGGCATGTAAAAATTATGATGGGGATGTAATGAGTGATATGATTTCCTCAGCGTTCGGTTCTCTTGCCATGATGACGTCAGTACTCGTATCTCCGGACGGATACTACGAGTATGAGGCGGCTCATGGAACGGTACAGAGACATTATTACAAACATCTGAAAGGAGAGGAGACGTCCACCAACTCTGTGGCTACGATTTTTGCCTGGAGCGGAGCATTAAGAAAGCGCGGTGAACTGGACGGGAACAAGGGACTTCAGGATTTTGCGGACCGTTTGGAACAGGCTACCATCGATACGATCGAGGCGGGAGAAATGACAAAGGATCTGGCGCTGATTACCACTATCCCGGATCCGGTCGTATTAAACAGC
>OBXZ01001187.1_pt1 | contig 12795 bp, 9 predicted proteins | sample 1538171 | NCBI WGS metagenome assembly OBXZ01 (sample SAMEA2580161, study PRJEB22360) | human gut metagenome | biome: human gut; feature: human-associated habitat; material: faeces | place: Denmark | collected 2008/2010
TCACAAACCCCGACAGGATGGTTAGCCGGCAGCCCAGTGGCGATACGGCTCCATCGCCGGACAGCCAGAGAAGCACCAAAAAAAAGAACACGGCAAAGATTCCTTGAATTCCTTTCAAAGCAGTATACAGTTTCACGATTCTATCTCTCCTTATCAGCGTCAAATTAAAAATAGGATATGATAACTAAGTATAGAAAGAAAGCGTGAAAAATATGCACGTTTCTTGTCATTGTATCATAGTCTTGTGTCAAGAGAAATTTAAAATACAAGATGTGGATAACTATGTGGAAAGGGTGGATAACTTTGTGGACATGTCCGAAAAAGGATGGGACAAAACAAGGAAAATAGCAAAAAAACAGGAAGTTGTTATCAACATGAGGGCGTGGAAACAGGGAGTACAGGAAAAAGCTGTTGAAAAAGTTATCCACGCCCTATGGAAAGGGAATGAGCAAAAGAACAAAAGAAGGAAATAAGCTGATCAACCTTGATTTTTCAGCGAAAACGGGGTATAGATATGACAAAGAGAAGGAAAGATAAGAGAGCAAAATAGGAGTTTTCCACAAGGTTATCCACAGAAGGTGGACAGTTTTACATGTGGAGAAGAAAGATGTGTATGTCGTGGAAAGTAAAAAAACAATGTGTAAAAAATTTTTACCTTCCATCTGAAGATATGATAAACTATTAAGGTACGAAGAAAAACAGGGGAGAAATACGATGAAAAGAAAAATGAAGAAAATACTGTCAGGGCTTTTGTGTGTTGCGGTGGCGTTGATGCCGGCGGCAAAGGTCTGGGCGACAGATGTGGAAGAGGAAGCAAAGAAAGCTTATGAGCTTCCTGTTCAAAGTAATGAGATTGAGAACTGGCCGCAGGGACCGGCAGTCTATGGACAATCGGCGATTGTAATTGACGCGGATACGCGATCCATACTGTATGCCAAGAATATGCATGATAAGCACTATCCGGCAAGTATCACCAAGGTGCTGACCGCACTTCTGGCCGCTGAAAATGGGAATCTAAATACGGACCGGGTGACGTTTTCCCAGGAAAGTGTGAATTTTCTGGAGCCGGGAGATGCCTATATCGGGATGCGGGCGGGAGAGGAGATTTCGTTAAAGGACGCATTGTATGGTGTGCTGCTGGCATCGGCCAACGAGGTGTCCTATGCCGTGGCAGAAACGATAGGAACTAAGATGCAGGGAAATGGAAGCGGCTACGAAAAGTTTGTGAAAGCCATGAACGAGAGGGCAGAAGAGCTTGGCGCAACCGACAGCCATTTTGTGAACCCCCACGGACTACAGGATGAGAATCATTACACATCGGCCTACGATATGGCGCTGATTTCTGCGGAATTGTTTGAACATCCGGAGATTTTGGAGATTATGGAGACGTATGAACACACTATCGGGCCGACGAACCTGGTGAACGAGTCCCGGACATTCCAACAGCGGCATGAGATGATGGAGACATGGAATTCACACTATTATGAATACTGCGTAGGCGGTAAGACCGGATATACCGATGAGGCTGGAAACACACTGATTACTCTTGCGGATAATGGAAAGATGCGGCTGATCTGTGTGGAGATGGCGACAAGAGGTCAGCACATTTACGATGATACGAGAAGTCTGCTGGATTATGCGTTTGCAGGATTTAGTCGCCAGGAGGCAAAGAGCAGTATTCTGGAGAGTGCGGAGGAAGATGTGCACGCCACCATTACGGAAAAGGGACCGGTCTATGTGGATTTACCGGTGGGCATTCCTCAGGAGGAGCTTGAATTTGAGACTGGGGAGGAAAACGGGGTTTCCATGCTGTATCTTACCTGGCAGGGACAGACTGTCGGGAAAGTGGCTGCTGATGTGGATGAAAAGGCCGCGCAGAGGGCCGCAGGCGATGGTAAAAAGCCTGGGGCTGTCACATCCATCAGGAAGATTTTGGAAGAGAGTATTTGGATTGTGATTGGAGCAGCGGCGGTGCTGATTCTCATTGCCGTGATTTTAGTTTTCGTGATCCGGCGCAGGAAAAGGAGCTCCTTTTTGAGGTTGAGCCGGCGCAAACAAAGGAGACAGGAGAGCCAGAGAAGGCGAAGGATGAAGAGAGCTGCAAGAAGAAGCAGAAGACGGGGGCGGAAAAGATGGTAAAAACACTTGACTTGTATAAAAATGATAAAGTATAATAACGAAGTATGGTGGTAATCCATACATATAGACGGAAAAAGCGAAGACGAAGACAGTAGAGCAGAGGTCAAAAGCTGTCAGCGAGCCGGAGAGGGTGGAAGTCCGGTGCGAGTAGAGCCTGTTTGAAGATCACTTCCGAGCTGCAGATGCTGAACGGGAAACTTACTAAGCGCTGCCGGTATTCTGCCGTTATCAAGAACTCATATGAAATGTATGCAGTAACAGGTGGTACAGCGAAAGATGATACTCTCGTCCTATTACAGGACGGGAGTTTTTTGATTTTGGAGGCTCATTTTCGGAACTACATTTAAAATAGAGAAGTCTAATAAAGGAGAGGAAAGCATGTATCAGAAAGTTTCAACCGATTTAAAATTCGTTGACAGGGAAAAGGAAGTAGAGAAATTCTGGGAAGAGAACCAGATTTTTGAAAAGAGCATGGAAAACAGAAAGGAAGGGGAGACATACACCTTTTACGACGGCCCTCCGACCGCTAATGGAAAGCCGCATATTGGTCATGTTCTTACCCGTGTTATCAAAGATATGATCCCGAGATACCAGACCATGAAAGGGAAGATGGTTCCGAGAAAGGCCGGATGGGATACCCACGGTCTGCCGGTAGAGCTGGAAGTAGAGAAACTTCTGGGATTGGACGGAAAGGATCAGATCGAAGAATACGGACTGGAGCCTTTTATTGACAAATGTAAGGAAAGTGTCTGGAAATATAAAGGAATGTGGGAGGATTTCTCTGCTACAGTCGGATTCTGGGCAGATATGGAGCATCCTTACGTTACCTACGACAATAACTTCATCGAGTCCGAGTGGTGGGCGTTAAAGCAGATCTGGGAAAAGAAGCTGCTCTATAAGGGCTTTAAGATCGTTCCGTACTGTCCGCGCTGCGGAACTCCGCTCTCCGCGCAGGAAGTGGCGCAGGGATACAAGGACGTCAAGGAACGTTCAGCCATCGTTCGCTTTAAAGTAAAAGATGAGGACGCTTACATCCTTGCGTGGACGACAACTCCGTGGACGCTGCCGTCTAATGTGGCACTCTGTGTGAATCCAGAGGAGACGTATGCCAAAGTAAAGGCAGCGGACGGCTGTGTATACTATATGGCAGAGGCGCTTCTTGATCAGGTGCTTGGCGGACTTGCAAAAGAAGAGGGCGAGGCGGCTTATGAGATTCTGGAGAAATATGTCGGGACTGATCTGGAAGGGAAAGAATATATCCCTCTCTATGACGGAGCGGCAAAAGCAGCCCAAAAGCAGCATAAAAAGGCATTTTATGTGCTGTGTGATACCTATGTTACACTGACTGACGGTACTGGCGTGGTTCATATCGCGCCGGCATTCGGTGAGGACGATGCCAAGGTGGGACGCCGCTATGATATGCCATTTGTACAGTTTGTAGACGGAAAAGGGGAAATGACAGAGGAGACTCCGTTTGCAGGTGTATTTTGCAAGAAAGCCGATCCTATGATCCTGGAAGATCTGGAAAAGAGAGGATTGCTCTTTTCCGCGCCGAAGTTTGAGCATAGTTACCCTCATTGCTGGAGATGCGATACTCCGCTGATCTACTATGCAAGAGAGTCCTGGTTTATCCGTATGACAGAGGTGAAAGACGACTTGATCCATAATAATAATACGATCAACTGGATCCCGGAGAGCATCGGAAAGGGCCGCTTTGGAGACTGGCTGGAAAATGTACAGGACTGGGGCATCAGCAGAAACCGTTACTGGGGTACACCGCTCAATATCTGGGAATGTGAATGTGGACACCAGCACGCTATCGGCAGTATTGAAGAGTTGAAATCCATGTCAGACAACTGTCCGGAGGATATCGAGCTTCACCGTCCGTATATTGACGAGGTGACGATTCGCTGTCCGGAATGTGGAAAAGAGATGCACCGTGTACCGGAAGTCATTGACTGCTGGTTTGACAGCGGTTCCATGCCATTCGCACAGCATCACTATCCATTTGAAAATAAAGAGCTCTTTGAGCAGCAGTTCCCGGCAGATTTTATCTCCGAGGCGGTAGACCAGACACGAGGATGGTTTTACTCTCTGCTTGCGATTTCTACCCTCATCTTCAACAAGGCTCCGTACAAGAATGTAATTGTCCTTGGGCATGTGCAGGATGAAAACGGACAGAAAATGAGTAAATCCAAAGGGAATGCGGTCGATCCGTTTGAGGCGCTTAAGACTTACGGGGCAGACGCGATCCGGTGGTATTTCTATGTAAACAGCGCACCTTGGCTGCCAAACCGTTTTCACGGAAAGGCGGTACAGGAGGGACAGCGTAAGTTCATGGGAACCTTGTGGAATACCTATGCATTTTTTGTACTGTACGCGAATATTGATGAGTTCGATGCTACAAAATATAAACTGGAATATGAAAAATTGTCTGTTATGGATAAATGGCTGTTGTCTAAGCTGAACACGCTTGTAAAGACTGTGGATGAGAATCTTTCTAATTACCGGATCCCGGAATCCGCAAGAGCGCTTCAGGATTTTGTGGACGATATGAGTAACTGGTATGTAAGAAGATGCCGTGAGCGTTTCTGGGCCAAAGGAATGGAGCAGGATAAGATCAATGCGTATATGACACTGTACACGGCGCTTGTGACGGTATCAAAAACGGCGGCTCCGATGATTCCGTTTATGACAGAGGAAATCTATCAGAATCTTGTAAGAAGCCTGGATCAGACAGCGCCGGAGAGTATCCATCTGTGCGATTTTCCGGAAGTAAACGAGTCATGGATCGACAGTGAGCTGGAACGCTATATGGACGAAGTACTCAAGATCGTTGTGATGGGACGCGCCTGCAGAAATACGGCTAACATCAAGAATCGTCAGCCGATTGGCAAGATGTTCGTAAAAGGTGTAGAAGAGCTTCCAAAGTACTATCGGGAGATCATTACCGAGGAGCTTAACGTGAAGGAAATGACGCAGACAGAGGACGTCAGGGCGTTTACTACCTACACGTTCAAGCCACAGTTAAAGACTGTAGGACCAAAATACGGCAAGCTTCTTGGGGGTATCAAAAAAGAGCTGGAAAGTCTGGACGGCAACCAGGCGATGGACGATCTGGAGAGCAACGGCGAACTGAAATTTAACGTCAATGGTGAGGAAGTTGTCCTGACGAAGGATGACTTGTTGATCGATATGACGCAGACAGAGGGCTATGTATCAGAAAGCGATTATGGCATTACAGTCGTACTGGATACGAATCTGACGCCAGAACTTCTGGAAGAAGGATTTGTGCGCGAGATTATCAGTAAGATCCAGACCATGAGAAAAGAAGCAGCCTTTGAAGTGACAGATAAGATTCATGTAACATATACTGGCAGTGAGAGGGCAGAAGCCGTCTTTACAGACAACTGTACTGAAATCTCAGATGATGTGCTTGCCGTCTCTTTGGAAAAGGCAGAGCCATCAGGCTACGTCAAAGAGTGGAAGATTAACGGCGAGGCTGTTACCATTGGAGTGGCAAAGAGAGACGAAGCATAGGATATGTAATATGTTCAGGAAGGGAATAGTAAGATGTACAGTAAAAGATTTGAGAAAGAAGCTTTTAAAGAGGAAGTAAAGAATAACATTAAGAACCTTTATAGAAAAACAATCGAAGAAGCAACCGGCCGGCAGATCTTTCAGGCGGTATCCCTTGCGGTAAAAGAGACGGTCATCGATTACTGGCTGGCAACCCAGGCAGAGATGGAGAAGAAGGATCCGAAGACCGTGTACTACATGTCCATGGAATTCCTGATGGGACGAGCGCTCGGCAACAACCTGATTAATATGACGGCCTACCAGGAAGTGAAGGAAGCACTGGATGAGATGGGAATCGATCTGAACATCGTAGAAGACCAGGAGCCGGACGCGGCCCTTGGAAATGGTGGTCTTGGCAGACTCGCCGCCTGTTTCCTTGATTCACTTGCTACACTGGGATATCCGGCATATGGCTGCGGCATCCGCTACCGGCTATCAGGTAGAGGTGCCGGACAACTGGCTGAAGGACGGTAATCCGTTTGAGATTCGCCGGGATGAATACGCAAAAGAGGTCCGCTTCGGTGGTGACGTCCGGATCGAGTATGATCCGTTGACAAAGCGCAATAATTTTATTCAAGAGAATTACAGTTCGGTGCGTGCGGTGCCGTACGATATGCCGATCATCGGATATGGAAACCATGTTGTCAATACACTGAGAATCTGGGATGCGGAAGCGATTACTGATTTCCATCTGGATGCATTCAACCGTGGAGATTACCGTCATGCGGTAGAGCAGGAGAATCTTGCCAAGATGATCGTAGACGTGCTCTATCCGTGCGACGATCACTATGCTGGAAAAGAACTGCGTCTGAAACAGCAGTATTTCTTTATTTCCGCAAGCCTCCAGGCACTTCTTGTGCGCTATAAGAAGAAACATGATGACGTTCGCAAACTGCACGAAAAGGTGACGATCCAGATGAACGATACCCACCCGACTCTGGCGGTTGCGGAGTTGATGCATCTGCTCATTGACCAGGAAGGCCTGGAATGGGATGAGGCATGGGATGTGACGACAAAGACTGTTGCGTATACAAATCATACCATTATGGCGGAGGCGCTGGAAAAATGGCCGATTGACCTCTTTTCCAAGCTGCTTCCTCGTATTTACCAGATCATTCAGGAGATCGACCGCAGATTTATCGAGCAGATCCGAGTGAGATTCCCGGGCGATGAGGGCAGAGTGGCAAGAATGGCAATCATCCGGGACGGACAGGTGAAGATGGCGCACCTTGCGATTGTGGCAGGATATTCTGTAAATGGTGTGGCAAGACTGCATACGGAGATTTTGAAACATGAAGAGCTGAAGGATTTCTACGACATGATGCCGGAGAAATTCAACAACAAGACAAATGGAATCACACAGAGAAGATTTCTTCTCCATGGGAACCCGCTTCTTGCGGACTGGGTGACAAAGCACATTGGAGACGGATGGATTACCGATCTGTCTGAGATGAGCAAGCTGAAAAAGTATGTGGATGATCCCAAAGCGCTTGCTGAGTTTGCAGAGATCAAGTACCAGAACAAACTGCGGCTGGCAGAGTATATCCGAAACAATAACGGTATCGAGATTGATCCAAGATCCATATTCGATGTACAGGTAAAGCGTCTCCATGAATATAAACGCCAGTTTTTGAATATTCTTCATGTAATGTATCTGTACAATCAGATTAAAGACCATCCGGAGATGTACTTCTATCCCAGAACTTTTATTTTCGGAGCAAAGGCGGCGGCAGGTTATGTGCGTGCCAAGGAGACAATCAAGCTGATCAACTCTGTTGCGGATGTGATCAATAACGATAAAAGCATCAACGGCAAGATTAAAGTCGTATTCATCGAGGACTATAGGGTATCCAACGCAGAGATTATCTTCGCGGCGGCGGACGTCAGTGAACAGATTTCTACAGCTTCCAAAGAGGCGTCCGGTACCGGAAACATGAAATTCATGCTTAACGGTGCTCCAACTCTTGGAACAATGGATGGAGCCAACGTGGAGATCGTGGAAGAAGTCGGCATGGAAAATGCATTTATTTTCGGCCTTTCTTCTCAGGAAGTCATTCACTTTGAGAATCACGGCGGCTACAATCCGACGGATATCTATTTTAATGACTGGGATATCAAGCGTGTGGTAGACCAGTTGATTGACGGCACCTATGCAAACGGTAACCGGGAAATGTACCGGGATCTCTACGATTCCCTTGTGAACACACATGGTCGGGAACGTGCAGACAGATACTTTATTCTGAAAGACTTCCGTTCTTATGCGGACGCACAGAAACGTGTGGAAGAGGCGTATAAAGATAGAGAAGCCTGGTCCAGGAAAGCGCTTATGAATGTGGCTTGCTGCGGCAAGTTCTCATCCGACAGAACGATCCAGGAATATGTAGACGATATCTGGCATTTAGATCAGATCAAGGTGGATGCCTAAGACATTCATAACAACGGGAAACAAACAGGAATAAGAATAAAAAACCTCTCATATGCTGTATGGGAGGTTTTTTTATGCTTCGGAAATGGAAAAAATATGGCTGTATCCTGTTTCTTTTGATTGCGCTGCCCTATGTGATTACCATTTTTATCAATGGTCCGTCCGGTCTCACAGCTCCCAAACAGAAGGAAACGGAAGTATCAGTACAAAGCGGCGGAAACGACCGGATGACAACCATGTCGCTGGATGCGTATGGAATGGGCGTCTTGGCAAAAGAGATTTCAATGGATATGGATATAGAGACGATCAAGGCGCAGGCGGTCATTGTAAGGACTGGCATTTACAAAAAGATGACAGAGCAAGAGGAAGGAAAAGAACTCGTCTTTACTGATCCCTTTTATACGGTGGACGAGATGGAGGACGAATGGAAAAGCAAGATGCAGAAAAATTACGCAAGGTTAAAGGAAGCGTGGAATGAGACAAAAGAACGGATCCTTGTCTATGAAGACCAGCCTGCGTATGTGCCATATTGCCGACTGACAAACGGGAAGACGCGGGATGCCAAAGAAGTGCTTGGGACAGATCAGTATCCGTATCTGAAGAGCGTGGACTGTGCGGCGGACAAAAATGCCGAGGACGCATTTCAATCAAAAGAAATCGACGGCACCGGATATGAGATTACCAAACAGGACAGTGCAGGGTATGTGCTGGAAGTAAAACAGGGAGAGAATGTGATTGACGGTGATACATTCCGGAATCAGTGGGAACTGCCATCATCCTGTTATACGATGCGTCAGACAGACAAAAAAACGACTGTCATCACGCAAGGGATTGGTCACGGTCTCGGATTGAGCCAGAATATGGCTGAAGAACTTGCAAAAGAGGGTAAAAGCTATAAAGAAATTTTAGAATATTTTTTTGAGGGTACTGTTTTAAAAGAAGTTGCGGAAATTTTGGACAACACAGAATAAGCTTCTTTGTTTCTGGCAAAGATAATGCCAGAGGTGATGAAGATGAACAACAACAAGCGCGCTCCTAAAAAACGGCGGGGAGCAAAAATCGGGATGGCAGTCTGTATGGCGGTGGCAGTCGTTCTAACGGGTGTCTATACATTTCAGCAATACAAAAGTAACGTCAAAAATGAGATGGCTAAGATTGAAGAGGAAAGTCAGAAGGAGCTGGAAGAATATCAGAGCGCGGATGCGGGCGATGTGATCAACGAGTCTACAGATGATCTGACAGGCGAGGGGCTCTCGGGATTGCCAGAGAACGGCCTGAACGAAGAGACGCAGGATCCGGCGTCCTCTGGCACGGGAACATCCGGGGACGATACACAGTCTGGTCTTTCCACGCAGGACGGGACAGATACCGGAACAGCCACAGAGAACGGAACGGGATCCCAGACGCCGGAAAATGGCGGAATGGATTCTCAGGAGACAGCAGGCGGCGGAAATGAGATTAATTTCAGCGAAGGGGACAAGCTGATCTGGCCGGTAAGCGGAGCGGTACTGATGAATTACAGTATGGACAAGACCGTGTATTTTTCAACACTGGAAGAGTATAAATATAACCCGGCACTGATTATCGGTGGTGCGGTCAATGATCAGGTAATCTCTGCGGGAAAAGGTATTGTCAAGTCTATAGACAGGACTCCGCAGGAAGGTACAACTGTTACCGTAGATATGGGAAACGGCTATGAAGCGATCTATGGACAGCTCCAAAATGTCCAGGTAAAGACCGGGGACAGCGTGGAGGCGAAGACTGTGCTTGGCTATCTGGCAGAGCCAACCAGATACTACAGCGTGGAAGGATGCAATCTCTATTTTGAATTCCGTAAAGACGGACAGCCGATTGACCCACTTCAGTTTTTGAGTGAGTAGAGGGAAAGACAGGAACAAGCTGTACCGTCAAAAAGAAAAGATAGTAGAAGATGCCGGCGTAAGGGAATGAGAAGACATTCATCTTGCGTCGGCTTTTTCTGGGAGTTATAATTTGTGTGGGAATAAACCAATAAGTGGAGGCGTGTGACAATGAGTAATTTGAATCATGCGGATATCGTTAAACAGCAATATGCAACGGAAACAAACCTAAATACAAGAATAGCTATTCACGAAAAGTATTCAACGAACAAAGTTGGATTATGGAATATCTCTCCAAGTTGTTTTCTGGGTATGGTATGGAAGAGAGCACAAACAAAAATTTCACACTTCAAAATGGAGGCAAAATATTAAGTAAATTTTTCTCAAAGGTTGAAAAGTTAGAATATATGGATTCGCTGGCAGTAACAAATGTAAATGATATGGTCGAATATATTTATTCGTTGTCCAGCATGGCGCTGCTGTGGAATGTCCCAAAGCAGGACATTAAGAATATTTTGATACGGCAAACTTCCAATGGATTATTACATGTGCCGAAAGAATATGGGATGTTTAGAGCGGCGTAGAAAAAACTCTAAAAGACAATGTGATTTTTCCAATCTCCAAATTAATTCTTTATGATTATTATATTTCTTTATCCAGTCTTGTAAGTTGGCTTTTGCACAAATTCCATATTTTTACATATATCATCCTGGAATCCTCGTCCCGCATGGTAATCCAGGACTGCTTGTTGTTTCGGTTCTCTTCTGGTGTGGATGTGAAGAGTTGCTTTTGGACTATTAGAGGGGGATTAAGAATGATTTGATATCTGTTAAAAAACGATTAAGGTGGTTGTATTCTGCAGACGAAGTGTTATAACTAATGCAAATCATAAAAACGGGAGCATTGCCTTATGAAAAAAATGGGATTTGTGAAAAGCGAAAAGGAAAATGAACGGCGAATTGCGCTTCTTCCTGATGATATGGATGATCTCAAGGATTTTGCGGATTATCTGGTCTTTGAGACCGGATATGGGAAGGAGTTTGGAATTGATGATAAAGAATATCAGGCAAACGGCGCACATACAGCCGACAGGGAAGAGATTCTAAGAATCTGTGATATCGTGTGTGATCCGAAAGTGGGAGACGCAGAATATCTCAGAGAACTGAAAGAGGGGCGCACTCTTTTCGGATGGGTGAATCCACATGTATGTGAAGAGGTAAAAACAATTCTTCTGAGAAAGAAGTTCGAAGTATATGCCTGGGAAGAAATGATGGAAGAAGGGATGCAGGTATTCTATAAAAATAATGTACTTGCCGGAGAATCAGCGGTCAGGCATGCCTGCCAATGCTATGGGATGCTTCCGGCCGGAAAACGTGCCGCAGTGATTGGAAAGGGAAACGCGGCTTTGGGAGCAGTGAAAGCACTGACTCAGGATGGCGCCGAAGTAATTGTCTATGGCAGAAACCAGGAAGAAAAATTACGAATGGATATTGGAGAATTCGATATTCTTGTCAATGCAGTATTATGGGATCCGAAACGAAAGGACCATATTATAGATAAAGAGACATTGTGCCATGCGAAAAAAGAGGCGCTTCTGATTGATGTAAGCTGCGACAAGGCGGGGGCAGTGGAAACTTCCCATCCGACTACATATGAATGTCCCCTCTATGTGGAAGAGGGCGTGGTTCACTATTGTGTGGATCATACTCCCAGTATTTATTACCGGACGGCATCTTCCTATATCAGCGAACAGGTCAAACGATTTGTACGGCCGCTGGTGACAGGTGAAGCAGACCGGATTTTGGAGAGCGGCTGTGTTATCGGGGGCGGACATATGCTTAAAAAAGAGAGCTGCCGGTAAATCGGAAGAAGGCATAGAAAGGCGGTAAATGGAATTATGATTGGAAGTGTATATGCGCTGATTCCCCCGGTGCTTGTTATTGTTATGGTAATTGCTACAAAGAGGATTATTCTTTCCATCTTTTCAGGAATTGTCATTAGTGCCCTTATGATTGAGAATTTTCAACTTCTTCCAGCAATGAAAAATATTGTGGAGGAAGCAGTAGGCATTTTTTATGAGGATGGGGCTGTAAATACAGACAATATTCTGCTGATTTTATTTATTCTTGGTCTTGGAATGGTAACGGCATTTATTGAAAAAAATGGCGGTGCGGCAGGATTCGCACGTTGGGCACAAAAGCGGGTTAAAAGTGCGGGAATGGCGCAGATGATGGCGGTAATTTTAGGTATTCTCATCTTTATCGATGATTATTTTAATGCCCTTACAGTAGGGGAAGTATCAAGAGGGCTGACAGATCGTTACAAGGTATCCAGGGAAAAGCTGGCTTATCTGATTGACTCAACAAGTGCTCCGGTATGTTCGATTTGTCCGTTGTCAAGCTGGGGAGCGTATATTATTGCATTGTTTGCGGTTTTACTGCCTCGTACGGCAGCCCCACTTAATCAGTTTATCCATACGATCCCTTACAATTTTTACGCTATTTTTGCACTGAGCGTAGTTGGACTGAGCGCATGGTTTAATATCAATGTCGGAAAAATGAAGGATGTGGCGTCAATTTACCGTCAGGAGAGAGCCATAAGACATGCCGAGACAATGGTACAAAAAGAGGGAGAAGAAAAAGCATCTGATCTGGTGGTGCCGATTGTTTTGCTGGCAGGAATCAGTTTTTGTATGATGTTTCTGACGGGACTTATCGCATCCGGGAGTTTTGATATTTTCCGTATTCTGGAAAATGCGTCTACCTATCTGTCTTTGCTCCTGGGATGTGTGGC
>OBXZ01001189.1_pt1 | contig 12785 bp, 23 predicted proteins | sample 1538171 | NCBI WGS metagenome assembly OBXZ01 (sample SAMEA2580161, study PRJEB22360) | human gut metagenome | biome: human gut; feature: human-associated habitat; material: faeces | place: Denmark | collected 2008/2010
ATACGGCAAATTCGTAGCAGTGACATTAGCAAGTAAACTGTGGTAATTCACCGAATCCACCTCCATAGCAGTTTGCTCAATTAGTTGAACATCTTTCGCAAGCTGCTGCGCGCGTTCGGCTTTGGCTGCTGTTGGATCGGAAACTCCGCTGCCGTGTGGCTCGCTGGTGTATGTAACCGCGCCTAACCCGCGTAACGCTGAAAGCCGCTGCTTTTTCTCGTCGTATTGCAGACAGAAGTTTTTTAATTCTCGGTAGCGGTATTTTGATATTTCATATTTTTCGAGGTTTAAATCCTTTTGGTTTGGCAAGGTTGCGTCCTCCTTCTGCATTTGACGATGTTCTCACTCTGTACGCTCGTTGGCTGTTTTGAAATGTTCTGAATCTATTTCAAAGCCTATATAATCGCGACCGGCGTTTAATGCTGCAATCTTAGTGGTGCCGCTGCCTATGCAACAGTCGAGGACAAGCTGTCCCGGCTCGGTGTAGGTGCGAATCAGATACTCAAATAAGGCAATCGGTTTTTGCGTGGGGTGCAGGCCGTCCCGTTGGCAAGGGAAAGTAAGTATCTGACGTGGATAATTTGTGTACCTGCTGATATATGCCTTGCCAAGCGTTTGAGAATCATAAACATAGTCGCTTGTGGCTTTTTTGGCAGGGTGTGTTTTGGGATTTGAGATTGCAATCAGACCTTGAGGGTTATAAATAGGTGTTTTGCGGTAGAACACGATGATTTCCTCAACGCAGCGCAAGGGCTGGTATTTCGCAAATGGAAAGCCTGTGACTTGGTTTTTGTTCCAGTACCAAGCATATTTGAAGTGACAGCGGTTGCTGTTAATCAAATCAGTAGTGAATGGCTGTGCAGCGGTAAACACCATTGCGCCGTTTGGTTTGCAAACACGATTGAGCTGCTGCCAAAGCTGGTCGAAGGGGATAAGGCTATCCCAGCGGCATCCGGTGATGCCATAGGGCAGGTCAGTCAATACCATATCCACGCAGCCGTCTGGTAAAAGCTGCATCCCTGCGATGCAGTCCATGTTGAAAATTTTGTTTCTGTATTCCATATTGTCCTCTCTTTTGTGCTTATTAGTTAGATGAGATCACTCCCTTCGTCATCTTTTTCACTACAAAAAATGTTACTGCCTAGCGTTGCCATCTAATGTTAGTTGTTCATCTTGATTTTTTTGAACCCAGGTGTTTTTTGTTGTACGCATATTAAACTTTTTTTGTGCTTCAGCGGCTATCGGATTTATCCAAAGGCATTCAATACGGGACACACCACGCTCAGCAGTAGTTTTTTTAGTTTCCATTATCCACCCAGGCAGCATATCTCTGTATAATTCGCAATCATATCCGGAAAGCAAAATCATACTATCACTTTTGGCAAGTGCGCTGAGCAGTACTTCATGATCCGTATCTTCCATTTCGTGCCGGTACTGCTTTCCGTTTAGTGTACGAGTGCCAAACATATAAGGCGGATCAGCATAAATAAGTAGCTCAGGGCCATTATACATTTTGATTAAATCGAGTGCGGGTCTGTTTTCTAATTGTGCCATTTGAAGCCTAGCCGCTACTTGCTGAACCGTTTCCGGCATTCGTGCCCATAACTTTGGATTATCTGGGCCGCCGTCCTTTTTACCTCCAGTAGTATGTCTCCATCCGGTTTTACAACGGGTTCGAGCGCCGAATGTCTGCCAACAACGGACTGCAAATTGTCTTGCAGCCTCGATATCATCGCAACGACCATCGCAAAAATCTGATTTCAAAAATTCTTCTCTGCTCCACGGAGTAAGAGAAAGAGCGAATGCAAGTTCATCTGGCCTCTCTCTGCATACTTTGAAAAAATGCACAACGCTGCCATCGATGTCGTTCAGAGTTTCCACTCGAGAGGCTGGCTTGTTAAAAAATACTGCACCAGAGCCAAAAAAAGGCTCTAGGTATCCCTCGTGAGGCGGCATATGGTTAATGATCCACGGAGCAATCCTCCATTTTGCACCAGGATATTTCAAAATGGGTTTTATAATAATCCCTCCTTGCTGATATGAATTTCCACTTTGCCTATCTTGCTTTTCGAGCAGCTCTTTTCTTGCGCAGCAGCACAATCTGGTCGAGCTTAAAGCATTCACGGTAAAGCACCTTGTACTCTGCGGAACGCTTGTCCGGAAATTCGACGGTTACGAAGCTGCCGAGCGGGTGAATGAACACCACGGTGCCCACGGTCGGCTTTTCGGTTGCTGCTTCAAATTTGCCAGGCTGTGCTTTCGCATTGTCTGGCCGGATAACCCGCACCTTAGCGCCTGTTTTCAGTTTCATAGATATGTACCTCCAAATTTTTCGTTATACAGTAGGGAAGTCCTCGAATTTCTCTTCCGCAGCTCGTTCCCATGGAATCAGCCGGTAGAATTGGCAGGGCAGTCCATTAAGCGGGTTTTCGTAGTTCTTTACGCCGCTGCCGTCGCCAACTGTTTTGTCTATGTAATAGCCCTTTTTCGCTTTAGGCTCCTTAGCCCATTCTGACGCTGATACTTTGATGATTTTAACTGTCGGTTTCTTGAGATTTGTAGAAGCAATCCAGCGGCGCTGATGCCGACCAGCACCGTCTTTTCTGTGCTTTGTTTCCTTGATGAAATAGTAAGCTAAGTTGGCAAGGTGCTGTGTGTCTCGAATCGGTGTACCGCGCAGAGTACCGTATTCTCGCCACATTTTTTGCAGTGGGCGAATATCTGCATCTGGAATAATCATGTGATGGTGAATAGCCGTGCTTTCGTACTCTGTAACATAGATATATTTCAGCTCGATACCCAGCTCTTTTTTGAAGTGCTTTCGCATTTGCTGGACCTGCTTTTTAAATACCGCCTTGGCTTGGTCTGGCGATGGCCTGCGCAGGGGTCGGTAGGTAAATACCAAGTGCCAGTCATTTGCCTTAAAATTTGTGAACAGCAGCAGCCGGAGCTTTTGTTCTGCATTGGCATCATTGACCTTCTCCACATCCAGTGGGGTAGGATTGCAGTTTTCAGACCGTGCGATGCCTTTCAGTCCAAACCTTGCTGAGTATGTTTTCTTTACTTCGATGATGCCACCGGCATTGTAGATTTTCTTGATGTACGGCACAGTGCCGCGACCCCCTTTCAGATTCCAGTTATTAATACTTGAACCTAGGCAAACAGCGGCTTTGCGCCGCTTGCAAGGAATAGAAAAGGGTGGTATAATATTCTCAAATGGAGCGAATATGTCCCACCTGAGTCCTTCACGGTTGCAGCCGTGAGGGGCTCACTTTTTTTGTGCTTTTTTCTTGGAAGTGCTGTTCCAGTGCTTTGAGTGCGATATCGCTGAGCATTTCCAGCTCAAACTCGGTGCGCTCTATATCACTGGGCGGAAAACGAGCTTGTCCCTTTTTGGCAAGCCGCCAGTTGTCATATAGCTGGTGCATTGTGGGATGCGATAGGTTGAGTAAGTAGTAGGGGAGCGGGTTGCGTTCTCGCCGTGCACTTTTCGCGAACATTTCACTGCGTTCCTGTAGAATTGCCGCTGCCAGTTCCTTTCTGGTCATCTGCAACGCTCCTTTCAATATGGGTTTCTGATATGTAGATGCACCGCTCGTTGTCGAGCTGTACCAAACAGCGTTTTGGTGCGCGTTCCAGAATGCTGCCGCCGGAATAGATGACACCTTTCATGCCACGAAAGCAGCCGCAGCTGATATACACCCGCTCGCCGGGCTTGAATTTGTTTTTGAAAAATCGGCTCACTGCTGCACCCCCTCGGAGAGAAGATATACTTTGTGTGGTCCGTAGCCTTGCCAGCGCAAAGCGTTCTCGTGTGTGTCCACAGCAACATCTAGCTTGTTTTGCTTTACCTGGCTGCCAGTGTCTTGCGCTTGCCGGATGCCAACACCTTCGATATAAATCCAGCTGCCGAGTGGTATCACTTCCGGGTCTACCGCTACACTAACGCCGGCAGTTACAGGCGCGCCGCTTGCGGTGATGCCGTCGCCGGTGCCGCAGATATGCGGGTAAGTTTCGCAGCAATATGCGGTGCAATCAAATTCACCGAGGTATTCAACCTCAACAGGTGCAGCCTGTTGAAAAGCCATGGTTTCCGCTGCTGCGGTTTCTTTTTGTTGAATCGTAAGCCGCTCAATGGTGGCGTTTGCAGAATCAAGCAAAACCTTTTGCGTCTGCATTCCGTTTGCAATGACAAAGCCGAGCAATAGCACGACACCGGCCATGCCAGCAGCGTAAAAGGAAAGCCGCTCGGCACGATGCCGCTCGGCTTGGTAGGCGGTGCGGTATTTGCGCACCAGCAATTCGTCCGTGCTACACGGTTTTAAGGGATTTTGTGTATTCATTTGCGACCCTTTCCACATCTTTACGCAGCTTGTCCGCTGCTGCAGGAATGCCGTACTGTTCCGGCTCTGCATGGAGCGTGCGATTGATGCGGTCGGCAAAATCGCAGAGCATTTCCGAAAGCTGTAAGCCGTTTGGGTTTGCGTGGTCGGTATTGACCTCGGCGGTGTAGTTGCCTAAGTGGTCTACTAAGATGTTGATGGAGCCTAATTCTTTTACTGCCATATGTACCTCACTTTCTTTTGTTTTTGGCCGTATGTAATAGCTCTTGAATCGCAAACTTTTTGCCCATCGCGAAAAGCAGCGCGGCGTTTGTGATTTTTCCATGAAGGCGGCTTTGTGCATTGTCAGTGCGGTCGAACAATTCTTGCAATTCAGATGCTGTGCAATGTGCGTAATAGATTAAGTAGTGGTGGCGTGCCTGCTCAAAAATAGACAGCTCTTTGACCTGCGGCATAGTATGGTACCTCCTGCCGACTTGCGTGCGCTATGACAGCACGAGTGCAATTTTTTCTAAAGTAGTGCGGCCGCCGACGAACCCGAATTTTTTTGCTTGGTTATAAATGGTGCGACGCTCGTATCCGAGCAAATCGGCAACTTCGGCAGAAGTGTATAGCATTTTTGCGCCATATTTTTCTGAGGCGATACGACGAAGGCCTTCTAATGTGTCACGATATAGCTCTTTTTCTCTAGGCATTTTGTATCACTCCTTTGAAAGTCCGTTTATTTGACTTTATTAATCGTAAAATATCTGTAGTTGAGTTAACTATCCTTTATATCTGTGAACCCACCAAGGGCATCTGTATATACGAGCTGCTTTATAAGCTCTCTTTTCTTTGAATGCGGGTTCTTTTAATTGTTTTTACCATTGTAAAATGTTAAAATTTGTCTGAGGTGATATTATGCGGGAACGATATTGGTCTGTGTTTAACCAAATGAAATTTAATTTTTTCTATTTTGACAAATACAAAACAATTCGGGATAAACAGGTTATGATTATGAAATCATTTCTTCTTGTCATGGCGTGTGGGGGTGTTGCATCGCTTCCGTTTTGGGATAACATGCCGATTACTTGGCCTATTATGCTCGTAATTGTTCAGTCGGTTGGTGCTATTCAGGACTATCTTCCGTTCACAAAGGAAGCTGACGGGCTTGCGTATTTTGTGCCAGAGCTGGGTGCCCTTATGGTGGATGTGGCATACGGATGGGACATGATAAACTATACAAATGAACAAGCTATCGCAGAAAAAATCAGAGAAATAGAAACTCGATATGTTATTTTGCATGATAAATATCTGCATGGTCTAACTCTCAAAACCAACTCAAAATGCAATAAGTATGCTGATTTGGAACAAAAGAAATTTTTTGCGTTTTATGAAAAAGAAACTACAGAAAGGATGAGTATAATTTGAGAGAAACAACATACAAACCGCAGCCAACAATAGGAGAGACAAAAGGGCAAGCGCCAACACCTACATACCGCGCCCCAACTCCGCCTCCACCACCGCCTCAAAATCCGAGTGGGAAATAATTTGGTAAGGGGAGCCGTTTAGGCTCCTCTTTTCTATGTTTAGAGAAGATTTGTTTTTTGGAATTAGTACCGTCTTGATAAGTCGGCAAATGATAATGCCCACAGCGATTCCTTGCAAATAAATAGAAATATCAGATTGGCTCACGTGGTTCTCCCTTCTGTTTGTATTCCGCTCACGTAAATGGTGGAATGTGGGCGAAAGGGGGGGGAATAATGGATAATAAGCTACTCAGATCGGTTCTTTTGCAACTTCGATCTGAATCGTTGCTTCTGCAAAACAATCCAACGGAAAAAGATTTACTCGCACGAGCTATACCATATGCTCAGGACTAAAATGAATGTAAACTGGTCTTTGAGCGATTTAACCGATGCGATTCCATCGGTTTGCGCTTCTTTAAAAATGAAAGTAGAACCAATGATAGACCTAGCAGATATCAGTCAGGCAGAACCATCGATAGCATGTTACTCTATCGAGCTTTTCTGATTGGTTGGTTGCCATCGCTCATTTTATTCAATCCGAACTCTGTTCGAATATCATTGATTGTTGATTTACCACTCTCCAGCCGCTTTTGGGTTTGCGCACCTTTGGCGGCTGGATTATTTTTTGTTTTCGACGTGTCTTTCATATCAGCGAACACGCCGTAATCGTCCATGGGAATTAATGTTTTCATATAAACCTCTCTTTCTTATGCAGTAGTTTTTCTAGCGATTAGCTCGTCCACAGCCTTGCGAAATGTTTGTTCGGCATTTGCAGGGGTGCGCTTGCCATTCAGAATCGCACTTACATATTTGGGGTGGAGCTTAAGGTAAGTAGCTAGTTCGTTTTGCGTGATTTTGCCATGCATTTTACCTACAATTTCGCCAGTCCATTGTGCAGGCATACAAAAGTCAACTCCTTTCTTATTAAATGTTGACCTAGGTAATCAAAAGTGATATTATCGATATGCAAACAAGGATAATAACAATGATTACTTTAGTCATCGTTGCAATGTCATTATATGACTACTTTTGTAGCCAGTCAATGATAAAGTGATGACTTTTGTAATCTTTGTTGTTGTGCACAAAGATTGGAGAAGTAAATTATGTTTTATGACAGATTTGCGAAGCTGTGTAAATCAAAAGGCGTATCGGACAATAAAGCTTGTATTGCTATCGGCGTTAACCGTTCAGCTGTAGCTAAATGGAAACAAGGTGGAACTCCGAATGGCACAACTCTGTCTAAAATGGCTGATTACTTTGGTGTTACAGTAGACTATCTTTTAAACGGCGAGCAAAAAGAAAACCCCGTCGCAAAAAGCGACGAGGTAACATTTGATGACTTCACATATGCGCTGCACAATCAAAGCAAAGATCTTAACGATGCAAATAAGGAAAAACTTTTAGATATGGCGCGAATGCTAAAATTAGCGCAGGACGCGCAAAAAAACAAGTGAGGATATTGCCATGGTGTCACTTGAGTCTATTTATGAAGATGTAGACCAGCATAACATTATAATTTTTCAATACCCCTTGGAGGATATGGCGGACGGTGCGATTATAGGCAACGCAAATGGTTATGGTGTGTTTTTGGATTTCTCACAATACAAAACAATGCGCCAATATAAAGCTGCATTGATTCACGAAACGAGCCATTGTGCAACTGGGGCATTGCACAGAGTAGATAGCCCTTTTGAACTGGTGGAGCGCAACGAATACAAGGCACGGCGAAGATCTTATGAAACATATGTGCCGGTAGACGAGATAAAACAAGCCATGCAATGCGGCTATACGGAGCCGTGGGAACTCGCTGACTGGTTTGATTTGCCGGAAGAAGATATAAAAAAAGCCCTGCACTACTGGATAGATTGCCGGGGTGTCGATTTCAATTTATAAGGGGTGTTGGTATGGGGCAATGTGTACGATGCAACAAACGTGGTATATTTTTGAGAGTAAATAAAGACGGATTGTGCGGATACTGCGAAAAAGAAGTAGAATTTGAAAAAAATCAACGCGCCATGGCGGAATGCAGGGAACGCGAACGTGCTAGAAGAGAAGCGTTGGAAGCAGAAAAGAATCTTCCGAGATTTCCCATAAAAAGTAATGGAGAAAAGAAGAAGATACAAGCAGTATCCTTTTTAAAGGAATTGACATATTCTAGTATTACTGCAAAAAGCGACAAAAACAAACTGGGGAATTTTGTAGTTCTAGACACAGAGACGACGGGACTTTCTGTTTCGAAAAATGATGTGGTTGAAGTTGCTGCGGTTAAGTACGTGAATTTGTCTCCAGTGGAAGTATTCCAATCTTTTGTAAGACCGCCTCACGGTATTACAGAAGAAGCAAAATTAATAAACGGGATAACAGAAGAGATGGTCGCAGATGCGCCCATGCTTTATGAAATCATTCCTAGCTTGCAACTGTTTATTTATGGGCAAAATTTAGTTGCGCATAACGCCGAATTTGATTTCAAGTTTTTGTGCCGAGCGGGATTGGACATACAGTCGGAGAAAAGAAAATATTTTGACACTAAGTTGATTGCACAAAAATTTCTTAAAAAACCAAAATACAAATATGATGAAGAGTTTGGTTCATATTTACCGGACTTGGATTCTGATTATGACGTGGATAATCATAAACTTGAAACCCTTTGCAGCTATTATGGGATTACAAGAAGCGAGGCGCATAGGGCATTGGGAGACTGCCTTGACACAGGAAAACTTTTTAAGGCACTGGTAGACGATAAAATTGGATAAAAAAAATCCCCCACCGGCGGCAACCGGCAGGGGATAGAAAGAACAGCTTACCCCGAAGGATACGCAGCCCACAACTGTATTGTATCACCTCAGGGGTAGGCTTATCAAGTCATACTTTGGAGGTGTTTTATTATGGTGAAAAAAGCTAAAACAAGAAAAGACGGTCTTATAGAAAAAGTAGTGGATGGGCATCACTTTTATGGACGCACAGAACGGGAGATTTTGAAAAAGATAAAGGACTACCAAGGCACAAAAGAAAGTGGTATTTCTTTTACCAAGCTAGCCGAGGATTGGTATAACAAGCATATTGATAGCGTGACACCAAACTCGCAAAAAAGTTATAATGCAGGATACAAAAAATGTACAGAGTGGTTTCGAGACACTCCTTGGAAGACAATTCGAATTTCTGATTGTAACGCTTATATGAACCATCTTATCAGCCGAGGTTATGCCTTTAAAACTGTTTCCAATGCTATGCTTGTTTTAAGGCTGATTTTGAAGCATGGTTGTGTAGCATACAATGTAACCGAAAATCCTATGGTGCTAGTGAAAGTGCCCCGGACGCTGCCCAAAACAAAGCGCCGCTGCCCAGAGCAAGCTAATTTGGAAATCGTGAAAGCTCACAGTGATACACCTGCGGGCTTAATGCTCTACTTCATTTTATATTCCGGTTTGCGAATAGGGGAGCTGCTCGCGTTAAGATATGAAGATATCGATTTTGAGGCAAAGACAATCTTTGTGCATCGCTCCATTTATTTTGAAAGCAATGTGCCGCACGAGAAAGGTCCTAAGTCGGAGGCTGGCACAAGAACGGTGCCGCTACTGGAATGCTTAATAGATAAAATTCCACATAAGAAGAAAGGCATTGTGTTTCCAGATCTAAACGGGGAGTGGTACACCAATAAGCGCATCTGGACGGTGATGGACAACTACCGGAAGGAAACCGGCGCGAATGTAACGCCCCACGAGCTGCGCCACGCTTATGCAACGATGTGTTTTGAAGCTGGACTTATGCCAAAGGATGTACAGCATTTGCTTGGTCATTCAGATATTACTACTACGATGAATATCTACACCGACTGGCGCGACAACCGGATTGTGAATGCCGCAGATAAACTCAACAAAGTGAAGTTTTGAACGCCTTGAGATTTACGAAGAATTTACGAAAAAATATGGGTAAAACGAATGTTTTTTAGTTTGTGGTAAGTAAGCCGTAAAACAAAGAAAAACCGCATTGTTTAGCCGTTTTGGCTTCACATTGCGGTTTTATCTTTTGGCGGAGAAGGAGAGATTCGAACTCTCGCGCCAGTTTCCTAGCCTACGCCCTTAGCAGGGGCGCCTCTTCGACCAAGCTTGAGTACTTCTCCATGCTCGCTATCAAAGTGATAAGCAACTATTAAATTGACACCTTTTGCAAGATGATGGCGGAAAGGGTAGGATTCGAACCCACGGAGCATTGCTGCTCAACGGTTTTCAAGACCGCCTCCTTCAACCACTCGGACACCTTTCCACAAATGAGTGCTTAGCTATAATAGCATATACAATATGGCTTTGTCAACAGCTTTGTCCCATTTTTTTCAAACTTTTGATGAAACCATTGAAGAAGAGAAGCACAACAAATTTATTATTTGGCAAGTAAAAGATTTCTATTCACTTTTCCATAAATTAGAAAAGTATAGTTTAAAACGGTGTCTGGAGTGGCTTTGCCCAAATCATATAAAACCTCGCTATTTTTACAAAAAGCCCTGAAAAATATTCTTAAATGGCTGTTATTTTACATTTATATCGTATATAATAAAAGACAATGCTTTGAAAAGGTGGGATACTATGGCTTTTTGCGAAATTGCTTTTCGGGACTTAACAGAAAATCCGTTTTCTTTAATTGGTGACGACTGGATGTTGTTTACCGCTGGTACCGAAGAAAAATGCAACACCATGACAGCCTCTTGGGGCGGGCTTGGCGTTTTGTGGAATACACCCGTGGCTTTCACCTTCATTCGTCCCCAGCGCTACACCAAAGAGTTTGTAGATGCACAGGAAGAATACTCGCTTTGCTTCTTTGAGGGCATGCATGATAAATTAGGCTATCTTGGCAAGGTGAGCGGGCGTGACGAGGATAAGATTGAAAAAGCAGGGCTCACTGTGGCGGTTGAGGATGGTGTTCCTTATTTTAAGGAAGCACGACTGGTGCTGTTTTGCCGCAAAAAATATCGGCAGCAGATGACACCTGAAGCGATGTTGGACTCTGACATCATCGCAAAGTTTTATCCTCAAAATGATTTTCATGAAATGTATGTAGGCGAGGTTACGAAAATTCTGAAAAAGGAAGTATGAGTGTCCCGGCACTTTAATGCCGGGTATCCTCAAAGCGGACAAGCCTTACATATATAATAAGAACAGACCGAAAGGCTGGTTACAAGATGGTACTTACAGTAGATATCGGAAATTCCAACATTGTGCTCGGTGGTTATGTCGACGGGCAATTGTCCTTTTTTACGCGGTATGCGACCGAGTTGAAGATGGAGGCAGACCAATACGCTGTAGAACTCGGCGGACTTTTTAATCTACATGGGGTTGACCCTGCGCAGATTACGGATGTTGTAATTTCTTCGGTTGTGCCTGGTATTACCTCACTGGTGGCGGGTGCATTGAGCAGACTGATTGCAGCAGAACCTTTGTTTTTGATTCCCGGTAAAAGTAATACCGGGCTAATAGTAGACATTGACAACCCGGCAGAGCTGGGGGCAGACCTGCTGGCTTGTGCCATTGCCGCAAAACAGCGTTTTCCGATGCCCTGCATTATTGTAGATATGGGTACTGCAACCAAGCTGACTGCAATGGACAAAAACGGCAATGTTTGCGGTGTGGCAATTATGCCTGGTGTGTTTATTTCGCAAGAGGCACTGAAATCGCGCACCAGCTTGCTCCGTGGCATTGAGCTCGAAGCTCCCAAGCATGCTATCGGACGCAATACCTCTGACTCTCTGAAGAGTGGCGCTGTATTTGGCAACGCTGCGATGATTGACGGCATGGTGCAGCGTTTTGAAGAAGAGCTGGGTCAGGTGGCAACTGTGGTTGGCACTGGTGGCATTGCGCGTAAAATTGTGGCATGTTGCCATACTAAAGAAGTGATCTATGAACCGGAATTGCTGCTGGACGGCCTTTATCGGTTCTATCTGTTAAATAAAAAAGATACAGACCCCACCTAACAAACACAAAAGGAGAATGAATGATGGTTGTAATTACAATGGAAAACGGCAAGGAAATTAAGCTGGAGCTGGATGCTGCTGCTGCACCGAAAACCGTAGAAAACTTTTTGAAACTGGTAAACGAGGGCTTCTATGACGGTCTCGGTTTCCACCGTATCATCCCCGGCTTTATGATTCAGGGCGGCTGCCCTCTGGGCACCGGCACCGGCGGCCCCGGCTACGGCATCGAAGGCGAGTTTGCCTCTAATGGACATCCCAACCCGATTAAGCATTCCCGTGGTGTGATTTCTATGGCACGCAGCATGATGCCGAACTCTGCTGGCAGCCAGTTCTTCATTATGCATCAGGATGCTCCGCATCTGGACGGCGACTACGCTGCTTTTGGCCACGTGGTGGAAGGTATGGACGTTGTGGATGAAATCGCTGCGACCAAAACCGGATTTGGCGATAAACCGAAAAAAGCTCAGATCATGAAAACGGTGCGTGTGGTCGAGGCATAAGATGAAAAAGCTCGTTCGTTTTTTCTGTGACCGCAGTCTGGTCATCTTTCTGATTATCGGCGGGCTGAACACCATCATTTCGATGGCGGGCAGTCAGCTGTTGCTCAATGCACTGGGATATTGGGGTTCCACCGCCTTGATGTTTACCATGTGCAGCTTTACCAGCTTTTACTTTAACCGCAAATACAGTTTTGAAAGCAAAGCACCGCTGCTGCAAAGCGCGGTGCGGTTTGCGGCGGTAATTGCCGGTTGCTACTTAATCAGCTTTGGTCTTTCGCATTGGCTGGTACCCACGGTACTTGATGCTTTGTCGCTGGGCCTGAGTGTGGAATGGAAAACCCGCATTGCCATGTTGGTCGCACAGGTTATCTTTACCGGTTGCAACTATATTGGCCAGCGCCTTTGGGCTTTTAAAGAGTAATAATAATAGAACAAACACCCGCTTGCAAGCATTTTTGCAGGCGGGTGGTTT
>OBXZ01001193.1_pt1 | contig 12757 bp, 9 predicted proteins | sample 1538171 | NCBI WGS metagenome assembly OBXZ01 (sample SAMEA2580161, study PRJEB22360) | human gut metagenome | biome: human gut; feature: human-associated habitat; material: faeces | place: Denmark | collected 2008/2010
TGGCGGCGAGAGAGCCCCCCCCGCCCCCCCCAGACCCCCCCCCGCCACGATAAGCAGACATAAGGCGCCATCCAACAATGCGCCCCTCACATCCCGCCTTTCCGGCACCCCGGCATCTGAGAAAAGAACGCAGGCGGCCCCGGGTTTCCCTCCGGGCGCATTCCGCAGGACGTAAAAGGCCCCGCCGCGCAACGCGCGCAGCGGGGCCTTTTGCATGTCCGAGGACGCGCCCGGAGGGAAACCCGGGGCCGCCGACGGGAGTGATTTACTCAGCCGGGCAGATCTTCTTGAAGAGCTCGATGACGTCGTCGAGCGTCGCCTCGCGCGGGTTGCCCGGGAAGCAGGCGTCGGCCATGGCGTCCTTGGCCAGAACCTCGATCTCGTCAGCCTTCATGGCCTCGCAGACGTGCGGGATGTTCACGTCGGCGGAAAGCTGCTTGACGGCGGCGATAGCGGCGTCGGCAGCCTCGTCGGTGCTCATGCCCGTGGTGTCAACGCCCATGGCAACGGCAACCTTGGCCAGGCGCTCGGTGCAAACCGGCTTGTTGAACTCCATGGCGATCGGCAGCAGCATGGCGCAAGCAACGCCGTGCGGGGTGTCGTAGTGAGCGGACAGGGTGTGAGCCATGGCGTGGTCGATGCCCAGGCCGACGTTGGAGAAGCCCATGCCGGCGACATACTGGCCAAGAGCCATGCCCTCGCGGCCGGAGCCGGGCTGACCGGACTTGGCCTCGGCGACAGAGTCGCGCAGGTTCTCGCTGATCAGCTTAATAGCCTCAAAGTGGAACATGTCGGAAAGCTCCCAAGCGCCCTTGGTGGTGTAGCCCTCGATGGCGTGGGTCAGAGCGTCCATGCCAGTAGAGGCGGTCAGGCCGGCGGGCATGGAAGCCATCATATCGGGGTCGACGACGGCGACCTCGGGGGCGTCGTTGGTGTCGACGCACACGAACTTGCGGACCTTCTCGGGGTCGGTGATGACGTAGTTGATGGTCACCTCGGCGGCGGTACCGGCGGTCGTCGGCACAGCGATGGTGAACACGGCGTGGTTCTTAGTGGGAGCAACGCCCTCGAGACTGCGGACATCGGCGAACTCGGGGTTGTTGATGATGATGCCGATAGCCTTGGCAGTGTCCATGGAGGAACCGCCACCGATGGTCACGATAGCGTCAGCCTCGGCGGCCTTGAAGGCCTCGACGCCGTCCTTGACGTTCTGGATGGTGGGGTTGGGCTTGATCTCGGAGTAAAGGCTCCAAGCGATGCCGGCGGCGTCGAGCTCGTCGGTCACCTTGGCGGTAACGCCAAACTTGACCAGATCCGGGTCGGAGCAGACGAAGATCTTCTTGTAGCCGCGACGCTGGAGCTCGCCGGGGATCTCCTTGATGGCGCCGGAACCATGATAAGAGATGGTGTTGAGAACGAAACGATTAGCCATTGATAGCCTCCCATCGTGTGCGGGGCACCCATTACGCCCCGCGCTATAAGTCCCATCCTAACGCTTTTGAAACAAAAAACGCGTGAGAACGTCAAAAGTGTTAAAGCGTTTCAACAGATGATGAAAAATATTGCGGCAAAGGGACAGCCCCTTTGCCGCATTCGGTTACTTTCGGCAGGCGTCTTTCCAATCTTCGCAGGCACGCTTCCAGCGAGAGCGCAAATCACGCTCGCGGTCGATAAACATGATGGCAAACGCGACAAACAGCAGCAAGCTCGCCACGACGATGGCATGCAGGCCCATGCGCTCAATACACCAGTTGCCCAGCACGGCGCCAAACACAAAGGTAAAGATCACGCCAAAGTACAGCACGCCGTTTTCCAAAAAGCCGCGCTTGTGGGTGATGATGTAGTCGTCCACGTTTTGCAGCGCATTGCGCAGGTTACCGATGCACATGGTCGTGGCGATGCCGTGACCATGTATCTTGCGGAAGCTCTCGACCTGCATGCCGCAGGCAAACGAGGTGAGGCAGTTGGCGAGCAGGTTGTAACCGCCACCGGGGATAAAGCTCACGCCCAGCAAGATGACGGCTTCAAAGAACACCGTCACCTGACGCCAGTGGATCACACTGCCAAACCGCTCGTGTACCAGGTCGGCAAGCATAATGCCCACAGCAAACGACACCACAGGGAAGAAGTAGCGCCCCGCAAGTGCCCAATTGCCCTCCGAGATGCTTACGCCCACCAGCAAGATATTGCCCGTCTGCGCGTTGGCGAAAACATGGTCGCGCCCAATGTACGAATAAACGTCCATAAAGCCACCGGCGAGCGCCAAGATGATGCCCAGCTCAATAGACTCCGATATCTGTTTGGCACGCTGCATCGTCGTGCATCCTCCTTGTTGACGACTCTCTCGTGCGTTGGCGGAAACATAGCCGCCGTTCATACTGTAACCCATTGACAACATGGCGTGCGCGCGAGACGGGTTCTCCAACGCGCAGATACACAGTCTGGAAACAAACAGCGGGCGCGGCGCCGGCACCCGCATCGACACGCCGATCCGCCAGCTCGTGTACTCCACCAGTCTTTTTAGCCCCGTCCCAAAAAGACTGGTTACAATTACGTGCAGCATACAAACACCGGGAGGGATCGTGGCAAAAAAGCCTCAGCACGCTCAGAACAACCAGCGCAGTCAGCAGGGCAAACAGGGCCAGCAGCAAAAGCGCGGCGGCAAGGCGCAGGGTGGGCACACCACGCATACCCCAGCAGCGCCCACGCGCCCCTGGCGTCCGGGCCGCGATAAGTTCCTCCCCGTCAGCCGCGCCGACATGGATGCGCGCGGCTGGGACCAGTGCGACTTTGTCTACATCTGCGGCGACGCCTACGTGGACCACCCTAGCTTTGGTATGGCCATCATCAGCCGCGTCCTCGACGCGCACGGCTACAAGGTGGGCATCATCTGCCAGCCCGACTGGACCGACCCCGCCAGCATCAGCGTGCTCGGTGAGCCGCGCCTGGGCTTTCTCGTCAGCGCCGGTAACATGGACTCCATGGTCAACCACTATTCGGTGACCAAGCACCGCCGCCACACCGATGCCTATACCCCCGGTGGCGAGGAGGGGCGCCGTCCCAACCGAGCCGTCACGGTCTACGGCAACCTTATCCGCCAGACGTTCAAGGATGCCCCCATCATCATCGGCGGCATCGAGGCGAGCCTACGCCGTCTGGCCCACTACGACTACTGGCAGGACAAGCTCAAGCGCTCGGTACTGCTCGACTCGGGCGCCGACATCCTCATCTACGGCATGGGCGAGCACGCGATTGTCGAGATTGCCGACGCGCTCGACGCGGGGCTGCCCGTCGATCAGATCACCTATATCAACGGCACCGTCTACCGCACGGGTTCGCTCGACGAGGTCTACGACTACGACCTGCTGCCCAGCTGGGACGATCTTACCGCCGACAAGCTCAACTACGCACGCAGCTTCAATGTGCAACAGCAGAATATGGACCCCATCACCGGACATCGCCTGGTAGAGCCCTACCCCAACAGCGTCTATGTGGTGCAGAACCCGCCATCGGCGACGCTCACCACCGATGAGATGGACGAGGTGGCCGAACTCCCCTACGCACGTGACTGGCATCCCGACTACGACGCGGCGGGCGGCGTGCCGGCCTTTGCCGAGATCAAGTTTTCCATTAGCTCCAACCGCGGCTGTTTTGGCGAGTGCTCGTTTTGCGCCCTCACCTTCCACCAGGGCCGCGTACTGCAGATGCGCAGCCACGACTCGATCATGCGCGAGGCCGAGCTGCTCACGCGCGATCCCGAGTTTAAGGGTTACATCAACGACGTGGGCGGACCGACGGCCAACTTTAGCCGCCCGGCCTGCGACAAGCAGCTCAAGCACGGCGTGTGCAAGAACAAACGCTGCCTGTGGCCGAGCGTATGCAAGAACATGGTGGTCGACGAGAGCGGCTACACGCAGCTGTTGCGCGACCTGCGCCAGCTGCCGGGCGTCAAAAAGGTCTTCGTGCGCAGCGGCATCCGCTTTGACTACACCATGGCCGACGCCTCGGACGAGTTTTTGCGCGAGCTGCTGGAGCACCATGTCTCGGGCCAGCTGCGCGTAGCGCCCGAGCACGTGAGCGACGCGGTGCTGTCCGTGATGGGCAAGCCGAGCCGCGCCGTCTACGATGCATTCTGCCGTAAATTTGAACGCTTGAATCGCGAGTATGGACTCAAGCAGTATGTGGTGCCGTACCTCATCTCGAGCCACCCGGGCTCAACCATGAAGGAAGCCGTGGACCTTGCCGAGGCCGTGCGCGACATGGGCTACATGCCCGAGCAAGTGCAGGACTTCTACCCCACGCCGTCCACCATGTCGACGTGCATGTACTACACCGGCGTGGACCCGCGCACCATGGAGCCGATCTATGTGGCGCGCGACCCGCACGAGAAGGCCATGCAGCGCGCGCTCATCCAATATCGCAAGCCCGAGAACTACAAGCTCGTACGCGAGGCGCTGGAAAAGGCCGGGCGTCGTGACCTGATCGGCTACACCAAGCATTGTCTGATTCGCCCCGTGCCGCCACGCCCGGGCGAGACATCTGCTGGCGGCGGACACGGCGCTGGCAAGAAAGGCGGCAAGCCGCACGGTGGCGCTGGCGGTGCCGGCAAGGGGCCAAAGGGCAGCAAGGGGCACAGCGGCATGTCGCGCGCACAGAACACTGCCGGTCGCAATCGCGCGGCCCAGGGACGGCAGGGCGCCAACGGAGGCGGGCGTCGCAACTAGGGCAGCGGCGCGCTCGCTGCGTCCATCCCACACGCGTGGCGCAGCGAGCGCATTGCCTCAACGAGGATGACGCCGGCGATAGCGACCGTAATTGCCACGTCGAACGGCGTGTTCACAAACCAGAGCAACGTCATGAGATACGACCCGGCATTAAAGGCAAAATGCAGCAGGATCGTATAGCGAAGCTTTCCGGTCGTCACGAGCACCCAGCCAAAGATGAGGCCGGCGGCACCCGCGTAGCAACCTTGCACCCAATTCATGTGCATAAAACCGAAGATTGCCGCCTGCAACACAATCGCCGCGGCGATGCCCCACGTACTTGGGGCCGCCCAGGGCACTATGGCACCGTCCTGCGCGCTCGCACGACGCCGGCGCTTCCAAAGTGGGCGGCACTGCGGATTAAACGCTCGGAGCGAAAACTCAAAAATAATGCCGCGCACCAGCAGCTCTTCACAAAATGGGGCGCCGAGCACCGTAGTCAGGACGGCGAGATAGCTGGTGTCGCCCATGCCTGTTTCCTCGACAAGCTCGCTGTAGTCGGCCGCGGCATCGGGCAACAGCGACAGCACGGCGTCGGTCACGTAGCCAACGACCACCTGCAGGGCAAGGCCAATCACGACAACGCAAGCGATGCGCTTCCATGCAGCACTTGCTCCCCCGCCGAGCGGACGTTCACCTTGCCGGCGCGCCATGAAGGAGCGGGGCCACAGATAACGCCACCACAGCAGCGCCATCAAAAACGACGCCGTCTGAGCGGCAGCCTGGAACCATTGGATATCGAGATTGTCGATCGGATAGCCCGTCAGCACCGATACGGCATCGAGAACCGAAAACAGAACCACGCTCAGGGCTATATCGGCAGCGACAACGCCAAAACATGCAAGCGCCCACGCCATCGCATTGAGCATGCCAACCTCCTCAAAACCGTTCCCTAGTTCTACCACAACTCGGTAGAGAGCTGATCCCATGGGGACGGAGGAAAACGGATCACTTATTGATGAGAATCGGGCACAGTGCCAAAGGCCCCGCTGGGCGAAATGTCGAACGGAAAGGTGCCGCAGCGATTAAACGCGGCGATAAACATGCGGATGGCGTTGGACGGCGTGGTGCCTACGAGCTGGGTTGCCGCCGCGAAGGCCGCCTTTTCCTCGGGCAAGACCTTCGCGACAACCGGGGTCATGTGTTCTGCCATGGCGCTTCCTTTTTGAAACGACGGTGGTGCGGATAGATGCGGGCCACGCGGCTGGGCGACGGGCTGTGAAGGCAGCCCGATTGGCCCGCATCTGGAGTTTGTTTCTACGGCGTTGGTATTACTTGGTAATCCTAAGTATTACCCCGCAGATAGAATAGCACACCTGATCCCTTGGGGACGGAGGAAAACGGATCATTTTGTTGCTGAATAAGTATTTAGAGCGTGATGATGTCCGAGATATTGAGGGCCTGAGCGTCGACGGCATCGTGCGTGGCAAGCAACAGCATGCGACCGTCGAGCAAGTCGAGCACGACTTCGGCGCATGCGTCGCGCGCAGCGGTATCTAGTCCGGTAAAGGGCTCGTCCAGAATCACCGCGTCGCCTGGGCACAGCAGGGCTCGGGCAATCTCGACGCGACGGCGCTGCCCGCCCGAGAGCTCGGCCACACGAGCATGTACATCGACCCCCGGCACCAGCAGGCGCAACAGGGCTGCGGCACTCGAGGCGTCCACGCGCGCGTCGGCGCACACTAGCACGTTATCCAGGGCAGAAGCGTCCTCGGCCAGGCGCACATCCTGAAACACCATGGAGCACGGCACGCACTCCCCCGCCGCCAGCGCAAGCAACGTCGACTTGCCCACACCTGAGGCGCCCATCACGCAGGTACGCCCACCGGCGGGCACGCGAAGTGCCAGTCCGTCGAGCGCCGGCGCCCAAGGCGCACGATCGCCCACGGCGAGCACAAGCACCGCTGCAGCTCCGCCGCCAGCAGAGCCGCCCTCACGCCCGCGGCCACTGCGCCCATGTGCCCGCACGGCAACACGCCATGCCACGGAACCCGAAGCCCGCAGCAGCCACACCAGCACGCGCTCGCATGCCCACGATGCCGCCACGACCAACACGGTCCACGCCAGCAGGTCAGCCGTCTCAATGAGCAGCTTCGCCTGATAGATGCGCTCGCCCACGGTACCAGCCGCCATGCCAATCAACTCCGCCGCCACGCCGGCCTTCCAGCTCATGCCGATCACGGCGCGGGCGCACGAAAGCACAAACGGCAGGACTTCGCGCCAGGTATGGGCGAAGAACAGTCGCCAACCCCGCACACCATGCAGACGAAACATCTGCTCCAGCGGCTTATCCACTTGTGCCAAACCCTCGACCAGCGAAAAATACACGCCCGGTAGCGCCATCAAAAAGACCGCTGCAATGCTCACGCGCGCCGACCCCAGCCAAATGAGCAGCAGAACCACCACGCAGGCGACCGGCGTCGCCTTTACAAACGAAAGCGCCGGCGCCACCAGACGGGCAAACGTCCGCGACCGCACCGAGACTCCCGCCAGCACACCGCCGCAGATCGCGGCAAGCGCCAGTCCGCCCAAGATTCGTGCGCCTGAGCCCACCAGAATCGCCCACGTGTTGGCATCACACACCAGCCGCAGCAACGCCACCACGACAGCGCCCGGCCCCGGCAAAATCAACGGCTGCGCCACCAGCGCCGCCGCGAAGACCCACACGGCAAGCCAAAAGGCGGCAACGGCACCTGCTGCCGCCACCGCCTTCATACGCTTTGTCATGTGTCGAGCAAACGCACACACGGGCTACTCCATGTAGTAGAAATCGTCAGCCGGGAGCTTGCCGCCCACGGCGCTCGGGTCTGCATCGGCCAGCACCTGCAGGTACCCACCGAGCGCCGCCTTCATATCCTCCCCCGTCTGGCACACGAGCATGCACCCGGGAATCGCCTTTTCGGCAATCGTGGCGTTATCCACGATGCCCGCATCGACCACGGTCTGAGCCCAGTCCGCCGGCGCCGCGTTCACGGCCTTCACGCTCGCCGCATGGCAGCTCAGGAATTCCGCCACGGCCTCGGGATGTTCCTCGGCAAAGGCACGGCGCACCACGGTCACGCCCGTCAGCAAGCGCGAGCCCGTGTCACCTGCCAGCTCGCCCCACACATCGGTCAGGCTCACCGGTGCCGACAGCTTGCCCTCGCTCTTGGCGATGGCAGCGGTCTTGAACGGCTCGGGCAGCACGCCCACGGCGGACGGGTCGGCAAGCAGGGCCGACAGCACCTCGGTGGGCTCGCTCTTAAACTCGAGCGTCACCTGGCCGGTCAGGCCCGCGCGCTCCAGCAGGTAGTTCATGACGTACTCCGGCGTGGTGCCCTTGCCCGTCATATAGACGGTATGGCCCGCCAAATCGCCAAACGAGGCCACACTCGCGTCGCCCGTCACCACGTTCAGCACGCCCAGCGTGTTGATGTCGATGACCTGCACCGCGCCCTCGGTCTTGTTGTAGAGCACGCTCGCCACGTTGGCGGGCACCAGGGCAATGTCGACATCGCTCTGAATCACCTTGGGCACGATCTCATCGGCTGCGGCGCTGATCGCAAAGTCGAACTCGTTATCCGTGGCACCCTCGTCCGCCTGGTCCATAAACTGCACCAGACCGATCGAGGTCGGCCCCTTGAGCGAGGCGACGTGCACCTCGACCGGCTCTGCGGCAGCACCGGCGCCGTCCGTGGCAGCCGAGCCCGCAGCAGACCCCGCCCCCGCAGCTCCGCCACCACAGCCCGCGAGCGCAAGCGACAGGGCGCCCGCGGCGAGCACCGAGGCAAACCCCCGGCGCGACATCTCAACATCAAAAGCGCGCATCGCTAGCACGCCCCCTCATTGGGCATCGACCAGGCGTGATGGTCGGTATGCAGCAGGTCCTCGGCCAGCGGCGAGAGCGGCGCGCCCAAGAACTCGCGATAGCACGCCTGGACATCGGGATTCTCGTGCGAGAAGCGAATGTCCGCCTTCGCATCCAGGCCCCACAGCACCTGGCCACGCTCGGCCGCCAGCTCGCAGCCGTCATGGATGGGCTGACCGCCGCCACCGACGCAGCCGCCCGGGCACGCCATGACCTCGACGAAGTCATAGCTCGCACGGCCGTCGCGAATCGCGTCGAGCAGGCGGGCGGCGTTGCCCAGCCCGTGCGCCACGGCGACGCGCACCTTGGTGCCATCGATATCGGCGACGGCTTCCTTCCAGCCGTCCAGGCCACGCACGTCGGTAAAGAAATCGGCATCCGGGTTCTTGCCCGTCACCAGGTAATATGCCGAGCGCACGGCAGCCTCCATCACGCCGCCCGTGGCACCAAAGATCACGCCCGCGCCCGTGCCAAAGCCCAGCGGCGTATCGAGCGGCTCCTCGGTAAGCGTGTCCACGCTCACGTGGCTCGCGCGGATCATGCGCACCATCTCGCGCACTGTCAGTGCAACGTCTACGTCGGGCGCGCCGTTCTCGCCCACCATGCTCGGCAGCGCGCACTCGGCCTTCTTGGCCGTGCACGGCATCACGGACACCACGAACAGGCGCTCTGGTTCCACACCCAGCACCTTGGCGTAGTAGGTTTTGGCAATAGCGCCGAACATCTGCTGCGGCGACTTGGACGTAGACAGGCTGTCGACAAACTCGGGGTAACGCGCCTTCACAAAGCGCACCCAGCCCGGGCAGCAGCTCGTAAACATGGGCAAGCCGCGGCTGTCACCCTCGCCCTTGGCGGCGGCGCCCAGGCGTTCGAGCAGCTCGGAGCCCTCCTCCATAATGGTGAGGTCGGCCGAGAAATCGGTATCGAACACGTACTCAAAGCCCACGCGGCGCAGCGCGCAAGCCAGACGCTCAACGGTTGCCTCCTCGCGCGGAATGCCGAGCTCCTCGCCCCAAGCGCTACGCACGGCCGGCGCAATCTGCACCAGCACGATCTTGTCGGGATCGGCGAGAGCATCGAACACCGTCTCGGTGTCGTCGCGTTCGCGCAGCGCGCCCGTCGGGCAATGCGTGATGCACTGACCGCACGCGACGCAATCGGTCTTGCCGATCGACGCGCGCCCGCGGGTACCCACGGCGGTATGCGTGGCGCGGTTGGTCAGGTCCCAGATCCCTAGGCCCTGTACGCTCTCGCACACCTTGATGCAGCGCATGCATTTGATGCACTTGTCGTTTTCGCGGATGATGGGAAAATCGAAATCCCAGCCCTCGCCCGCCAAATGCCTTTGATACGGCAGATAGAAAATGCCCAGGTCGTTGGCGATGGTCTGCAGGTTGCAGTTGCCGCTGCGCACGCAGCTCGTGCACTGCGAATCGTGCTGGGACAGCAGTAGCTGCACGTTGGTGCGACGGGCCTCGCGGGCCTTGGGGCTGTTGGTGTGGACCACCATGCCGTCGAGCACGTAGTTGTTGCAGGCGGCAACCAGCTGGTCGCAGCCCTCAACCTCGACCACGCACACGCGGCAACCGCCGATCTCGTTTAGATCGCGCAGGTAGCACAGGGTAGGAATCTGAATGCCGACGGACTTGGCTGCGTCCAGGATCGTGGTGTGCTCGGGAACCACGACCTCGCAATTATCGATAGTGAGCTTGACCATATTGTGCGCTCCGTTTTCGGTGTTGTCGCTGACGGTGGTTTTGTTGGGCTCTACCATTCCAGGTTCCTCCCTCCGCGGAACGCGCCAAAGCCAAAGTGGTCGCAGCGCAGGCAGCGGCTCGCCTCCTGGCGCGCCTCCTGCTCGGTGAGACCATGCTCGACCAGATTCCAATCGTGAATGCGCTCGCCGGCCTCGCGCTCGCCCAGCTCGCAGCGGCCGCACTCGTGCTTGCCCTTAAACTGGACGGTCGGCAGCTCCACGTCGAGCTTGATCTTGTGGTCGAAGCCCAGATAGCGGTCGATGTTTGCCGAAGCCACGCGGCCGGCATTGATGGCGCGGATGACGGTGGCGGGACCGGTCTGGCAGTCGCCGCCGCTAAAGAGGCCATTAAAGTTGGGCACGGCGCCGTCCGAATCGGTGACGATGCAGCCCCACTTGCAGGCAATGCCCATCTCCTCAAACGGCTTGGAATCGATGTCCTGGCCAATGGCGACGAATACGCGCTCGCAGGGGATGACGCGCTCGGGCGTAGCGGCGGCACGCGGAGCCGGACGACCGCGGCGGGGCTCGCCGATAATCTGCGGCTGCACGCGCAAGCCGCTCACGCGACCGTCCTCGCCCGTCTCGATGGCGAGTGGGGCCGTCAACTCCAGCACCTCGCAGCCCTCGGCCTGGGCACCGGCGATCTCGGCATCCTGGGCCGTCATATCGCAGATGCGACGGCGGTAGACGATGCTTACCTTTTCGGCACCGCAGCGCACAGCAGAGCGAGCCACGTCCATGGCAACGTTGCCGCCGCCGATGACGCACACGCGCTGGCCACTTAGGTCGGGCAGCTCGTCATCGCCGATGGCGCGCAGCATCTTGACAGCCGACTCAACGCCGGGCGCCTCTTCGCCCGGAAGGCCGAGCTTCTTATCGCTGTGGGCACCGATGGCCAAGTAGACGGCATCGAACTCGCCGCGCAGGCGAGCGAGCTCCTCGCCGTTCACGGAGTGGTCGAGCTCCACGTCGATACCGGCGCTCAAGATCCAGTCGACCTCGGCCTGCAGGCGCTCGCGCGGCAGACGATAGCTGGGGATGCCGTAGCGCAGCATGCCGCCCAGGTGGTGACGCTGCTCAAAAATGGTCACCTTGTGGCCCATCACGGCCAGATAGTAGGCGCATGAAAGGCCGGCCGGGCCGCCACCGATCACGGCGATGCGCTTGCCGGTGTTGTCGGCCACGCTGGGCTTGTAATCGTTGAGGTCGCTGTGCTCAACGGCAAAACGCTTGAGGGCGAGGATGTTCATGGGATCGTCGACCATGCCGCGACGGCAGTGCATCTCGCAGGGATGCTCGCACACCAGGCCGCAAACGAGCGGCAGCGGATTGTTCTTGCGGATGACCTTGACGGCATCGGCATAGCGACCGGCCTCGACGAGCGAAATGTACCCGGGAATGTCGACGTGCGCCGGGCAGCCCGAGACGCACGGAACGCGGGCATCGCGGTCAAAGCCGCAGGAGTGCTCACGGATGTGGTGCTCAAAGTCGTCGCGGAAGCCGCGAATGGCCGTGAGCGCCATGGCACCAGCTTCGTAACCGATGGCGCAGTCGCTCGAAAGATAGATGGTGCGGGCCGTGCGCTCAATCAAGTTGAGCGTAGACTCATCGGCACGCCCTTCGAGCACATCGGCGAGCAGGTCGCTCAGCGCGCTCAGGCCCACACGGCAGGGCGTACACTTGCCGCAGCTCTGGGTGGAGCACAGGTTGACGAGCGCTGCCGTAAACTCAACGGGACACGGGGCGAGTGAACTCACCGCCAGACGACGTCCGAGCGCATCGTGCAGGTCGTCCATGACGGCCTGAGCGTGGCTGCGTTCCATTACATGCAGTCGAGCCATAAGATCCCCTCTCACATGGCAGCCCGGAGGCGAGGCCGGGCGAAATTGCTACACGCAACACACTGACCTATAAAGTTGTTAGGTCTCCACGCGGTTCGGCAGGCGGTATGAAATGTCACCTTCAGCGGTGAAATAGAACATCACCGCAGATAAATGCCATATTTGATAAACGCGTTACCCACAATGCGGCACTTGGGAACACTCCTTGTTTGGTGCAAGGGGGACAGGTTACTTTGCACCAATCATGAGTTGCGGTGAAATAGAGACTGAAAAGCCGCTCAAAAGACCAAAACAGTCCGTATTCCACCGCAACTTCAAGACGTTGGTGCAGATCAACCTGACCTCTTTGCACCAAAAAGGGCCCCGAGCATAGTCTGCTCGGGGCCCAAACTCGTCTCGCCTTACCGCGCGACGCGTGTGTTACTTGCGCTTGCCGCCGCCGTCACCGGGACGACGGGAGCTGCCGCCGCGCTTGCCGCCACGATTGTTGCCATAGCTGCCACGGTTATCGCGACCGCCGGCACGACCGCCGCGGGAACCGGCCTGG
>OBXZ01001202.1_pt1 | contig 12653 bp, 8 predicted proteins | sample 1538171 | NCBI WGS metagenome assembly OBXZ01 (sample SAMEA2580161, study PRJEB22360) | human gut metagenome | biome: human gut; feature: human-associated habitat; material: faeces | place: Denmark | collected 2008/2010
TGCCGCCGCCGTGCTCCCCCACCCAGTGCACTCCGGCCAGTACGGCGGCCCCATCCTCGATGCGAACACGCTCGCCGCGATGCTCATCGCCTCGATGTACGACGCCAACGGCGACCTTGCTGTGCCGGGCGTGGCCGCGCAGGAGCCGGTCGGTGGCCTGCAGCGCGACCTTGACGAGGCCACCGTGCGCGAGGACGCCGGCATCGTCGACTCCTATCGTCTCGCCGGCACCGGTTCGCTCGCTTCCAGGCTGTGGACCAAGCCGAGCGTGACCGTGATCGGCTTCGACGCGCATCCGGTCGAGGGCTCATTCAACGTGGTCAGCCCCGAGACCACGTTCCGCCTGTCCCTGCGCACCGCGCCGAGCCAGCACCCGCAGGAGGCGCAGGACGCGCTTGCCGCGTTCCTGCAGGCACACGCCCCGTTCGGCGCCGAGGTGAAGGTCACCAAGTTGGAGAACGGCATGGGCTGGGCGATGGACCCGAACGCGGTCGCCACCAAGGATGCACTCGCGGCCATGGAGGAGGCGTTCGGCGTGGCGCCGATCAACAAGGGCGAGGGTGGCTCGATCCCGTTCATCCCTGAGCTGCAGCGCATCTTCCCATCCGCGCAGGTGCTCGTCACCGGCCCGGAGGATCCGAAGGCCAACGCACACAGCCCCAACGAGTCGATCTCGCTGCCCGGCTTGAAGAACAACATCCTCGCGGAGGCCCTGCTGCTCGCCAAGCTCGGCGAGTAAGGCCGGCAACTGCCCCCGTTTCCCCGGGAACAGGTTGGGTGGCATACCCGAAACGGGTATGCCACCGGTGTGCTGCGACGATGCGGTGCCCTCCGTTCCGGTAGCCGGCGGCGTTTTTCGGTTGCCCGCCGTGGCTCTTTTGGTGGTGCGGTGAACAATAGAGGGAATGAACACATACTCCGAACCGGATCATTTGACCGGCTATTGCGCCGATGCCAGAGTCGCCATCGTCGACAATGACGAGCGCGCCTTGGAGTCTGTAGTCTCGCTGTTTGCTGATCACCTACCTCAAACGATGTTATCTGGTCGACGACTGAGGGGTTGAGAGCAATCAAATCATGCAAGGAGCATGAGCTCAAGCCGGATTTGCTGCTTCTTGATATGTCATCGGAAGGCATCCAGGGTCCTTCGGTATGTCGGGGCATCCGTAGATTCGATGGGAGGGCCTGCTATGAATGGACTTCATAGCATCATATGAGGGGTGAACGGGATCATCGAACCAAAGGCGGTCGAGGATGAAAAAACGGCGTAATCGCGGCAAAAACGGCAAAACAGTCGGCAATGGCAGCATCTCCAAGACCCGCAATAGCGGACATATATCTGTGATATGGCTGCTGCTGGCCGTGGTGGTCGCGGTGTCGCTGACGGTCGGGGCATGCGCTTTGTGGCTGCCCGACCGGGCACCCGCACTGCTCGGCTCCGCCAAGGAGATCACGAGCGCGCCGGCCGGAGTGCAGGAGTACACGGGAGCCACCCAGGTCACCATGATTCCCACGGTCTCTCAGACGCGCGAACTGGTCGGCAACGCCTCCGGCACAGTGACGGAGGACATGTCATCGCAGGGATTGACCTCTGGCAAGACCGCGATGAAGGTCAACGGAGTCTCAGTGGTGGCACTGGCGACAGCCACGCCGATGTACCGCGACCTCGCCACCGGGGACAAAGGCGACGACGTGCTCGCCCTCAACAACGAACTCGCACGCCTCGGACTGCCGGCCTCGGCGAAATCCACCACATATACATGGAACACGTCTCAAGGAGTGAAGCAGCTCATGAGCGCCGCCGGCAACACGTCGGACGGTTCATTGCCGCTGACCGACGTGCTGTGGATACCTGCCGCGAGCGTGCGGGTCGGCGAATGGGCCGGCACTGTCGGGGCGACCGTGGCCGGGGGAAGCGTCGTTGGGAAGGTGCCCGGCAGTGTCACGAAATTCTCCATCCAGAACGGGCAGCCGTCGGAACTCGACCGGACGGTCACCCTGATCGGGCAGACCGCCACGCTGAAAGCCGGCACCACCGAAGTGGATGACGCCGAGTTCTGCGCCAAAGTCGCCGCCACACAGGAATTCCAGTCACTCACCAGCGACATGCTCGCCACAGGTCTGGAAGCCAGCGTGCAGCTTGTGAATCCGGTGCAGGCGCTGCGCGTGCCGGCCGCGTCGGTGATCGGCGTCAACGGCAGCAAGGGGTGCATCGTCTCGGGTGGCAAGACCATCAAGGTGTCAATTGTCGGATCCGAGCTCGGGGCGAGTCTCGTCGAGCCCCAAGGCGCCGATGCCGCGGCTATCACCTCGGTTGAGATAGGCAGTGGTTTGACCGGCGAAAGCTGCCGATGATGACGGGGGAAGATGTATACGCCGGTGCCGGAGTCGGTGCCGCGCCGCAGCCGGAGCGATCGGTGAGCGTACATGATTTGGCGCATAGGTTCCCCGGAACGGACGTGTTGTTCGAACATCTGGATTTCACAGCGATACCCGGCCAGACCGTGGCGATATGCGGGCCATCCGGATGCGGCAAGTCGACGCTGCTGTCGATTCTTGCCGGATGGGAGAAGCCGTACCATGGCACGGTGGAACGCAAGAATGTGGAACGTGTAGGCTGGGTGTTTCAGAACCCGTACGGCGTGCCCGGGCGAACGGCTCTGGACCATGTCGTGTTCCCGCTGCTGGCCAAGGGGCTGCGCCGGCGCGAAGCGGAGCCGCAGGCGTTGGAGGCCATGGGGCTGTTCGACTTGGAGTATGCGGCCGACCGGCGGTTCGGCGAACTGTCGGGCGGGCGGGGGAATTGTGGGGGGGCGAGGCGCAGCGGCTCATGCTGGCCCGTGCAGTATGCTCCAGACCTGACATGCTGCTCGTGGACGAGCCGACTGCACAATTGGATACGCGCACCGCGCACTCGGTGAGCCACGTGCTCGGGAACCTGGCCGGACAGGGCATGATCGTGCTGGTCGCCACCCATGACCCGGACACGCGCGACGCCTGCGGTCGCGTCATCGACCTGGCCGACTACGCCCCCGGCGATAACGAGGACTCCGGTTTTGCCCCCGCTGGCGGAAACGAACCCGCTGAGCCTACCGATCCCGCCCCCGCTGGCGGAGGCTCCCGCGAAGCGGATGGGGGTGGTCCCACCGACTCAACTGACATCGCCGAAAATGGATCGGAGGTGCGCTCATGAGACTGGGATCCATCATCTCGGAGACGCTGCGCAACATCGCCTCGGGCACTGCGCATGCTCTCACCATGTTCCTCGCCGTGCTGTTCGCCGGCACCCTGCTCGGAGGATACGAGGCGATGTCGGTCATGAGGTTGGAAACCGAAGCCGCGGTGCGCATCCGCGCATTCGCCGACGTGAAAACCGTGGTCGGCGGCAATGTCGACGGACTCGCCTGCGACCGGCTCTCCGACCATGGCGACCCGTCGTTCATTTCCGGGGCGATGCGGTCCGGCCCGCAGGTCGTGCCGCTGGCAACGAAAGGCATCGAACTGTCATCATATGAGGTGACCGCGGGCATGATACGGCTCATCACCGCCGAAGACCCGCAGGAGGTTCCGAACCCGTCCGGTGTGTGGGTGTCATCCGACGTCTCCCATGATTTCGGTCTCGTCAAGGGCAGCCGCATGCAGACGAATCATGGCACGGTCACCGTGGCGGGCGTGTTCGATTGGCCGAATGACGGCAGGGACATGCGGTTCGCCTATGCGATGATCGCACCGGCGGCATCGAGCGGCGGCGTGTTCCAGGAATGCTGGGCAAAGCAGTGGCCGCAAAGCGACCAGATGGACGAGCTGCTGCTGTCCACCGCCACGAAGAACCCGAAATCGGAGATGCGTCCCGGTGTGACCGCTCTTAACAAGGGGTTCGATGCGCATTATGACGCGCAGAAGGGCTATCTGACCCGTGTGACCCGTTGGATGCCGTATCTTGGACTGGCGGTCGGCCTGCTGCTAGGCGTGATTTCGGTACGCCGCCGCCGGCTCGAATATGCAGGCGCGTTGCACTCGGGCGAATCTAAGGGCGCGCAGCTGCTCGGTATCGAACTGGAATCACTGATCTGGGCAGGAGTCGGCACGCTCGCGACATGCGCGCTGCTCTCCGCGTACGCGCTGCGCATGTCGCAGTCCGACCCTCTTGCCGTGTTGCTGGCCGCCGTTCGTACGCCGCTCGTGTTGCTGGCCGGAGTGCTCGTCTCCTCGCTGTTGCCGGGATCGGTGATCCGACAGACGCAGCTGTTCCGCTACTTCAAGAACCGGTAGCGCCTAATCCCGTGTCACTTCGCCAGTCCCATCTGGTATTTCAGGGTCATCACGCGCGTCGCGGAGGCCGTCACCTTCTTCGCGAAGGCCGGGTCGGACTGCGCACGGGCGATGATACCGTCAAGAATCGGCGTCACATATGACGTATCGCCTATGCACGCCAAATCGCCGCCGGCGTCCACCAGACGCACGCCCAGGTCCTTGGTCGCTATGCCGCTGACCGCCGCGGCCGAAAGGGAGTCTGAGATCACCACGCCGTCATAGCCGACGCTGCCGCGCAGCGTGCCGTCGATGATCTTGCTGGAGAACGCGGCGGGCGCCGACGAGTCGATGCGCTGGTAGGTCGCCAGCGACATCATCACCATAGCCGGCTTCGCCTGCTTGATCGTGGTGTTGAACGCGCCTATCTCCTCGTCATCAAGCGTGGTCGTGGTGTCGAGGATGCCTTCGGTCGTGAAATCGGTATTGCCGGTCACCGCGCCCAAACCGGGGTAGTGCTTGACGGTCGCGCCGACGCCCGCGTCGCGCATGCCTTCGACGAACGCGATGCCGTGCTGCGCGTTTCCGTTGGAATCCAAACCGAAATCGCGGTTCAGCGCGCCAATCGGAGCGTTCGAGGAACGCTTGACCTGCACCGTCCCCAATACCGGGGCCAGGTCGACGTTGATGCCGGCTTGCTTGAGCTGGCCGCCCCAGGTCTTTGCGGAGGAGCGCAGCGTGTCAGCGCTCATCTGGCCCTGCGCCACCGCGGACGGCATCGTGTCGAATCCACTGCCCTTGAGATGCTGCACCTGGCCGCCTTCCTGATCGGTGGAGACGATCAGCTGGTTGCCGCTCGGAGCATAGCTTTGCAGCGCGTCAGCGGCGGTCTTGGCTGCGGCTGTGCCGTTGTTCCAGTTGCCGATGAGCACCACGGAACCGACATGGCGTGTGCTGATGAGGGCGCTGAGATCGGCCGGATTGCCGCCTGCGAACATCGGTGCCATGATGAGCTGCCCGGCCCGTTCATCGAGACTCATCGTGGCGATGGCGCGGCTCGCCTTGGCCGCGGGGGAGTCACCGGCTGCCTTCTGATGCTCCTGAGATTTCTGCGGTTTCGGTGTGGGGGCCTTGTCGCGGTTCAGCGTCGAAGAGGAGGACTGTGGCTGCGCGAGATGTTCGAGCGTGTCTTTTTGCTGGGGGCGCAGCATCCACCATGCCGTGCCTGCCGCCACAAGGGCCACCACGCAGAGCATGGCCGCGATGATGGTGGGGGCTGAACTGGGGCGCGGCCTCCTGCCGCCGTGTTTGATCTGCTGCATCCTCATATGCACTAGCGTAGGCCATCATGTGTAGTGGTTGTGAAACGGTTGTACGACGGCTGTGTTCTCAGCTCAGAGCATGACCAGCTTTCCTAGCCTTTCGATAGGCTTGTATCATGTCTTTTTTTGATATGTTGGGTATGTTCGATCCCGGCGACGGGCCACGCGGGCCACGTCGGGACTCCGGTGCGACCGATGACGATCCGGTGATCGTCGATGTGCAGGCGGATGGCGACGATCATGGCGAGACGCCATCCGCCGGCAAGGGGGAGCCGCCGAAGCGCGGCGTGCCGAGGCTCACGCCCCGACCGTTGCCGAACGGGCCCAGCAAGGGGACGAAGATTCTGATCGGCGTCGTGCTGGCGCTGGTTGTCGTCGTCGGCCTGTTCTTCGGCCTGTCGCAGTTCATCACGGACCTGATGTGGTACGGACAGCTCGGTTTTCAGAACGTGGTGTGGACCCAGCTGGGTGTCAAGTTCGGCCTGTGGGCGGCGTATGCGTTGCTGATGGCCTTGGTCAGCTATGTGTCCGCTTGGCTGGCTATCCGCGCTCGCCCCGATTCGTCCGACGGCTCGACGTTCCGCATCAAGGACGACGTCATCGAAGTGGGCAAGTCGTTCAGTTCCAAGACCGCGCGTCGCGCCGCCGTGGTCGTGTCGCTGGTCGTGGGCGTGATGTTCGGCTCGCAGTTCAACTCGAACTGGTCTGAGATCCTGCTGATGTTCAACGCGCAGAGCTTCGGCACTGCCGATCCGCAGTTCGGCATCGACAACGGGTTCTATGTGTTTGTGCTGCCCGGTTTGCGGCTGGTGATGTCGGCCGTATCGATGCTGCTGCTGATGGGCATTGTGTTCTCCGTCGTCACGCATGCGATGATGGGCGGCATCCGCTTCACCATGCCGGTGCATGGTCGCGGAGTGCTCGCTGTGACCAAGCGCGCCCGTCGCCAGATCGGCATCTGGCTGATCCTCAACATGCTGGCCTGGTCCGCGCGCCAGGTGATCGGCGTGTTCACGCATCTGACCCAGCAGGGCGACCGCATCACCGGCGCCGCATACACCACCGTGCACGCGACCATTCCGGTCACGTTCATCATGGCGGCCATCACCGCGATGCTCGGTGTGTTCCTCGGCGTGTGGCTGATGCGTTCCCATGCGTTGGAAGGCGCCGCCAAGCCGAGTGTCCGCGCCGCCGCGGCTCTCAAGGCGTGGCGTACGCCGGTGATTGCGATCGCCGCCGCGCTGGTCGTCTCGCTGGTGCTCACCGTCGCATGGCCGATGCTGCTGCAGCGGTTCAAGGTGAACCCGAACGCGCAGGAGATGGAATCCACCTATATCCAGCGCAACATCAACGCCACGCAGCAGGCGTACGGGCTCGACAAGGTGAAGGTCGAACAGTACAAGGCCACCACCAAGGGCAAGTCCGGAGCGCTGTCGTCCGAGGCCGAATCCACCGCGCAGATCCGACTGCTCGACCCACAGGTCGTCAGCCCCACGTTCAAGCAGCTGCAGCAGTCGAAGCAGTACTACACGTTCGCCGACACGCTGGCCGTCGACAAGTACGACATCGACGGCGTCAGCCAGGACACGGTGATCGCCGCCCGAGAACTGGATCTGGAAGGCAACGACAACCGCAACTGGGTCAACGACCACACCGTGTATACGCATGGGTACGGTGTCGTGGCCGCATACGGCAACAAGGTGGCGGCGGACGGGCAGCCGCAGTTCTTCGAATCCAGCATCCCCACCCAGGGCAAGCTCACCGAATCGCAGAAGTACGAGCCGCGCATCTACTTCTCCCCGAACGCCCCCGAATACTCGATTGTCGGGGCTCCGAAGGGCATGGATTCGTGGGAGTTCGACTATCCGACCGGATCGCAGGGCGCGACCAATACGTTTGACGGCGATGGCGGCCCCTCGGTGGGCAACATCTTCTCGCGGCTTTTATACGCGGTCCGGTTCGGATCCGATCAGATCCTGTTCTCCGACCGTGTCACCTCCGACTCGCAGATCCTGTACGACCGTTCCCCCAAGGAGCGCGTCGCCAAGGTCGCCCCGTACCTGACGCTGGACGGCCGCGTGTACCCGGCGGTGGTGGACGGACGGGTCAAGTGGATCGTCGACGGCTACACCACGGCGGATGCCTACCCGTATTCGCAGATGACCGATCTGGGAAGCGTCACGCAGGATTCCACCACCAAGACGTCGAACACGATCCAGGCGTTGGGTTCGCAGAAGGCCAACTACATCCGCAACTCGGTCAAGGCGACCGTCGATGCGTACGATGGCTCCGTCGAACTGTACGCCTGGGATGCCAACGATCCGGTGCTCAAGGCATGGGAGAAGATCTTCCCCGGACAGTACCACCCGATCTCCGAGATATCCGGCGACCTGATGAGCCACCTGCGTTACCCGGAGAACCTGTTCAAGGTACAGCGCGAGCTGCTCGCGAAATACCATGTGTCGTCCGCAGGCCAGTTCTTCTCCGGCGAGGATTTCTGGCAGACGCCGGTGGATCCCACCGAATCGGCCACGGCGCAGCAGCAGGGCGTTCCGCAGCCCCCGTATTACCTGTCATTGCAGACCGGCGGGTCGAAGAAGCCGGTGTTCTCGCTGACCTCCTCGTACATCCCCGCCGGCACGTCCACGCGAGAAATCCTCACCGGCTTCCTGTCGGTGGATTCCGACGCGGGCAACGAAAAGGGCGTAATCGGGCCGAACTACGGCACGATACGATTGCAGGAGCTGCCCAAGGACTCCAACGTTCCCGGACCGGGGCAGGCGCAGAACAACTTCAACGCGAACGCGGACGTGTCGAAGGAGTTGAACCTGCTCGAATCCGGTTCCACCAAGGTCAACCGAGGCAACCTGCTGACACTGCCGCTGGGTGGCGGTCTGGTGTATGTGCAGCCGGTGTACGTGCAGTCCAGCGGATCGACCAGCTTCCCGCTGCTCAAGAAGGTGCTGGTGGCGTTCGGCGACCAGGTCGGATTCGCCGATACGCTCGACGAGGCGCTCGACCAGGTGTTCGGCGGCAATTCGGGTGCGTCCGCGGGCGATGCCGAGAATTCCGGCAACACGTCTCAAAGCGGTGACGGGCAGAACAGTGGCGGGCAGAACGGCACTGAATCCGGTGATGGCAGCGAGAGCAACGGCAACGCGAATGGCAGTGGTACGAACGAGGGCAAGGACCAGAACGGTTCCTCCTCGCAGGGCGGCAGCCAAAGCCCCGAGCTTCAGCAAGCGCTGAAGGATGCGGCCCAAGCGATGAAGGACTCCCAGTCCGCCATGAAGAACGGCGACTGGACCGCCTACGGTGAAGCCCAGAAGCAACTGGAAGAAGCCCTCAACAAGGCCATCGAACTCGACGGTGGCAAGTAAGAGCCAAACCAGAAAACCCCAGTACTGTGAACGCCCCCACGCCGGGGGCGTTCACTATTTCTTGCCCCGCTGGCGGGGGCTGTCATGCACAGCATGACTGGGGTGGTTCTCGGCCCAGAACGGCCCCCAGCCATGCTCTACCCACCTGACCATCTGATTCGCTCCCAGCCCGTGTGCCACACTAGGCGAAAAACACCCCAAAATCGCATGGTGTGGTACAGCAGAAGGCCACACCATGCGATGTGAGCCTTCACATCATGTGGTGTGGCAGAATGCGAGTCGTGAAAACCGCCATTTTCCAATGATCGGTGGATGAGCCCGGAATCACCCTTGGCCACACCAGCCCCAAAACCCTCAAAAATCGCATGGTGTGGTACAGGCGAGGGCTAGATGGCAGTCGGTCGGTAACCATCCCCACACCTTCTCTCGCGGAAGTCCCATCCGGCGGTCTTCAAACGGAACTTTCGCGGGAGGGAGGGAGCTGACTAGTGGGAAAGGGGAACCTGACTAGCGGGCGGCGATGAGATCGAATACGTGCTCGACTACGCGCGCCGTGCAGGAGCCGTGCTCGGGGATGGCCACGTTGCGACGGATGAACGCCTGATAGGCGGCATGGTCGAAATCGTCGTGCTCGATGGCTCTCACGATCGCCTCGGCATCATCCGTGAACAGCGTCGGGATATCGCGCTTCGGGTCGATGTACAGGCTGCGTTTCTTCGAATAGTCCGGCCAGTCGTACGCATAGAGGAACACCGGCAGGTCAAGCAGTCCGGCCTCATAGATCACGGTCGAATAGTCGCTGATGACGTAATCGGCGACGAACAGCATGTCGTACTGGCTCGGATAGTGCTGGAACACGTGCGGATTGTTGATACGCAGGTCGTCCAACGGATGGCATTTCACAATCAGGTTGTACTTGTCGTAATCGATGGCATCGGCGAGGGCTGCTGCCGCCTGAGTCTGATTGGCGGGCGTCTTTTTGCGGAACGTGGGGCAGTAGACGATGTTGAGCTTGCGCCCGAGTTCCGGGAACTCGCGGATGATGCGTTCGCGCTGCTGCGCCCGGTACGAGCTGTTGATCAGCAGATCGGTGCGGGGCAGTGGCGCCTCGTAGATGATGGACGGGTCGATGTCGAAGCCGCGAGCGTAATCGCTGATGAACGATTTGGATGAGATGAGCACGGACGTGTACCCGCGATGCATGTTCAGCAGCGAGGCGGTGGAGAACTTCCGGCCTTCCTTGGAGCCCAACGCGGTGTATCCGAACCTCTTCATGTTGCCGAGCGCATGCCACATCTGGATGACGGGCACGTCGATGTAGCCGGCGAGCAGGCTTACCACGATGGCGTAGGTGTCGAGCAGCACCGCCTGGCTGGTGGCGATGAAATACAGCTGCCGGATCATATGGAACCCGTATCGTACCGGGTTGTGCAGCTTCTTGGCGAGGATCACCACGGAATAATCCGGATGCGTCTGTCTCACATAATGGCGGATGAGCCGGAAATCGGTGGTCGGTCGGTCGCTCTCGCGACTCAGGCACACAATCCTACGCTTGCGCGGGAACGCGCGGAAGAACCTATATGTAAGAAGCATCATCATCCGAACTGCATTAATCAGATGACGTTTCATTCTTGTTCTCCCTTACCGAAGCATCAGGTTGGTGTGTTAGCCGGTCTACCGTAACTGCAACTCTATATATACATAGGTTACCACAAGGGGAACCATAAGGTGTCGTAAAGGAGCCCGGGGATGTCACTGGACGTTCACCAAATCCGCTGGCGGTCAAGTTACTTGGAGATCGACTATTCCTCGCGGGATGGTGGTGTGCCGTGGCTGTATTGCGTGGGACGTCGCCAGTTCGTTCCGTTCGAGATCGTCGGGCTTGAGAGCGGTGTCCGCCGCGCCCGCCTGAACCTGGTGCTCGGGGACGGGCGCGAGGTGCTTCCCGGCGGCCAATGGATCATCTGCGAGAAAATCAAGGAGTCTGCGCTCTTCAGTCTGCAGGCGCTGTACGCCGAATACCCGCTCATGCCGCAGCGCGTCGACTACGATGTACGTCACCTGCTGCCCCCGGAGTTGCGTGACGATGATGAGGCGGTCGCACAGTACACCGACGAAGAGCGTCTGGAACTGGTGGCTCGGCACCCCTATGTCACCAGCGGAGTCACCTACGACGATGAGGTGCTGGAGCGGCTTGACAATCTCGACCGCGTGTTCCGCTACGGCAAGAACAGCTACGCCTATACTGGTGTGTTCGTGCCCAAGACGAATCGTGCCGGTCTCATCTATCTCGCGTTGCACATGCAGTTCTTCCAGCGCAACAAGACCCCGCGCCACCGTCAGCGCAGTCGTCGCCAGATGCGGAAGGACGTTTTCGCGGCGACGTACTCGGTGATGACCAAGCTGGTGCCGCGCAAGCGCAATCGAATCCTCTTCCTCAAGGAGAACGGCGAGGGCCCGACGGAGAATATGGAGGCGTTGCAGAGCCGCATGATCGAGCGCGGCATGGACAAGCGCTTCGATATTCGTGCCCGGTACCGCAACGTATTCGCGGGCAGGCAGAACATCGTCGCCTGGCTGCGCGACCTGTTCGAGATCGCCCGAAGCCGGTACGTCTTCATCGACGATTACACCCCTGTATTCAACTTTATCGACCCCGGTGAAGATGTGACGCTGACGCAGATCTGGCATGCCGGCGTCGGTTTCAAGTCGGTCGGCTATGCCCGTTTTGGTCTCAAGGGCTCGCCGGATCCGTACAATTCCGCGCACCGCCGATACACGTACGCGCTGGTCGGCAACGAGCACCTGCGTCGCATCTATTCCGAGGTGTTCGGCATCGAGGAGGAGGCGCTGCTCGCCACAGGCATGCCCAGGCTCGACCATTTCCTCGATGAGAAGGTCGAGAAGGAATACCGCGAGGAGATGGCCGACAAGTTCCCGTGGTCGGCCAAGGGACGCGTCATCGTGTTCGCTCCGACGTTCCGCGGCACCGGTCAGCGCACCGCGTATTACCCGTATGACGAGATCGACATGGATCGTCTGTACCGCATGTGTGTCGAGACGGACACGTATTTCGTGTTCGAGATGCATCATTTCATCCGCAAGCGTCCGGATATCTCTGCCGAGTACGCCGACCGCATCTTCGACCTGTCCGATGAGAGCCTGACGAAGCTGTTCTTCATCGCCGATGTGCTGGTGACCGACTATTCGTCGTGCTTCTACGACTACCTGTTGCTCAAGAAGCCGGTAGTGTTCTTCGTGCCCGACAAGACCGCGTATTCGCTGATCCGCGGTGTGCAGCGGTCCATCGACGAGATGGCGCCGGGCGTGGTGTGCGATACGTTCGACGAGTTCCTGGACGTGCTGAGGACTCGCCATTATGAGACGGTTTCCCCTCACCCCTCGTCCATCGACCGCGCCGCCGAGCGCAGCGGACTCGCCAGCGACCGCGCCATCGACACTATTATCTACGGCAAGGATGTTCCGGGTGTGCGCAAACAGGCCTCCGGTAAGGGAGGCGCGGTGCCGGTCCGGCAGTCCGACAAGTCGGCCAAGTCCGAAAGGAAGGCAAAGGAACTGCTGGATTCCAAGGTCGCCGACAAGGATACCAAGTCCGCCTCCGACGAGGAGGAGTGATCGTGCCGGGGAACACGAGCATGGCCGTCGCGCCCGCCGCCGGCGCCGGTGAGCCGGGCAGTGG
>OBXZ01001204.1_pt1 | contig 12626 bp, 12 predicted proteins | sample 1538171 | NCBI WGS metagenome assembly OBXZ01 (sample SAMEA2580161, study PRJEB22360) | human gut metagenome | biome: human gut; feature: human-associated habitat; material: faeces | place: Denmark | collected 2008/2010
TTGGTGCTGCCGGTATTGACGCAGACCAGGAGATTGCGCGTGTAGAGAAGCTGATTAACGCAGCGGACGAAGCAGGCCTTACCATCCTTGCGCTGCACATCGGCGGCGAAGCACGCCGTGGCGACCTTTCTGATAAATTTATCGCACCCTGCTTTACCAAGGCAGATTACGCTATCGTTGTTAAAGAGGGCAACAAAGACGGCATGATGACCGAGCTTGCCTCCAAAGCTGGCATCCCGATGGATGAAGTGACTTCGATGGGCGAAGTGCTCACCCCGCTGAAAGCTGCTTTTAAATAAGCACTGCGGTACCGCGCGGCGCGCGGGCAGAGAAAAAACGCTTATTTTCGTGTGTGGCTGCACACGATTCGGAGGTATGAAATGAGTCACGAGTTAATTATTTTTCTCGCGATGGTGGTCACCTTTGCCGCTGGTTGCTTTGCACTGAAACTGCCGGTAAGCATTTCCATGGTGCTTTCCGCAGTTATCGGTGCGCTGGTTGGCGGGCAGGGCATTCCCCTGCGCCATCTCGTTGAGGGCACCTTCTCTTATGTAGACACCGTGCTGGTTATTACCTGCGCGATGATTTTTATGAAGGTGGTGCAGGAATCCGGTGCGTTGGACGCACTGGCTTCGCTGATTATTGAAAAATTCCATAAAGTGCCCGCACTTTTGCTTTGCCTTATCATGCTGGTTATCATGTTCCCTGGTATGATTACCGGCTCTTCCACCGCGGCAGTGCTTTCTGCCGGTTCCATCATGGCACCGGTGCTGATGCTAATGGGCATCCCCGCGCTGGAAACAGCAAGCATTATTGCGATGGGCGGCCTGCTGGGTATGATTGCACCCCCGGTCAACATCCCTGCAATGATTATCGGTGGCGGTATTGATATTCCCTATGTTGGATTTGAGCTGCCGCTTACGCTGCTTACTTTCCCGCTTGCTATTTTTACCGTGCTGCTATTTGGCTACAAATATGTCAAAAAGCTGGACTATGAAGCAATTAAGCTGAAACTGAACAATGAGCCGCGCGAAAAGTATGGCTTCCGTATCTTTATTCCTATTTTGCTTGCGCTGGTACTGATGGTACTGAACAAAGCGGTACCGTCTTTCCCGAGCCTGGGTATGCCGCTGATTTTCCTCATCGGTGCGGCGGTAGGCCTGTTTACCGGCAACAAAATTAAGGTTGTTACCGTCTGCAAAGACGCAGTACAGAGCGTTTTGCCAGTACTCGGTATTTTGATGGGCGTAGGCATGTTTATTCAGGTGATGACGCTAACCGGCGTGCGTGGCTTTATCGTAACCAGCTGCCTGAGCCTGCCCAACGGTTTGTTGTACGTGGCAATGGCGGTTGCTATCCCGCTATTCGGTGCAGTTTCCTCTTACGGTGCAGCGTCGGTACTGGGCGTCCCCTTCCTGTTGGCTTTTATGAGCAGCAACCAGATTATCACTGCCTCTGCTATTTCTCTGATTGCAGCACTGGGCGACATGATGCCGCCGACGGCACTAGCTGGCATTTTTGCAGCACAGGTGGTTGGCATGAAAAAATATACGCCGGTCCTTAAAAAGTGCCTTATCCCTGCACTGGTGCTTATTGTCTGGGCAATTCTGTTTATCATTTTCGCCAACCAGCTTGCACCTTTTATCGTACTGAAATAACAGGAGGTTAACACTATGATTACCCTGATTTACCGAGGCATTATCGGTCTCGTACTGGTATTTACGGTGTGGAATCTCTTCACCGAAGAAAAAGTAACGAACCAGGCAAATGCAGCGCTGGTGGTCATTCCGATGATTCTCAGATTGCTGATGATTAAGTAAGGAGGACAGATGATGAAGAAAAACACCATTACCGGTGCCATCTGCCTCGTGCTTGCTTTGGCGATTGCGACAGTTACTGGCATCAATTTTATAGAGCTTAAAAACCCCGGTGACATTATCCCCGGTCCCGGCGTTTCCGAAGTTCATATGCTTAGCGAATATTTTGACGGCATTGCTGGCACCAACGGCGATACCGAAATCTATGTGATGCAGGGCAAAAAGCCCGGCGGCAAAGTGCTCATTTTGGGTGGCACTCACGGCAACGAGCCTTCTGGCTATATGAGCGCTATTACTTTTATTGAAAATGCAGTGGTGGACGAGGGTACCGTTTACGTCATCCCCTACACCAACCGCAGCGGTATGACGCACAACGATGCGCAGGAGGCTTCGCCTCAGTATATCCACTTTAGCAACAAAGATGGCGCTGTCCGTACTTTCCGCTACGGCTCTCGTGCAACCAACCCAATCGACCAGTGGCCCGACCCGGATGTATATGTGCACGCGGCTTCCGGGCAGACACTTTCCGGCTCTGAAACACGCAACATTAACCGCGCTTATCCCGGTGTGGAAAACGGAAATCTCACTGAGAAAGTGGCATATGCCATTACTCAGATGATCAAAGCTGAAAATGTAAACCTTACCTTTGATTTGCACGAAGCATCGCCCGAATACCCGGTTATTAATGCGACTGTTTCTCATGAAAAAGGCATGAGCGTTGCTTCGGTTGGCCTTATGGAGCTGCAGTTTGCCGGTATTTCGATGGCGCTGGAGCCCTCGCCGGTCAACCTGCACGGCCTTACCCACCGCGAACTGGGCGACTATACCGACACGATTCCACTTCTGATGGAAACCGCTAACGCCTCTCAGGGCCGTTTGCGCGGCGCTACCAACGAAGCGTTGGCATTGACCGGTATCGACAAAGCCTATGAGAAGAGCGACGAACTCGGCATGCTCTATGTGCCCTACGATGAAAACGGCCACCCGATTGAAGAACGTGTCGGCCGCCACCTGCAAGGCATTATTGAGTATACCAAATCCTATTCAGAACAGTATGCAGACGCACCTGTTAGTTTCAGCAATGTGCCCGGCTATGCAGAACTGTTTACGGATTCTGACGGCAGCGACCTTGGCGGAGCTCGCTTGGGTCAATACCTGAACTAGCGTCCCAGTTAAGCCCCTCCTCATTTTGTGTCCGGACCTGTGCAGAAATAATCCGGAAAAACCGCGCATCTCTCTGTTTGCAGAGCCGATGCGCGGTTTTTGTTTTATATGATACAACTGCACCGTAAATTTGAGAGAATATTACTATAATTGCAAAGCAGCCGCCTTCTTGTGGAAAGAAAGCGACTGCTTTTGATTATATAATTGATTTGACGGAAAAGACGAGCTTATTTGTTTTTTGCAGGGGTAAATACATATCCAAGCAAAGTGCCGATAGCTCCACCGTAAAAGGTGGAAAGCAGCGGATTGGAAGAAATCGCACAGTTGCCGGTCGTGCATCCGACAAAGCGGTACCAAAGAAAGCCACCCAAGGTGCCCAAAAGTGCGAGCAGCAGCATGGGCAGCCAGCGGGGGATGTTGCGTTTCGGTTCTTCGTTCATAAAAAGCCTCCTTTTGCAATAAAAGCCTCACCCAATGCGCTAAGCTTTGGCTTTGCAAATAAGTTGGGTCATCGTGCCCATAGGGCAGTAAACACACCAGGACCTGGGTTTAAACAGCAGCATTGTGAGAAAACCAAGCACGGTAGAAGTGAGCATTACACTGTAAAAGCCAAAAGCAAACTGTGCTACCCAAGGGGTGACGCTGCTGTGGTAGGCCCAGTGCCAGGGTAGACGAAAGCTCCAGAGCAATGTTACTGCCTGGCGCAGGTCGTTTACCTCGGAAAAGACGAGCCAGGTGTTCCAGAGCATTTGAAAAAACATGACAAAAAAGAAAATCAAAAAACCATAGCGAAACCATTTGCTCCGCAAAAAGCGTGGCATATCTTTTTTGCGAGAAAATCCGTACCGACCACCCACCAGCGCCAGCAGCTGGCCTCGTCCGCAATAGCGATTACAATATGTCTTGCCGCCCCCAAAAAGAGAAATAACTAGGGGAACAAAAAAGCAGATTAACCCCAGCCATGCAAATAGAATGTTAAAAAAACCGAGGGTGAGATAAAGTAGCGAGGGAATCCATAAAAAATCATACCAACGCTTTTTCATGCGGGCACCTCCAACAAAGAGATGATGGAAGCCGGACATTCGCGTGCGCACAACCCGCAGCCGATACATTTTTGCAGTGCCACTAGAGCGCAGATGCCGTTTGGGACGCTGATTGCATCGCGCGGGCAAACTTTGACGCAGCAGCCACAGGCCACACAGTTTTCTGTTTCCACATACGCTTTTTTGATTCGTTTTATAATTGTTTGCACAAGGTTACCTCCCATTGATTGTTTCACCATTGTACAGGAAAAATCACGACGGCTACCGTGACGCGGTCACTTTTGTGTGAGGTACGCTGTTTGCAGCATTACAAAAGATAAAAGCCAGCGCCCTTCTTTGCAAAGAATAGGTGCTGGCTTTTTATTTTTTGTAAAAGCGGTTAGTCGATGAGCCCTGCTTCTTGACGGTGGTGCTTTTTCATATCGTACATTTCTGCATCTGCCTGTGCGGTAAGTGCCGCTAAGGTCCGAAACTCGGTCGAATCAGAGATGCCATACGAGAAAGAAAAGATTGCGTGGTTTTCAAAACGATGGGCAGCAAGGTTTTTTACCACTTCCTCTAAAACCAGCCGAAGTTCGGTTTTGCTGCGGTAAGTCACCAAAATCGTGAACTCATCGCCACCGATACGATAAATGCCAAGGTTTTTAGGGAAGGCCTTTTTCAGCACCTCGGCAATGGTTTGAAGCAGCAAATCGCCCGCAGCATGTCCCTCTTGGTCGTTGGTGCGTTTCAGGTTATCGGCATCTACTGCAATGCAGCTAATGTTGTATCGCAAATTGCGTTTTAGCATAACATCCAGATGCTCGGCATCTGACTCGTAGGCATTGCGGTTTTTCAGCCCGGTTAAAAGGTCGGTATAGGCTAGCGTCTCGTACGCTTTTGAGCGTTGCTCCACCTCCCAGGATTTTAAATAAACTCGAATTAAAAAGAATGCCTGCAGTACAATAAAGACGGAAAAGCCAATCTGCAAAAACAAAGAGGGCAGAGAAATTTCTACAAAGTAATGGACCAGAACATCAATGCCGCTGAACAGGACGATAGGCACAAGAGAAATGCAAATCTGCATGCGTTGCCCCGGTTGCTTAAATTTGCCGAAAACAATCATAGGGGCAGCAATGGCTGAGAGCAGCAAAAGCTGAAGGTGCGCAGCGAGCAGCATTTCACGCAACTCCAAATCAGTAAGCAAAAACAGCAGCACCTGTATGATGGTATGCAGAAGCGTAAGACCAAGGCAGCAGCTGATAATTTTACGGCCAAGCCCGGTGAGTGCATTTTCAAGCAAAAGCAATAAAGGCAGGGGCAGCAGCAGGTGAGAAGTGAACTCTACAATATATAATAAAGTGGAATTTGTGATGATTAGCTTATTCCAGCTAAGCTGCGTGCTCAGATAAATGCCGCAAAGCAGTGAGAACAGTGCCAGTGATAAAAGGCCCAAATCCAGATGGTCGTTTTTGCGCACTACAAAATACAGCACCAAAAGGCAAACGCCAAATAAAATAATAATATTGGTAGCCACCAGGCTGGGCATGCTGAGCTGGTAGGTTTCTTCCATTATTTGTGCTTCAAAACATAACATGGGAGCGGCAAGCTTAAAAGAAGAAATTTGCACCTGAGGTGTTATTACCATTGAAAGCTCTTTGCCCTGCCACCCGTTTGGCAGTGTAATAAAAACCTGGCGTGCTCCGTTGGTGTGAGAAAAATAAGCTGGCTCAAACTTTTCTTTTAGCAGCGGCTGATCGTCCAGATACACTTCAAGGTCATAATAATAGGGTGAAAAATAGAGTTGGGTATAGGGGTAAGGGCTGTTTTCAGGCAGCGTAAATTGGAGTGTGAGCGGCACGTTTTTTGTCAGGGACAAGCTGGCCGGTAAGCTGATAGTATCGCCAGAAGTAATGTTTGTCCAATTTTCCTGCAGCGGTAAAGCTTGTTGGTCGGTAAAAGAAGAATTATCTCTTAACAGGCAGATGGCGGCGAAACCTGCGAATGCAAATAAGATGAGCAATATTACAATGCGGTCTAAGAGCTTAGGTAAAGATTTCACTTTTTCACTCCCTCCCTTACCATCTTTTTTAATAGTCGTTAGGATATCTTAAATTTATCATACTTTTATTGCTTAATCAACTTTCGTTGTAATCTTCCAAGTGATTTACATTTTAAGGAAAAATAGAATATAAAAAATTGTTTATTTGCTGTTTTCTGGATTTTAAGCCTTAATATCTAGGCCAACAGCGTAGAAAACATCAATTTTTTTGCTACGGAAATTTGCTCAAACGCAGTGCTTTGCAGCTTTACATTATTTGCCTGTTGATGAAAAGGCAGCTTGTTATTATTATTAAGGATAGAACATATTCACCGCTCATCATTAATTTAAAGAGAGAAGGCGCTAAAAAATGCAGGAGGAACAGTATTTTTTGACCCAAACGACTTTAACGTCGGAAGAAGGAGAATCGTACATAGCATTCGGCATTCGGGCAGAGAAATCTTCAGCGGCGGTAGAAGATATTTCGACCCGAAAAGATCAGGTGCAAGCCATGGTTTCGTTTTTCAACTTTCGGCATCTTTCCCCCCAGCGATTGACGGAAGCGGTAGAGCAGATGCTGGCACTGGAAATACTTTTTGACCAGTAATACAAACTTTTGTGCCAAGGCGAAAAACAGATTTTCTTTTACTTTGGGCAAAGCAAAACCCTCTTACAGAGAGCACTCTCTGTAAGAGGGTTTTATTTTGTGTGTCATTAAAAGCAATCCGGTCTCCGCAAAAAAGACTGCTTTTAGCAAAAAAATTTGTAGACAAGAAAAAACAAGCAGCTACACTGTTTGCCCATATGTGCGCTCCTGTGCCCCAAAACAACACGAACCTTGCCGAATACGGCGATGAAAAAGAATTGACTCAGGATAGAAAAATGTTAGGCTAATAAAAAGGTGTCTTTACAGGTAGGTGACGGGATGGAAAAAGAAGAGCTGGCACGGTATGGCAAGCTCTGTATTCGGTTTCGGTGGGTCGCCGCTTTGGTCTCTACTTTGGTATTCCTTACTCTTGCGCCGCACCAAAGCGGGCATACGACAATACGTTTGGTGATTGCTGCAGGGATGTTGTCGGCCTGTGCTTTAGGCAATTATTTATATAAAAAATTGTTTATAGAGCAGGGCAGCAGAACCGTGTTTTATATTACGCTGGGCATCGAATTGATTGCTTACGGCGTTTTTACCTTGCTCAGCGGTGGCGTTGCAAGCCCATACCTTTGGTACTACTTTGGCTCGTTAATGATGTTAATGGCATTAAAGCATACGGTTGCCGGTACAGTGATTGTTTTTGTGTGGTGTACCGCCAGCCTTACGCTGAGCCGTTTTTTTTTGCCAAACGAGATGAGCGCGTTTTATATGGCAGCGAATATCTGCTTTGGTGCCGTTATTGTGCTGGGCAGCAGCGACGTTATCTGTCGTTACGTGCGCAGGCTCAGTGCTTTGCAAGAAAAGCAGCAGGCACTCAACTGTATTCTGCTGCACGAAAAAGAGCTGAATCATCAGGCGATTGACCAGATTACAGACTTGTATAACACGTTTGCGTTGTTTGCGATGACGCAGCCAGAACGGGTAATGGCGCAGCTTACCGATACGCTTTGCCGCACCATTGCACCGTCGGGATGTGCCCTTGTGAAATTTGGAGCGGCCTCCGAAATTGAACGGCTGCAAAGCCGCAAAATACCGGATGAGCATGCCGAAATAATTGCGCGTAATTTTTTGGCGCAAGCAGGACGCGAAAACAAAACAGCTTACCAAACGGGACAAGCTGACCAAATTTATGAGGTGCAGCCGATTGGTGCAGCGGGCTGGCTGCCGGCCGGAGTGGTCATTTTACCGGTTTCTTCGCACGATAAAACAGAGATAGGCCAAAAAAATTTTTACTTTGAACTCATCGAACTGATTTTTAAAAACCTAGATAGCCAAAAACAACTGGAGGAGTTGATCGTTACCCAGGAAAAGGCCCGAATCACTGACGAGATTCACGATACCGTCATTCAGCGGCTTTTTGGCATTGCCTGCCGCCTAAAGTGTTTGGAAGGAGACACAGGGAACGTGTCGGACGAGAAAATAAAAGAAGAAATTTGCGCGCTTGAGCGTTCTACCGAGCAAACCATGAAGGAACTACGCCAAACTATTTATGGCAAAAGCTTTGAGGGAGAAACTTTTAGCAGTCGATTGCGGGAATATATGCAGGAGATGCAGCGGCTGAGCGATACGCAGCTTAATTTGGAATTGGATGACCGGGTAGAGCAGATGACAAGTGCACAAAAAATCGCAGCTTACCGCATCGTTTGCGAAGGGGTAAGCAATGCACTGCGTCACGGCAAAGCCACCTATACCGATGTTTCGATTCGGATGGATGAGAGCAATATTATATTAAAGGTGGCGGATAACGGGGATGGATTTAAACGAGAAGAAAGCAAACCGCTGGAAGGCAACGGACTGAACAATATCAACAGGATGGTGCAGCTGCTTGCGGGGCAGGTATCCATTGGCCCGGACGAGCCCAAAGGAACCCGACTGATGGCGCAGATTCCGCTGCATTGATTTTTAGGAGGTAGTTATGGTCTTGATTTTAGATGACCATCCCATCGCCCGTCAGGGGCTGGCATCACTGATAGAACTACACTTTCCGCAAAAAGAAATCTCACAGGCCGGTACAGTACGCGAAGCTAAAGAGGAAGTGCAGAAAGAAAAAGCAGAAGTTGCGTTTATAGATTTGAATCTGGGAGCCGAGAGTGGCTTTGATTTTTTAGAGTGGGCAATCCCCCAATATCCGCAGATGAAAACGTTTTTAATCACCTCCTGCTCGCGCAAAAGTGATTTTGAGTACGCCAAGCGGTTGGGAGTGGATGCCTACGTGTTAAAAGATGCCTTTGTGGACGAGATTCTTTATGGGCTTACTGTAGTGCAGCGGGGCGGAAAATTTTATTCGCCCGCGCTGTTTGACACGCAAGAGCAGTTAAGCCAGGATGAGCGCGGTGTGCGGCAGCTGACCAACCGGGAACTGGATGTGCTGATGCTGCTGGGGCAGGGGCTGTGCAACGAAAAGATTTCGAAACAGCTTTATATTTCCGAGGGCACAACAAAAAAATACGTCACTGGCATTATGGAAAAACTGGAGGTTACGAACCGGGTAGAGGCAGCCTTATTTGCCAACAAAAACACCTTTTTACTTCAGCGTGCCTACCAAAGCGCACTGCTGGAGAACAGAAGAAAGGAGAGGGTTGTTTGAAGCGGCAACGTCGCACAATGATAAAAGCAGCAACGGTGATATTACTGGTAGCAGGTTTTACCGGCATTGGCACTGCGTATGCTTACTGGACAGACCAACTGAATATCACAGCTTCGCTGAAAACGGGCAACTTTGGCCTGCAGTTTGCACCTGCACAGCAATGCAGCGTTCGGTTGCAACAGCCGGGGCTTGAGCAAGAAACAGGGGTTAAGGCTACGTTGACCGGAGATGGCCGCAGCCTGATTATAAATTTTGATGAGGGCATGCCGGAAACGTTCCTCCAGGGGCAGTATCTGGTTGTAGAATATCCGCTGATTCAGCCAGAAGCAGGCAGCGCGCCAGTAGCGGCAAAAGAAGCAAACCTGGTAGAACCGGAGGCGAAAGCGATACTTGCCGCAGAAAATTTTGTGCTTCGGCTAGGCGAAAAAGAGTACCCGATGAGCAGCTGCCCGGAGGGCATCCCTGCCACGCTGGAAGTGCAGGCTACTCAAGGTATTGCGTATGCTGAAAGCGGAGAAGCCACCGGAACCCTTTACCTGAAGCTAACAGAAGAAAGTGTCGCGCTGGCGAAAACGCGGGAAAAAGCAGTAGTCCTCCCTGCGGGCACTCTGCCGGAAGAAGTACAGGGCCAAGAGGGCGCGCTTGCCGTACAATATCGGCTGCAGTTGCCGCTTGCCTTTACCCAAGGGGCATAAACTGCAAAACAGGCCCAATTGTGTAATGGAGGTTCATCCAAACATGATATTTAAGAATCGAAAAAAAGCTTTGGTGGCTTTTATTTTAGTTTTCTGTGCTGTGCCGACTGCCTTGGCCTACTGGACAGCGCAGCTGGAACTTGGCTGTACAGGCGAAATCTGCTACCCCGTAAAAATCGAGGCGGCCGCTGCAACGAAAAAACAGCCAGTGGCTGAAGTTGCTGTGCCGGATGCGCTGCCCGCGCATCCGCAGACAACCCCGCAGCCCAGTGCACCCACAGCGACAGACTCTTCTCCTGCGCAGCAGACGGCAGAACCGAGTGCAGTGCCCAGTGCGGAGCCTGGCATAGTCCCCAATACACCGGAGCCTACGGCCGCACCGCAACCGGATATGACCATCACGCCGGAGCAACCCGCAGTGCAAGAAGCTGCACCGCCTGCGAATGGGCAATTGCTGCCCATGGCAGATGCGGCTGCTTAGCGCGTTGCTGTACTGGAGGAGAACATGATCAGCACGAAAAAATACGGCATTACGGCAATCGCAATTTTTTTGCTGTTTGCCGGTTTTTCTGCACCGGCATGGCAAAAGCTGATGAATTTTTCGGTTTTTGTCATGCCGATTTGCTGGGTCAGCCTTTTTTTGCTTGTGCAATTTGGGCTGCCCCAGCTGGGTACTTACGGTAAACTGGTTCATCGTGGCACCATGCAAAGTTGCGCGGTGCTGGGCGCGCTGATGAAACTGGCTCTCTGCTTTTTGTTGGCGGCCTTTTTAAAAGAGCTTGCCCCATCACCGTACGACCACACCCCTCTGGGTGTTCTCTACAATTTGCTGGCTTTACTGCCGCTATTGGCCGCGCGGGAAACGGTGCGGGCTTATGGGCTGGGCCTTGCGATTTACCTGCCCCGCTGGCGGGTGCCGCTTATGGTGTTTACTACTTTGCTGCTTACGGCAACGCAGTGGAACTGGGCGAAGCTCACGGGTTCGGGCAAATCTCTTTTTATTGCGGTGTGCAGTGAAACGTTGCCGGTGCTTGCAGAAAATTTGGCTGCATGTGTGCTGGTGTGGTATGGCGGGCCGACAACAAGTATGCTATACTTCGGCATTTTGCAGGTGTTTGAACGAGTTTTTCCGGTGCTGCCGAATCTGGGCTGGCTTGCAAAAAGTGCCATCGGTATTTGCTACCCGGTATTTTTGGCGCAGATTCTAAAAGCGCGCTATGAAGTTTTGAATCACGAGGTACTGCCAGACAGAGAAGAGAATTTTGGCAGCTACATTGCCAGCATCTCCGCAGCGGTGCTGTTTTGCTGGTTTTGCGTCGGGGTGTTCCGTTACTATCCGTCCGTGGTTTTAACTGGCAGCATGGAACCGCTGATTCAGCCCGGAGATGCAGTGGTAATTCGAAAGCTGAAAACAGAAGCAGAGCTGGAACAACTAAGAGAAGGGGATATCATCAATTTTAAAAGAGAGGATATCACGATTACCCATCGCATCCTCACCATAAAAAAGGACGAGGCCGGCAACCTCTCTTTTGTAACCAAAGGCGACAATAACGATTCGCCCGACCAGCAGGAAGTAGCCCCAAACGATATTCAGGGCACCGTAGAAAAAATTGTGCCCAAAGTGGGGCTGCCGGTACTTTTGCTGAAAAGCCAGGAAGAAATTCCAGAAGGGGTAGTGCAGAATGGAGCAAAATAGCACGGCAGACACTGCAGAAAAATCAGAAGTACCGATGATCGCGCATAGCGCGGAGCGGGCGATGCATGGGTCAGAAAAAGCGCCTAAGCGCGCACTGAGTACGAAAAATAAACTAATAGCACTCGCAGCCGCCGCAGGGTTGGTATGCGGCGGGGCGGCGTTGTTGTTTGCAGGCAGCCAACGCGCCCCGGTGACGACACAGCAGCCACTGTACCAAGCACAAATCACGGTAGATGCTGCCTACCGGGTCCACCTGATAGCCAACGAGCTCTACCCGCAGGAGTGGATGGAAGAAGGCAACGTGTATTCAGAGAAGCTAACAGATTACATTGAACTAATCCCCACAGCAACACTGGAAGGCAGCGGAGAAGCAGCGATAACCGGCAGATACGAACTGACGGCCGTGCTGGAAGGCTACCGTACCGTAAACGAAAAAAAGCAGGTGGTTTACAGCCAAAGCTATCCGCTGCAAATCGGCAGCATCAATCAGCAGACCGTGCAGGCAAAAATGGAAGCGCCGATTCGCATTGTAACGGCGGAATACCGTGAGAAGGCCGCACAGGCAGACGCAATTTTAGATACCAGTCCCAACCGGGATTTCTATCTGCTGTATCAGGGAAATTTTTCTGCGAATACGCCGGATGGCACGGCCGAAAAAGAGTTTAGCTATGAGTTTCATATTCCGCTGGGCAAAGGCAATGATCTTTATGAGTTGGCAAAGCCCAAACCCACCGCCCTTACAGCGGATATTTCCACTGAAGTGACAACTCCAGGCCGCCCGGATGCTGCGAAAATAGTATTGGGTGCCGTTTGCCTTGCGGCTGGCGCTGCTGTGGCCTGGTATGTGCTGCGTAGAACCCGCCCGCAGACGCCAGAAGAAAAATATCGCGACAGCTTGCGTGAAATTTTAAGAAAATATGGCAGCCGTATGGTGAACATTCATCAAATGCCG